>WPCI01476265.1_pt1 | contig 23808 bp, 17 predicted proteins | sample 5399871 | NCBI WGS metagenome assembly WPCI01 (sample SAMN12869469, study PRJNA574797) | sludge metagenome | isolation source: wastewater treatment of pH7 | place: China:Beijing | collected 2019-05-20 | reverse complement strand
CATGTCCATTACTTGTGTTTTCATAATTTCAGGCATAGAGCGTTCGTATTCGACGAATTTTAAGAAGTCTTCAAAGTAACGGGCGTGTGATGCTTGGTGAATCTTTAGCTCGCCCACTTCGACCATACCTTCTTCGGGCATATATGGGTGAAAGAGTTTGAGCCTTAGAGCCATAAGGGATTCATGTGGTATGATTTCGTACGGTCACTAGTTTGGTCACATTTCAATGACTTTATCCAATTGGTCGGACACAGTTTTCTGCATGTTTGGTAATACATGGCTATAAGTATCTAGTGTTGTACCAATTTCAGCATGCCCAAGACGTTCAGAGATTAATTTAACGTTGACGTTTTGTTGAATTAAAATTGTCGCATGTGTATGTCTTAGGTCATGGAAACGTATTTTAGGCAAATCTATTTTTTTAGTCAAGTTATAGAACTCTTTACGGAAATTTCTTGGTATGATGGGTTTTCCGCTTCGTGTGCAAATAATCAAGTCAAAATCGTTATAGTTGTGTCCTAATAGTAGTTTTTCTTCTAACACTAGTTTTCTGTGTGCTTTTAACTCAGAAACTAATTTATTAGAAATATGAATAGAGCGAATGCTACTATTATTTTTTGCACCAGCTTTTAGTTCTGCTTCTTGTGTTAATGTTTGCCTAATATAAATGGTTTGGTTATCCATATCAACATCTTTCCAACGTAACCCTAAAATTTCACCTTGTCTCATTCCTGTAAGGAGAGCTATCAAAAAGCCGATATAACAACGAGTTAAACGTTTTATTGACTTGGCTGCACTGATAAAATGATTTACTTGTTCAAGTGACCAAATATTCATTTCTTTCCGTTTGATTTTAGGAAGGGTGATTCCGCTTGCTGGATTATCTTTGATAATCTTCATGACTTTAGCTTTTTTGAGCGATGCACTTACAATCCGATAAATTAGATGTACTGTATGCTCTGAATACTTTGCCTCGCTGACTAGATTATTGACAAACTTTTGAATATGAAGAGGAGTTATCTGCTGAATTTTAAAGTGACCAAGCATAGGCTTTATGACGTTTTGATAATAAATGAAGTGAATATCAAACGTTGTTTTTTGAAGGTGATTTCTTCGTTCTTCAAACCATTCTTCTAGGTACTTTTCATATGTCATAGCAGTTACATCGATGAATGAATTTTCTAAAACCTCAGCTTTTAATTTTGTCATTGTATCCATTGCTTGACGTTTCGATTCAAATCCTCTTCTTCTAATCTGTTTACGCTTACCAGTTAAAGGGTCTGCTCCAGCATTAAATATAAAATCCCATTTTCCAGTTTGTTTATTTTTAGTTATACTACCTTTCACAGTATGAACAACCTCCTTAAAAGTTGCTCTTTGAGCTGTGAAGGTTTCCTTAATTTTATTTTAACATATAGAGGTGTATTTAGTAGATATATGACTATAAATATAGGTTTGTCTCCATTCTGCAATGCTTATTGAAGGAAGAAAAAATGGACTATATTTTATTAGTATGTATGATGTAAGAAATAGTGAATTTTGTACACCGAAGTGTGGAGTAGTCGTATAATTGAATTTAGTTGAATATTAATTAAAAAATGATAGGGTGAGAAAATACCATGAACGAAATTTGGAGAGATATTGAGAGTTATGAAGGTTATTATCAGATATCAAATGACCGCAAGGTTCGTAGTTTAGATAGAAAGGACAAAAATGGAAGGAATCTCAAAGGTAAAATTAAAACATTACATGATAGCCCATATTCTTTTGAGATAGTACGATTATGTAAAGATGGAGAAGCAAAGAATCATAAGGTTGCTGACTTATTCAAAAAAGCATTTCCGAATCCCAAACATAATATTTGATAGTTAGCAAGCAAGGTGTACTAATTTAATTAAAGTTTATAAGTGGTTGCGTGTTAACAAATTGAGGGTAGGTAAGTTAGATGGATTGAAAGTAGTCCATGCGAAATTAGAGCATATATGATGCAAGGGACGTAAGGAAGTGTATATCAATAGCATAATATATAAGAATATCCATTCCTTGTTTACTTATTTTGTGGAATAGCATATATAACAGCAAGATAGAATCCTTGCAGCGATATAAAGTGGATAAAAGAAGCGAAGGCAATTATACAAACGTTTGATGATAAAGAAGTGGAAGTAATTATGGATGTTTATGAGCCTATAAGCTAGTATGAAGCAAGAAAAAAGCTAGTTATGATGGTGCAGGTGGACAGTGGCATATACTGTTTAGAGTTGTGTAGTTTAACAATTTTTAGATGTATTTGAAGCGGCAATTCGTATTTAAGGAAAAGGAGATAAACAGAGGTATATATTAGTCTGATGCTTAAAAAGTACATAATTAAATATGAACGAATTAAAAATAGCTATTTCAAAGATGATATCTAAGAGCATAGCGATTATCTTTTAAGCTATCGAGGAAATCTGCTTACTCTAGAAGTTGTAGAACGGGTTGAGAGGCTTGCAGGAGAGCGAGCAAAGTTTATAAGGAGTAGTCTCCATACATTACGTCATTATTTTATGCAGAAGCAGTTTCAGTTAGGGATAAATGTATACAGTTTGTCTTGGTTACTAGAGCAGGAGGGTATAGCAATAGCAAAAGATGTCTGCAATCATTACGGGTGAACGTACAGCTCAATTAGAAGTTAAAATTACTCTGTTAATGGATTTGTAGAAAAGATAGGGAGTAGCTGATAAGCTGCTCCCTTTGTATGCGGGGGCTATTTACAGCCCCCTTACTAAAGGAGGCTGGCATAGCCCCCTAATTCACACGATATTGCAAATGAGGTAGGTGCGATAAGAGTGCCTTTTTTTCTATTTTTGTAATATATAACAAGGATAAAAGTGAGATTAGCTTTAGCCTAATTATAATATTGGTGGCAAGTCTTCGTTCTTCTTGGTGTAATACTTAATTATGCTGGTAATATTATTACCGCTAGCTCGACCATTTTCTGTTATATAATTCTTAAAAGAAGGGCAGGAGAACCTGCCATCGCAGTTGTCACAAACATGCTGCGCAAATGTTTTATTTTTTCTTTTCTTCTTCTCTAGTTCTTCTACTGAGGGTGGATGGAATTGTTGTTCTTCAATTCTATCTACAGTAGTACCAAATTCATTAATTATATCAGTTGTACTTTCCTTGTTCACAGGTATTTCAATAAACGGATTCCATTTATTTAACTCTTCATTTACCTTTTCGTTGTTACCTGTGAGCCAAGCTTTTCGGAGGGCGGGAGATTGGCCAGTTGCAATTATTGCCGCCTTAGCCATAGGGTCTCCATATAAATCAAAGTAAATTTTAGCATAAAGGTTTAACTGACCTTCATATCTATTCATATTTCCTTTAATATCATCAGGGCTCTCAGTTTTAACATCGTACATATAGAACTCATTTTCTGTACGCAATAAATCAACGTTACCTCGAATGGAAAACTCTCGTCCTGAGGGTGTTTTTTGCCTAGGTAACATAAGGGTAAGTTCTGTCTCTGTTACCTCATTAGCGATGTGCCACATTTTACGCCAATACTGCAGGACATGTTGAAAGGCGACTTCTTTAACATGTGTATTTAAGGCATGTCCTCCTACTAGCCTTAATTCTTCATAGTTGTCATCAAACCATTCTCGAAGTTGTAACTCCATGTCAAGTGAATTTTCTTGTTCCATAATTAATCTCCTTTCCTCTTGGTAACTTACAAATCTAAATGTGTAGACAACAGACTAGGACGTCGTACATTCATAGAACTTTGTTTCCAGGTGTTCTAGCCCAATCGTTTGGAAATCAAGAAATTATGCAAGTCTTCTATAGTTCGATGGACTATAGAGCCAAAGAGTATAGTTTGAGAACGAGATGGTACAAAACCATATTCCCTATAAAGCATAAAGTAACGAGGGCATTGTTGATAAAGTAAAAAGTCTGAAGTATAAGAGTAAATTCTAGGTATACTTTTGTTGTTTACTTTTGCTTGAGGTAGGGTACTAACATCGAATTCAGATAAAAAAGGGAGGTTGTTATTACCTCTAACCAATCTTTTAAAGTTTTCGTCTACAACTATGCCTCTACCAGAAAGATTTGGAATAATTAACAGATTTTCAGCCCTAGAAAGTGCAACATAAAACATGCGAGCTAGGTCAAATCTGAATATCCTTGGCAAAGGTTCTCCTACCTTTTGTGTTACGTTCCTAACAATACTCTCAATTCTCTGAGGGGCTCGTTCCCTTTTTCCAAGCCCGCCTAGTACTACAACTGGAAATTCAAGTCCTTTTGATTGATGGATAGTTAAAAAAGGAATACGTCCAGGAGGAAAAAGACTATCCTTAACCTCAACCTCAGATTCTTCTAATAAGAAAAGCCCGTATAAAAAATTATTAAAAAGCAAATTACTAATTTTGTTGCTTTGAAAATCAACTCCAGAAATAATTGATTTTGTTTTATCCATAAAACTTGATAAGTAAATTGTGATACGAGCTAAGTTAATAATGGATTCATTCTCGTTCCCATATTGTGCATCTTGAAATGTTTGATTGAAAGTGTCGAATCCTACTAAACGGTAGAATAAGTCCAATAAATTCCAATCAGTTGCAGTAGCACTTGCGATAACATACTTAATAGGAAATGTTTTTGATTCTCTATTTTCCAATGTTTTGCTGATTTTAACTAATGATTTTTTTGTTGCGTCCGAAATATCATTTATACTTAATAGTGGCTCTAAAATTTCTGAAGGCTGGAATAGCGTATTTAAGTCTAAGCTCAAGTCCTGGATAGTTGTTTCCAACAGTTTATAGTCATAGCAACGTCTTTTTATGTCTTTTTGCACATCTTCAATATACCTTTTTAAAGTGGCATCCTTAGATACAATATCCATTGCTTCACTTAAGGATTCGTCTAACCAATCATGAAATTTCTCAAAACGTCCTCTTCTTAGGCTACCTGCGGAGGGTACTCCTAATACTAAAGCGATTAAACCGAAAATAACTTTGGCCTCCCAGGAATCAAGAAATCGTCCTGCACGGGGAGCATAAATCTGCAGACCTAAATTTTCCAGTGATTTCCTCATTACTTGGACAAACTTTCCTTTTAAGGAAGGGAAAAGAAAAGCAACTTCATTTGGATTGTTTACTCTCCCAGAATCTATAATTTCTTTTACTTTGTGGGCAATTTCATCAGCAACTGCTTCATAATTACCTAAAGATGTTTTTAATACACATGGTTGTTTATCTAGTCTAACAGGATTAATTGTTTTGTTTTGTATTCGGTACTCTCCATCTCCATCTTCCTTTGTCCAGTCTGTTTGATTCATAAACTCCCTGTAAAAAGTTACAATTGATTCACGGGAGCGAAAATTATCAATTAAATCCACCCTTTGTGGAGTTAAATTTAAATGTTCTTGTACTCGGGAGGGGAACTCAACAAAACAATCTACTGATGCTCCTCTAAAACGATATAATGACTGGTCATCGTCTCCTACAACACAAATGTCCCCGTTTTTTTTTGCTAAAGAAAAGAACAGCTTTTCTTGGATGGAATTTGTATCTTGATATTCGTCTATAATAACGTAATTGAATGGAGAGTTATCTAATAAACTCACATAATTCAGAGCCTTCTGTTGCAGGAAAGCATAATCTACATAGTTATTTGCTTCTAACTCTGCAACATAAATAGCGTATAGATTGCCCAATTGTCTTGTATTCATATCATCGTCTTCCATAAGTGAAGAAGGAGCGATACATTCTTCAGTAAAACGATTAAATGCTTCTATGAGTGCAATTACAATATCGTGTTTATTTGAAAGTTGTTTTTCAAGAGTAGCTCCTAACCAATTTTTCAATTCCTCCTCAGAAATATCCATGCTGCTTAAAGCGTGTGGAAGGAAGTCGTTTTTCATAAAGAAATACTGGTCTAATTCATCAAAGAATTTTGGGAGTTTGTGACGCCTTCTATTTATTGAAAAACTTCTATCTGATAAAATTCTTCGACAAGCCGAATGAACAGTCCCAATATACATGCCAGAGGTATCGTAGTAATCACCTGTATACATTGAAATCTCTGAGAAAAGGCTTTGGATTCCATATTCGAGTTCCTTTGCAGCTTTGGTTGAAAAGGTAGCAAGGAAAATTTTTTCGAGTGCACATCCTTTAAAGAGGACTAGATAAATAATCTTAAATAATAATACACGGGTTTTACCAGACCCCGGGCCAGCTACTATTTGGATTGCACGAGCTGCAGTTTCTATTGCCTCCTTTTGTTCTTTAGTAGGCGTAAATGAAAGGTGCTTATAGACTGCATCCATGTTTTTAAACCTAGGCAATTTACTTCCTCCTTTTAGGTTTACTTGAGATTATGCTGAACTCTTTTCATCTTATGATTAGGGAAGAACAGCTTTAGTAGTACTTGATACTAAAAAAATGACTTTATGGCACAAAGGTTTAAACTGCATAATCTTTTCTGCTCCTTTCATTTTCTTGAATTACAATACATTGTAATTTTTCCGTAAAAGAAGAAACCTTATGCATGGTTTTTTATGGTATTTTTTTACAATTTAATCGAATTTATAGTATACTCGAGAAATAGGCTGATGTCTTCCTTATTATATGAATGCCAATTAGTGCCTTAATTCACACGATATGGTGTACAGAAAATCTTCGAGACGAGACGGATATTTAATGCTTTTTATCCAATAAAAATACCTTAATAATAAGTATTTCTAAAGTAAATGTCGAAGCGTGTATACATCATTTGTTCATGTCGACACTTTTTATTTTAGGTATCAAAGTAGTTTTGTATCGATGCTACTATTGTAAGTAGCTCTTGACGCAAGAGTTGATGAGAAGATGCTAATTACAAATCCTTTAAAAGGTTATGATGGATATAAGAAAGAAATTTTTATCAAATTGTTGATAGAATCTATTGCGTTACACTGGTAATAGTATTTAATAATATTAATAATTGAATGAAGCGTTAAATAAACTATAAAAGGAGAGAGTTTACATGCACCCACCTCAATAGGAGGCACACTTATTTCTATTATTTGTTACGTACTAAAATAGATAGGATGTTTCATGTCTATAACGTGGGATAAGGGTGTTTTCTTCGAGGTCGGAGTATGTAAATTCACCCCTTTTTTGTGCTTCTTGGGGTAGGATATAGGATATATCCACTCGTACTAATCTTATGAGTGCTTTTTTTATCCGTACACAGCTTGTCGGCGGCTATTTAAATTTTGAGTTTATATGCTTCAAACCCTTGTGGTTCTAAGATTCGGAAGAAACTCCCTAAAAAAAGGGGAGTTTTTTCTAAAGTTGGAGGGTAAACTCCCCAAGAAAAGAGGACTTCGTTCCAGACCTTTGGGAAGAATTCCTCAAAAAAAGGGGAGATAACGGGTCACTAAACAGAAGACGAATTATAAATAGAAGATAAAAATAAAAAAGAATATATGTAACGCCCCCCCGCAAGCGAGTAGGGGACGTTACGGACTTCGGTAATTTCTCCTTTTTTATGGAGGCTAAAGTTTTAGATAAAGCAAAAGAACCACCAATGCCCTCCAAAGCGTAGTGGGCTAAAGATAAGAAAAATAATCTATGAGCTAACCATCTCTGTAGGCATTTAAGTCAGATAGTTTTCAACCCTTGTCAGCTTCTTAGTTGTGAAATGATACTAATGTAGACGGGCAAAAGAAATTGATAAATGCTGATAACTTTTGGGGTGTGAGATAATACTAAATTATGAGAGCATACGAAATTTTTAGTTGTAATATAAAAAAATATACCACTTACTACAATTTCTCATCAGAATTGCTAGTAATTCTTAGACGAATCTGATATAATTTTAAATTTGGATACATGTTGATGTTATATTGCGTCTGTGATATAATAGACTTACAGTTAAATAGATGTACTCGCATTCTTGTCCAACGGACATAGTGTTATTTTGCGACTTGGTTCTATTGCAGAACTGACGACTTAGGCACAGAAGAGTCTATCAATCCATTAATTTGGGTCGGTAGCTTTTCTGTGCCTTTTTTTGCGTTGCCTTTTTTAGTAACGAAACTACGTTAACAGAAGGAGAATGTGGATGAACAAGACTTACTATTGCTACTCAAAACAACTTAAGGATTTCTTGAAAATGAATAATTTAAGATATGCCACCACTGGAAAACACAACAATGGAAACATTTATTGGTGCTTTGAACGTGGTGAAAAATTAGACAGTGCTTTAGATAAATGGAATGAACTTAAAGCATTATTGAAAAAGTGAAAAAATTACTGCTAGTGAAAAAGGCTTCTTCATACTAAGTCAACGAAGAAGATTAAAAATTTTAAGTAAAAGAAGGAGAATTACAGTGATTAATTACGTTGAAGTTGATAATAATTTTATTTGGAATATTGAAGATTACAATTGTAAGGAGCAGTTTATTACAGTTCTATTAAGAACCTTGAGCATGAATCCAATGGGTTCAGCTAGAATAGGGATTAACAGCTTGCTACAGATGCTTTCGTTGAGTGAGGATAAGAAGAATAAAGCATCTTTAAAAGAAACTCTTGTAGCAATGGAAAAGAAGGGTATGATTATTATCTTTGAAGATTTCATAAAGATGAATCAGATTCAAGCAGAAGATATGAAGTATGCGAATGATTACTTTATTGAAGTATCTGATATTTCTGATGCTAAAGCAATTTCTGGAGAGAATGCTGAAGGTAAAGTGAAGAACAACTTCACTAAGGTTTCATTTGATGTAATGATGAAGCTTATTGCAATGAAAGAGCGTAATAAGTCAATCGCATTCGTAGTTTACTTCAATATTGTGCATTGGATTTGGGAAGGGGTTTCAAATTGGAGTGTGTCAAACCCCACAATTGAAAAGCTTGCAGAAGCTACTGGATTAGATAAGAAGACAATCACTAAGTATGTGAAAGTGCTTATGGAAAACGAGTTAATCTACTTTGAAACTATCAGAGAAGAATACGATAAAGAGAAGAACTACTACTGTAAATGGGAATATAGGGAGTCGTTTAAGGAAGATGTTAAGGCTCTTCAAAATTATTATAAAGAGAAAGGTGGACAATAGGGTGAAATATTATTATATTGGGGGGCAAAAAGAGTTGCGTATTGACAGGAGAGGGAATATCGTTTTTAGTCCTATAACAGGAATGTACGCTAAGGGCAAGAGCGTGGGTGAGATGCTTTATAATGCTGAGAAATCAAATCCTCAATTCATGAATAGCTTTAAGTCAATTCACTGGATTGAACTTGATAAAGAGCGTGTACAAGAGGTATTGAAAAGTGGATTAAGGTTCGCAGATGGAACAAGATAGAAATGTGACAGACAAACTGTATATATAAGTGTAAAAGTAAACACATCTCATATTAAAGGAGAAGCTGAAATGCCACAGCTTCTTGTTTTTTTGATAGAGTCACAATGCTTAAAAGAAAGGAAAGTTTGAAGTGTACATTGGTAAGGATTAAAAAATAGCAAGAATCATGAAGGGTCACTAACAACAAGTCCTACGTGACGATATGAACAAGAAGGGTACTTTGCTTGCCCATTATCCGAGGCATTCGCAGGAACTTACAAAAAATAGATGTGGTGAATGCCCCCCAGTTACCTTAATGTCAACGTATCGTCTGCAATGCAACTATAACAAAAGAGCCTCTTAATAAAAATCATCTTTTATTATCACCTTACAAATGAACTGGATAGAAATAAATTTAAAGAACAGTTTTAAACACCCTGTTCTTTTTTTATATTTATGCAAAAGGATGTGGTATAATATTCCTATTGATTTATAAGAATAAAAGGGATTGTAGTCTTAAAAGAAATTTTTATAAAACAGTGAAAGTGAATAAGAACTATGTGTATATCCTATGTTTTAATCAGAAGAAATGAGAAATTGGGAGTTTAAAGTAGAATCTAAATAGTGCCTGTTATCTATTTAGGAATAATGAGGTAAGAATACTATCTAAATAAAATGAAGGAAGAAAGTTAAGATTAATATTTAGGCTCTAGAAGTATTAAAGTTTAGATAATTTGTTAGTAGTATATAAAATTAAAAAATAAGAAATAAAAGAACATAATAAGAGGGATATGAATGAATCTAAAATGGTTACACTTATCAGATTTACACTTTGTGTATAGTAATTACGATACAAGAGTTATGAGAAAGAGCTTTTTAAAATATCTTAAGGAGAAGTTGTGTAATAACATAGATGTTATTTTTATTACAGGAGATATAACACATCAAGGGAATGAATATAATGAGGGATTGTATGCCTTTTTAGAGGATATAGTCTCTTCAATAAATATAGAGAAACAGAATGTTTTTATGATACCAGGAAATCATGATATTAGTAGAAATGGTTTAATGAATACTGTTATTCAAGGTATTTTATCATCTTCAAACCCTAAAGATAAAATAAATAGTTTAGATGACGAAACATTTAATGTTTTATATTCAGGACAAAATAAGTTTATTGAGTTTTATGAAAAATTTTTAGGTAGAGAATACCCTAAAGATAATACTCATTTTATTATGAGGGGTAATGGATTTAATGTTATACACATTAATACTTGTTTAATTGCGGGTGGAGATGGTGTAGAAGGTAATATACTAATCGGTTTAAATAATCTTTTTGATGCTCTAGAAAATATTAACGCCAAAGAGAGTGTTGTGAACTTTGCTCTTGGACATCATACAATAAATTGTATACATGAATTGGAAAAAGATAGTTTTTTAAACAGGCTTTCAGATAATTTTATCGACTTTTACCTTAATGGTCATGTTCATAAGTCAAAATATCATCTAGAGGCAAATAACTATAATAAAACTTATATGTTTACAGCTGGAGCTAATGTTATTGATGAATACTCTGACCCTATTTTTCTTACAGGTAATTTAAATATAGACGAAGGAAAAGGGGTAGTAAAATATCATACGTGGAATAAAAATGGATAATTTTGGTATGAAGATAATGCCATTGGTAGACAGACAGCTGATGGAGGTTACCATTTTGAATTAGATAAATTTAAAAAAAAAGATGAGGAAATGAGTATTTTAGATGAATTATTATTCGATGTAGATGAAAGTGAATTTAAAGACTTTTTAATAGATTTTCACAGTATTATCAGTAAAAAAAGTGAAGCTGATGAAAGTTTTGTTAAAAAAGATGTAACAGACAAATTTTTTAATATGGTTTGTTCAAAAACATTAAGTCTTCAGTATGATAAGTTTTCACGTCTTTTTCCAATAGTTAATAATATATTTAATTCATCGTCTTATATCAGTTTTGAAAAAAAATATCTCGTACCAAGTTTGATTATTTCTGAATATATGGATTTTCTGCATTTGTACGATAATGGAGATTTAATTTTTAATAATATGGTGAAGAAAATTACTAATGATTATAAGGGGAAAGTCAATTATTCTGAAGAAAGGCTAAAGCTGTATATCAGTATCTTAATTTACTGGAGTATTCATGAATGTGACATCTTTAACGAAGATAAAAAAATAAAGGAAGTAATATAATGAACTTTTTTTTGTTATCGAAACATAAAGCAATAGAAGAGAACGTTTTAGTAAGTTCAAAAGTTCTTTATGAATTAATCTCTGATGAAAAACATATAGATGAGCTATTTATGGAGTTCGCTAAGAAACAAAATATCACATTAAATTTAAACATAGAAAGAGTACTGTATTTATCGTTAACTTTTCTATTTGCATTTAATTTGATAGATGTGAGTAATAATATGGTAAAGAGGATGAATAAATGATAATTAAAAAGCTGTTAATTTATAGTTACAAAACAAAAGGTATTTTAAAAGAGTATAAGTTTAATGATTTTGGTTTAAATATTATATTGGGAGAAAGAACTGAGGAGGGGCAGGAGACTAATGGTGTGGGGAAAACCACAATGGTTGAATCTATAAATTATTTACTAGGCGGTTCTTGTCCAAAAGATTTTATAGGAAAAAAAGCCTTACTTGAAAAAGATATTTTGTTAGTTTTAGAGGTGGAACTTAACAAAGGAACAGTTTTCTTGGGTAGATTAATAAATCAATCTGAAAATGGGTATATTTTAAATTCTCAGCATATAACATTCGACCTTGGAAATTGGTTATTTAGAGATTCTGATGCTTATAAAGAGTATATTAATGAATTTCTAATAAATCTTAAACCTATAGAACCGTCATTTGCGGCATTAAGAGAGTACATAATAAGAGATGAAAAAAAGGGATTTATGGATATCGGACTACCTAATAGAAAAGCGTTAAATGAATATATGTATTTATCATTTCTTTTTGGTCTGCCACATAATTTTGAAAATGAAATTTCAGTGAGTAAAAAGGAACAAAAAACATTAAATAAAAAATTAACTTTAATTCGTTCACTAAAAAAAGAGGTAGAAGCTTTAAAATTAAAAGAAAAGAAAATTGTAAATGAGATTACAAAAATTGATAATTCAATTAAGGAATTGAAAGTAACTGAACAATTTTCAAAAAATGCAGTTCATTATAAAGAATACAAAGTAAAGTATAATGATATTCAAAAGACAATCTTCGAATTAGAACATGTAAAAAAACAGTATGAGAATAATATAAATGATTTGGAAGGCAAACTAGAAGAAATAAAAAAACTAAAAGATATCAAGCCGTTTTATGAACAACTAATTGAATATTTCCCAGATAAATTATCAAAAAATCAAGCGGAAATTGAAGATTTTTATGAATTTATGGTAGATAGCAGAGGGAAGTATTTTACATATAAAATAAAAGAAATAGAACAAGAGATAGCTAAATTAACAAAAGAATTGAATTCTATTGAAGAGTATGTAACATATTATTCAAGTACTTTTAGGTCGAATGATATAGTAGGGGATATAAGTAAAATAAATGAAGAAAAGAATTTGCTTTATAAGCAATTAGTTGAGATAAGAGGGAAAATAAGTATTTATGAGGAAAAGTCAGAAGTAACAGCAGAAATAAACAAAATAAAACAAGAGATTTTAAAACAAATAGAACAAAAGCAGGATATATTTAAAAATTATAATAGTTAAATTGACAGTATAAAAAGAATTTTCAATAAATTAGTTAGTGAGGCGTATAATGAAACGGGTTTAATTGAGTTTGAATTAAACAACAATACAAATGTAAATGATGCAACTGGTAGAATAAAGATAACATGCAAAATTGATGATGAAAAATCACATGGTAGGCATTATATGAAAGTAAATATGTTTGATTTAAGTTGGTTATTACATAGATTAGAAGAAAGCATGGAGAGAATTACCTTTTTAATTCATGATGGCTCATATTCAAAACCCGATAGATTTGCAAAAACAACACTTTTGAAGTATGTAGATGATGAGATGAAGAAAATAGAAAGAGGGCAATATTTCATAACAATAAATGTAGATGAGCTTGCTGACGAGGTTATAGGGGATTTTGATAAAGAAGGTTCAATTATTGCAAAATTAAAAAGAAGTAAAGATAATAAAGATAGGTTTTTTGGGTTCAGATATACAAATTAACAGCTTTTTATTATATATCTTGAATTGAATAAGTAGTTTATAGCCTGTATTAGATGAAGGAGAAGGCTATTAGAAGAATTTTGAATATAACTAGATTTTTGATTGTTTTTGCAAAAAGGGTAGTGACTTTTATATGCTATCCTTTTATTTTTGAAAATGCCTTTGTTCAAAATTTGATTAGGGATTATTTTAGAAGTATTTATGAGAAAAAGAAAAGTTAGTTAAATCTTGAAGGGGCATAAAAAGATAGGCCAATTTGCTGGCCTATCTTTTTATGAGTAACTATGTTTTTCTGTAGTACTCTCTACAAATAAAAATAGCGTATCAAAGTCATATTTTTGTTTTTTTGATTTTTTAATTTTTTTATCTTCGTATTTCAAGGCTTTTTGCTCATAAACATCAATTAAAATTTTGTAATTATTTAAAAAGAATATAAACATCTTCCACTTTGAGTTCAGCAAAGATTCTATTAACTCCCGTGATTCTGGAGAGATGTCTTTTTCTTTTTGTAACTGCTTCATTAGTGGTTTTCTATATTTTTCAAGAGAAAAAGGTAATTTAAATACCTGTATTAATTGTTTATAGAATATCATTGCAGTGTTAAAAGAAGTTCCAGCCATCTTGATTCGTGTAATTACACCAAGGGTCATAACTAATGTTAGGGCTATCACCATTACGGGTATAAATTTAACAAAGCTAACCATTTCTTATCCCCTCCTTAACTTTCAATGCTTGGATTTGTATTAAGTACTGTAGTTTTTTTCGATTTTACAGTAGTAAATGGGTGTGCGAACTCTAAACATGTGACAATGATATTAATAAAAATAGTGAGGTTATAGAAGGTTTCAATACTAATTGGTCCTGTTAGAAATGAGTATCCTTGACCATTTATTATATGATATGCAGAACTATTTGTCTCCTTGACTGTTTCTACACTCATCGTAATTATATCAGCTAGGCCTAAAAAACAGATAACGATGTAAAAAAATGATTGTAGTACACCGATAAATCCAGTCCAGAAAACAAATGAATGATTTGTGGACAACATTCTTCCATAATCAAAGACTAAAACAATAAAATAGGCTAAACAAGAGGTGAAAAAAGTTTTATCACCCGTTTGGTTAGGGAATTTACAAATAAGCCATATACCGAAAGTTAAGGCTACCCATTTTCCTAAAGAAAATAAGAGACTTTTTATTAATGCTTTGTGCTTCATAATCTTTGCTCCTTGTTTTATTATATATTCGCCTCTTATCGAAAAAACCCTTTATAAATATTAAAATATTTTCTAAGATGTTGAGTTTTTGACAATGAGTAGTATATCAAAAAACTTGGCAATTTTCTACAGTAAAAGAAAGTGTTCCCTGTAACTTTTTAGGGAATGTTGTAGACTATTAAAAAGTAAAAAAACATATAAATTCTTCTAGAAAATATAATTATATAGAAGTTGGTTGTGAGGATAGAATAGAAGATATCTACACAGTTTGAAAATAAAGCAATATCTCAACAAAATAGACAAAATAAGAGTTTAAAGATGGTTTAGGTAAGTTTAGTGTCTTTTGTTAATTGATATTTATTGAACGCAAATAGAGCTGTTTAACTTAAATTTTATGTGAATAATAAGGGTTTAGAGAGGGAGAATCCTTGGATGAAATAACTTGAACAAGGGAAGTGGATTTTATTGGGGAAAATAGAGGGATAGTTAGAATCCATGTAAGCTGAAATTGATAGGTATATGAAAATATATTAGAAATCAGATTAATAGGCTTGCTTCTAATATTGACAATTGAAACTGACAATTAGGAGAAGTAGTGTGTATAGTTTTAAATAGTTTGTTTAAAGAAGTACATTTCTTATTAACTCTTTTTAAATTGTTAGAAAGCACATATCCATAATGGTTAGTAGTATTTATACAAGTATAATGTGATTTTCTACCCCATATTAATAAATTTATCTACTATAATTAAACTACCACATACAGCACAGTTAAGGACTCCAAGGAAGCTCTTAACAATGAAAGGAAGCGTCAAAAAAGATAAAAAAACAGGAAAGTAAGTAACTGGAAACCGTATATGCAATTATCATCTTCTAACGTGTTATAATTTACTTATTGATAAGGAGAAAAATCTCTTATTTCACCAAAAAGTTCAATGTTTTGGTGGGAATATGTGGTTGCGGTGAAAAAAGATGCTTGCAGATTTTGTTCTCACCTACCGTAGATTAAACTCAACGATGCTTATAAAGGCAGCTAAATAGACATAAGAGATGTGTTACTTGTACTTCTATATTATTAAATAAAGTTTTATCTATGGATGAAAAAATATCATCTATAGAATAGGAAACTAAGCGGCATAGAAGCAGACATAAGAAGTTTTTCTAAAAAGTTTGATGAGAGAGAAGAGAGAATGCAATCTTGTATTGATATCTTAAAAGGAACTAATAAATGTTGGTAAATATATAATTGATATTCAGTTGAGATAGCTACTACAATGCTATCCTTTTTTGATACAAGCGTAATAAAATGTTGATTTTAATAATTTAACCAGTAAGAGGTATTTATTACTATGTAAGTACATTTTTTGTATTATTGTGGTAAAAAGAAGCATCTTAGTTTTATATTAGAGGGATTGAGTGATTTTTTAGATTATTATGTAGTATCATATTTAAATATATATAATTAGATGAAAATGTAAAATAGAAAGGAGAAAGAGTATGAAAGTATATGACGAGATTATTTGTTGTAACTGTTCAATTAATGTACACTTAGACGAATTTAAAATTAAAATAGAAGATTTAGATGAGTATCCTAAAATAAAAGTAGTTGGTTATGGTGAAGAAGATGCTTTTATATGTAAAGAATGCGGAGAGGAACTGGAAGCATTGGACATGTATTTCGAGTGTGAGGATGATTTGAAAGTAGGTTTAACGCTAATTGTGACTGCAATTGCTAATATATTATCGGATGAGATTGAGTATTGTTCACATTGTGAAGGAGAAGAATTACGATATTACGAATTTCAAGCTGAAAAATTAGAAGTTCCTTATAAAAGTAGAGGTACAGATATTTATGATTTTTTATGTATGATGAATGTCTCAGAGGATATTCATGATGAAATTATGTCAAAATTAAGATGTAGTAATTGTGGTTATGGGGAAGGGTATCATCCTAAACAAAATCCTGATAACGGACACTTTGATTACTATGATAGAATATACAAGTCTGAAGAAATTCATGAATTTTGGGGAGGATTCGAGGATAGATTAATTGAGGTAGCTCAAATTTATGGTGTGGCAATCTCAATGGAACAAATTGATGATTTCGTCCAGCATTGTTTTGATAACCCTATGTTAGCTTATAAGCATAATTTAGCGGAATCAATATTTAAAGTTCTTAATAAAGTGTTAGAAAATAAAGATAATACAAGTGTGCCAATCGGAGAATTCCTATTTCGAGGGAGATGTAGAGCAAAGGATAATAACAAATTTGAAATTAGTAGTTTAGGTATGCCTCCAAAAGGCTTAGCGAGTCATGGAAGGTATAACTTGGTTGGGACATCTGTTTTATATGTAACAGACAATAAAATGGGTATACCTTATGAAATTGAACCTAAGAAAATTGAAGTTGTAGATGTGACAGAGTATCAAGTACAGCAAGAACTTGTTTTATTTGATGTAGATACTATTTTCGAGGATTTCTCTATATTTATAAATAAAGAAAACGATGAGAGTACCCTAGTAAAAAGAAATTATTTATTCACTAACTTCATAGCTAGTGCTTGTAACGAGGTTGGTTTTGATGGTGTTTACTATAAAGGAGCTGGGGATAAAGCCTATAATAATATTGCTGTTTTTGAAAAAGGTACTATTAAGCTTCAACAACAGCCTATGGTGGAGACAATAGAATATAAAACTAAATATGATTTAGAATAACGTTAAAAAGAATTTCTTATATCTTTTATAAGGAATATAACTGATTTTTGATATGTAGAATCTACATAAATGTATTGTAGGGCTATTACATAAATAAAATGCGGTAGTATCTATCTATAAAAAGAAGATATCTTATTTTAAATATCTATTATACATGGGGGAGAGGGACTTTATTTAACATTAGCATTCAATAAAGTTAATGAATAAATAAACCATATCATGAAATGTAATTATTCTTTCAAGCGAATGAAGCTCTCTTATTTTAAAAACATACTGTGATACAATCTGTGACTAAGTATATCAAGTTACATTAAGGCTGTAAGGTAAAAGAAGAGGGCATGCCACTTATTATGGTTACTTATAATAGGTGGCTTTTTATTGATAAAAGGCAATTAGGTTTAGAATAATACAGTAGTATTTTTGTTCTCGCATTATGGATGAAAAATTATTGAATACGAATGTTATATGTGATACCAATGCTTCATTTTAGAATTGATTTGTAATTATTTTTCGAAAGTGTGATATATAAGTGTATAAATGTTATGTATTGAATTCAGAAGATTTAATGTTAAAAAATAGATTTTGAATAAGGAGATATTTGTTTATGATGTCAACATATGATTACTACAAAATTATGGTGGATTTGGTTCCTCAATGGTATAGTACCAAAAGTCAAGCTCCTTACGACATGGAGATAAATATTGATGGCGATGAATATTGGATTTCTTCAAATAGGAATGCTACACCTGGTATTCATAGATGGAAAGAGAAATGTTTGGAGGTAAGTGTTGAAATATTAAATAAGCCTACTACTGGTTCGACAATAATAGATAGGGAATTAGTACAATCAAGACTTGTAAAAGAGTGGTTGGTATTAAATGGTTATCCAGGTGATTGGGAAAAATTATTTGATTATAGTAGAAGCTTAGAAGCAAGAACATATGAAAATTCAACAATTGGTTTTTCGTATGTTTACAATCCGAAAAAAAGTGGAGATGTATCTCTTATAGATGATGCTAATCAGAAAATCTTGGATGTTTTAGGTGAAACGCAGTATACGTATTTTACTATCGGGACGAATTGGACGTTTTTAGATTATAATTACGTTAAATGGCACGAAATTAAGATGAGTGACGATTATAAACTTATACCAGAGTTTTTATACCCATATCAATCGATATTAGAAAATGGGGAATGTGCAATTACTAAAACTAAACGTGGTGATTTAATAATTTATAATAAATCAGGCCTTTTAGCATCATGCCGTAAAGGCGAATGGAAAATTTACGATTCAAGAGCATTAAAGAATAATATTGTGGATTATGTCGGTTCATATAGAGTAGGGTGTAATTTATTTGAAATTTTATTCGACCTTAGTTATAGAAGACATGGGGCGTTGATTGTAGTAGATACAAATAATTCTTATAAAGAAGTTATTACTAATCATTCTAGTTTGTTAGAAAGTGGTTCAACGTTACATAGAGCATTATCTGGGAGAATAAATCAGATTAGTCTTAATGAGGGAGATATTACTAAAGTATCTAAGCAATTAATACTTGAACTTGCTTCAGTTGATGGTGCGCTAGTTCTTGATAATTCTGGTAGAGTGTTGGCATTTGGTGCAATCATAAATTCACATAAAGATGCCAATGGTGAAATTGGTGCAAGAAGTACGGCAGCTTTATCTGCACATTTATATGGATTAAAAGTTTTTAAGGTTAGTTCTGATGGTGAAATTACTCTGTACCAGCATAATAACCCAAAAAATAATGACATGGAATTAATAAGGTTAAAATTTTTATAAGATTATTGTCTAGCAGGAACATTTTTTTGTATTGTGCTAACGGATAGGTGAGTGGAAATATAGAATTCAATTAAAGAGTCTAGTGAATCCATAAAGCATACACACTTACAGACACTTAGAGTTGCCGATTGTGGCGTTCAAGATGTCTCTTCCCCCTCGCTTTTCCTTAATTAAGTTATGTTAAGAATTGAATCTGAGGGCATTATGTAAGCCAGCTGAGCTCCTACAGTGTGAGGGTGTGATGTAGAAACCACCAGTATTCACAAACTGGCACTTTGTAAATTTCCGACATGACTCAAATAATAGATTCGTTTTAGTACGGTAAAGTAATAAAACAGACAATAATAAACTAATGTTGTTCGATAAGGATAATCGAAACCACGGGTGCAAACTTTTGAGTGATATCAAAGGAAAAGATATTGCCGCTTTTTCATGTTGTTTCTGATAAAGCATATACGTTCCAAAAGGTACACTTTTTGAGACGTATTTTACGAAACGGTCGAATAAGGGTTCTCGTGGTCTCATATGGTGTTAAATAAACTTTTGATACGTATCATAATTCGGATTCACCTTTTGATACGTATTTGATAAGATAAGAGTATCAAATAACAAGGTGGAATAAATCATGGATAACAAAGAGTTCGGATATGTACGAGTAAGTAGTAAAGACCAAAACGAAGCAAGACAAATGGAAAGCATGTATGCTCTTGGAATTGATGAACGTGATATACATACCGATAAGCAAAGCGGCAAAGACTTTAATAGACCTCAATACCAAGCTTTGAAACTGCGTTTACGTAAAGGAGATACATTATACATTCATTCTTTAGACAGGCTAGGTCGTAACAAAGAGATGATTCTAAACGAATGGAAAGATATCACACAGAACATCAAAGCACACATTGTTGTAATGGACATGCCATTATTAGATACACGGAAATACAATGATTCAATTGGTTCTTTTGTAGCTGACTTGGTTTTACAGGTTTTATCATGGGTTGCTGAGGAAGAGAGAACTAAGATTAAGACTCGTCAAGCCGAAGGTATAGCTTCAGCAAAGGCACAGGGAAAACACTTAGGAAGACCTAAAACATCTATTACATCTGAATTTGAAAAGGCTTATGAGGAATGGAAAGCAGGAGATATCACTGCAGTTGAAGCAATGAAGAAATCAAATATGACTAAGGCTACATTCTATCGCAAGGTCAAGGAATATGAAGCAAGTTAAGGGACTTTTCAAGAGTCTCTTTCTTTATGTTGATGGTATGGGGGTACAAAAGCACATTTTTACGGTACTTTTTCAGCGATTTCGACCTAGGTTATTACATATCGTCACCACAAAATTTTACGATTCCGTCCATGCGAAACTTATTAATTGTCCAAGAATTCACGACACTTTCAAAGTATTAATATGTAATATATTCCCCATGCACCCTTAACTTCATAAAGTTTTTGAGAGTGATGATTTAAGGGGAACTGCTCTTTTTACATTAATATGGTATACTTTTCCTGTATGAAATTTAAGGAGTAGATTGTAATGAAAATTGCATTAGTAAGTTGCTCTAAATTAAAACCTAATTATCCTTGTAGATGAATTAAAATGAAACTAGGTGTAAATATGAACGAATTCAAACAATTAACTGAAAAAGTGATACGATTTAGAGATGACCGCAATTGGGAGCAATTCCACAACCCAAAAGATTTAGCACTGTCTCTTTCTTTAGAGGCAAGTGAGCTACTCGAGAACTTTCAATGGCAAACTAGTGAAGATGCAGTAGCCAAAAATCTTGAGAAAATGAAGGAAGAGCTCGCTGATGTATTGATGTATGCACTGTTATTCGCACATGAAACAGGAATTGATATTAAGCAAGTGATTGAAGAGAAGCTTCAAAAGAATAATGAAAAATATCCTGTTGAGAAGGCATATGGAGTAAATACAAAATATACTGATTTATAAGAAAGAAAATAAAAGATTCTAGAAACAGTGAGTTCTTCCGTTTGCACGAATGATACGCTAGAAATACATTTTATTTATAATCAATATTTATCGATTTTCTTTTTGCTATACTAATCAAAAAATTAATGATAATTGGGGTGGTAGCATGGAATTATTAGAAGATAAAGTAGAGTATAAAATATATCATTGTCAAAAAGAAGATTTTTCAAGTAAGGGTATAGATATATTTAAAAAGGTATCTGCTGTTTATATATTAAAAAACGAAGATACTATTTATATTGGGCAAACTGATACTCCTAATACTAGGATGAAAAAACATATTAAAACAAAGGACTTTATAGAAGATATTTATATAATAACAAGTGACGTACATTTTAATAAAGCGGTTATCTTAGATTTAGAAGATTTATTAGTGAAGAATATAATAGCTAGTGGACAATATATTATCGACAATGAACAAAACACGACTGAGAGACCTAATTATAGAAGACAAGAACAAGTAAGAGGACAACTTTTCCCAAGAATATGGAAGAGTTTATGCGGAATTGGGGTTGTTGAAGGTGAATTAGAGGAGTTACAGAACTCTTTTATATCCAAATATTTTCCTGCGGATTTAAAAGAGTTAACACCTCAACAATCTGGATATATAGATGAAATTCTAACTAAAGTTTCTGAAGAAGAAGTGGTGAAATATTTAATTCAAGGAGACCCAGGAACAGGGAAAACAGTTGTACTAACAGAATTAGTTAAGGCACTTGTAGAAAGAGGCGGAATTAATCAAACCGATATTGCAGTCATAATACCGCAAGGGCATTTGAAAGAATCTTTTGGTAAATTGTTTAAATATTCTTCTTTAGAAAATATCTCAGTCTATTCTCCTACTAGTTATCTTAATAGGGGAAGAGTACATAAGTTTGTATTAATTGATGAAAGTCACAGGTTAAAATATTATCATCCAAGAGAAGCGTATACACAAGGGCATTTAATAATTGATGGTGTAGCGGAAAATGAGTTGAAATTAATTTTAAGTTTAGCTGAAAATGCTGTTTTATTCTATGACCAATATCAAACGATTAGACCTGCTGATATAAATACAGAGTCTTTTGAAGAGTTAACTCATACATTTGAGAAAAAAGAATTGACTGTTCAATTTAGGTTGAAAAATCAACATTTTTACTTGCCGTGGTTAAGGAAAGTATTACAACTTCAAGAAAGTTCGAAACAGTACAAAGGGGTATTAGATGAATATGATTTTAGAATAGTAGATTCCTTAGCTGACTTACATTCTTTAATTGTGGAAAAAGAATCTGAGGTTGGTCTATGTAGAATTGTATCTGGATATTCTAGACCATGGAAATCTAAAAAAAATAAAGATGAATATGATTTTGTCGAAGAGGATATTAAACTAAAATGGAATCTAAGACAATCTAGTTGGGTATATAATTCAGATGCTTCTAATGAAATAGGATGTATTCATACTATTCAAGGTAGTGATTTGAATTATGTTGGAGTGATTATAGGAAGAGATTTAACAATTGATTTGGAGTCGGGTAAGTTAAAGGTTAATAGAAAACAATATTTTGATGTAAAAGGTTCTACGCTCCCAGGAGATGATATAGATGATACAGAACTACTAGAGTATATTAAAAGAATTTATTATGTATTGCTTTCAAGAGGTATTTATGGATGTTACGTATTAATTGAAGATAAGCATTTAAGAGATTATATAATCAAACAGATACAGCTAACTAAAGAAATAAAAACTTTAATTTAAATAGTAGTTAAGGTACTGGAGAGGATTTAAGATTCCATACAAAATTGCTGAAATCACAAAATCCTTTCCTGTAAAAAAAGTTTGATGAATGTTAAACATTGCATATCTTAACTAAATATTTAGTTCATAAATAAAAAACAGTGAGCAATTGTACAAGCTCACTGTTTTTTTAATTTGAAAATTAAATAGTACTAATCAAGGAAACCTTTTACAGTCTCAAGAGCATATTTTGGGTCACAAATGCGGTCACTAAATTTAATAGAAATACGGTAACCACAAGGTTTTTTGATAAACATGAGCGGTCACATTTCAGGTCACTAAAACGTTCAAAAGCACCTTTTTTATTCAATTTCCCCTGAACCATAGGCATACTGCTGCTTATTTTCAATCCGCTCCATCACATCTTGCAATTCATCTGGCTTCAGAAACTCAATCGGAGAGAATCCTTTTTCAAACGTAAGCGTATCAGCTTCTATCATAAGCACATATCTGTCATTTACCTTTGCGATATGTATTAGGTCTCCGAAATCAGCAAGCAGGGCCTTTACGGAGATGTGGTCTGCTTTTATTTTTAATTCCACTTCAGGAGCGTGCTCGACGATTTGAGCGGTAGCTTCCATTACTTCTTCTGTTGAAAATTGTTCCATAATTTCACGTTTTGGACTGGCAGCCCATACTTCCATCGCTTGGTCGAATTGTTCGCGTTCTTCCGTACCTTCTTCAAATACATCTTCAATTTGGTCGTATACCATGTCCATTACTTGTGTTTTCATAATTTCAGGCATAGAGCGTTCATATTCG
>WPCI01205039.1_pt1 | contig 23847 bp, 23 predicted proteins | sample 5399871 | NCBI WGS metagenome assembly WPCI01 (sample SAMN12869469, study PRJNA574797) | sludge metagenome | isolation source: wastewater treatment of pH7 | place: China:Beijing | collected 2019-05-20 | reverse complement strand
CGCTGGAAGTCCACGCCGGGCATGTCTTGGAGCAAATCGGCCAGATTCTTGTAGCGGCGCTCACGGATTTGCTCGCGGGTCACCACCATGATGTGGGCCGGCGTCTGGTCGCGATGTTCTGCGCTGCGCGAGGCGGTGATGACAGGGATGTTGATCAGCTCCGCCAGTGACAGGTCAAGTAGCCGGGTGCTTTCAAGGCTGTGTTCGCCGGCCTGGACAGGCAGGTTCAGTACGATCAGGGTGGCGCCGAGGGTACAGGCAAGACAGGCTCTGGTGTTGTTCATGGATGTTTGCATAAATTGTAGTACAGCCAGCCGTGGGGCCGGGTCGGCAGGATGAAGCCCGGGCATCCGGTAATGCGGTGATGCCATCGCGTCACTATAGTACTGTGATATGGACGAAGAAGCATTGTGGTATAGACGAAGATCCACTCCGGAACGCTCCGGAGTGTGCCATGGCAGCCACCCGCCGGCTGCGGCTCCGGTGTTCCCGGCCATGGCTGGAGCGGTTGTACCGCCAGTACGCAGGCAAACTGGAACGCTACTGATTGCGGCAGGCGGAACCGTTAGCGGGCCAGATGTCCCAGCTTGTGCAACATGGAGTTCAGTCCCTGCATGACGGTATGGTTGGCGTGCTCCATGGCGTTGAGTGCCTGCAGCGCCTGCTCTAGCTGGCCGGCACGGTAATACCGGACAGCGTTGACGGCCTGGTCATGCACTGCCTTGTGCGGACTCTCCATGCTGCGGTAATCCTGCATGTCGGCAAACAGTTCGCGGCCATCGCCCTGGTAATACCACTGGCCCAGCCGGCAGTGCTGTTCGTCGGGGAAGTCTTCTGGAAGTGTGTCGGAAATGCCGAAGAACACCTTGTACACTTCAAGTTTCAGTTCCAGTTCGTCGATGTTGGCCAGTTCCACGTTGGCCAGGATGGCGGAGTCACTGATGGCCTGCTCCATGCGCCGTGACAGTTCCAACAGCTCGTGCATGCTAAGTACCGCTTGCTGGCTTTCGGTGGCGTGACTGCCTGCATCGGTAGCACCACGGTCCATGATTTCCCTGGCGTTGCGCGTTTCGTTCTGGATGTCCTGTACCAGACGGGAGATGTCTTCGGTTGCGCCGGAAGTGCGCTGTGCCAGATTGCGTACCTCGTCGGCCACCACGGCAAAACCGCGACCGGCTTCGCCGGCCCGCGCCGCTTCAATGGCGGCATTGAGCGCCAGCAGGTTGGTCTGGTTCGCCACATCCTGGATTAGCTGGACGAAACCGCCAATTTCCTCGGCCCTCTGGCTCAGGCTGCTGACCTGCTCGGCCGCCTGGTGCATCAGGCGGAAAGTGGCCTGCAAATTTTCGGCAATACGCTCGAAAGCGATACGGTTGGTATCGGACTGCTCGGCGGCCTTGAGTGCGGAGTCACGCTCGATGTTGAGCGTATCGACCAGATTCATGAAGGAATTCTTGACGCCGTTGAGGGAGTTGCCAAAGCTGCCCAGGCTGGTATAGACGCCTTGATGGGTGGTGCGCTCCCGCTCCTGATGGTGCAATCTGGCCTGCAGCTGCGCCTGCTGCTGTTCCAGCTGTGCAATCTGTTGGTGCAGTTGCTGATTTTCCAGGTTCAGGCGGTCATTTTCGTGTTGGGACTGCTTGAGCTGCATTTTGAGTTTGGCAGAAAACATCGGGGCCTCTGTGGGGTGGGGCTGCTGGTGATGAGTTGGCGGGATGGTTCCGCCATGCCTGTACACCGCTGCCGCTATGAATTCTGTGCGTTTAGCAAAAATGTTCCGGTTTTTTGGGGCTGGCGATGGCAGCCAGCATGATTGCTGACAAGGATGAAAGCAATGTGAGGCATTATGCCATGTTTGGGAGGGTATAACCTAGTGCATTGGTCGGATATGGTTGGGGCGGCATGACCCAGCGCCGGGATGTATTCGGACTGGATGGCCCTGCTTCTGTAGGTACGAATTTATTCGTACAGATCATGTGCGTTGTTGTGCGAATGAATTCGCACCTACAGTCGGGGCGTGCTGCTGACCCGGTCCACCAGGTAGAGGATGGACTGGTACTGCAGCCCGGAATGTTCGCCAAGGCCGATCTCGCAGGTGCGGTTGTTGGAATAACCGGCACTGCAGCCCTGCACTTCACCACGCAAATCCTGCAGTGCACAGGTGTTCAGCTCGGGTACCTGGAAGCCCCGGTCGCCGCCAAAGCCGCAGCAGGTAACCGAAGCAGGCGTTACCACTTCACGGGCACAGGCTTTAGCCAGGCCAAGCAGCGACTGGCTGTTACCCCCCATGGTGGTGGAGCAGGTCAGGTGCAGGGCGATGCGCTCATCCGACGGCTGAATCTCCAGCCGTGGCAATGCGTGACGATGGATGAAATCGGCTGCTTCGTAAAACTGCAGCCGCTCATTGCTGCACTCCTGCATGCGCAGGTTGCAGGCGCTGGCATCGGTGATCACGGCCAGGTGCTGATCGCCGGCCAGCTGGCGTGTCGCTTCCAGTACCTCGTTGCGCTTGCCGTCGGCCACATCGAACAGCCCCTTGGACTGGAATGGCATGCCGCAGCACAGGCTGTGGATGTTGTCCGGGATCAGCACACGATAGCCGGCTTTTTCCAGCAGGCTGAGTACCACCTGATAAACAGGACGCTGATCGCTGGCGTTGCGGTCCGAGCCCAGTACCCGGTTCATGCAGGAAGGCCAGTAGATGACCGTATCCGCCGGCAGCGAGCCGTTGGCCGGCCCGAACAGGCGCTGCCGCGGCAAGGCGGGTGCCGCAGCCGGCAGACCGGGCCGCCAGTGACCGACCGACAAGCCGGCTTTGCGCGCCAGCGCCATGGAGCCGGCCATGCCCTTGTCGCCAAGCAGGCTGCGACCCGTACTGGCCAGCTTTAGTGCCAGACGTGCCGCCTTGCTGATGCCGGCAAAGCGGCGGGCCAGCCATTGGGCACGGTTTTGCAGATTCCGGTTTTGCTTGCCGCGCAAATCGCGCACCAGATTGCCGGTGTTGATGCCGACCGGGCAGCGGGTGGAACACAAGCCATCCAGTGCGCAGGTGTCCAGTCCCTGATATTGCCAGCCTTGCTCCAGCGCACGGATACTTTCAGCAGAGGCTCCCTGCTGGCGGCGGCGCTGCAGTTCGCGCCAGATGACAATGCGCTGGCGCGGGCTCAGGGTCAGCCGGCGTGACGGGCAGACCGCTTCGCAAAAACCACACTCGATGCAGTTGTCGACGATGGGATTGGCCTCGGGTAGCGGCTTGAGGTTTTCCACGTGCACCTTGGGATTGTCGCTGATCAGCACATCGGGGTTGAGCAGGCAGGCCGGGTCGAACAGCTGCTTGATGCGCTTCATCAGCGCATAGGCTTCGCTGCCCCACTCCAGCTCCACATAGGGCGCCATGTTGCGGCCGGTGCCGTGTTCGGCCTTGAGCGAGCCGCCGTAGTCCACTGCCACCAGCTGTGCCAGCTCTTCCATGAAGGCGCTGTAACGGGCCACTTCGGCGGGGTCGTTGAAACTCTGGGTAAAGACAAAGTGCAGGTTGCCCTCCAGAGCATGGCCGAACAGTATGGCTTCGTGATAACCGTGCTTGTGCAGCAGTTCTTGCAGATCGAGTACGCCTTCGGCCAGTCGCTCCAGCGGAAAGGCGACATCCTCGATGATCACCGTGGTGCCGATCACCCGGTTGGCACCCACGGCCGGGAAGGTACCCTTGCGCACATTCCAGTAGCTGTCATAGGTGGCCGGGTCGCGGGTGAATTCCAGCGGACGCAGTACCGGAATGTCGGCCAGTGTCCGGCAGATGTACTGGATATTTTGCTCCAGCTGCCCGTCGTCGGCGCCGCGTACATCCACCAGCAGCGCGGTGGCGCCCTCCGGCAGCTCGGCCAGGTCATCGGGCATGCCGGGCATGTGCTGTACCGAGCGCAGCGAAGCACGGTCCAGCAGCTCGACGGCGCTGACCGGCGTTTCCTTCAGCAATGTGGTGGCGGTACAGGCGGTGTGGATGTCGGGGAAATGGATCAGTGCCGCTGCCTTGTCCGGATAGTCCGGCACGGTGCGGTAGGTGATGGCGCTGATGAAGCCCAGGGTACCCTCGGAGCCGATCATCAGGTGCTTGAGAATTTCCAGCGGATCCTCGAAGTCGACCAGGGCATTGATGCCGTAGCCGGTGGTGTTCTTCAGCCGATATTTGTGGCGGATACGTTCGGCCAGTGGCTGGTTGGCACGGGTCTGCTCGCCAAGCTGGCGCAGCTGCTCCAGCAGTTCAGCATGGCTTTCACGGAAGGCGGCGACCGATGCCGCATCGGCGGTATCCAGCAAGGTGCCGTCAGCGAAGATCAGCCGCAGCTCGAGCAAGGTGTTGTAGGAGTTTTCTGCCGTGCCGCAGCACATGCCGGAAGCGTTGTTGGCGGCGATACCGCCGATCATGCAGGCGTTGATCGAGGCCGGGTCCGGGCCGATCTTGCGCTGCAGCGGGGCGAGAATGCTGTTGGCACGGGCACCGATCACGCCCGGCTGCAAACGGATGGCAGCGCCATCGCCCAGCAGCTGATGACCATTCCAGCCGTTGCCGAGTTGAATCAGTACCGAATCGGTCACTGCCTGACCGGACAACGAGGTGCCGGCAGCACGGAAGGTGACCGGCAGACCGCGCCGGGCGCAGCTGTGCAACACCTGTTGCACTTCGCGTTCGCTTTCGACCCGCACCACCAGCTGCGGCACCAGCCGGTAGAAGCTGGCATCGGTGCCCAGGGCCAGCCGGCTCAACTCGTCGGTCAGCAGGCGGGTGGACGGAATGAATTCTGCCAGTTCATGGACCAGCGCCCGGTAGGTGTCGGTGATCGGGTACATAAGCATCTCGCGTGCAAAAATGACGTGGCCAGCCTGTCAGGACCGGCCACGGGATCAGGCCATCAACAGGCTGATTATGCCGACTACAACTAGGTAGTACAGGGTCGGCAGGGTGGTCATGCGTAGCGTGCGCCCTTCCCGGCCGAGCAGGCCGACGGTGGCCGAGGCTGCCACCACGTTGTGGATGGCGATCATGTTGCCGGCGGCGGCACCTACGGCCTGCACTGCAACCAGTGTGATGGTGGACGCGCCGAGCAACTCGGCGGTGCTGTACTGGAACTGGGCCAGCATCAGGTTGGAGACGGTGTTGGAACCGGCAATGAAGGCACCCAGTGCTCCCACGGCAGGCGCAAACAGCGGATAGATGCTGCCGAAGGCATTCGAGACCAGCTGTGCCATGGCGATCGGCATGGACGGCAGGTCGGCGGCGTTGACTCCGGAGTTGATCAGGATGCGCACCATGGGTACGGTGAAGATCAGCACGAAGCCGGCACCAAGCAGGGTGCGCGATGACTCGCTGACTGCCGCCTTGAGCTGGGTGAAGTTCATACGGTGCAGGAAGAAGGTCAGGACCACCACCAGCGCCATGATGCCGCCGGGCAGGTACAACAGCTCGATGCCGCCGGACACGCCTTGCTCGCCAAGAATGTCTTTCCAGCTGAAGTTGAGCACGCTGAGGAAAAACGCCTTGACCGGGGCAATGGCGCGGGACAGGACCAGCAGTACGGCCAGCAGCACATAGGGCAGCCAGGCCATGGCGACGGACATGGGACGCTGTGTGGTCAGGCTGTCCAGTTTGATCTGGATGCTGCCCATCCAGCTTGCCGGCCAGGTGTCGGCCGGAGCGAAGTCCCAGTTGTTTTTCGGCATCAGGAAGCCGGCTTTGGCGGCCGGAACCACAATGGCCAGGCCGACCAGTGCGCCGATCAGTGACGGAAACTCGGGGCCGAGAAAGACGCCGGCCAGGGCATAGGGCACAACAAAGGCCACGCCGGTGAACAGGGCAAAGGGTGCCACTTCCAGCCCTTCACGCCAGGACTTGTTGCGGCCGAAGAAGCGGGTCAGCATGCTGCACATCAGCAGTGGCATCAGGATGCCGGCGGCGGCATGGGTCAGTGCCACTTTCGAGGTGACCAGATGATAGAACATCTCCCAGCTTGAGCCTTGTGCCACCAGCTGCTCGCTGATGCCGGTACGGTCCAGTCCGGCGGTTACACCAACCACAATGGGCGTGCCGACCGCGCCAAAGGATACCGGCGTGGACTGCACCATCATGCCGATCATCACCGCGCCCAGAGCCGGGAAGCCCAGTGCAACCAGTAGCGGAGCGACGACTGCCGCCGGTGTGCCGAAGCCCGAGGCGCCCTCGATGAAGCAGCCGAACAGCCAGGCCACCACCAGCACCTGGATGCGCCGGTCCGGCGAGATGTTGGAAAAACCCGAACGGATGGCGGTGATGCCGCCCGAGTGCTTCAGGGTGTTGAGTAACAGGATGGCTCCGAAAATGATCCAGAGAATGGCTCCGGTCATGATCAGGCCTTGCAGGCTGGAAGCCAGAACGCGGTTCAGGGACATGTCCCAGGCCAGCAGGCCAATGGCCACGGTAACTGCAAATACCGCAGGCATGGCAATGCGTGCCGGCAGGTTGAAGCCGACCAGCAGGATGCCGGCCAGCAGTAGCGGGGCAAACGCCAGCAGGGGTAGTGCTATATCAGTCATGCTATAGTCCTCGTGCCAAATGACACTTCTTGTTATTGGTCAGCCCGGCCCGCCAGGCCGCAAACCGTTCGGGCGGGGCTGTATTGCCGGCAGCACCTGCAATGAGGGTGCCGCCGAATTCCTCGTTGCCCGTTTTGGGCAACGCATGTTCACTCCAGAACCAGTACCACCAGTTCCCGCGGGCCGTGCACGCCATAGGCGAGGGTCTGCTCGATGTCGGCGGTTTTCGATGGCCCGGAAATCAACAGGGCATTGGTCGGCATACCGTTTTTCGCCCAGCCTTCCTGTTGTATGGTTTCGTGTAAGGTGGCGTATAGCCGGTCGCTGTCGAGCAGGACAAAATGCACCGGCGGCACCAGGCTCATGACCCTGGGTTCGGCCGGTGTCGGCCAGAGGATCAGGCTGCCGGTTTCGGCAATGGCACCGAGCGAGCCGGTCAGGGCGGCAGCTACGTCATTGAACAACTCGTCCTTCCATTCATTCACGGGTTGCGTGCGTTGCAGCAGGGATACCTGCTTCAGTTGCCAGTGGTCGGCGAGAAAACTGCCGTGAGGAGTACCATTGCCGATCCAGAGGTTGCGCAGGCCCTTGTCCCGTACCAGCTGTTGCAGCAGCAGGTGCCAGTTGTCCCGGCTGGTACTGTGGATCTCGCCATGCACCGGGCTCATCGCCTGCACAAAACGTTCGAGCTTTTTGGTTTTGTTCCAGTGCGGGCGCTGCAGAACGCTGAAGTCGCTGGCTGGCGGCTCGAAACCGCCCTGTTGCTCACGCCCCTGGTACAAGCGTTGCAAGATGGCATCGCGTGCATTCATGTCATGACTCCTTGCACTGGCGCTGGCGCAGCTGCTGTTGCAGGCTTTGTGCGGCAGGGCGCGGGGCGCTGCGATAACGGGTCCAGGCACCCAGCCGGGATGGCATCAGGCGACGGCAGCGGGTAATCAGCGCGGTGCCCAGCCGGTAGGCCCAGGGGCGGCTGTTGAATACTGTCCAGCCACGCCAGAGCAGCATTTCCAGCCAGCGCCGCTTGCTGCCGTGCCCGGCGACAGTGGCCGGGCGCTGGGGGTCGCCATCCATCGCTTCGCTGCGCAGGCGCTGCAACAGTTGTGGAATGGGGATTTTTACCGGGCAGACTTCGGCGCAGGCCCCGCACAGGGTCGAGGCGGTGGCCAGCGAGCCGGTATTGTCGAGACCCAGCATGTGAGGCATCAGGATCTTGCCGATCGGGCCGGGATAGGTGGTGCCGTAGGCATGACCGCCGATGCGGGTATACACCGGGCAGTGGTTCATGCAGGCACCACAGCGGATGCAGCGCAGAGTGTCGAGCAGCTCGCGGTCCTGATAGATCGCCGAGCGGCCGGCATCGACCAGCACCAGATGCACTTCTTCCGGGCCGTCCTTTTCATCGGTCTTGCGCGGGCCGCTGATCATGTTGACGTAGGTGGTGATGTGCTGGCCGGTGGCCGAGCGGGTCAGCAGGGCCAGTAGCGGGGCGATATCGGCAAGGTGCTCGACCACTTTCTCGATGCCGGTGACGGCAATGTGGCAGCCGGGTACGGTGGTGGTCAGGCGGCCATTGCCTTCGTTTTCCACCAGACACAGGGTGCCGGTTTCCGCCACGGCGAAGTTGACGCCGGAGACGCCGACATCAGCCTGCATGAATTTTTCACGCAGCTGGGCCCGGGCGCTGGCGGTCAGGTAGTCGACATCGCTGGAGCGCTCGGTGCCGGTTTTTTCATGCATCAGTTCGGAAATTTCGGTGGTGTTCTTGTGGATCGCCGGCATGATGATGTGTGACGGGGCTTCGTCGGCCAGCTGGATGATGTACTCGCCAAGGTCAGACTCCAGTGCCTCGATGCCGGAGCGGGCGAGAAAGGCATTCAGCTCCATCTCTTCGCTGACCATGGACTTGCCCTTGATCACCGTGCGGGCGTTGCGCGCAACGCAGATGTCACGGACGATCTCGCAGGCCTGCTCCCCGGTTTGCGCCCAGTGCACCTGAATGCCGTTGGCCTGCAGGTTTCGCTCCAGTTGCTCCAGCAGTTCGGGCAGCCGGCTCAGGGCGCGCAGACGTACTGCGGCGCCCAGCTCGCGTAGCTCTTCCAGGTCCCAGTCGGCAAAAGCATCCTGACGCTTGCTCATCAGTCCGTCCATGGCCTTGCGGAAATTGCCGCGTACCGCCGGATTGTCCAGTGCGGCGCGGGCTCTGGGCGTGAAGTGCTTCACTGCGTCTGTGGCTGTGCTCATGCTGTACCTCCCTTGCTACGCTGCCACAAAAAACTGACAACGTGCTGGCCGCGAGTAGCCAGCTTCTGCTTGTCGGCAAAGCCGTCGATATTCATCAGACAACCGCAATCCGTGCTGACAAACTGGTCTGCGCCGCAATCATCCAGTGCGCGAGCCTTGTCTTCGACCATGGCGGCGGAGATTTCCGGATGGCGCACGGCAAAGGTGCCGCCAAAGCCGCAACACTCGGCCGGCCGTGCCTGTTGTACCAGCTCCACGTTGTCCAGCTGGGCGAGCAGGGCCGGCCCGGTATCGGCAATGCCCATTTCCCGGCGGCCGGAACAGGAGGTATGCACGGCAACCTTGACCGGCTCGCCATGGTCCTGCAGGCGGATACGGCATACATGCAGCAGAAAGTCGGTCAGCTCCCAGGTGCGGCCGGCCAGCTGTTCGGCCTGTTCTGCCAGGCCTGTGCCGGCAAACAGCCGGGGGTAATGCTTGCGCAGCATGCCGGCGCAGGAGCCGGACGGTACCACTACTGGCCAGTTTTCCGGAAACAGCTCCAGCTGACTGGCGGCAACAGTCCGTGCCTGACCGTTCAGCCCCGAGGTGTAGGCGGGTTGGCCACAGCAGCTCTGGTGTTGCGGGAAGATCACCTCGATGCCTTCACGTTCCAGCAACTGGATGCCGGCCAAGCCAACCTCGGGATAGAACAGGTCGACCAGACAGGTGGCGTAGAAATACACCCTGGCGGGTTTGGCCGGATATTGCTTGATTACGTCGCTCATTTCTTCTCGCCTGGCTTGCGGAACCGGAATGAACCGGGCTTGCATGGTTTTGTTAACTGATGTAAATTGGTCAGACCAATTAACTGGCGTGTTTGGTCATGCTATGTGGGGTCTTTGTCATCAGTCAATGAATAGGCTGTTTGAATCCGACCATGGTCTAGTGCTGGTGTTTTTTGCCAAACTGTTAGCTTGGCAAGCTTGTTTTGCGGGTGCTTGGCTGTAGGGCGACGTTTTTTCTGCCCTCTTTTCTTTGCGGTGTCATGCATGCCGGGGCTTGTGCATGGTCCGATGGCATCCGGGTTGTGTGCCTTTAGAGAAGTGGTCATACCATTTAGGAGAAAGCATGGCGTTTGTTCAGGTTCAGCGTCCACGAGTGTCGGACGTCATCATGCAGCGGCTGGAGGCGATGATCCTTGAGGGCAGCCTCAAACCGGGCCAGAAATTGCCTCCCGAGCGCGAGCTGGCGGAGCAGTTCGGCGTTTCCAGGCCATCGTTGCGCGAGGCGGTGCAGAAACTGGTGGCCCGTGGTTTGCTGGTAAGCCGCCAGGGCGGTGGAAACTACGTTTGCGAGCAACTGGGGCAGTCGTTCAGGGACCCGTTGCTGAAACTGCTGGCGGGACATGACGAGTTCCATTATGACCTGCTCGAGTTCCGCCACGCACTGGAAGGACTGGCCGCCCACTATGCGGCCCTGCGTGCCACCGATGCCGACAAGGCGATGCTGCAGCGACGATTCGATGCCCTGGTGGCGACCTATGAGGCCATGGACCCGGTAGAGGAAGCCGAGGCGGATGCAGCCTTTCATCTGGCGATTGCCGAGGCGGCACACAATGTCGTGTTGTTGCACAGCATGCGTGGCATTTTTGCCCTGCTGGAGCAAAGCATCGTGAAGAACCTGACCAGCCTGTTCGAGCGTCACGGCTCGCGCGATCTGCTATACGATCAGCACCGGGACCTGCTGGATGCGATTTTGTCCGGCGATGCAGAGGCTGCCCGGGCCCGCTCTCATGAACACCTGGTGTTTGTGGAAGACAGCCTGCTCGAGCTGACGCGGGAGGAGACCCGTTTCGAGCGTGCCATGCGCCGGGTCCAGGTCGGCGGCTAAACTGGCGAAGTGGTCTGCACCGGCCTGACTTGACACGCATGCCAGCCATGCAGTCAGATGAGGCTTGCCAGTCATGCAGCCGGCCGTAGACAGCACGCCGGTGCATAAACGTTGATAACAAGGAGAACAAGCATGCAATTATCCATCCAGGACGCCTTGCAGCGTCGTCATGCGAGCAAGGCATTCGATGCCACCCGCAAGCTGCCGGACGAGGTGGTGCAGCAGATTCTAGATGTGTTGCGCTGGATGCCTTCGAGCACCAATATCCAGCCCTGGCATTTCATCGTGGCCAGCACCGACGAGGGCAAGGCCCGCATCGCCAGGGGTGCGGCAGGCGCGTACGGCTACAACGAGCCGAAGATCCTCAATGCCTCGCATGTGGTGCTGTTCTGTTCGCGCACCAGTGTCGACGAGGAGCATCTGCAGAAGATTCTGGCTGCCGAAGAGCAGGCTGGCCGTTTCAAGGACTACCCGCAGGCCCGTGAGGCTGCACACAACACCCGTGTCAGCTACCACGGTTTTCACAAGTATGAGTGCAAGGATGTCCCGCACTGGCTGGAAAAGCAGATCTACCTGAACATGGGTGGTGCGCTGCTGGCTGCCGGCCTGCTGGATATTGATGCCGTTCCCATGGAGGGTGTCGACCAGAAAGTGCTCAGCGAGGAGTTTGATCTGAGTGCGCAAGACCTGGTTGCCGTTGCGGCAGTGGCTTTTGGTTACCACAGCGAGGACGACTTCAATGCCAGGCTGCCCAAGGGCCGTCTGGCAGCTGAAGACATTTTCACCTTTGTTTGATGACCCGGCCTGATCAGGGCCGTAAGTCATGACACTCAACAGCCGGGGCGGGTACCTTTGTGCCTTCCCCGGCTGTTTGCCGCCAGGGCGCCCTTAACAGACGGCTGAATAATACGATGAGTAGCGACACACCCCGCAAACGGCTGACTGCAACTGCAAGCTTTGAGCTGGAAATCCGCAAGAGCCGCTTTCTGGCACAGGCCGTGCATTTGCCGTCACCGGATGAAGCGCCGGAGCTGATTGTCAGGCTGTCCACGCCACAGGTCAGTCACAACTGCTGGGCCTGGCTGCATGGGGCTCAATACCGTTTCAGCGATGATGGCGAGCCGGGCGGCACGGCGGGCCGGCCGATCCTGTCGGCCATCGAGAACCAGGGCTTTGACCAGTGTCTGGTGGTGGTGACCCGCTGGTATGGTGGCATCCAGCTGGGCACCGGAGGGCTGGCCCGCGCCTATGGCGGCAGTGTCAACAGCTGCCTGCAGGATGCGCCCTTCGAACCGCTGATCGAACAGGTCAGGCTGCAGTGCCTGTGTCCCTATCCGCTGCTGGAGCTGTTCAAGGGCCTGCTGGCCGAGCAAGGCGGGACCGTGCTCAACGAGAACTTTCTTGCCGATGGCGTGCAATTGCAGCTGGCAGCACCGCTGGACAGGCAGCAGCTCCTGCAGGAAGCCATGCAGAACCTCAGCCGGGGCGAGGTGCAGTTGCTGGAACTGTAGGTTCGGATTTATTCGAACATCCGCGCAACCTGTCACGCTCGGTGCAAGATGCATGTGCGAATGAATTCGCACCTACAGATGTGCAAAGTACAATCGCAGGCCCCATCCTGAGCTGTCATGCTGCGCGCAGGGTGACAGGCGTGGGTATGACAATATCAGCCCTGCTGCGCCAGTGGCGGCAGCTGCATGCCCAGCCCCAGTGCCTGGCGCACAAACATCGCCTTGGCCTCGTGCATGCTGTCCACCTGTTTCAATCCGGCATTGCGCAGCCAGCGCAGCGGCAGGGCATCGGCCTGGAACAGGTCCTGAAAGCCCTGCATGGCGGCCATCATCGCCAGGTTCTGTGGCATGCGCTTGCGTTCGAAGCGGCTGAGCACCTGCAGGCTGGCAGGGTCTTCACCACGGGCGACGGCCTTGAGCAGCGCATCGGCCAGTTCGGCCACATCCAGAAAGCCGATATTGACGCCCTGGCCTGCCAGCGGGTGGATCACATGAGCGGCATCGCCCAGCAGGGCAAGACCCGGCTCCACATAGCGTTTGGCATGACGCTGACGCAATGGCACGCTGAAACGCCGGTCGGCGTGCACAACCTGGCCAAGACGGCCTTCCAGCGCATCGGTCAGCTGTCGGCAAAACTCATCATCATTCAGCTTCATCACCTGCTGCGCCCGCTCTGGCGGCAGCGACCAGACAATCGAGCACCAGTTTTCGCCATCGGTGTGTGCCAGCGGCAGGAAAGCCAGCGGGCCTTCATCGGTGAAGCGCTGCCAGCAGGTCAGCTGGTGCGGCTGTTCGGTGCGGATGCTGGTGACCACCGCATGGTGACGGTAATCCCATTCACGAGTGGCGCAGCCGGCCAGCCGGCGCACGCTGGAGTTGGCGCCGTCGGCACCGATCAGCAACGGGGTACGCAGTTCTGTACCGTCTTCAAGTTTCAGCAGCCAGTCGTTGCCGGAGCGGCGCAGCATGGACAGGCGTGCGCCGGGCAGCAGGCGGACCTTGTCGTCCTGCAGCTGTTCCAGCAGGGCATCCTGCACGATGCGGTTTTCCACAATGTGGCCCAGCACCTCGGCCTGCACGCTGCTGGCGCTGAAGTGGATGCTGCCGGTACCCGAACCATCCCACACCTGCATGTCACGGTAGGGGCTGGCACGACGGGCCAGAATACCGTCCCAGGCACCGAGGTTGGTCAGCAGGTTCTGGCTGGCGGCGGACAGGGCGCTAACCCGTGGCTCGAAAGCATCCTGCGGATCGAACGGAGCCGGCTTGAGCGGGCCGCCGTCCAGCAGCAGCACGTCCAGCCCGCTGTCTTGCAGGGCCAGGGCCAGCGCGCTGCCGACCATGCCGGCACCGACGATGATGATATCTGCGTTCATGCAATGCTCTCCGGTTTGACGGGACGGCTGCCCAGCCCCATGGCCTGGCGGGCAAACAGGTTTTTCGCCGGCGGGCACAGTTCAAGGCCGAGCAAGCCGAGCCTACGTGCCTGGCTAAGGCCGGCGGTACGGTTGGAAAACAGGCGGGTGACCTGGTCGGAAAAGCCGATGGTCAGGTCCTGGTCCCGCTGCTGCCCGGCGGTATAGACCTGCAATGTGGCCAGATCCCCCAGCGGTTTTTGACTGGTCAGGAGGGCATCGGCCAGTGCCATGGCATCCCTAAGTGACAGGTTGTAGCCCTGTCCGGCAATCGGGTGCAGGCTGTGGGCGGCGTTGCCCAGCACCACCAGGTTGCGGCGTACCTGTTCGCTGCTCTGCACCAGTGACAGCGGATACAGGTGGCGCTGGCCCACCTGGACAAAGCTGCCCATGCGGTAGCCGAAGCAGTCCTGCAACTCGTCCAGGAACTCGCGCTCGGGTAGGCCGGCCAGCCGTTCGGCCTCATCGGGCAGGCGGGTCCAGATCAGCACAAAACGGTTTTCCGTCATCGGCAGCAATGCGATGGGGCCGTCCGGCGTGAAGCGCTCGAAGGCCCAGCCGCCGTGTTGTTGTGAGGTGCTGACGGTGGTGATGATGGCGGTCTGGCCATAGCTGCGTTCGTTGCAGTGGATGCCCAGCTGCTGACGCAGGCCGGAGCGGCCGCCGTCGGCAAGGATCGCCAGCTGGCAGTTGAGCGTTTTTCCGTTATCCAGTTGCAGCCGGTAGCCGCCTTCCTGCGCCTGCATGGCGGTCACTTTGGCCGGGCAGTGCCAGTCGATGATGTCGCTGTCCAGCGCATTCCACAGGCAGTGGCCTAGCCAGGCGTTTTCCACCACCCAGCCCAGTGCGTCGACGCCTTGTTCGCTGGCATGCAGCTCGGCGGCGGCAAAGCGGCCCAGTTCGGAGATGTGGATGTGTTCGATAGCCTGCGCCCGTTGTGCTACCTGATCCCAGATGCCCAGACGCTGGTAGATCTGTTGGCTACCGTATGCAAGGGCCGAGGCGCGGACATCATAGCTGGGCTGGAATGCGTTGCCGGGGGCGAAGGGCTCGATCAGTGCGATGCGCCAGCCCCGCTCGCGGGCACCCTGCTGCAGGGCCAGCGCAAGGCTGGCGCCGACCAGACCGCCGCCGATGATGGCTATGTTGACGGTTTCCATGGGGTTCTCCTGCTGTCTTTTTAAAGTGTTGATGCTTGCACGGCTGGGGTATGAATTCCGCAAACACGCCGCAAGTACGTCCCTGTAGGCTCCGCAACGCCATCCTTGGCGTTGCAGGGTTTGCTCCACTCATACCCCAGCCGTCCCCGGATTTCAGTGCATGCTCAACCTTTGGTGTGCTTGATCAATGCACGATCTGTGTACCCCGATGGTGCCTCCCGAATCTTTCATGTAAAAGCTATTGCACTGCGGCCATCAATGCCTCGATTTCATCCACCGTCTTGGGCACGCCGCCGGTGAGGATTTTGTGGCCGTCTTTGGTGACTACCACATCGTCCTCAATGCGGATGCCGATGCCACGCCAGCGGGCGTCGACGTCCATGTTGTCCTTTGCCACATAGATGCCCGGCTCGATGGTCAGGCACATGCCGGGCTCCAGTACCCGCCACTGACCGCCGACCTTGTATTCACCGACATCGTGCACATCCAGTCCCAGCCAGTGGCCGGCGCGGTGCATGTAGAAGGGCTTATAGGCTTCATCGTTGATCAGGGTATCGACCTCGCCTTCGAGCAGGCCCAGACGTACCAGGCCTTCGGTAATCACGCGCACGCTGGTTTCGTGAGGCTCGTTCCAGTGGCGGCCGGGCTGTACGCAGTCGATGGCGGCCAGGTTGGCCTCCAGTACTATCTCGTACAGGGCTTTCTGTTCCGGCGAGAAGCGACCGTTGACCGGAAAGGTGCGGGTGATGTCACTGGCATAGCAGTTGATCTCGCAACCGGCGTCGATCAGCACCAGGTCGCCATTGCGCAGTTTCTGGTCGTTGTTGATGTAGTGCAGGATGCAGGCGTTGGCACCACCGGCGACGATCGACGAGTAGGCGGCAAAGCGTGCGCCACTCTTGCGGAACTCGTAATCCAGCTCGGCTTCCAGCTGGTATTCATGCATGCCCGGTTGTACCGCCTGCATGGCACGCACATGGGCGCGGGCCGAGATGTCGCTGGCATGCTGCATCTGGGCTACTTCGGCGGCGCTCTTGTACAGGCGCATGTCATGCAGCAGGTGATCGAGCATGACGAATTCTTTCGGCGGGCTGGCGCCCAGACGGGCCTTGCTGCGGATCACGTTGACCCAGTCCATCAGCTGCTGGTCGAAGGTCAGGTTCTTGCCCACCGAGTAGTAGACACGGTCGCGGCCTTCCAGCAGGCCGGGCAGGATCTCGTCGATATCGCCGATCGGAAAGGCGTCATCGGCGCCGAAATCCTGGATGGCACCTTCCTGGCCGGCGCGCAGGCCGTCCCAGAGTTCCTTTTCCGGATTACGCTCGCGGCAGAACAGGATGTACTCACCGTGTTCGCGATCGGGGATCAGTACCAGCACGGCTTCCGGCTCGTCAAAGCCGGACAGGTAGTAGAAATCGCTGTTGGGCCGGTAGGCGTAATCCACGCTGTTGTTGCGGTTGCATACCGGCGAGGCAGGCAGGATGGCGATGCTGTTGGCCGCCATCTGGCTCATCAGCTGCTGGCGGCGCCTGGTGTATTCGGCGGGGCGAATGGACACGGAGAACTCCTTGTTGTCAGTGGATGGCGGGCTGTTCGGGCTGGCTGTCCGGCGTTGGGGCTGGCGTGTTGCATTCTGTGAACAGGAACACCGCTGTCATGCGCAGGTATTCGCTGACTTCCATGAAGCTGGCCTCATCGGCAGCCTCGCCCCCTTCTTCTTCATCATCGCCGGAGCTGATCTGGGCCACGGCGACATAGTCTTCGAGAATTTCGCGGGCTTCGGCAGACAGCTTCCTGTCGCCGATACTGCTGCCAAATCCGCTGAGGAAGCCCTGGCACCACTGTCCCAGTGCCTGGCTGCGGGCCGGCAGGCTGTCGTCATCGCCGGGCAGGAGCAGGGTGATGGCCATGCAGTCATCGGCGCTGATTTCGGTCTTGAGCATGTCCTGCAGGCCGGTCAGGGCAGGCTGCAGGCTGGCCGGAATGTCACCGTCAAACAGCTGGGCGGCATTATCGAGCCAGGCCTGGGGGGCAAAGCCGGCACCGGCGCAGCTGTGGCCGACCAGCAGGCCGTGCAGTTCGGCCGGGCTGAAGTGCTGGCCCTGGCTGGTCAGCAGTTGCATGAAGGCCATATAGGCGGAGGTAGGTTGGCTCATCGGGCGGGTCCTGAAACTTGGCAGTGCGTGAAGGGTCGAACCGCGCAAGTATAGCTTGATCAGGCCGGTACCGCAGGCTGCATTTGTTGTCTGCAACGTTGTTGCGTGGTATGTGCTGCTGTATTGTTGTGGGCTCCCGGTTGTTTGCGTGACCCGAAGACTGGTGTTGCGTACCGGGAAACAGGCAGGACTTGACCCGGCCGGCTGCAAGCAGGTCAACAGGAGGCAGTGTGAAAAAACCGGATTTTGCCGCTCTGGCAGACAATGTCCAGCGGCTGATACAGCAACATGCTGAACTTAAGGCACAACATGCTGCCCTAAGGGAGGCTGAGCAGCGCTGGCTGGAAGAACGTGCGCAGCTGATCAGCAAAAACGAGACCGCCCGGCAGAAAGTCGAGGTGATGATTTCCCGGCTCAAGGCCCTGGAGCAAGAATCATGACGCAGCAGACCCAGACCGTAACCGTCTATATCCTGGACAAGGAATACCATGTGGTATGTCCGGTCGAGGAACGGAGCAATCTTGAGCGGGCGGCGGCCTACCTGGACGGCAAGATGCGCGAGATCCGCCGCAGCGGCAAGGTGATCGGGGCCGAGCGGATTGCGGTACTGGCGGCCCTGAACATCACCCACGACCTGCAACATCGCACCCGTCAGCTGGAAGAAGTCAGTGACATGAACGGCGAGCAAATGCAGCAGCTGATGGGGCAGCTGGAGCAGGCGCTGGCAAATACCTGAAACCTGTTTTATCCGGTTTGAGGCAGGCTGCCATCCTGTGTATACTGAGGCCAGCTCCCTGGAGTGTGCGCCAGCTGATTACGTCCCTGAGCCGATTCACTCAAAACGGAGCCTGCCCTGTGAACTGGTGTGCATGTCCGCTTGCGGAAAGCCTGAAGGTTCAACGCGGGCTCCACCTTGGACTCTTCGGGTTCAAGGGCCACGTCAGTAGCGGCACTTTCGGGGAGTCCTTTCTTGTCCTGCCATGACCGCGCTTTCTTCATCCCTTTCTGCTGAACGTCAAAGCTTGCGTCGTTTGCTCAGATGCAAGCGCCGCGCCCTGACGGCTGCACAACAGCAGCAAGCCGCGCGGAATCTGTATCTGCAACTGGCACAGCATCCCTGGTTCCGTCGTGCCCGCCATATCGCCCTGTATCTGGCCAGTGATGGTGAAATAAGCCCCCACCTGCTGCTGCGCGAAGCTCAGCGTCGCAAAAAACATGTTTACCTGCCGGTGGTAGCGTGCCGGGCAGGCGGGCAGATGGTTTTTCAGCGTGTCGATGTCGCCACCCGCTGGGGCCAGAACTGTTTTGGAATTGTCGAGCCGATCCCTGATCACCGGCAGCAGCGTGCGTTGTGGACGCTGGATCTGGTATGCCTGCCGCTGGTCGGTTTTGATGCCGGTGGGGGCCGGCTGGGCATGGGTGGCGGTTTTTATGACCGCAGTCTGGCGGCTTGCAGCATGCCGTTACCGCGACTGCTGGGGCTGGCCCATGCCTGCCAACAGGTCGAGCGGCTGCCCGTGGCACCCTGGGACATGCCGCTGGATGCGGTGGTGACGGACTGCAGCTGGCATGATTGCCGCTAGTGTTTTCCGGCTCATTGCTGGATAAAGCGGAAGCCGGCACCGTCAGGAGTCACGCGCATTACTTCCAGCATCAGTACCGGTGCCTCGATCGGCATGTCCTGAACCTGTCCGTAGACCACATCTCCCACTTTAAGGCCGGCCAGAACAGGGTGCTGGACGAATACGCCGGTATCGGACAGGTCTTCCGTATTGGCAATGATGTCCTCGGCGAAATCGGGGTGTGTGACCTTGATGGTGCACTTCAGGGCAGTGCGGATGTGTTGACGTAGATGTACTTGCATGAGGGGCTACCTGTTCCTTGTGGGCAATGCTGCTGTAGATACTGTGGCTTTATTCATCAGGCGTCAATACCAGCGTGCCTCGCCTGCAGGGCGGCGGCGAAAGCGCTTCATGGTCCACATGTACTGTTCCGGCCAGCGGGCGACATAACTGGCCAGCGTGGTGCTCATGGCGGCCACCGCGGTTGCGGTGTCGCTGCTGTACATGTCGTCCGGGGCGGCTTCGATAATCACCTTGAAGCCGCGGTGATCGGGCAGGCGCACGGCGTGCAGGAATACTCCGGCCACCTTGTCCTGCTGGCCGGCCAGCATGCCGGCGACAAACTTGCTGGTCAGTGCCTGTACCGCCAGAAAAGGTACGAACACGCCGGAATTGAGGCTGGGCTCGGGATCGGCGGGAATGCCGACTGCGCCACCTTTGCGCACTTCCTTGATGACGCTGATGATGCCTTCGCGGGTGGAGGGTGCAACCCGGTTGCCCATCTGCGCACGCTGGCGGGCGAGCAACTCGTCCACTGCCTTGAGTTTGGGCGGACGATAGAAAATGACCGGATTGCCGCCATGCAGGCAGTAAAAATGGTTCAGCACTTCCCAGTTGCCCAGGTGGCTGGTGATGCCGACGATGGCCTTGCCTTCGGTCCGTGCCTTTTGCAGGATTTCCAGTCCTTCCACTTCCCTGATCCGTTGCAGGGTCTTGCGTGGTGGCCAGACCCAGGCACAGGCACTTTCAGTGAAGGACTGGCCGATGTTCTTCAGGTTTTCCTGCAGCAGGCGTTCAAGCTCTGTGGTGGCAAGGTCGGGAAAACAGTGCTTCAGGTTGATCCGTGCCACCTGTGTCGAACGGTTGGGGAATTTGTACATCAGCCAGCCGGCCAGCCGGCCAAGTTTCTGTACTGCGCTCCAGGGCAGCATGGCAATCAGGCGCAAGGCACCAACTGCGAGCAGGCCTTTGAGTTTTTCCATGGTCGCGTCCTAGGTTTTCCAGAGTGCGTAGTATACCTGCCCGGTATGTTTTTCACGATGTAGTTGCCAGCGTGCCGGCAGGCCCAGCAAAGAGGGCGGCTGCTCGCTCTCGGTATAGACCTGGGCCTGTTCGGCCAGCCAGCCGTTGTCTTCCAGCAACTGGCAGGCCTGCTGCAACAGGTCACGGTGAAAGGGCGGATCAAGTAGCACCAGGTCGAACTGGCGATCGGCTGGCCGATCCAGCCAGCGCAGGCTGTCGGTCTGCGTAACCTCTGCCTGGGTGGCCTGCAACAGTTGCAGGTTGGCGCGCAGGCTGTCTGCAGCGTGACGCTCCAGCTCCAGCGCGATGCCGCTGCCGGCTCCGCGCGAGAGTCCTTCCAGAAACAGCGCACCACTACCGGCAAAACAGTCCAGCAACCGGGAACCATCGATATGGGGTGCCAGCCAGTTGTACAGGGTTTCCCGTACCCGGTCCGGGGTCGGGCGCAGGCTGGGCGCATCGGGAAAGCTCAGCCGGCGCGAGCGCCACTGGCCGCCGATGATGCGCAGCTGGTTGCTGCCGGCGTGCTTGCCGCCTCTGGCTACTCGGCGGGCCATCAGTGACGTACTCCAGTGGGTGTATCAGTGCGCTCCACGGCGGGCGGCAGTGGCAGCTGCTCCACTTCCGGGCCCAGCGTGATGATGGTCAGGGCGTCGGCATCCAGATGACGCTTAACGGCGGCGTTTACCTGCTCCAGAGTAAGCTGTTCGATTTCACGGATGAAGTCGTCCTGCCAAGTCAGCGGCAGACCATAGAAGCTGATAGCGCCAAGCTGACCGACAATGCCAGAGTTGCTGGCAGCGTTGAGCGGAAAGCTGCCGAGAATCTCGCGCTTGCTGGCAGCCAGCTCTTCGGCAGAGGGTCCCTGCTCGATGAATTCACGCAACAGTTGCTGCACGAATTCCAGTGTCGCCTGGCTCAGCTCGGCACGGGTCTGCACGCTGATAATGAAAGGGCCACGGGTCTGCATCGGGCTGAGTATGGAGTAGATACCGTAGGTCAGACCGCGTTTTTCCCGTACTTCTTCCATCAGGCGGCTGCCAAAGCCGCTGCCGCCGAGGATCTGGTTGGCCAGATAGAGTGCCGGATAATCCGGATGGCCGCGCTCCAGTGTCTGCTGGGCCAGCAGGATGTGGGTCTGGCTGGAGTCGAAGTCGATATGCCGCTGACTGGCCCCGGTCGGGGTTGCCACGCCAACCCTGGCGGCTGCGCTGCCTTGTGGCAGGGCACGGCTGATGCGCTCGGCGATCTGCCCGGCACGGGCACGGTCAAGATCACCGACCAACGCGATCTGCACGTTGCCGGCAGTGTAAAAACGCTGATGGAAATCGCGCAGCTGCTGGCGGCTGATGCCGGCAATGCTGGTTGCATCACCATCACTGGGGTGGGCGTAAGGATGCTGGCCATAGAGATCGGCAAACAGCGCCTGGTTGGCCAGTGTGCCCGGGTCTTTCTGCTGCTGCTCGAAGGCTGCACGCAGCTGATTTTTCAGTCGCTGGATATCGGCCTGACGAAAGGCCGGTTCGGCCAGCAGCTCGGTGAACAGCTGCAGGGCCGACTCGCTCAATGCCGGATCGCTCAGACTGCGCAGGCTGACAATGCCCATGTCACGGTAGCTGCCGCCACCGAAGCGGGCACCAAGGTTCTCGAAACCAAGGGCGATCTCGTCGGCAGTCTTGCTGGCAGTACCTTGATCGAGCAGGGCGTTGGTCAGGCTGGCCAGGCCGGGCTGGCCGCCATCCTGGCTGCTGCCGGCGGCGAAGGTCAGACGGATGTCGAACATTGGCAGTTCGGGTGCCTGAACAAAGAGCACCTGGCTGCCACTGGTGGTGTGCCACTGCTGGATATCCAGACTGCGGCGCTCGGGTGCCTGGTCACCCAGCCGTGCCAGGCTGCTCAGGCGGCTGTCGGTTTGACTGGACTGGGTGGCACAACCTGCCAGCAGACTGCCGGCGAGCAAGCTGATGGCCAGGCAGGAAAACAGGCGGCTCATGGACGGGCCTCCTCGGGCAGGACATGCATGGTGATGGAGCGTTGCGGCGTGAAGAAGCGGCGTGCGGCCGCCTGGATATCGGCCGGGGTGACGGCATTCAGGCTGTCGAAATCGCTGTCCAGCAGCTGCCAGGACAGGCCGACGGTTTCCAGCATGCCGATGCTGCGGGCCTGCCGGGTGATGGAATCGCGGGCATAGACTTCGCTGGCGATCAGCTGGGCACGTACCCGCTCCAGCTCGGCCGCATCTGGCGGGCTGTCCTGCAATGCTTTCAGCTGCTGCCAGAGGGCCTGCTCCACCTGTTCGGTGGTGATGCCTTTCTGGATATTGGGTGTGGCCGACAGCATGAACAGGCTGTCGCCCCGGGCGAAGGCGTTGTACCAGCTGGCGGCACCGGCCACCAGTTCCTGCTGGCGCTCAAGGCGTACCGGCAGACGGGCGCTTTCACCGCCGCTGAGCAGGGTGCTGATCAGGCGCAGGGCGTGGATTTCCGTAGTGTTTTCACTGGTGCTCAGGGAAGGCACGTTGAAACCCAGCAGCAGTGACGGCAGACGGGTTTTCAGATACTGGCTGCTGCGGCGCTCGCCGGGCTCGTCCAGTTCCAGCGGCTGCCTTGCCTCGGGCACGGCGCGGGCGGGAATGCTGCCGAAATGGCGCTCAACCAGGGTTTTGACCTCTGCCGGCTGCACGTCGCCGACAATCACCAGGGTGGCGTTGCCGGGGCTGTACCAGCGCTCATGCCACTGGCGCAGGTCATCGATGGTCATGCGTTCAAGGTCGTGCATCCAGCCGACGGTGGGAATGCTGTAGCTGCTGGCCGGATGCGCCAGAGCCAGAAAACGTTCGTAGGCCAGTCCCGAAGGGTTGTCGTCGGTGCGCATGCGTCGCTCTTCCTTGATCACCTCGATTTCACGCAGAAATTCGTCTTCGGGCAGGGTCAGGCCGGCCAGCCGGTCGGCTTCCATTTCCAGCGCCACTTCCAGCCGGTCTTTGGCCAGCACCTGGTAGTAGGCGGTGTAGTCGTCACTGGTGAAGGCATTCTCTTCCGCACCCAGCTCGCGCAGGATGCGTGAGGACTCGCCCGGCCCCAGCTTGCTGCTGCCCTTGAACATCATGTGCTCCAGCGCGTGGGCCAGGCCGGTGTGCCCTGGAGTCTCATAGCTGGAGCCGGCCTTGTACCACAGCTGGCTGACCACTATGGGTGCGCGGTGGTCTTCACGGACAATGACCTTGAGACCGTTGTCCAGACTGAATTCGTGAGTGGCGGGAGGGGTGGCAGCCTGTACAGGCAGGGCCAGGACGGCCAGCAAGACAGGAATGAAATGACGCAAAATGGACATGTGATGACTATCCTGGTGAAACGGGGTGGCTATGTTAGCGTGAAAGCACGGGTGGCTGCAGCGGGATATGTGCGCAAGACAGGCTCGTGGACATTGATTTGCCGATACAAAATCTGGATGCGGTTCGGACATCTGGCTGGCTATTTTGTTCGCAGGCAGGATGTCTGCAGGGTCTTGTCGCAGCATTTGCAAGGCAAGGGCTTTGAGCTGCATGCAAGCATCAGCGGTCCGGGTTACGGGTTTTAGAAAAATCATGGCAGCAGTGATAGAATGCCGGATCTTTTAATTCATGGCCGCACCCGTCGTTGATGCAGGGTTGCGGCCCTTGCCGAGATATATGATCCATGTCCGGTTCCAGTGATGACAACAAGCAGGCAGCCCAGCAGAAGAAAGGGCTGTTTTCCTGGTTTAGAAAAAAAGCTCCCGTAGCCGATCAGCAGGCGGAAGAAGCCGCAATTGTTGAGGCGGAACAGGCCGTTGAGCCTGTCGAAGACGCTGCTGCGACAGGGCAGGCCGCTGCCGAAAAAGACGCAGCGGTGCAGGAGTCGACAGCAGAAGTTGACAGCCCCGCAGCCGACACACAACCTGAAGAGCCAGAGCCAGAGCCAGAGCCAGAGCCAGAGCCAGAGCCAGAGCCAGAGCCAGAGCCAGAGCCAGAGCCAGAGCCAGAGCCAGAGCCAGAGCCAGAGCCAGAGCCAGAGCCAGAGCCAGAGCCAGAGCCAGAG
>WPCI01241207.1_pt1 | contig 23887 bp, 13 predicted proteins | sample 5399871 | NCBI WGS metagenome assembly WPCI01 (sample SAMN12869469, study PRJNA574797) | sludge metagenome | isolation source: wastewater treatment of pH7 | place: China:Beijing | collected 2019-05-20 | reverse complement strand
CCGCACAGGTCGGCAAGAACGGCGCCAAGTGCCTCCTGCATCAGCCCTTGGCCGCGCCATGCCCGTCCGAGTGCGAAGTCAAGCGCGCCGGTGGCGTGCCCGATGCGCACCAGCCCTGCCAGACGCTGGCGATGCAGGGTGAGGACGGACGCCTCGCCCGACTTCGCCGCGGCCGTGGCCTCGGCAAGGAAGCGGGCGGCTGCATCCGGCCCGCCGGGATCGACGGCGAACGCCTCGGCGATGTCGGCTTCGCAGAACAGCTGGCCGAGCATGTCGGCGTCGACATCGAGCAGTGGCCGGAGCGTCAGTCTCCTCGTCACCAGAATCCGCATGGGAAGTCCTCCAGGCAAAGAAAAAGGGGAGACGGAACCCGTCTCCCCCGATCCTTTGCTGGACTTCTCCAGAAACCGGCTCCCGAGACGGGCGCCGGTTTTGAAGTGCGGAACCGGCTACTCCGCTGCCTTGGCCATCGGGTTGATGGCGACGAAGGCTCGGCCGTTGGCTTTCGACTGGAACGCCACGGTGCCGTCGCACAGCGCGAACAGCGTGTGATCCTTGCCGATGCCGACATTGGCGCCCGGATGCCACTTGGTGCCGCGCTGACGCACGATGATGTTGCCGGCGACGACAGCCTCGCCACCGAACTTCTTCACGCCGAGGCGCTTGGATTCCGAATCGCGTCCGTTGCGCGACGAACCGCCGGCTTTCTTGTGGGCCATGGACGTTCTCCTTCTTGTTCCTTATTCGCCCTTCGCGGCGTCACGGTCAACCTTGGCGCGGGGCGGCTTGCCGGCGAGGAGTTCCTTCGCCTGCTCGACCCATTCCTCGCGGGCGGTGCGTCCGCCGAGCTTCAGCTCGTCGTCGAGCTTCGCCATGGCGGCCTCGTCGAACGCGGCGATCTGGGCAAGCGTGGTGACGCCGGCCGCCTCGAGCTTCTTCTTCAATGCCGGGCCGACGCCGCCGATCAGCGTGATGTCGTCGACGATGCCGGCGGGCGCGGCCATCAGCGCCGCCGGGGCGTCGTCCGCCTTGGCCGGCTTCGCCGCGGCCTTCTTCGAGGCCTTGGCGCCGCCGGTCAGGATCTCGGCGATGCGGATCTCCGTCAGGTCCTGGCGGTGGCCCTTCTTGCGGCGCGAGTTCTGGCGGCGGCGCTTCTTGAAGGAGATGACCTTGGGGCCGCGCACCTGGGCCACGATCTCCGCCGTCACCAGCGCGCCCGCGACCAGCGGGGCGCCCACGGTGACGCCGGCGTCGGAGCCGACCATCAGCACGCTGTCCAGTTCGATGATTTCGCCGGCGCTGCCGGCCAGCTTCTCGACCGTCAGGCGGTCGTCGGCGGCGACGCGATACTGCTTCCCGCCTGTCTTGATGACTGCAAACATGGGTCTCGTCTTTCCTGTCCGGCCTGCCGCGCCGAGGCGGCGAACCGACTTCTTGTTTGTTGCTTGGACACAAAGCCAAGCGGCGCAGGGAGGTCCCCACGCCGCGAAAGCCGCCGTCCCCTACCGAAGGGGCGTTGCGGAGTCAACCGGAAAGCAGCGGCAGGCAGCGCCAAGGCCCTTGTCTTGGCCCGGCAATGGCTTTATCGAAGCGCCCGCGCGTCACGCGCCGACCACATGCGGAGAGGTGGCAGAGTGGTTGAATGCACCGCACTCGAAATGCGGCATACTCGCAAGGGTATCGGGGGTTCGAATCCCCCCCTCTCCGCCATTGCCTTCAAGTGAAGCGTTTCCCGCTCCCCGGGATTGTTGCGACTACACAAGGCGGGGCTTCCTTCGAACGGTCCGTTATCTCGCGACCACAGATCTGAAACCGGGGAAGTTCACTGGCCACGATGCCGTGCGCCACGCACAAGACACGGTCGCGCCTGTCGGCCCCTTTTCACGCCGATATCACGCGGCCTTGCTTGGCTTCGTCACGGGGAGGCGGGGAATCCATGGGGAACGCTCGGGCGGAGTGCACATTCGGATATGGAGCCTCTCCGTTGGCGCGAGCGATGGAGCACGCCGATCTGAATGCTTTGCCGCTTCCATTTCCTTCCGGCGCGATTCCCTTTGCAGGCCTTATCTCTGCCCGTGGCGGTCGAACCTCGGGAACGCCTGTAAAAAAGATTCATGAAAATCCGAATGACTTTGGCTATGCTTCCCTTGGGGAAGGCGGACGCGCGGGCGGACTTATGCTTCGTCTCAGGCTATTCGGACCGATGCAGGCGCTGGGGGAGGGCGGGCGGACGCTGACGCCACCAAGCCAGAAATCGCGGGCGTTGATGGCCATGGTTGCCACGTCGGAAGGCATGGCGCGATCGCGAGCCTGGCTCATCGACCACCTTTGGAGCACGAAGCCGCTCGAACTGGGCCAGACCAGCCTCCGGCAAACACTCCGCGAGATCCGCAAGGTGCTCGGCGCGCATGCGGCAACGGTCCTGCGGATCGACAATTTCACCGTCGCGTTTGATCCCGACGCGATCGTGATCGACGATGCGGGTCGTGGCACGGCGGACTTCCTCGAGGGGATCGATATCGAAGACCCGGAATTCGAGGAATGGTTGACGCTGGAACGCGGCCGGTTTCCGATTTCGGTGCCAGCATCGATCCGGATACGGCCGGCTCCCGCCGTCGTGCCGCCTTTCACGTTCCGGATTGACCTGCCGCTGGTCATGACCGGTGACCCCGAGGCCGCCGCTGTCGCGGACGACCTGATCGATCGCGTCGTTCACACGATCATGGAAGAGGGGCTCATTCGCATCCATGATCGGCGAATCGGTTCCGTCCTTGCGGGCACATCCGCTGACGGATCCCAAGCAGCAAACCTGGCATTGCGTTGCAGTGTCCGACGCGAGGGAGGCGACGTTTCGGTTGGCCTGGCCCTGTTTGATCTCGGATCTGAACGCCTGGCCTGGATGCGCGGATTCCGAGCGCCAGTCCAGGCGTTGTCGCGTGGTCAGGACACCGATTCATGGGCGACAATCCATCATCTCATCGAGGCAATCTGGCTCGAAAAGGATGCCTTCCAGAAGCGGATGCGCCACGGCGAGGACGGGGGCGATCGCATTCGAGCCGCGGTTCAGGACATGTTCGCCGTGGGAGTGGCCGATCTGTCGCGAGCGGAGGGCGACTTCCGCGCCCTTATCCCCGCGCCCGAAGGCGGGCGGGCGCTTGCCTGGCTGGCATTCCTTGCGACGTTCCGGATCGGACAGCGCTATGTCCGGCACGAAACGGAAGTGCACGCCCAGATCCGCGACTATTGTGCAAAGGCACTCGAACGGGAACCGCGCAACGCGTTGGTTCTGGCCCTGGCGGGACACGTCCAGAGCTATGTCTTCGGTAACTTTCAGCGCGCGGTCGAGCTGTTCGAGCAGTCGTTGCGCGTCAATTACGGACGGCCACTGACCTGGGACCTCTATTCGGTGTTGCACGGCTATATCGGTCAAGCGGAGGTCGGGTATCGCTGCGCGCAGTACGCCCGGTTCCTGGGTCAGAACAGCCCTTACAGCGCCTATTTCGATGCCTCCTGCCTGATCACCGCCGGCCTCGCCGGCCGGGCCCGCGAGGCGATACGGCATGGCGAGGCGGCGCTTGAGGGGATGGCGCAGTTCGCGACGATCCATCGCCACCTGGCCTCGAACTACGCGCTTGCCGGCGAGTCGGGAAAGGCGGCCGAGGCGGTGCGGAAGCTCCGTCTGCTCGAGCCGGGGTTTTCGATCGATCGCCTGCGCGAGGCCCGTGAGCCCGGGCTGGATACGCAAGGCGGGCAACTGTTCATCCGTGGCTTGAAGAAAGCCGGAATCCGGGAGGTGTCATCGTGACGGAAAAGCCTGTGAACCTGGCCGCCGAGTTGATCGAGGAGCTCTACTCGGCAAACCTGCATGTCCGGGGCGGAGAGATTTTTTCCGTTGCTCGCGACACGCCAACCAATCCCTTTCTCGATGCCAACGCGATCGTGAAGGGGGAAGGGTCCGGTGGACAGATCGGTGTCATGGGCCTCTCCCCCGGACAGCCTGCCTCTTCCGGAGGCCGCTCGATCGCACTGAACAAGAACAAGAATAAAAACAAGAACAAGAACGCCTCAGGGGTCGTGGCCACCGGGCAGGTCGCGTTCGGTCTTTCGCCCCAACGTGAACTGAAGCGTCTTCACGCTGCGTGGAACCGGCCCGTTCCCGACTCCGGGTTTTTCGAATGGCAACATATCGAACTGCCATTCCCGCCAGGGCCGGATGCCACGGCGACCGAAGCCGGCGATCTCATGCTCCTGCAGCGGCGGCGCCTCGAGCGTTTTCTGCGCCGGGATGAAATCGAGCGCCAGGACACGATGGACATGTCCGATTTCACGCGCGCGCTCAATGTGGAGAATGCCGGCGGCTATCAGGCCACCGAATCGCTCTTTCAGACCATCCTCCTGATCTGCGAGTATGTCGGGCTCCAGTACAAGGACATGTTCGGGCGCACGCGCCCCAACCTTGTCGAACCCCGTCTCCGGCCCATGCTCGCCGTGCCGCCGCACCTGTCCTATCCGTCGAACCATGCCTTCCAGTGCATGTCGGCCGCCCTGGTGTTCGAGCGTTATTTTCCGCACCATCCGGCGACCGCCGAGCTGCACCGGATCGCCCGGCGCATCGGCTACAATCGGGAGTGGGCCGGCCTGCACTACCGCAGCGACACCGATGCCGGGTTTCTCCTGGCCGAGCGGTTCCTGCCGTTCCTGGTCGATGCCTGCAAGGACCTGATCCTCGAAGCGCAATCCGAATGGATATGAGGGTGATGACCATGACCGTAAGCACCGATTCCAAGCCGAGCGCCGCAATCAAAGTGAGCGGCGAGAACGCGAACCTGTTGATCAACCGGCCGCCCAGCACTTATCCGGCATTCTGGCATCTGGAGGCGGTCGGCGTCACCGACGGTTCCCGGGGAGCGGTGTGGCCAGACGTTTTTTCGTCGACAGCGCGGCAGGCCCGGGTTGCCATGATCGACAATGGCGTCGACGTCCGCCATCCCTACATCAGCCCGCGCATCACGGAGGCGCTTGACCTGACCGGACTTCCGGTGCGCCCGGTACCGGTGGATCGACCCAACCGGAATCCGTCGGTTTTCAAGGGTCTTGTCGAGCAGGCGGGCCTGCTCGCGAAAAACTGGGCGAAGGACGAAACAGCACTGCTTCTCGACCTTGCGTCTGAAACGGAAGGCAAGGCGCCCTTCGACACAAGGGCACCCGACACGTCGAACCGGACCTTTGCGATGCACGGGACCTCGGCAGCAGGCCTGATCATGGCAAGGACGCCGATCCGGAAAACGGAGGCCGGCCTGCCCGCCCCGGTGCCCTATTTCGGGGTTGATCCTGACGCGCAACTGATCCCGATCACCACAAGTTTCGGCGATTCGCCGCGCAAGCTGATCATCGCGGTCCTCTACGCCTTGAAGAGCAAGGCCGATGTCATCTTCATTCCCCGCGGCTTTTCCTCGTCGGTAATGGACGCGGCGCTGGCGGTATCCGAAGCGCCCGGAAATGCCACGGGCGATGCCGAATACTGGAAGCTGCTGCAAAAAACGCTGATCAGCGCGTCACACGCGGTGCCGATCGTCTGCGCTGCGGGCAATGACGGGCAGAGCCAACTGGTCGCGCCTGCCGCGCTTGCCGCTTGGGATGCCGGCCGTAATGGCATCATCGCGGTGGGTGCGATGAACTTCAATGGCATGCGCTCCTCCTATTCGAACTATGGCCCAGGCCTGACCATCGTGGCGCCGAGCGATGACGGGGAGGTCTTTACGGAAGACCAGATTCGCCTCGACGCGACGGACCGAGCGATTGCCGAATTCCCCTACATGCAGATGGTCACGGTTGCCGATCTGGGAAACCGGATCGTGCCCTTTGCCGACCAGGAAATCCTGGCGATCGACATCGGTGGCGAAGGCGGGGCTGCAACCGGCAACGACGAAACGGATGCCTACACGCAGCAGTCGGGCTACTTCACCGGATTTGGCGGAACGTCTGCGGCATCCGCGATCGTCGCCGGCGTATGCGCACTTGCCCAGAGAATGGCGACTGCCAAGCGCGGCAAGCCCCTGACAGGACCGGAGATGAAAGACCTGCTTGCAAGGAGCGCATCGAAATCCACCCTGCACAATGGCGGAACGGGAGCTCTGAAACCCGATCATTTCAACCGGGCCGATTTGAGTTTCGAAGAGGCTTTCGGCGCGGGGCTGGTGGATGCGAGAGCGCTTTTGAAGCTCATCTAGAGTCCGGGCGGAAACCGATACCGCACAAAGGGTTAGCAGGTCAGGCCGCCGGGAAACGCCTTTCCCCGGCGGCCTTTCATTTCAGTTCTTCGCCTTTTCGAAAAGGCGCTCGATCTTCGACAGGGCGCCAAGCCCGCCGAATGTGGCGATCAACTTGGTCAGCATGTCGTACATGGCGGCCGGATCGGTTCCGAGCGCTTCCGGATTGAACTGCTTGAAGAGGGTGAGCGCGGCGAAGGCGAAGCCGGCAATCAGCGTCTTCTTGCCGACGAGGTATTGGCCGCCGAGCGCGGTATCGATGGCAGTCATGGCAGGTGTTCCTTCGGTTTGGGCTGCGGGAAGCGAGGTTGTTTCGGGCGCGACGGTCGCCGGCGTGTCGGACGCTACCGCGGTCTCGACGGCCAGAGGCTGTTCCGTTTCGGTCGACGGCGCCGCCGGAACGATCGCGAGACTGATCCCGGCGTGGGCCGCGGCGGCGGCGGCGATGTCGGTGAGCCGGTTCATCCACCCCTTGCCGAACACCGGCCAGGTCGGGAGACCGCGGTAGAATGCCTCGTACAAATCGCGGAAATCGCGGACGAGGCGACCCTGATCGGCGGTCGCGGCGGCGGCGATGGTCCGCGGACCGATCGAGCCGTCGACTTCCAGGCTGGCGCCCTGGCGGTTGAGTGCGCTCTGCAGAAAACGCCCGCCGCGCCCCGGTCCGGAGTTGACGCCGCAATTGTAGGCCATCAGGGCAACGGCATACGGCAACTCATCGCAGCGCATCGGCCGCCAGTACCGTGCGTGAAAGATCCGGCGCGCCTCGTCCGGCGAAAGATCGCGCACGTCCTGGATCGAGACCGCATGGCCGCGCCATTGCGCCAGAACGGCCTGGGTCACGCCGTAATTGGTGGCGCCGCCGGGATCGCTTGGATGGTTGGAGAAGCCCCCCTCCCATTTCTCGATCCATTTGTGGGCGGAGTAGAACGCGTCGCTCGGCCCTTCAGGTGGCGGCGCTTCCGGTTGGTCGCCAACCGGCGGCGGCGCATGATCCGGAAGAGTGCCTTCTGTGCGAACCGTTGCCCAGTTGACACCGGAGGCCAGGTCGGCCGGCGTGACGTCGATCTCGAAGTGCATGGTGTCGATCTTCGACTTCCAGTCGCCGCCCCATTCGAGTGGCCGCACGCCGTCATTCGTGCGGATTGCAAGGATGTCGTCGATCATGGCGCGCGTCATGTCGGTGTCGGCGATGCCGTCCCGAACATCCTCGGCGCGCGCATCCTGCGTTGCCTTGCCGGAAAAGCGCACCGGTGCCTTCGGATCGTACTTGACCGGGTTGGTGTCCCAGTTGAGATCGAGCGCAATGCCGTAGGCGTGCAGGCTGAGGACATTGGTGCCGGCGATCTTGCGGTTGGCGTAGGTGTCGGTGTCCTTCTTGCGCACCTTGTAGCCATGGGCCGTCAGCACGGCATCGAAGGCTTTCCAGACCTCGGCCGTTTCCGGTGCGACTCGCACCGCGTCACTTCCGATGGGAATGGTTGCCAATTTTTCGGGCGCTGCCGCATAGGCCTTCCAGGCCTTTCGCAGCTGAGACGAACTCAAGGGCATGTCTTTTCTCCTTTCGTTGAGGGTTCCACTGCGTCAGAAACGATTGAGAATGCTGGCCACCCAGGACACGACCCGGCCTCGCTCGGCGGGCGAGATGGCGAGCGTATCCGCCTGGTTCCGTGCCCAGATCAGGTCTCTCGCGATCAGCACGAAATTGCCGGCGACCGGGACATAGACGACGTCCGGATCGAGCGCCGACTTTTCGGTCACGATGGCAATTTCCCGATCGAGCCTGAGCAGGATCGTGCGAAGTCGCCTACGCCGCGAGGTGCTGCCTTCGACACTCCATGCAAAGTCGATGGCCGCCCGGACGCCGATCAGTCCAGCCAGGGCCTCGGCGAGATTCATGGGACACATCGCAGGCAGCGTCTGCCTGCTGGCAAGGACGACTGGCGAGCGGTTCCGGTCCGAGTGTCAGCTTTCACGATGTTGTCCTTTCGCGGATCGATGCAAACAGGCGCGCGTGAGGGGCACGTGAAATGGCCCGGCGCGCTGCTGGCTGGATCGCGGCTTCGCGGCAGACGGCTGGAGGCGCGATGGCAGCGCGCCGTCCATGCCGCCGGACTGTCGCCCTTCAGTTGCAGGCGAGCAGCGAATTGCCGGGAAAGGAAATCACCACCGACCGGGCGAACGCCTCTTCGGCAGCCGTATTGCCGCTCGCAGTCTGTCGCAGCCAGGCGGCGAGCCCATCCTTGGCCTTCGACGCGCTCTCGAAGGCAAAGTTGGCGATGGTGACGCTCGAGCCGACATCGGCGGGGGAAAGGATGCCGGTGACGGCTGGCCGGTTCGCGACCTCAACTGAGGGCTTCTGCTCGAGCCCCAGAGCCTGGTAGATCGCGGCCCTGCGACCTTCGGCGAGATACCAATTCAGCCTTGCGGATTCTTCCGTGTTGCCAGGGAAATCCTTTGCGCTCGAGAAGCCCTGAATCTCGATCCGCACGGGATTTTCCGGTGGTGCGTCGGTGTTGCCTGCGCAAAAGTCGATGGCTCTCCCGATCGTTTCGAGCAGGGTCATGCCACCGTCCAGCACGGGATCGCGCAAATTGTGTTTCAAGCCGAAGAAATACGCCTCCTCGATCGTGTCGATACCCGGACCGTTGCCGTCATAGAGCTGCCGTTCCTCTACCGGAACACTCGCCACCGAGACGTCGGCCGGAAACAACGGCAGCAGCAGGAAGCGCTGTTCGGTACCGATCCCGGTTTGTTCGCCATCAACAAAGATCTGGGTGAAAAGCGTCGGTCCCCCGACTGCATACGGTTGGTTTGCGGAGCGACTATTGTCGACGACAACCGGAACGACGGTGGTCATGCCGGAAGGCGGCACAGGATTCCCGGTGCTGTCGACTGTCACCTGAATCGGCAGTTTCCCGGCGATCCGGCTGGCCGCTTCTTCGACAGCCTGCAGGACTTGACGCTGTGTTTCCCCCAGGACGCCAATTGCCGAGACGATCCTCTCCGTTTCTTCGCGCATTGCCGAAGCTTCGGTCTCGGCCGCCGTGCCGATCGCCGTCGAGACGATTTCCTCGGCGGCCGGACGGTGCTCGTTGCAGTCCGGCACGGCGGTCGCCCGGTCGCCGGGAAGGATGGAGTCGACCGTTCTGGAGCTCAGGACGCCGATCGACCAGCCGGATGCGATGAAATGCCTGGTCCCGGCGGGAAAAAGGTACCTTCCCCTGTCCAGCAAGCACGCTTCGCCGGAGGAACGGCGCGCGATGAAGGCGAAATCGTTGCGGTTTCCCGGTGTTGCGCCAATCCAGCCGAGGCTCCAGAGGACCGCCGCCAATAGGCCCAGCAGGTACAGGTTCCGTCGTCGCAGGGCCTTTTCGCGATCCTGCCGGGCAACCGGCGACATGGCCAGATGTCCTTGCAGCAGGTCAGTTCCTTGTTGTGCGTCGAAGTTCGGAACGGCTTGCCCGCTTGCCCAGTCGATCGTGAAGAACGGGTCCTCGACCTTGGCGAGCCGGCATGTCCATTTCGGGAAGGCGAAACTGTACTCGACTTCGCGCTCGCCTTTTCCGCGCGACGCGGGGGGCAGGAAGAACGCCGCCCCGGCGGCATTGCGAAGATTGGCGCGCATGGTGTCCATGACGTCGCTTCGCTCATTCCGGCCCAGGGTGACCGAAACCAGATAGGCAATCGCGGCGACCGCAAGCGCGATCGGCGCCACCCAGACCTTGGCCGCGAGGTTTCCCGAAACAAGAATGATCAGGAGCGCAATGAGCGCACCGGCCGCCCCGGTGCCGATGGTCAGCCTGTTGGCGATCAGGCCGTTGTTCTCGATACGTCGGCTGACCGGTCGTGTGCCGTCCTTGTAGCCCGCCTTCACCGTCTCATTGGCAAAATCGGACTTCAGGCGCAGGAAACCGGCGCGAGCCGCGAGCAGGTGATCGCCGAGGTTGAGTATGAAGCTGGAAGCCTTGCCAAGCTTGTTTGCACGCTCTTGCGATTCGGGGAATGCTTGCGGAAAATCCCGCAGACTTGTCATCCCTTTAGTCAAGCGAACGGTCATCGTTTCCAGCCGGGCCGCCTGATCCATCCACCAGGGCAGCGGCGTGAGCTCTTTTCCCCGGGCGTCGTAAATGATGTTGCCGAGGTGCGTACCGTAGATGCTGATCGCTTCCTGGCACTCCTCGCCGATGCGATCAAAGAGGCGCATGGCGCGTTCGTGGTATTTGAGCGTGTCCTTTTCCTCGGCCATGCGGATTGTCGAGGTATGGTCCAGAAGTCGATTGATCTCCTTTTCCGCGTCGGGCTTTTCGATCTTCGAGTAGGTCACCGATTCGATCTGATGCAGGATCGCATCAAGCGCATCGGATGGCTTGGCGGCCTCCCGGGTCTTTTCAAGATCGAGCAGGCCGAGTTCGCGGGTCTCGCGAAAAAGTTGGATTCCGGTCTCGCGTTTCAGTGCGATCTCGAACGTGTATCGAAGCAGGGCGGCCATCGGCGCTTCGAGCGCGTCGAGTGCGCCGGAAATGGCCGTCCCGACGCCAGTGCCCGGATTGCCGGATCCAGGCACCGACGACTCGATGGCTGCCAACGCGCGAACGACGGAATCGCCTGCGATTTTAACAAGACGTTCGAGATCAGTTTTCATCGACGCGGAAATGCTCGTGTCGCTTTCCGTGCTTTTCCTGTTCCGGGTCCCGGTCACGTTCGTCCCTTTCGATCAGATGTCCGTGAGAAATTTCTCTGCCGCCGCGAGCCCGGCGATCACCAGGTCCATCTTCGCGGCGTCGTCCATGAGGAAGTCGAGCCAGTTGGCCTCACCCGTGTCGATCGGCGCCACGCCGTAGGGGAAGACCGGTGGCATCAGGGCCTGTTCCTCCACGCTCGCCCTGGCGCGCCGGATGTTGAACCGGGTGCGCCGGGCGTTCAGCGCTTCGAGCGCATCGCGGTCGCGGTGGTTGCGCACCATGTAGGCCGTCGTGCCGATGTCGCCGGCAAGCCGCTTCCATTTGCTGCGAACCGGTTCGGCCCTGGCGTTCTTCGAACTCACCAGCGGCACGGCGATCGTCGGGACGTCCGCCATGGTGTCGACAAAGGCGTCGACCGGGAGGTTGGAAAACAGGCCTCCGTCGAGGAAGGACACGGATTCGAGGTTCGAGAAGTCGCGCAGCAGATCGGCGGTCACAAGCTTGCCCAGACGTTCGCTGACGAAATCCGGCCAGCGTTTGGAATTGACGTCGAATCGCGCCGGTTCGAAAAAGAAGGGAATCGCCATCGAGGCACGCACGAGGGCGGCAGGGGAGTTCTGCATGATGGACGGCGCGAGAACGTCGGCATCGCGGGGAAAACGAAATTTCACGCCCAATGGCGAGCACGCCGCCATGATCTGGAGCAGGCTTCCGGCCAGGGCTTCACAATCGACCGGGACGCCAAAGGGCGCGCCCGAAGAGGTCAGGCGCTCGGCTGCGCCGTTTGTCAGCATGCCCGCAAGCCGGGTCAATGTCGCGTTGAGATCATCGACACTGGTCAGGCCGAAATCCCTGAGGGTGTTTTTTAGCCAGTCTTCGAACTCGTGGCCGGGATTGAGGCCACGCCTGCGGATCAACTGGCTTGCAAGGTTCAACCAGGCCATCCAATGCCATGGATCAAGAAACCGGCGTCTTGCCAAAATGGCCTTGATCAGCCGACGCACGCGGTAAGGGCCGTCGATGAAGAATTCCATTGGCATGCGTGAGACGATGCGGATGTTTTCCGGCCCGGTTTCCCGTTGCAGTTGGTCGCCCCGGACGGCGGCCATGCCCATGGCGGCGATGGATCCCGCCGACGTGCCGGCGATGCCGATGAAACGGACGCCGATGGCTTCAAGCCCGGTCACGAAACCGGCGTGGGCAAGACCAAGAACGCCACCACCCTGGAGCACGATGTTGGCGATACGGTAGCTGTCTTTGGTCTTCGCCGATGTATCGCCGCGGGAGAAGCGCAGTTGGTCTCCGTCATGCCGCATCCGCAGCCAAAAGAAGTCGTCGAGGGCATCGCGGCGGTGCTCCGCGATTGTCCTGATCCGGTCGAGCCGCGCCTGCGCGCCGTTGTGGGTGGCGATGTTCAAGGCCATCGTCTGCGGTTCCATCCTCTCCGGCCGGAGAAGAGCGAAACCGCGTGAGGTCAGCGTGATAACGATCCGGAATCACCTTGTCCGGTGACGGTGTGCCCAGCCGGGGGGTACTGTCGCGCAGCCTGGAGCGGCAGCGCGCGAAAACCAGATCCGCGGCGACCTGCCCAGCCTCACTGAGCCCGCCCGCCGCTTCCTTGCGAAGCCGTAGAGTGCGGCAGGTGTTTTGATCGTTGACTGCACGTTTTGCGAGCGATAGCCTGACCGGAAAGTTTTATGCAAGCTTATCAATGTGGACATGATTATGAGGAAAAATATATCTTTGTTGATGAGCATTCACGCATTTGCGTGCGCTGCACAATTGACTTTTGCGCTGCCATCGAACGCCCAACAATCAACGCCTGCGTCCACATTCGGGATTGCGCGAGAAGAACCCGCGGAAGGCGCGGCAGCAGGTGGCCCGGATGTTGCTTCGATCGTCCATACGGCTCAGGCCCAGCCTGTCGATCCCGTTGAGGAAACTTTACCCGACTACGACACGCAGGTCCCCGGGGAGCGGCCGGCACCGCAGGCCGGAGAAAGTGGGGACGAGGCCGAGTTCAGCGGTCCCCAGACTGCTGCGGCAATACCGACTGGCAACGTGCCGGAGGCCAAGGCGCCGACAGCGCAGCTGCCAGAGGCCAAGGGCAATGGCAGCCTGGCCTACGAATTCCCGATTGATCTCCCGGATTATCGCGGATTCGAACCATCACTCGCGCTCGAATATGTCTCGTCGCGGAAACACAAGACGGGCGGGCTCTACCAGGGATGGCTCGGTTATGGCTTCGGGCTGAACGGATTCCATGTCGTCGAGCGGGGACGTCCCAGGCAGGGCATTCCGGCGTTCGACGCGGAGGATGTCTTCTATCTGAACGGCAGGGACCTTGTGGCCTGCGTCGAGGACACTGTCAGTCCGTCCTGCGCCGCTGGCGGCACCCATGCCACGGAAAACGAAAGCTTCAACCGCATCCGGTTCGATGCCGCATCGAACAGCTGGATCATCACCGAGCGCGACGGCACGTCGTCAACGCTGACTTCTGTCGGCACGATCGCCGGGTCCACCGCCGTTCCCGGCACGGATGCCGGCCATCTGGCTTTCGAAGCCCGATGGCTGATCACTTCGCGGCAGGACGCGCACGGGAACACGGTTACCTACAGCTACGACTGCCCCGATCTTCCCGTGTGCTATCCGTTGGCCATCACCTACAATGGCACTGAGGTCCGATTTTATCGGGAAAACCGGCCAGACGAGCATTGGTCGGCCAACGGCCACACCATTTCCCGAACACGGCAAAGGATCCGAACGATCACGATCCGCGTCGGCGGGGCCATGCGCGCGGCCTACGCGCTGGAGTATGATCAGGCGCCGGTGTCGGGGGCTTCCCGGCTTGTCCGAATCCGGCAGTTCGGTACGGACGCTGTTCTGGACGCGGCCGGTGGCGTCGCAGGCGGCAGCGAGCGCCCGCCAACGCAGCTCTCCTACAAGAACTACGAGGGCAAGTTCACCGCGCTGCAGCCCTACCGCAATGCCGAGGACAATGGCGATGCGACCTTCGCTGTCACCGACATCGACCATGACGGTCGCGATGAGTGGGTCACCCGTGATCGCCGCATCCACAGCTACGGATTGAACAACAGCACGGTCGTCTATCCGCCGGTCCAGGGCTGGATTGCCAGTGATTCCGACGGCTTTTTCGGCAATCCGTTCGAGAGTTTTGTCCGGCTCAAGGCGGGCCAGTCCAAGTTCCTGATGACCTACCAGAATTTTGGGGTGTTGAACCTGTTCCAGTTCAACTCCTTTTCTTCGACCACCCGGACGATATGCCCGAACACAACCGATGCCAGGCTTGCGGCGATCTGTTCTGGTTTCTCGGGCAATCAGGGCCTCGTCGGCCGGATGTTCGTCGCCGATCCAGAAGGGGACGGCGTGGAAGACCCGCAAATCGCGCCTTCGCCCTGGTACCCCGTCTCGCGTATTGACTTGCAGGGCGACGGGACGGACAGCCAACTCCTGAACGCCGGAGCCAATTACGCGATCGGCAGGCCAGTCAACGGCACCTGGGGAGCATCGCCGATCCAGGTCCAGGTTTCGGCAAATATCGCCGTACCATCCGCTGTTTCGGATTTCGCGACCCAGACGCCAATCAACACAATCGAGGGGATTCGGGTTGGTGACATCAACGGCGATGATGTCGGCGATCTTGTCGTTTTCATTCCCTACTGCGGGAACGTGCCGCCGGATCCGGAATCGCAGAGCCTCTGCCGATCAGGGCAGATCAACACCAAGTCCACTTTGTTCAATGTGTATCTGGGCGCCGGTGACCGCTTCGTGAGGGTGCCGCCCCGTTATGCGGTTAACGATGGATCATCGGCTCCCGTCAGCGGAACGCTTGCCACAGGGGTCGACTTTCGCACGGCGGTGGTCGGGGATTTCGACGGGGATGGCCGGGACGAACTTTCGTTTGCCCATACCTACGGGCTGGACGGCAATGAACTAAACTCTGGCACGGCCAACTATAACCTCAAGGTCATGCCGGTGCTGTCGGCAGACGGAAAATACGAGGTGGCGCCACCTCTTGCCCTGCAGGCCGAGACCGCGACCGGCGCTGCCGCGCAGGTGTTCGGCGGGTCTGGCATCGGCGATCTGAATGGCGATGGGGCTCTCGATGCCATCGGGCCGCTGGTCGTTGTGCGGCAGCCGGCCAACCCGAATCTCGGTGTGCTCGACTACCGCGGGAGCCAGGTTTCCCTCTCCGACACCGGTGGCACGCAGGCCAATCTCCTGGTATCGATCACGACGCAGACCGGTGCCGTTGCCAGTCTTGGCTACAAGCCCTCGTCGGTCTGGGCGAACAGCTTTCTGCCGGGCGTCTCGCCGACGCTGACCTCGATGTCGGTGTCTGACGGTCGTGGTCAAGTGGCGACCACGAGCTACACCTATGCCGGTGGCCTGTTCGATCCGGCCGAGCGGTTGTTCCTCGGGTACCGAACCGTCACGGAAACGCGGCCGCTGGCGGCCGGCGAATCGCAGGCGCCATCGATCGAATTCACCTTCCGGCAGGACTATGCCGGCAGCGGGCTTGCCGAAACAACGATCTGGCGCGATGGCGCCGGCGCTGAGCGCAAGCGGGTCACGGAAACCTTCACCGCCAACAACTCCCAGAAACCCTGGTGGATCCGGAATACACGGACCGACACACGGTTCACCGAAAACATCGCGCTCACCACACGGGTGATCCGCTCTTTCGATGAATGGAACAACATCACAGCGCTCTACGATCATGGGCGCATGGACGTCGTTGGCGACGAGGTCTTTTCGTTCCGTGGATTCGCTCCGAACCTGCAGGCCTATCTCGTCTCGCTGCCGCGATACCTCTCGGACTTCGACGGTCCGACGACAACCGGCAAACGGTTGAAGCTCGAGTATTATTATTATGATGGCGCCACCTCGAACACGGCGCCCCCGATCAAGGGCGACCTCACACGACGGCTCGTCTATGCCGACTATCCGGTCGCCGGCGCGAATTCGCTGCAATGGGAACATTTCAGCTACGATGGCTACGGGAACCGGATCCGCTCGGTCGATGCCGAGGGCTGCGCCACGGAAACGGACTACGATCCGCTCTACCATTTGTTTCCCGTCAGCGAGCGCTTGCCAAAATACTTCGCCTGCCGGGGTCGACCGGCGGACAGCCGGTTCGTGGTCAATGCCGGCTTCGATCCGGTCTGTGGCGGCTGGCAGACGCGAACGGATATCAACAACATCCTGCACACGCTGAACCGCGATGCCTTCTGCCGACCGCTCGACTATGTGAACACGGCCAACGGCTTCACCACGCGCCTGCGCTATTTTGACGATGGCGATCCCAACCTGCAGCGGATCGACGTTTTGACACCGCTGCCGGGAGGGACTGCGTTTGCCACCGTGTCCTCCCATTATGACGGGCGCGGCCGAACCTGGTTGGACGTGTCGAACGGCGCCACTGATAGCGCGCCCAGGCGGGTGACGAAGACAACATTCGATGCGCGCGGGAATGTTGAGGGACGAACCCATCCGCATTTCGCCGGCGAAGTCGCACTGGCCACATCCCATTCCTATGATTGGGCCGACCGTCCCGTGGCCACGATCAACCCGGACGGCACGATTCGCAGCTTCGCCCACGGACTCCAAGCGACGGTCGCCGGGTCCGCCAGTGTGCCGCTCGCCTCGGTCGTGGTGACCGACGAGGAGGGCCAGCAGACACGGACGGTCCGTTCCGCACGGGGTGACACGATCCTGGTGGAGCGCACCGGCGCGGACGGGCACAACAATGGCGGCGCACCCTACGCCAACACCATCTACGCCGCGTCGTACGATGGGCTCGGCCGCCTGACCGGCGTGACCGACGAAGAGGGCGCGGTCTGGTCCTACGCCTACGACCTCGCGGGCAACCGCCGATCGGCATCGGATCCCGACCTGGGCACTTGGACCTACCGCCATGACCGGACGAACCTCCTGGTCGAGCAGACGGACGCGCGCGGCGTCGTCACGTCGATTTCCCATGACCAGATGCGCCGCCCGCTTGAGCGCCGGATCGTCGCGCCGGTGGTTTCCGACCCGGTGTTGATGGTGAACACCTATGACGAGGCGCGCGCGGGCGCGTTCAATACCGGCCAGTTGACCACCACCGCCAACGCCGCCGTCACGGCAGCGATCGACTGGCATGCTTCCGGCAACGAGAAGAAACGGGTGACCACGATCGGCGGGCAGACCCATACCCGCGAGTTCGGCGAGGATATGGCGGAACTGACGCTTTGGGCGCGCCATGATCCCGCACCCAGCCTCCTGTTCGGTTCGCCCGCCGCACCCTGGCGCTACGACGCCAGCGGGCGGCTGAAATCGATCCCGCGCTACATCGGCGACATCGCCTACGAGGCCGACGGGCAGACGAGGCGCATCGTCTATTCCAACACCGTCGCCACCGACTTCGCCTATTACCCGGCGCGGCGCCTGCTTTCCCGGCTGACGACGACGCGCCCGAACGGCGAAAGGCTCATCGACAATGTCTATACGCGCGATCGCCTCGGCCGCATCACGGCAATTGCCGGGCTGACGCTGCCGGAAAGCTGGACCTACGCCTATGACGGCTTCGACCGGCTGGCCAGCGCCACCAACGCGGGCGACGCGGCGCTGTCGGAGAGCTTTGCCTACACACCATCGGGCAACCTTGTCGCGCGCACGCGGCTTGCGGGCCAGGGGAGCTTTACCTATCCGGCCGGGACCGCCCAGCGCCCGCACGCGCCGCTGTCGCTTGGGCCCCGCGCCTTTGCCTATGACTTGAACGGCAACATGACCGGCGACGGCGAGCGCACGCTCGAATGGGACCCGGCCAACCGGCTTGCCGCCGTCACCATGCCCGGCGGCGCCACGGTGAGCCTTGCCACCGGGCCGGACGGGGCGCGGGTGAAGAAGCAGTCGGCGGCCGCGACGACTCTCTACCCGACCGCCGACGTCGAGGCGACGACAGCCGGCGGCGTCACCGCCATCGCCCGCTACCCGTGGATGGACATCGCGGTCGAGGGCACGGCGGTCCGCTTCCTGCACCGCGATCATCTCGCCTCGGTGCGGGCGGTGACCGACATGGCCGGCGCTCTCGTCGAGGCGACAGGCTACGCGGCCTACGGCGAGCGGCTCAACGCCGGCTTCCAGACGCGGAAGGGCTACATCGGAGAACGTTACGACGCCGAAACCGGGCTCCTCTACCTCAACGCCCGCTATCACGACCCGGTGTTCGGGCGGTTCATCAGTCCCGACGACTACGACCCGGTGGCCGAAGGCGTCGGCACCAACCGTTACGCCTATGCCGCCAACGATCCGGTCAATGCCAGCGATCCGAATGGGCACATTATCGATACGATCTGGGATGTCGGCAGCATGGTCTACGACGGCTGGCAGATAGCTAGTGGTTGGTACCATGGAGATGACGAGCAATACTACAATGGTTTGACAGATTTGGGAGTTGACGCGGCATCAACACTGATCCCAGGTTTGCCAGCAGGAGCCAGCAAGGTTGCTCGCGCAGCGGAAAAGGCCGCTGCGAAATACGGTGACAATGCGGCGAAGGCGGCGGGCAAGCTCACTTCGGCGGAACGCGCGAAAATCGTCGGGACACCGCAGCGAACTTCTCGTGCACTCACGAGCACAAAACCGCTCGACGCCCATCAGATCGGGTCCTTGCGCGTCGCGGTCAAACATGCGCGAAATCCCGAAGTCGGTACCGTGTATCTCAACAGGACCGTTGACACGGTGATCGGCAAGAAGGGAGTTTCGTCGCAGCGGCCGGATGTCGCTGCGACAAGCCGGGACCGGGCGAAAGTGTGGTTGGACGAGGTGCCGTCGGGGCGGCAGACCTCGGAAAACCAGCTCGGAAAGCTAAAGGGGATTAGGGACCGTGACGGCTTCCCCGACAAGGACCAAATGCGCAATGATGTGCGCGATGGTCGGAGAAACCGCGACGATTGAAAGCAGGAATCAAGCAATGACTCTGTCTGTTTCCTCAGGCGGCAACAGGAGCTACGGCAACGATCAAACGCTTGTCTCGGTCCTGTCGATCTGGTCCTGGCCGGAAACGATAAGCGCCAAAACATTTTTTCCATTCATGCTCGATTTAGCCCGGGAAATTGACATGAAGCCGAGCCAGGGTTTTTACAGCATACCCAGTCTTAGCAATTTGAAATATTATAGCTTCATGAATTTTAGTTCAAAATTAGAACTAGTCTTAGATCATATAAATTGGCTGAAAATAGAAAATATAAAAAATATCGAAAGACCTAGATTTCGCAGACGTGAATATTCAAAACATTTTGTCGACACTGAATGCCGAAAGTCGGATCAACACATGAACGTCGCGTTCGAGGACCACCTCGAGTTGTACAACCCGTTGTATCTTTCGGACATTGTGCGCCGGGTTTCGGCGCTGGTCACGCCCTGCTACGCCTTCGCCACGCGTATTCCGCAGAGTCATGACGTGCCGATGTTCCTCTACGGCGTCGGCGAGGGCGAGCGCGGCGAGCGCTTCCGCCCGCAACTGGAACGGATGAAGCGGGAATGGGGGGCGGACGTGACCGCCAGAACGCACTGCACGCACCGCATCCGCGATCTCTACACCCACAATTTCCTCAACCGCAGCCATCTCGATTCACCTGTCCGTTCGGGACGCCGCGAGTCGACCTGGGCGGAGTTCATCGCCCGCTCCGGCTTCGGGTCGCTGACCCCGGTCACCGGCCATCTGTGGCGCTGGTCGCTGACGGATGACGAGATCGCCGCCTGCCGCCCGACCCTGCTTTCCTCCGGCAAGCTGGTGATGTCGGAATAGTCCCGATTGTCGGCGCCCTGGCCGCGCGCTAGCCTCGCCCGGTTGCCCGGGAGCCGCCATGCCAGCCATCGTCCGTCTCGAGACCTTCGCCAACGAGTTCGTCTGCTTCGTGCGTGTCACCGCCGAGGACGGCGCCTTCGGCTGGGGTCAGACCTCGACCTACAATGCCGACATCACCGCGCAGGTGTTCCACCGGCAGGTCGCACCCTGGGCGCTCGGCGCCGATGAGGCCGACATCGGCGCGCTGGTCGAGCGCATCGAGCGCAAGGAGCACAAATATCCCGGCAGCTACCGCTGCCGGGCGCTGGCCGGGCTCGACACGGCGCTGTGGGATCTGGCGGGCCGGCGGGCGGAGAAGCCGGTGGTGGCGCTGCTCGGCGGACGGCCGGGCCGGCTTGCCGCCTACGCCTCGTCGATGAAGCGCGACATTGCGCCCGAAGCGGAGGCCGAGCGGCTGACGCGCCTGTGCGGCGAACACGGGTTCCGGGCGGCCAAGTGGCGCATCGGCGCGGAATGCGGCAGCGACATCGACGAGTGGCCGGGGCGCACCGAGGCAATCATCCCGACCGTGGCCAGGGCGCTCGGCGACGGCATCGCCAAGCTGGTCGACGCCAATTCCGGCTTTTCGGTGCCGCGCGCCATCGACGTCGGGCGGCTGCTCGAGGACCACGGCGTCGGCCACTACGAGGAGCCGACGGCGTGGTGGGACATCGAGGGCACGAAGGCCGTGGCCGACGCGCTTTCAATCGACGTGTCGGGTGGCGAGCAGGACTGGGATCTGGTGCACTGGGCGCGCATGACGGCGACGCGCGCCGTCGACATCGCGCAGCCGGACGTGATGTATCTGGGCGGCATGACGCGCACGCTGAAGGTGGCGGCGATGGCGGCGGCGGCGGGCTTGCCCGTGACCCCGCACAGCGCCAACCTGTCGCTGGTGACGATGTGCTCCATGCACCTGCTCGGCGCCATCCCGAACGCCGGCAAATATCTGGAACTGTCGATCGAGGGCGACGACTACTACCCTTGGCAGAACGAGCTGTTCCTCGGCGATCCGTTCCGGGTGGAGGATGGCTGCGTGACCATCCCGGATGCGCCGGGCTGGGGCGTCGAGATCAATCCGACCTGGCTGGAGAAAGCCGCCTACCAGGACAGCGCACTCGGCAATCTCCAGCCCAGTGCCTACGCGCAGCTTTATCATGGACGGTGATATATCTAACGGATTCCAATAAGCCCGTTTGAATATCCTGTGGATTCAGTATCGTCCGCCGAAGATGGCCGAGCCGACGCGCACATGGGTGGCGCCGTGGCGGACGGCCGTCCGGAAGTCGGCCGACATGCCCATCGACAGAACGGCGACGCCAGCCTCGCGGGCCAGCCGCGCGAGCGCCTCGAAATGCGGCGCGGGATCCGCATCCGCCGGCGGGATCGCCATCAGCCCGTCGATGGCAAGGCCGTGAATGGTCCGGCAACGGTCGACGAAGGCGACGGCCTCGTCCGGGTCGATGCCGGCCTTCTGCGGCTCGCGCCCGGTGTTGACCTGGATGTAGAGCTTCGGCGCCCGGCCCTGCCGGCGCATTTCCTTCGCCAGCTCGGCGGCGATCCGGTCGCGATCGACCGTCTCGATGACGTCGAACAGCGCCACGGCATCGGCCGCCTTGTTGGACTGCAGCGAGCCGATCAGGTGAAGTTCGATGCCGGGCGTCGCGGCCTTCAGCGCCGGCCACTTGGTCCGGGCCTCCTGCACGCGGTTCTCGCCGAACACGCGCTGGCCGGCAGCGATCACCGGGGCGATTTCGTCGGCGGGGAAGGTCTTCGACACGGCAACGAGGGTCACGGCGCCGGCGGCACGCCCCGCTTCGCCTGAAGCCGCTTCGATGGCGCGGCGCACGGCCGCGAGATTCTCCGCCCTGAAGTCCATGGCCTGCCTGCCTCGTGTTGACGCTCGGGCCAAAGCGTGGTGAAGGTCCGCCCGCTTCGGCGCGCCGCCGGAGGCTTATCGAACGAACGCGCGAACATGGCAACCGAACGATACAATCCCCGCGTCGCGGAACCGAAGTGGCAGAAGGTCTGGAACGAGGCAAAGCTGTTCGAGACGCCGAACGACGATCCGCGGCCGAAATATTACGTGCTGGAGATGTTCCCGTATCCGTCGGGGCGCATCCACATGGGCCATGTGCGCAATTACACGATGGGCGACGTGGTGGCGCGCTACAAGCGGGCGCGCGGCTTCAACGTGCTGCACCCGATGGGCTGGGACGCCTTCGGCATGCCGGCCGAAAACGCCGCCATGCAGAACAGGACGCATCCCGGCAAGTGGACCTATGCCAACATCGACACGATGCGGGCGCAGCTGAAGTCCATGGGCCTGTCGCTCGACTGGTCGCGCGAGTTCGCCACCTGCGACGTGGAGTATTATCACCGCCAGCAGATGCTGTTCGTCGACTTCCTCGACAAGGGGCTGGTCTACCGCAAGCAGTCCAAGGTCAACTGGGATCCCGTCGACATGACGGTCCTGGCCAACGAGCAGGTGATCGACGGCCGCGGCTGGCGCTCCGGCGCGCCGGTGGAACAGCGCGAACTGACCCAGTGGTTCTTCAAGATCACCGACTTCTCGCAGGATCTGCTCGACGCGCTCGACACGCTGGACGAGTGGCCGGAAAAGGTGCGCACCATGCAGCGCAACTGGATCGGCCGTTCGGAAGGGCTGCAGATCCGCTGGGCGCTCGATGCCGCCACCGCGCCGGACGGTTTTTCGGAACTCGAGGTCTACACGACACGGCCCGACACGCTGTTCGGCGCCTCGTTCATGGCGATTGCCGCGGATCATCCGCTGGCCCGGGCCGCCGCGGCGTCCAATCCCGAACTTGCCGCGTTCTGCGAGGAATGCCGGCGCATGGGCACATCGGTCGCCGCGCTCGAAACAGCCGAAAAGAAGGGCTTCGACACCGGGATCCGCGTGGTGCATCCGCTCGACGCAAGCTGGACGCTGCCGGTCCATGTCGCCAATTTCGTGCTGATGGACTATGGCACCGGCGCGATCTTTGGCTGTCCGTCAGGCGACCAGCGCGACCTCGACTTCGCCAACAAATACGGCCTGCCGGTGGTGCCGGTGGTGATGCCGGCCGATGGCGATGCCGCCACCTTCAAGGTCACCGATGAGGCCTATGTCGACGATGGCGTGATGATCAACTCGCGCTTCCTTGACGGCATGACGCCGGAGGCGGCGTTCCAGGCGGTGGCTTCGCGGCTGGAGGCCGTGACGCTCGGCAACCGTCCGCAGGCGATGCGCAAGGTGCAGTTCCGCCTGCGCGACTGGGGCATTTCGCGCCAGCGCTACTGGGGCTGCCCGATCCCGGTGATCCATTGCGACGCGTGCGGCACGGTGCCGGTGCCGAAGGCCGACCTGCCGGTGAGGCTGCCCGACGATGTCACCTTCGACCGGCCGGGCAATCCGCTCGACCGGCATCCGACATGGCGGCACGTGAATTGCCCGCGATGCGGCAAGGCGGCGCGGCGCGAGACCGACACCATGGACACGTTCGTCGATTCGTCCTGGTACTTTGCGCGTTTCACCGCGCCATGGGCGGAGACGCCGACCGAGCCGGCGGCGGCCGATTCGTGGCTGCCGGTCGACCAGTATATCGGCGGCATCGAGCACGCGATCCTGCACCTCCTGTATTCGCGCTTCTTCACCCGCGCCATGCGCGCCACCGGACATCTCGACCTCGCCGAACCATTCCGTGGCATGTTCACCCAGGGCATGGTGGTGCACGAGACCTACAAGGGCCCGGAAGGCTGGGTGACGCCGGCGGAAGTGCGCATCGAGGAGGCCGACGGCGCGCGCCGCGCCTTCCTCGTGGACGGCGGCGGCGAAATCGCCATCGGCCCGATCGAGAAGATGTCGAAGTCGAAGAAGAATGTCGTTGATCCGGACGACATCATCGCCTCCTACGGCGCGGATACTGCGCGCTGGTTCATGATTTCCGATTCGCCGCCGGAGCGCGACGTGATCTGGACGGAAGCCGGCGTGGAGGGCGCGCACCGGTTCGTGCAGCGCGTGTGGCGGCTTGTGGCCGAGGCGGCCGGGGCGCTGCGCGGGGTGAAGCCGGCCTCAGGCC
>WPCI01206088.1_pt1 | contig 23888 bp, 17 predicted proteins | sample 5399871 | NCBI WGS metagenome assembly WPCI01 (sample SAMN12869469, study PRJNA574797) | sludge metagenome | isolation source: wastewater treatment of pH7 | place: China:Beijing | collected 2019-05-20 | reverse complement strand
TTGAATCCACCCTGAATGATCATTTCCTTGGCTCGATCGGCCATGACGAGGAAACCGTTGTCCCAACGCCCGAGGTCGCCGGTACGTAGCCAACCCTCGTGAAACACTTTCTCCGTCTCCTCCAACTCGCCGAAATAGCCGGTGAAGACCTGCGGGCCGCGTACCAGGATTTCTCCGACATCCTGTGCATCGCGCGCCAGATCCTCAGGGTCTGCGATCCGTACCTCGGTCGATGGAAAGGGAATTCCCAGAGTGGACGGGCGGCGTTCGCCGGATACCGGGGAACCCGAGATGATGGGGCTCGCCTCGGACATGCCGTAACCTTCGATGATCAGCCCACCGGTTGCTTCCTCCCAATCTGCCGCCAGCTGTGGATCCAGCGACATGGCCCCAGAGAAGCTCCATTTGATCGAAGTCAGGTCCACGGATTTTCCTGTCTCGCGTTCTGCCCTGGCCTGCTGCAGAACGCGTGCGAACATCGGTGCCACGCCCGGGAACATGGTGATGGGGCGGCGGCCCTGGGCTGCGAGGAGGGCGGGAACGTCAAAATTTGGAAGAATGACGAGGGTGCCAGCCTGCGAAACGCCAACGCCAAGGATTGTCTGCAAGCCAAATGCGTGGAAGAACGGCAACACTCCCGCGTAGGTGTCCTTGCCGTATTCCACCCCTCTGATCCATTCCGACGTCTGGGAAATGTTGGACATGATGTTGCGGTGGGTCAGCTGCACCGCCTTCGGTACGCCGGTGGTCCCGCCGGTGTGAATGAGAATCGCGATGTCATCAAGGCTGGGCGGGATCAGCTCGGTGTCCCGCGGAAGCTGGGGCGCTTTGCTGACGATTCGATCAAAGGACAGGAGCGCCTCGGGTACGTCGCCACGGATCTTCGCCTTCTGTTCGCGAGCCGCCCTGACCGGGAGCTTGAGCAGGAGACGCGAACTCAGGGGGAGCGCCGCCGCCAAGTTCACCGAGAGATAGGTGCGACCCCGGAAGTCGCCATCAGCGGTCAGTCGCTGCAATGTCTGCTCCCATGCAATGACGACGACGGCGCCGTGCCGCTCCAGCTGCTCGTGCAACTCGTCCGTGGGTGCGAGCGGGTTGTGCTCGGCCACGGTGGCTCCCAGCGACAGGATTGCGTAGAAGGCCACAATGTGTTGGGGGCAGTTCGGCATGATGAGGGCGACGACGTCGCCCTTGCGCACACCGCAACGATAGAGTGCGGCCTGCGCCTTGCGAACGGTATGGCGGAGCTCGCGATAGGTGAAGGTCCTACCAAGAAAATCGATCGCAATGCGTTCGGGCATGTCGCCAGCGGCATGGAACAGCAGAGTGTCCATGGTTGCCGTGACAGGTTCTATTTCTGCCGGAACTCCCGGAGCATAGTGGGGGCGTTGCGGCGTGTTCTGATCCATCAGCATCCTCTCGCACCCGGGCGTGACCGGGCGAAACCAACCAGCACTGGATACATTCTAAATGCTGAGAGACATGATGATGGACCCCGATGCCCTCAGTATTCGCGTCGAAGCACTCTCAGCCGGATGTTCTGATCGGAGTCGGAGAGCAGGCCAACGGCGGAAGCGGGAAGTTCTCCGGAGATGTCGGTGACCATGTAGCCGATCTCGCCTTCCGTGGCCAGAATCTGGGCGTTGATGTTCGCCCCGGCATTGGCAAAGATCTGGTTGACTCGGGCCAGGGCGCCCGGCGTGTTCTCGTGGATCCAGGCGATGCGGTACAGCGAGGAACGCGATGGGCTGGCCTCGATGTTCGGAATGTTGACCGACAGCTCGGTGTTTCCCTTGCGTAGATAGTCCATCATCTTGCCGGACACGAAGTATCCGATGGATTCCTGTGCTTCGAGGGTTGAGCCACCAATATGGGGCGTGAGAAGCACGTTCGGAAATTCAATCAGTGGCGAATCGAAGGGGTCTCCGTTGGCATCGGGTTCCTCAGGGAACACGTCGATTCCCGCGCCGGAGATGGAACCATCGGCCAGCTTGTCGCACAGCGCGTCGATGTCCACGATGGAACCGCGTGAGAGGTTGATGAGAATGGCACCGGGCTTCATCTTTTCCATTTCGGTGCGCCCGAAGAAGCCCTTGTTGGCAGCCCTGCCGTCAACGTGCAGCGAGACGATGTCCGAGGCGGCGAGGAGCTGATCGAGACTGCGCAACCGCTTGGCGTTGCCGATGGCAAGACGTTCGGCGATGTCGTAGAACAGGACGCGCATGCCCATGGCCTCGGCCAGAACCGAGAGCTGTGTGCCGATTGAACCGTATCCCACGATTCCCAAGGTCTTGCCACGAACCTCATGCGCTCCGGTGGCAGATTTCTCCCACACGCGGCGATGCAGAGCGGAGTTTTTCTCAGGCAGGTGGCGCGTCAGAGCAATGGCCTCGCCGATGGCCAGCTCCACCACGGAGCGGGTGTTGGCGTAGGGAGCGTTGAACACGGCCACACCAAGGGCGCTGGCCGCCTGCAGATCGATCTGGTTGGTTCCGATGCAGTAGGCGCCGATGGCCACCAGATCGGGGCATGCCTCCAAGACCTCCCGAGTCACGGTGGTCTTGGAACGGATGCCGAGAATCTGGACGCCCCGCAATGCGTCGATCAGATCCTGACCTTGCAAAGCACAACTCATTCGAACGATCTCATGTCCTGCCTTGGCAAAGACCTCGTCGGCGGAGGAATGGGGGTTCTCAAGAAGAAGAATACGAGCCACGGCACAACTGTGCGCGATAATCGCGGCGCAATCAAAACAGGCCCGTATGCTGGGACCTCAGTCTTGACATCCGTCCACCTCGCGCAACCCTTCGGGAAGCTCGGTGGCGTGCACAACGTGCAACTGCCGGGTGGGGCGGGTCATGGCCACGTACAGGCTTCCGGGCCCCTCGGCGAGGATCTCGGATGGCTCCAGGAGGACGACGACGTCGTACTCCAGCCCCTTTGACTGGTACGCGCTCACCACGTGAATTCGGGACGTGACATCGTTGCCTGCCGGGTCGATGGACCATGCACGGAGTTCTTCGGCGAAAGCCAGCACGTTGCCGACGTGCGCATGCAGATCCTCGGGAACGACGACTGCGAGCGTTCCGCCCCCGTCGCCGTATTCGGCATCGAGGAACTCACACCAGTGCGCCACGGACCGAACGAGGCCATCATCTCTGGTCTCGAAGGACTCGCGCTGGACAGTGAGGCTACCGGGAAGATCACGCGCGGCTCGCACACCCCGAACGGGACTTCCTGCGGCGGCCAAAACCTTTGCTGCCGCGTCTAGGATGGTCGCGGGTGTGCGGTAGGAGATCGTCAGTGCCTCCTCACGGGTCTGTGCCGAGAGCCTGCCGAGGATTCTCTTCCAGCCCCCGTCCGGGGAACCGGCCGGACGCTGATCCAGATCACCAACAACGGTGAACGAACGCGAGGGGCAGCGCCTGATCAGCAGCTCCCACTGCATGGGTGAGAGCTCTTGGGCTTCATCGACCACGATGTGTCCGTAGGTCCATTCGCGATCCGCGGAAGCACGTTCGGCAAGGGTCACCGCGGGCCCAGTATCCGAGACACGGTCCGTCATCATGTGGGAGTCGACGATTCCCCCACCCAGGTTCATCGCGGACATGGTCTCGGCGACGTATTGGGAGAGTTCGGCTTCTCGAGCCTGCGCCGCGGCCCGCTGATGCCGCTCGAAATCGTTGGCGAAGGGACCGAGGTACTCGTAGAGCTCGTCAATGATCGCGATGTCGGCTGGCGTCAAGCCGCTGCCCTTGGGACGGTAGAGGGCGTCGCGTTCGGACTGTGAAAGCTCGGGAGCCGTGTCCTCCAACACATGTGGATGGGCGTAGAGGCGCTCGAGCAGCTGTGCGGGGGAGGAGGGAAGCCAGTGCAGATTGATCTCACGTCTGGCATCGATGCTGGCAGCGACGTCCCCCACGATCCAGCCATTCTCGGAGAGTTCCATCTCCTTGGCCCGGGCAACCTGTCCGGCCAGATTCTCCACCAGTTGGCGCGCGTAGGTGTCGCGAGCCTGATTGTGGGTGAAGCCGGTGCGCCGGGCCTTGCGCTGCGCCGCCTCGACATCCTCCGGGGTGAGTGTGACCTTCTCCGAATCGATGCGGAATGAGACGGTCTCGGTCAGTGGACGCTGGAGAACCTTGCGCACCGAACGTTTCGCTATCTCGCGCCAGATGAGACGCCCCTTGATCTCGGCCGCCTCGGCACTCTCCTGCTCGGTGGCCTCGACGCCGGGCACGAGACCACCGATGGTGCTGGAGACCACGTCCGATTCGCCCAGGGAGGGAAGGACCTGGTCGATGTATCGCAGGAACACGGGAGATGGTCCGACGATGAGCACCCCCGAACGTGAGAGGCGATCGCGCTGGCTGTACAACAGGAACGCTGCCCTGTGAAGTGCGACGGCGGTCTTTCCGGTTCCCGGTCCGCCCTGCACCACGAGGACGCCGCGCGAGTCGGCGCGGATGATTGTGTCCTGCTCGGCCTGAATGGTGGCGACGATGTCGGTCATCTTGCCGTCTCGTGCCTGACTCATGGCGGACATGAGAGCTCCCTCACCCGTCAAATTCAGATCGTTGCCATGTGGAGCACGGGAATCGAGCAACTCGTCCTCCACACCGGTAACCTCCCGGAACCTGGTCTGGATGTGCCGGCGTCGTACCACGTCACCGGGCTGGGCTGCCGTGGCCTGATAGAAGGGTTCGGCCTGTGGGGCTCTCCAATCCAGCAGAATGATCTCCTGGGACTCATCCTTGAGACCTATGCGGCCGATGTGTTCGGCGCCGCCATCGGTGAAATCGAGACGCCCCAACACCAAGCGGTTCTCCACGTTGCGCAAACGAAGGAGGTTGTCCTCGTAGTGGATGGCAAACGAATCGCGTTCACTGCGCCCACCGGCGCTCTCGATGTCGTTGCGCGCGCGCACGTCTCGCAGTCGTGCTTCGTAACCCTCGCGTTGGCGATCCAAAGCCTTGTATGCGGTGTCCACATGCAGCTGCTCTTGGGCAATGGCACGTTCTCGCGGTGTCGCGTTGACATCTGACAAAGGATTGCCTCCTGGAGGTGGAGAAATTCGGCATCGTTGGCTCGCGTTCGCCAGCCAGAAGCCGAAGCGTCAAAATAGGACTGTCCATTATGGTCCGTCCGCACTCGGATTCACAATCTCGCTCGTCACACGGACAAAACTTGGCAGACGGAATGTGACAGGATTGAAGAGTAGGACAGGTCAGGAATTTGCACGAGGGAAGGATGCCGGATATGGGTAACTACATCTCATTTCCCGAGGACGCTCCACAGCGCAAGGTTGAGAAGCTGATTCTGAACCTTGTGGATCCAGCGACGGATGCGGGCTCCATCGCGCGCCTGGTCTCGGGTTCGCTCGGTAGTCTGGACAGCGAAGCGGCCGCCAACTTCGATACCGATCCCCTGATCGATTACCGCTCCCAGCGGCCGTGGGTGAACTACCAGAATGGTCGGCTGGCGGGAATTTGGCGAGAAGGGATCGCCCTGTCCATTGTTGCGGACGTCGAGGGAACACCCTTTCTGCGTCTGCACGGAACCGAGCCGGACTTCCACTGGGATTCCCTGGTTGCCGACATGCTCGACGTCGTTGAACGGTTCGGTGTGCAGTCCGTCTATTCCTTCACCGCCATCGGCACTCCGACTCCGCACACGCGGCCGGCGGACATGATCGTGCGAGCATCGGAGACCCTGCCGGATCAACCGGTGCTCGAGGCGGATTTCTGGTTCCAGTCCTCCTTCGCCGACTACTTTGAGTATCACGCGTCGCGTCTGGGAATTCCGATGACGAACGTTGCCGTCCGGGTGCCCGTGTATTTGGCCAGCCAACATTATTCGGCTGGTGCGGTGGGTGCGCTCTCCATGGTGGGCAAGCTGGCGGGGCTGCGCTTCCCCCTGGGAGACCTGCAACATGACGTGATCATCCAGAACGACCAGCTGACGGCGATAGCCTCCGAAAATGAGGAGTTGGCGCGCATCGTCGGGGCGTTCGAACGCGAGTACGACGAAAAGGGCGTGGCGCCCGGATTCGTCACCGCCCCGGAGGACGATTTCTCCGTGCCCTCGGTCGATGAAATAGGACGCGCGGCCGAGCAGTTCCTGGCGCAGGTCGACATGGCCAACGAACGCCCACGGGTGGAGAACCAGTTCGATCCGCAGGGACTCATTCGGCGGATCGACGAGATCCGGCGCTCGCGGGCGTGGCGAGAGATGAGCGAGAACAACGGGGGAGCGGACCCGACCAACGGAGGAACCGACCTGAGCAACGGAAACGGCAACGGTCGAAACTCCGGTGGCAACGGGTACGGGCCGGACTTTGGCTCGGGCCCGGATCGCGACTCGAACGGAAATGGAAGTGCCGCAGGTTCGGGCGATGAGAACCCGGATACCGGCGATGACGCAGACCCCGAGCCCGAACCGGTCCAGGACCCGGACGGCGAGCCCCGGCGGAGCCCCCGCAGGGGAAAACACTCATGGCGTCTCGGAACGGAAGACGAATAGGGCGACGCGGTCAATTCTTTCTGCGGGGCGCCGGGCCAAACCTTGAAAGGAAGAACAGGTGAAGAACTCGGGCTCTGCTCGCCGCCGCAGCTCCAGCCGAAAGGCACTGGTGGTATGGCTCGCCGCGCAGCTCGTCTACATCACCGCGGTGGCAGGGCGTTCCAGCTTCGGTGTTGCAGGCCTGGAGGCGATGGATCGCTTCGAGATTCCGGCGGCCACGCTTTCTCTTTTCACGGTGGTACAGCTTGCGGTCTATTCGTTGGCCCAAATTCCTGTCGGAATGCTGCAGGACAGGATTGGAACCCGCAAGGTTCTCACCTGCGGAGCAATGATCATGGCCCTGGGTCAGATCCTCCTCGGAATGGCCGACAATCTGGCACTTGCCCTGGGCGCCAGAATCCTCATCGGTCTTGGCGATGCGACTGCCTTCACCTCTGCCATTCGCCTGATTCCGGTGTGGTTCAATCCGGGAGCGGCGCCAATGATGACCCAGTTGACCGGCGTGACGGGACAACTGGGCCAAGTCATCTCATCGTTTCCCTTTGCGTGGGCGTTGCACGAGTACGGATGGCAGAGTTCATTCGTGGCCCTCGGCCTTGCCGGGTTGACGGCGGCAGTTCTCGCTTGGCTGGGCGTGCGCGATCGCCCGGAGCGTGACAGGAGCCGGGCGGCTCCGGAGTCGGGCATGCCGGATGTACCGGATGTGCCGAGCATGCTCTCCACCTTCAAGGAACCGGGCACATGGTTGGGATTCTGGACCCACTACGTCGGTGGTTTCCCAGCGATGGTCTTCATGCTGATATGGGGTGTGCCCTTCCTGCAGATCGCCAACGGCATGAGCGCTGGGCTCGCGGCCGGAATCATCGTGATCCAGCCGATTGCCGGCATCGTGACCGGCCCCCTCATCGGACGTCTGACGGGACTGCATCCATTGCGCCGTACTTGGCTCGTCTACGGCGCCGCCCTGGCGACCATTGTGGCGTGGTTGCCTCTTCTGCTGCGTGAGGGGCCGGCGCCACTGTGGATGATCATCGTGCTGCTGTGTGCGCTGTCGCTGTCCGCTTCTGCATCGGCCATCGCCTTCGACTTCGTGCGGACCTCGGTTCACCCGGCTCGGGCGGGGACAGCGAACGGACTGGCCAATATGGGCGGGTTCTCCGCAACGCTTCTGACAGCTTGGCTCATTGGTGTGGCGCTCGATTATTTCGCTGCCGATGGTGTGTACGGCCCCGAGGACTACCGGGCTGCCATGGCACTGCAAGCAGTGGTCATGGCGGTGGGCCTGGTGGGAGTCGCCGTGACCAAGCGCAGGACCCGGCGTCGCATGGCGGAGCTGGGCACCGTGGTGCCCCCGATTCGCGAGGCCATCAAGAGAGATTGGAGGACCAGAGCTGGCCGGGATGAAGCTGGGAATCCGCGAAAATTCGGGCGCCAGAACCCCGGCGGCGAAGATCGACGTCGTCGATGACTCGCGCGGGAAGCGACAGTTTGCGGACCCGCCGCTCGATCTCGAAGACGGGAAACTCCTGATCGGAGGCAGCAAGAACGATGTTGCCGAAGCGGCGACCCTTGAGAATCGAGGGGTCGACAATGGCGATCATGTGCGCGAAATGACGACCGATCGTCGCGATTTCCTCACCCAGACGGCTCAGTCCCGTCGATGCGATTGAGTTCATGATGTAGATGCCGTCCACGCCGAGAACCTCGTGGGCTCGCTCGGCGCATTCGCTGGTTCGTAGCTGAGCGGGTACTTCTCGGTTGCGGAAGGCATCACGGATGACCACGTCCCAGAGGGCATGGGTGGTATCCAGTGCGTGGCGAGCTTCGTCGGCGCGAATGCGCAGGCGCGGGGCTGGCGGCAGATCGAACCACTCGCGGACGTAGCGGGCAAGGGAAGCATCGAGTTCGACGGCCAACTGCTTGGAACCGGTGTGCCCGGCATCGAGGGCGCGGGCGAGCGCGCAACCCGCCCCTCCCAGATGGAGAGCCCGCAATGGGACGGTGTCGCCGAGCGTTGCACCAATGATCAGCTCAATGTGCTGCATGTACTCGAATTCGAGATAGCGCGGGTTCTCCAGATCGAGGGCGGATGATTCGGCGCCATCGAGATACAGGGTGATGAGACTTGGCTGATAAGGATTCTGTCCTATCTCGGCCAGTGCAAAATCTGTCTGGACTGGTTCCACGGGAAGGCGATCAAGTGGAGACAGCGACTTGCTGGATCTATTGGCGCGGGTCACCACTCAACCATATCGCGTTAGGCTTGAGACAAGCACGGTGTGAAAGGAGATCCCATGTCCCGAGCGCCACGGTCCGATCAAGCACGACGTGACTGGGGAAGCGACGATTCGCTGACCCCGATTCTCCACGTGGACATGGATGCCTTCTTCGTTTCAGTCGAGTTGATGGATAGGCCCGAACTCGTGGGAAAGCCGGTCGCCGTGGGTGGGCAGGAACGCGGAGTGGTCTCCGCTGCCTCCTACGAGGCACGCACCTATGGGGTCAACTCGGCGATGCCTGTGGGGCAGGCGTTCCGGCGCTGTCCCCAACTCATCATGCTTCCCCCCAATGGGGCGAGATATTCCGCGGTGTCCAAACGCGTCATGGAGATCCTGCGGGATGTTACCCCACTTGTCGAACAGGTTTCCGTCGACGAGGCGTTCCTTGACGTGACCGGGGCGCGCAGGCTGTTCGGTTCTCCCGTGCAGATCGCACAGATGTTGCGCCAGCGGATCCGATCCGAGGTTGGTGTCCCCGCGTCGGTGGGAATTGCAGCCACCAAGCACGTGGCGAAGGTGGCCTCCGCCCATGCCAAGCCCGACGGGCTCCTGCTCATTCCTGAGCCTGCCACGATCGCCTTTCTCCATTCGCTTCCCGTGGGTGCGCTGTGGGGAGTGGGGGAGAAGACCCGTGACCGACTCGAAGTCCAAGGGGTGGAGACCGTTGCGGACCTGGTGGCGCTGGGCAAGGAACGTCTCATCAAGGTCTTGGGGCAAGCCGGTGGTACCCATCTGTACGAACTCGCCATGGGAGTTGATCCGCGGCATGTTGTCACGGGCCGTGACGAGAAATCCATCGGCCGTGAGGTGACCTTCTTCGACCACGTCAGCGACAGGGCTGAGCTGGAACACGTGCTGTTGTCCCAGGCCCACGACACGGCCCGGAGGCTGCGCGCTCGCGGACTGTTCGCGGCAACGGTGTCCATCAAGGTCCGATTCGCCGACTTCTCCACGATTACCCGCTCGGCCACGCTGGCTCAGGCCAGCAATGTGGCTCAGGATCTTTACGATACGGCGCGCAGGCTTCTGGGCGGCGTGCGCCTCCCACCGGAGGGGCTTCGCCTCCTGGGATTGCGTGCCGAGCAGCTCTCGACGGGCGACGGCGGCATCCAACTCGCTTGGGATGATGACCCGCGCCGCGCAGAGGCGGAGAATGTGATGGATTTGGTGGGTGAGAAGTTCGGGGCGGGAGCCATTCGGCCAGCCAGCCTACTTGGCCACGAGCAGAACAAGAGAAGGCAGTGAGTCCGCCGTTGGCGAATTCGTGCGGATGGAGGTTCTTTCTCGAAGGATTCACCCAGATGCGACGCCTCGGGTGAATACGCAGGTGGCGGCCCAAAGTGGCACCGAGTTCGGTGTTACAGTGGCCGGGAAATGTATCGATTCAGGAACAGTTCGGCCCGGCGAGGGCGAGCGGACTACCCGGCGACTTCGGCAACGCGATAGGCTTGGGGTTACACCGATCAACGAGGAGACAACATGCCTCTTTCCGAATATGAACGAAAGATGCTTGAGGAACTCGAGGCACAACTTGCTGACGAGGACCCGAGCTTCGCAGACACGCTCAAACCGGAGCCGCCTGCCTCCGGAGTTCCGATGCGTCTTTCCATTCGCCATCTTGTTCTTGGCCTACTCGTCGCCGTTCTCGGCATCGCCGTCCTCGTGGCTGGCATTGCCTTCGAGATCGTGCCCGTGGGTGTCCTCGGTGTAGTCGTCATGTTCGGAGGATTCTGGTACATCGCGGAAGGCATGCAGTCAGGTCCGGCTGGGCCGGGGGCTGAGCCAAAGAAACCCAAGCGTTCCGGCGGGGGAAATTTCATGTCCCGCCAGAGTGAAGAGTGGGAGCGTCGCAAGCGCGATCAGCGCTAGAGGTCGCCTCCCGGATTTTGCCGGTGCTTCGGCACCATCGTCATCCGCCCGTCAACTCGAAGCAGCACTTGATAGCTGTGGAGTTGGCGGGCGTTGTGCGTCTGCACTCCAATTCACTCCACCTGATTTATCGGCGGCATTTCTGAGTTTTCTCTGTATGAGACCACAAATGCCTCCTTGCTTGTGGAGGAATGTGGAGTAAAGTGGTGTCCACGTCAACGGCGGGGAGGAGGACGGGTGTTTCTTGGAACATACGAGCCTCGGCTTGATGAGAAAGGACGCTTGATCCTTCCGGCCAAGTATCGGGACCAGCTTCAAGGTGGTCTGGTCATGACGCGAGGTCAGGAGCACTGTCTCTACGTATTTCCCTACGCAACGTTTGTGGAGATGCAGGAGCAGTTGCAGCGGGCGCCACTCACCTCCAAGGAGGCGCGTTCCTACCTCCGTGTATTCCTCTCCGGTGCGGTTGACGAAGTACCTGACAAGCAGGGCCGGATCACGATTCCTGCCAGCCTGCGCAACTATGCGGGCCTGGAGCGTGAACTGGCTGTCATCGGAACCGGAAATCGGATCGAGATCTGGAACCAGACGGCTTGGAATGAGTACTTGACCGAACAGGAGGCGGCTTTCGCCGACCGTGAGGACGAGGTAATCCCGGGACTCTTTTGATCCTGGACGGTGTTCTCTCCTGTCAGTCTGAGGCACTTCCCCAGCTTCAGGATGGCAGGAGCGGAACACTGCTCAGGCAGGAGTCTCGCAGGTGGAAAGGAGACAAAGTGGCTGAAGGCTCCAGCCGAGAGACCACAGTGCGCGCTGCTGGAAATGCGTTGCACGTTCCAGTTCTCCTTGAAGAATGCATCGAGTTGTTGGCGCCAGCTTTTGCGGGGGATTCGCCCGTAATGATCGACGCCACTCTGGGAATGGGCGGGCACACCCACGGTTTCCTCGAGCGTTTTCCTGATCTCACCGTGGTGGGAATCGATCGGGACCCCGAAGCCATTGCTCTGGCCACTGAACGGCTCAAGATGTTTGGTTCGCGCTTCCTACCGGTTCTGTCCACCTACGATCACATCGACGACGTCGCGCGCCGGTACGTGCCGGGTGGCCGAGTACAGGGCATCCTCATGGACTTGGGAGTCTCCTCGTTGCAGCTCGATGAGGAGGCTCGCGGCTTCTCCTATTCCCACGACGCTCCGCTGGACATGAGGATGGACACCTCACAAGGACGTACCGCCGCGGACATCCTGGCCACCTCGAGCGCGGGCGAGATCGCCAGAATTCTCGCCAACTATGGTGACGAACGTTTTGCCATGAAAATTGCTCGCCGCATCCTCGCCACTCGGGAGAACACTCCCATCACTCGGACGAGCCAGTTGGCGGATCTGGTCAAGGAGACGATTCCTGCGGCGACGCGCCGAACGGGTGGAAATCCGGCGAAGCGAACCTTCCAGGCGCTGCGCATCGCCGTCAACGATGAGCTCTCGGTTCTCGAACGTGCGATGCCGAGGGCGATTGCCTCGCTCGCGGTAGGGGGCCGCATTGCGGTGGAGTCCTACCAATCCTTGGAGGACAAGATCGTCAAGCGTGAGCTTGCCAAGGGTGCCAGTTCGACCACGCCCGCAGGTCTTCCGGTCGAATTGCCGGGCCATGAACCGTATCTTCGTCTTCTCACCCGCGGCGCTCGCAAGGCGAGTGCCGACGAGGCGGCTGTGAATCCTCGCAGTGCCTCCGTACGTCTCCGTGCTGCCGAGCGGCTGCGCGACGAAGGGAGCCAGCCATGAGCGCCATGCCCGCAACCTCTCCGCAGACCTCGCGGCGGGTTTCCGATCATCAAGTCATCACCGGGCTTCCCAAGCTGTCGTTGGTACCCACGCCGGCGCCCGCGCGCGGTTTCATCAGTACGGTGATCGCCTGCCTCGTGCTCTTTCTGGGAGCCTTCGCCTTGGTGTTCTTCCTGAACACCAAGATGGTGGCCACCGCCTACGAGATTCAGAACGTCAACCGTGCGATCAACGCTGCAGCGGCTACGTTGGAGACACTGACCGATGAGGTTGTTCACCTCTCCACACCGAACGGATTGACGGAGAAGGCTGTGGAGATGGGGCTTGTCCCCGCCACAGACGTGCGCCACCTCGATGTGGCCACGGGCAGCGTGGTGGCGCCCGCAGATCCATCTGCAGCGTCGCCCGCCATCACCGATGACGATCCGGGCGCTGCAGTGGAGACGCAAGGAAACTAAATGTCCGAAAAGAAGGATCACCCTCGACTTCGGGCGATACGGGTGAGCTTTTCTAACCGGCTGAAGGCTCTCCGCCGGCAGCCCGCTCATGTACGGCGCTTGCGCTTCATCTTCGCCCTCTTTGCTGTCAGCGCTGCGCTACTGGGAGTGCGGCTGGTCGACCTGCAGATTGTGCGTGCCGATTCTCTCGCAGAGAGCGCATCGGACTTCCGCACCCGCACCGAGATAATTCAGGCCAAACGCGGAGACATCCTCGACTCATCCGGTGCTGTGCTGGCCACGTCGGTCGAGCGCTACAATGTGGCGGTCAACCAGGAGCGGATTTCCGAGTACATCCACTACGAGGAGAACGAGGACGGCGAGCTCGAAGCCGTGGGCACAGGGGCCGCAGAGGCCGCAAAACAGTTGGCTCCGCTCCTGGAGATGGACCAGGCCGAACTGGGTGGCCTGATGCTCGGAGGGCAGGACAAGCGCACGTTCGTCTACCTGAAGAAGGACATCTCACCCGAACTGTGGCGTGAGATCCGTGCCCTGCGCATCACTGGTATCGAGCCGGAGCAGGTGATGAAGCGTGAGTACCCGAACGGGAACGTTGCTGGCAACATCCTGGGGTACATCGGGCTGACCGGGGAGCCCCAGGAGAATGGGGAGCCGGAGAAGCCCACCGGCCAAGCGGGCATCGAACGCACCCAGGAGGAGATCTTGACCGGACAGGACGGCTCCATCACCTACCAGGTTGCCGACGGGACGATCCTTCCCAATGCTCAGCGCTCCGAGGTTCCCTCGGTTGACGGAAGCGATGTTCGTCTCACCATCGATCGTGATCTGCAAAAGACACTCCAAGACGCCGTGAACAAGCCGGTTGAGGAGCAGGGAGCCGAGTGGGCATCAGCCGTTGTTCTCGAAATCGGAACGAACAGAGTGCTCGCCCTCGCCGACTCCGGGACCCCGAATCCGGGGGACCTCGCGGGAACCTCTCCGGAGAACTGGGGATCGCGGGCGGTACAGGCAATCGTGGAGCCCGGATCAACCGGCAAGCTCATCACTTTCGCCACCGCCGTGGACCAGGGCACAGTCACCCCAGAGACGACGTTCTACGTTCCCGATGTCATCACAATGCCCAATGGTGAAACCATCAGTGACAACGATTCCCACGGTGCACAAGAGATGACCGTGGCGGGAATTCTCGCCAAGTCCTACAACACGGGACTGGTCCAAATCGGTGACACGGTCTCCGACGAGGTTCGCTTCGACTACATGCAGAAGTTCGGCATTGGTTCTCGGACTGGAATCGAACTACCTGCGGAATCCGGAGGCCTGCTGTGGGACCCAGACACCTGGGACAACCGCTCGCGATACACGACCATGTTCGGTCAGGCGTGGGCGGCCACCACGTTGCAGCTGGGTCAAATGGTCTCCGTCATCGGAAACGACGGCATCCGGGTTCCCGTCCACATCATCGAATCCACCATCGATTCCGATGGGCAGGAGCACCCCACCGTTGCCGCCGATTCCGAGCGAGTCATCTCCTCGGAATCGGCTCAGACCATGCTGGACATGATGCAGGGAGTCACCGACACACAATCCACGGGATGGCGCGCGGCGGTACCCGGCTACAATATTGCGGGAAAAACGGGAACCGCGCAGGTTCCCGATGAGAACGGAGAACTGACCAAACGCGTCGGTACGTTTGTGGGAGTGGTGCCAGCCGAGGATCCGCAGATTGCCATCGCCGTTACCGTCTACAACGCAGACGGAGCCGGGTACGGTGGAGAGGTCGCGGCCCCTGTTTTCAAGGACACCGTTTCCTTCGCGGTACGGCAGCTGGGCATCGCGCCCTCGACCGTTCCGCTCGTTCGTTTGCCGTGGTATCCGGGAGAGGTGGTCGAGTCCAATGGTTGAGCTGGATGAACTTGCAGAGTTGGTGGATGGCACCTGTGTGGGAGGGGCCAGCATCAGCGCAGTCACCTCTGATTCGCGCGCCGTTGCCCCCGGTGTCCTGTTTGCCGCGGTTCCGGGCCAGCACGTGCACGGTGCCAGATTTGCTGCCGGTGCCATCCTGGCTGGCGCGGCCGCGATCGTGACGGACCAGGAAGGCGCAGAAATCATCGGCGACTTGACGGGCGTGGACGCTCCACTCCTCGTGGTTGCGAACGTATCAAGCAGGTTGGGGGAGATCGCTGCGGCCGTCTACGGCAAGCCCGCGGAGCACCTGCGTACGTTTGCCATCACGGGAACCAACGGGAAGACCACCACCGCCTTCCTGCTGGAGCACATCCTCGCTTCTGCTGGACGAGTGACCGGCCTGATCGGAACAGTTGCGCTGCGCCTGGCCGGCCACGAGATTCCCGCTGCCATGACCACCCCAATGCCTGCGGATTTCCAGCGCCTGCTCGCGGATCTCGTGGAACGCGGTGGCACCGATCTGGTGATCGAGGCTTCTTCCCATGCGCTGGCACAAGGGCGCACCGATCCGGTCCGATTCGACGTGGCGGGGTTCACCAACCTGACCCAGGACCATCTCGACTTCCACAAGACATTCGAGGAGTACTTCGACGCCAAGGCATCGCTCTTCACCACCCGCCGCTGCCGCCGTGCCGTCATCTGTGTTGACGACGAATGGGGCATGCGTCTGGCTGAACGCGCCAGCAAGGACCTGGGCCGAACCAACGTGACTGCGCTTTCGCTGAAGCGTGCGCTCCCCGCGGGTCTCCCCGGATGGAGGGTGAGTGCACAAGCGGCCCCCGACGTCACGCGCATCCTCATGGAGTCCACAGCAGGGGATCGCCTGGAGGTTTCCTCGGCCCTGCCCGGGACATTCAACGTGGCCAACGTCGCCCTCGCCGTGGCGATGGCTCTTGCCTCTGGTCTGCCCGTCGAAGACATCCCTGCGAACATCAGCCCGGCCGTGCCGGGACGGATGGAAGTGATTTCCGAGCAGCCACGCGTGGTGGTGGATTTCGCCCACAACACGGACGCTCTGGTCAAGGCGATGGAGGCGTTGCGCGAGACAACACGGGGGAAACTCGTGGTTGTCACCGGGTCGGCGGGCGAACGCGACAAGGGCAAGCGCCCCGCCATGGGCGCTGCGGTTGCCCGCCATGCGGATGTCGCGATCATTACAGACGACGACCCGCATTCGGAGGACCCGGCGAGTATCCGCCGCGACGTTCTTGCAGGTACCGCCGGTTCTTCCACTCCCGTCACGGAGGTGGCGGACAGGGCACGGGCCATTCACGAGGCAATTCTCGATGCCCAACCAGAGGATACGATTCTCCTAGCGGGGCGAGGCCACGAAACCATTCAAGAGGTTGGTGAAGAGCTGATCGAGCTGGATGATCGGGTCGTTGCCAGGCGAGCACTCGCGGCCCGTGCAGTGCGATCTACTCAGGAGAAGAACACATGATCCCAGTGACGCTGGCGCAGCTGGCCAGAGACTGCGACGGTCAAGTCGTTGGCTCTCCGACCACACTGATCAGTGATCTGAGCACCGACACCCGGACAATTGCTCCCGGCGCGATCTTCGCCGCCATCAAGGGGGAACGCGTCGACGGGGCCACGTTGGCGGGTCAGGCGCTGGACAACGGTGCCGCAGCGGTACTGACGAGCGATCCCGTCACGGCGGTGGCGTGCGGTGCGAAGCCGGACAACATCGTCGTCGTCGACGACGTACAAATTGCGATCGGCAAGCTGGCCCGCGCGAATCTCAACAGGTTGCGTGAGGATGGCAATCCGCTACTCAAGGTCGTGGCAATTACCGGATCCGTGGGCAAGACAACCACCAAGGACCTTCTGGCCGCCATCCTGGCCGAACGCGGCCCCATCATCGCTCCCCCGGGCTCCTTCAACAATGAACTCGGCCTGCCGCTGACAGTCCTTCGCGCGGGCGAGGAGACGGCCACACTGGTCCTGGAGATGGGCGCCGACAGGGTGGGCAACATCGACTACCTGACCTCCATCGCGCGACCGGATGTATCCGCGGTGCTCATCGTGGCTCGGGCACATCTGGGCGAATTCGGCGGTATCGACAAGGTGGCCGAGGCCAAGAGTGAACTCGTGACGGGAACCATCGAGGGTGGACCCGTGATCCTCAACGCCGATGATCCGCGGGTTGCAGCCATGGCCACACTGGCTCATGGACCAGTCACCACATTTTCGCGCCTCGGTTCGACCGAGGCCGATGTGTCCGCTCGCGACATCCGGGTGGATGAGACGGGCCGCGCCTCCTTCACATTGGTCACCGCCGAGGGTGCAGCTCCGGTGGCGCTTCAGCTCGTTGGAGAACATCACGTCGCGAATGCGCTGGCCGCCGCCGCGGTCTCCGTGAAGCTGGGCATCGAGCTCGTCCACATCGTCGACGTGCTCAGTTCCGTCGGTCCTGCCAGCCCACACAGGATGGACGTACAGGACATTCGGGGCATCACAATCATCGACGACGCCTACAACGGCAATCCGGATTCGATGCGGGCGGGCATCGCCGCACTTGCTCGTCTGGGTAAGAATCGCCGCCGCATCGCCGTGCTGGGGGCCATGCTGGAACTTGGTGAGGCAAGTGACAGCGAACATGCCGCATTGGCTCCCGTGCTCCGGGAAGCTGATGTTGATGCCGTCGTGTGTGTTGGAGATGGCATCGAAGCCCTCCGCGCGGCAGCATCAGCCGAAGGCCTCGACGTCATTGAGGCGGCCAATCCCGATGAGGCCCTGGAACTTCTGGACAATCTGTTCGTAACCGGTGACGTCGTTTTGCTGAAGGGCTCTAACGGCTCGGGCGTGTGGAGGATTGCTGACGCCCTGGTGGGGGAGGAAAACTAGATGCTCGCAATCTTGATCTCAGGAGCCTTCGGCTTCGCCATTACCCTGATCGGCACGCCGCTACTCATCAAGTTGTTGGTGAACCGGGAGTACGGTCAATTCATCCGCCAGGACGGCCCGACCAGCCACCAGACCAAGCGTGGCACCCCGACCATGGGTGGCCTCATCATCATCATCGCCTCCATCCTGGGCTACGTCATGGGCAACCTGCTGACCGGGCGTGGCCCGAACGCCTCGGGCATGCTGCTGCTGTTCCTGATGTCCGGGCTCGGATTCATCGGATTCCTCGATGACTTTGCGAAGATCCGCCAGAAACAGTCGCTCGGCCTGACCCCATGGATGAAGATCGTGGGCCAGGCCGTGGTCGGTATCACCTTCGCGGTCCTCGTGCTGCAGTTCCGCAACGCGGACAACCGGACTCCTGCCACCACACGGATCTCCGTCATCCGCGACACCGGTGTGGATCTGGCGTTCGCCGGGGTGGTCGTGGGTCTCATCCTCTTCATCATCTGGGCGAACTTCCTCATCACCGCATGGTCCAATGCGGTCAACCTGACCGACGGCCTCGACGGCTTGGCCGCAGGTGCCTCGATGCTCGCTTTTGGTGCCTACACGGTGATCACGATCTGGCAGTCCAATCAGGCCTGCCACGGAGTCCTCGGTGCAGCCCCCGGCTGCTACGACGTACGCGATCCGCGCGATTTGGCCATCGTCTGCGCTGCCATCGTGGGTGCCTGTTTCGGCTTCCTGTGGTGGAACACCTCGCCCGCGCAGATTTTCATGGGAGATACCGGTTCGCTGGCCCTGGGCGGCGCCTTCGCGGGACTGTCCATCCTGACACACACCGAGTTCCTCGCACTGCTCATCGGTGGCCTCTTCCTGCTGGAAGTCTTCTCGGACGTGATCCAAGTGGGGTTCTTCAAGATGACTCGCAAACGAGTCTTCCGAATGGCACCCTTACACCATCACTTCGAACTGAAGGGATGGAAAGAGGTCACGGTTGTTGTGCGCTTCTGGATCATCGAGGCGATATTTGCGGCAATTGCGCTCGGAATCTTCTACGCTGAATGGCTGGCCAAGCAATGACTTCTCTGACCAACCCCGGTGCCGCGCAGGTGGCGGGCAAGCGCATTGCTGTCGTCGGCTTGGGCAAGTCGGGGCGCGCCAGTGTGCGTACACTCGTGCAGCTCACCGAAGCCATCGTGAGCGCTTGGGACTCCAGCGCAACCGCAGTCGAGGAACTGGACCGCCAGCAGCTGGACCTCGCGCAAGCGGTGGAGGATCCACAGGAGCTGGCCGACCAGGTGCTGGGCTGGAGACCGGACATCATCATCCCGGCCCCGGGCATTCGCGAGATTTCTCCACTCTTCGAGGGCGCGGAGCGTGCGGGCATCGAGCTCTGGAGCGAGATCGAGCTTGCGTGGCGGCTGCGCGCGATGGGGCCGGATGGGTCCAGTGCGCCGTGGCTGTGCGTGACGGGAACCAACGGCAAGACCACGACCATCTCGATGGTGGAAGCGATTCTCCAGCAGGCTGGTTTGCGGGCAATGGCCATCGGCAACGTCGGGAATCCGGCGGTCACCGAGACCAGCCGGACCGATGCTGATGCTCCCGCTGCCTTTGCCGTGGAACTGTCCTCGTTCCAACTGCGAACCACAACCACGATGTCGCCCGCTGGAGCCACCTGCCTCAACTTTGCCGATGACCATCTGGAGTGGCATGGCGGCAGGCAGGCCTACTGGAGTGCCAAGGCCCGGATCTACCAGCACACCCGGGTGGCGTGCATCTACCCGGTCGGTGACGCGCTCGTCCAGCGCATGGTCGACGAGGCCGATGTGGTCGAGGGAGCACGAGCGGTTGGCATCTGTCTCGGCGTCCCGTCCGTGGGACAGCTCGGAATCGTCGAGGGGCTCGTCATCGACAGAGCGTTCGGTGAAGACCGTCACCACGAGGGCGTCGAGCTGTTCGAGATCTCGGATCTTCAGCACCTGGCACCGGCCGGTGCACGGCTGCCCGTGCACATTGTGCGTGATGCGATGACCGCTGCCGCGTTGGCCCGCTCGATCAGCATCTCCGGCCCGGACATCGCCGCTGCCCTGCGTGCTTTCGAACCAGGTCACCATCGCATCGAACTGATCGCGACCGTCGACGGCGTTGCCTACGTCGACGATTCCAAGGCGACCAACGCCCACGCCGCCCGGGCCTGCCTGCTGGGCCAACGTGACGGCTCGGTGGTGTGGATCGCCGGGGGCCAGGCCAAGGGTTCACGGTTCGAGGAACTGGTCGAGCAGGTACGGGACAAGCTGCGCGCCGTCGTCGTCATCGGCAAGGATCAGGACCCCTGGCGCGACGCACTGGCGGGAATCGAGGTTCCGGTGGCGTGGATCGATCCCCAATCGGAGCATCCGATGCGTGAAGCGGTTGATCGCGCCCGTGACCTTGCCCAGACCGGCAACACCGTGCTGTTGGCGCCAGCCTGCGCGTCACTGGACCAGTTCACCTCCTACGCACAGAGAGGCGAGGCCTTCGCTGACGCGGTGAGAGGCCACAATGGACAGTAAGCGGGACAGCAAGCGGGACAGCAAGCGGGATAGCAAACTGAGAATTCCCAAACTGCGCTACTACGCCGGGCGCATGCCCGACTCGGAAGAGGAAGCACGGCGGGTGCGTGACATCATGCACCAGTCGATCATCTTCGCCGTCGTGGCGACGTTCTTCCTTCTGGTACTGGGCATCGTGATGGTCTATTCCGCCACCGGACCCTCGAGCATCCGGGAACTCGATTCCCTCAACTCCGTTGGCGCGGGCACCTTCAAGGTCGCCAACACTCACATGATTCTCGCGCTGGTTGGTGTGGCGCTGGGAGTTGTGGTCGCGCTGCTACCCGTGCAGCTGTACCTGATCTTCGCGAACGTCCTCTTCGGCTTCGGCCTGCTGCTTCAGTCACTCATCTTTGTCACCGGAAGTGGACGCGCTGCCGGCGGAAATCTCAACTGGCTGCGCATCGGATCGTTCTCAATGCAGCCGTCCGAGTTCTTGAAACTGGCCACCGTGGTCTGGCTTGCCGCGTGGCTCTCCCAGCTCAAACCGCGCCAGAAGGGGTGGAGGGACTTCGTCCTTCCCTCGGGCGTCGGGGCTGGCTTCGCGCTTGTGCTGGTTCTCATCGGGCGAGATCTGGGAACCGGGCTCATCTTCATGATGATCACTGCCGGAATGATGTGGTTGGCCAACATCCCGTGGAAGTATCTCGCGGGGGCGGGTGCACTGGGCGCCGTGGGCGTGACCGCGCTGATACTGGTCGAGGGTTCGCGAAGTGGACGTTTTGCCCAGTATTTTGAGCACCTCATCTACGGGCCGAACCCGGACAAGCCCACACAGCCGGATTTCGCACTGTGGGCATTCGGGTCGGGAGGCATCGGGGGGTCGGGTCTGGGGACGGGCGCCGAGAAGTGGCCGGGCAATCTCGCCGAAGCCCAGACGGATTACATCTTCGCGGTCGTCGCCGAAGAGCTCGGCATGCTCGGATGTCTGGTGGTCATCGGAATGTTCGGCCTGCTGGGCTGGAGTCTCTACCGCATCTGTCGCTACCATCCCAGCCCCTTCGGACGTCTGGTCGTGGGAGGAATCGCCATCTGGCTGTGCGGGCAGGCCTGCGCCAACATGATGGTGGTGACCGCGTTGCTGCCCGTGTTCGGTGTCCCATTGCCGTTCATGTCCCAGGGAGGAACCGCCGCGATCGCCTGTTTGTTGGCGGTTGCCGTGGCCATATCGGCGGCTCTCGCGGTGCCGGGAGTACGCGAATCCTTCAACGTTCGCCCCAATCTGGCCTATCGAGCCCGTGCTGTACTGAAAAGAGGATCCCGTGACTGACTTGAGTGTTGTTTTGGCGGGCGGCGGAAGCGCCGGCCACGTCAATCCTCTGCTGGCCACCGCCCACGCCCTGAAGAACCATGGGGTGGTGGTGCGAGCGGTGGGAACCAAGGAAGGACTGGAAGTCGAGTTGGTTCCCGAGGCGGGAGTGGCGCTTTCCCTCATCGAGAAGGTGCCCTTTCCACGCCGCCCCAACATGGCGGCCCTGCGTTTCCCCTCCCGCTACCGAGCCGCCGTTGAACAGGCCGGTCGGATTCTGGATGAGGCACGTGCCGATGTCGCCGTCGGCTTCGGAGGTTTCGTCTCCACGCCCATCTACCAGGCGGCAAGGAATCGCGGCATTCCCGTGGTCATCCATGAACAGAATGCGAAGGCCGGGCTGGCCAACCGCTATGGTGCGCGTTTCTCGGCGGCGGTGGGCCTGACCTTCCCCTCGACGAAGCTCGAGGCCAAGAACGGCCAAACGCGGTGTGTTGGACTGCCCCTGCGTCCGGCGATCGCGAATCTGGCCGAGGCCCGCCTGACCGACCCGCGCGCGCATCGTGAGCAGGCAGCACAGCGGCTGGGCCTGGACCCGGCTCGGGCAACGCTCGTGGTCACGGGAGGATCGCTGGGCGCCAAGCGACTCAACGAGGTTCTGGTCGCCAGTGTGGACGAACTGGCTGATGTGCAGGTGCTGCATCTGACCGGGAAAGGAAAGGACACGCTGGTTCGCGAGGCAACCGGATTCCTGCCGAACTATCACGTGCTGGCCTATCTGTCCGCCATGGAGGACGCCTACGCCGTGGCAGATCTCGTCGTTTGCCGCTCCGGCGCCGGAACCGTTGCCGAACTCAGTGCGCTGGGTTTGCCGGGCTTCTTCGTGCCGCTACCCATCGGGAACGGCGAACAGGAGTTCAACGCTGTCGATGTCATCTCCGCCGGAGGAGCCGAACTGGTTCGCGACAAGGACTTCACGGCGCAGGTCCTTGCCTCGCGGGTGCTTCCGCTGTTGCGCGATCCGGACAAGCTTTCTGTCATGGGACGGGCCGCGCGCGGTGTGAGCCCGGTGGATGCTGCCGAACGCCTCGCCACGCTCATTTTCGAGGCTGGTGCCACCCGAGGCAGGAGAAAGAAGTGAAGTATCACCTCATTGGTATCGGTGGCGCCGGAATGTCGGTTGTTGCCGAATTGCTCATGGCCGGTGGCGCCACAATCTCCGGTTCGGATGCCAAGGCTTCGGCAGCGACGGAACATCTCAGCCGTCTGGGAGCCATCGTCAGCATCGGGCAGGAGGCGCGCAACGTGCCCGGTGACGCCGTCGTCGTCGTGTCATCGGCAATCCGGGAGTCCAATCCCGAACTGGCGAGCGCGCGCGAACGTGGTCAACAGGTCATTCACCGTTCCGAAGCGCTTGCCGTGGCTGCCCGTGGGAAGAACTTCGTTGCCGTTGCCGGTGCCCACGGCAAGACCTCCACCTCCGCAATGCTCGCTGTGGCGCTGCGCGAGCTCGGAGCTGATCCCTCATGGGCCATCGGAGGAACCGTCACAGGAGTGGGAGCAGGAGCTCATTTGGGCCACGGAGGGGTTCTGGTCGCGGAGGCGGACGAATCGGATGCCTCATTCCTCAACTATGCGCCGCGGCTCGAGATCGTCACCAACGTCGAACCCGATCATCTGGATCACTACGGCACGCGTGAAGCCTTCGAGAACGCCTTCGTCGAGTTCTCGCGCCGGCTGGTACCCCGTGGTCTGTTGGTTGTTTGTAGTGACGACGCCGGCGCCGCGCGGTTGGGTCGGCAGGCTCTGTCCGAGGGGACGCGCGTGGTGTCCTATGGGCGAGGTGATGGCCTCGGGGGAGTTGAACGTCATGTGCGCATCGCGCAGGAGTCGCATGTGTCCGGATGTGCCTCGGGATCCCTCGTGGACGAGACGGGGGCCTATCCGGTGTCCCTGCGGGTCGTGGGCGCACACAACCTGCTCAACGCGGCGGGGGCATGGGCCGCGGGGATCGAACTTGGTCAGGACCGGGGAGCCATGGCTCGCGCACTGGGGCATTTCGCGGGAACAGGACGGCGCTTCGAAGTCAGGGGAGTGGTAGCCGGAGTGACGATTGTCGATGATTATGCCCATCATCCGACCGAAGTTGCGGCAACTCTGCATGCAGCCCGCGAACGGGCAGGCGAAGGCAGGGTTCTCGTACTTTTTCAGCCACACCTGTACTCGCGCACTCGCAACTTTGCGGAGGAATTCGCCCGGGCTCTGGAGCTCGCGGATCTGGCGGTCGTAACCGGGGTGTATGCGGCTCGAGAGGATCC
>WPCI01005448.1_pt1 | contig 23928 bp, 19 predicted proteins | sample 5399871 | NCBI WGS metagenome assembly WPCI01 (sample SAMN12869469, study PRJNA574797) | sludge metagenome | isolation source: wastewater treatment of pH7 | place: China:Beijing | collected 2019-05-20 | reverse complement strand
TGAATGCGAGCTCGCGAGATGTTGTCATACTGATAAAACCCACGCGGACCTATCTTGTTGATCAGTCGTGTATAAATCAGATCTTTGATTTCATTCCTGAAAACAGTGGCCGTATAAGCACTTTTATCATCACGCCAGTCGGCTCCCAACTCCCAGGAACGACTGGTTTCGGGCTTGATGTCGGCATTGCCATAAAACGTGTGCGGGCCTTCACCACCTTCATAAATGGGTGAAATCTGCTTCAGGGTCGGTGCACGGAATGCTTCACCATACCCGCCTTTAAGTGTCAGCTCTGGTGTCACGCTCCAGACCAGATAGGCTCGCGGGCTGGTTTCACTGCCAAAAATGCCGTGATGGTCCAGTCGCGCACCCAATGTCAGGCTCAAGCTGTCGTTGAGGCTGATTTCATCCTGCACATACAGTGCTTTGTGTGTTACGTCATCCGACCCGCCCAGCAAACCGGCATTTTCCAGGTACTCCTCGCGGTGCTCCGCGCCCAGTGTCAGGGCGTGGCGACTACCCAGTGCAAACGCAACGTTTCCGTCCCAGGTTTTATCTTCCAGTCGCTGATCACGTGTGGGGGCAACGCCATTATTACGCTTATTACTGACATCAAAAGTAGCTTTGCCATACCGCAGCTCGGTAGTGGCGTGCGTCCAGTCTGCCTGCCAACTCACTGATTGCTGACGGCGCTCCAGGGTGTAGGTGTCCAGGTAGAATGGTGCGGCACCCCGGGTATTCTGGTGACGATCCAGATCCTCATTGCTGTGCAGCAAATCCAGTTGAAAGCGTTGGCCTTCAACAGGAGTAAAGCCCAATTGCAGGCTGCCATTTTCACGATCATGGCCCTCCATGTCACTCAGGCGCCGGTCTTCCTTGCGCGGCGTGGGCGATCTGCGCAGCTGCTCCACAGCCAACTGCAAATCGAACATCTCTCCCAGCCCGCCACCGACCCGGGCTGACAGCACATGGCCGTTGCCTCCCGAGCCTTTCTGTATGTCACCGCGCGCACTCAGGCTGCCGCTCCAGTTCTTTTGCGGGCCTTTGGTGATGATATTGATGACCCCGCCCACGGCTTCCGAGCCATACAGGGCTGACATCGGACCACGGACAATTTCGATACGCTCGATCTGGTCCATGGCTACCCAACCGTACTGGTAGTCAGAGTGGCCGATAGTGTCGTCAGTCGACGAAATCCGTTTGCCATTAACCAGCACCAGCGTGTGGCGATCTTCGGCGCCACGAATGCTGAGGGTTTTGCGCCCACCAACACCTCGGCCATTGAGCGTAATGCCGGGTGCCATACGAACTGCCTCAAGCAGATTGCCGGCACCACTAGCCTTGATCTGTTCCGCGGTAATCACGGTTACCGAAGCAGGGGCGCTGGAAAGGTTATGTTCGCTGCGAGTGGCGGTAACCACAGTGGAGTCCAGTTCTGCCATCTGTGCAGCCCAGGCAGGCTGGCTCACTGCTGCCACGCAACAAGCCAGGGTGAATGCCGATTTGCGCATGTCATCCTCTCAAGGTTGATCGGCTGGCTTGGGTGCACCCTGGCTGGCTGAATAAATTTATGGTGTGCTACGACTTGCTCCTCAACAAAAAGCCGGAGCGTAACAAGGCAGATCTTATTAGTAATGACTATCATTTGCAACTTGAGCAGCAACCAAACTGCTATCCACAAGAACTGTCTCTGCCTTTCAGTCATGTTAAGACCATAAACCGATCTATTCTTGCCCAAAAATAGAGTTCAGCAGGCAGAGCCACGTCAAAACGTTCGAGTCGCCGAGGCATAGAAAATGCTGGCTTGAGCGCCCTGTAGCAACTCAACCGTATGCTAGTGGCCTCAGGCTGCTGGCAAACGATATTCTCCGGTGCAGCTTACTGCGGCAATATTGATTTGCCCCGCCACATAAAAAACAGTGCACTGGCTAGCGGGAAAGCCGCTGATGCCAACCAGAACAGGCGGCCGCTACTGTCCAGGTCAAACAGTCGCCCCAGCCACACGCTGCCGGCCAGCACCATGCAGCCGGCCACCGATGCCAACGCGCCATAATACAGTGGTAGCTGCCGATGAGCGGCAAAGTACGGCACCAACGACAGCGCCAGCGGCTGCACACACATCTGGCCCAGCATCAGCAACAGCATCAGCCCGGCATAAGGCAGCCATGTGCCCTGCCCCCATCCACCCGGAATTTCATGACGCAGCGCCGGCAACACAAAGGCCAGAGCCAGCAGCATAAAGCCCAGCGCCAGCGTGCGCTGCGCTGGCCAGTGACGAGTCAGGCGGGTAATCGGTAGCTGCAGCACAATCACCAGCAGCGAGGCCATGGCAAACAGCCAGGCCAGCGCATCAATCGAGCCCTGACTACGCTGCAGCTCCTTGGGCAGACCAAAGTACACCTGGTTGTAGCTGAGCAGGTAGCTGCTGTAAAACAGCGCAAACCACAGAAAGGGCCCGTTACCCAGCAAGCGCCGCCAGCCGCTCAGCGGCGATATGCGGCGTACCTGGTGCGGAATATTCAGATGCAACAACAGCAGCGCCAGCATGAACAGCGCTGCACTGCACAGCGCCATGTGCTGAAAGCTGATGCCCCATAGCAACCGGCCCAACAGCGGCCCCAGCACTGCGCCCAGCTCGCCATAGACGGCAAACAGGGCAAACAGGCTGTTGTTTTTGGCTGTGCGACTGTTGTCATCGGCAGCGGCGATTTCTGCAGTCAGGGCTTCCAGGCAGGGGGAAAACATGGCACCGCCCATGCCGGTCAGAATGGCACCCAGCAGCATGCCCCATAAGTCGTCCGCCCAGGCAAACACCAGATAGCCGGCAATGCGTACACAGCAGCCGGCCAGCATCAGCGGGCGACAGCCAAAACGCTCGGCCAGCAGGGCACCCACAAAAAACAAGCCCTGCTGGGAAAAGGTCCGCGCACCCAGCACCAGGCCGATCATCCAGCCGGCCAGCTGCAGGTTGCTGCTCATGTGTACAGCCAGAAAAGGCACCAGCGCATAAAAGCCGATGTTGAAAATCAGCTGGATATTCAGCACAAAATGACGCGAAGGCAGCTGTGACGGCATAAGGAAATCCGGTGCGTGGGGCGGTCAGAAACCCCGGCCACATCGCCCTGCAGCCCTGCCATGGCCAGGCTGCCCGACGTCTCGCCAAGGCTAAAAAGTGGCCGTCCCTGGCCGCTCCGGGCGTCAGCCGCCCAGCGGATACTCCACGGCAAAGCGGACCTGGTTGGTGTCCAGTTCGGCCTGTGCCTTGTTGCTGCGGTGTACGTCGTGGCGCAGGCTGAAGGCCAGCCCTTTGGCCTTGCCGTCTTGTACGGTGTAGCGCAGCATCAGGTCGCGTTCCCAGTGCTTGCCACCCTTGCCATAGCCCAGCCAAGTGTAAGCACCTTTCTGGTCCATGCCGCTGCCGTCAATACCCGAGCCACGGGTATAGGCGGCGGTCAGGTTGAGGCCTGGCAGCAACAGATCACCCAGGTCATAGTCGTACTTGAGTTGCCAGGATGCCTCGCGTGGCGCGTTGAAGTCAGACAGTTGCATGGCGTTGCCCAGCCAGATCGAGCCACGGTTGACGTAGTCAAAGGGCGTATCGCCATCCACCTTCTGATAGCCCAGACCCAGTTTGTGGTTGCCCTGTGCATAGCTGACCATCAGGCTCCAGGTGGTGTTGTCGATTTCACCAGCGCGGGCCTGGCCATAGTCCTTGCTGTGGTACAGGTTAAGGTCAAAGGCCAGTGTGCCTGTGGTTGTCACCGGCAGGCTGTAGTAGCTGCCCAGATAATAGGTTTTCCAGTTGTCCTCATAACGGCCTGCGTAGGCAGTCAGCGACAGTGCCGGAATGCCCTTCCAGGTACCGCCGGCAAAGCTGAGGGCATTGCCTTTCTTCGCATCCGGATTGGCGTAGTTGACCACCAGATCGTTGTTCTGGCTGTTGCTGTTGCGGTCGGCACCGCCGGTAAAGTGGCCGGCCTGCAGGGCAAAGTCTTTCAGGTCGCTACTGGTCAGCAGCCAGCCACGAGTGGTTTCCGGCAGCAGGCGGGTGTCGGACGAGCTGAAAATCGGGTTTTTAGTGCGCTGCTCACCGTACTTGAGTACGGTTGAAGACAGCCGTACCTTGGCGGCCGCGCCGGTGCGGCTGAAGCTGTCACGCGCATGGCCATCCTTGTCCAGCGCCAGCAGGCGTGACTTGCCGGCACGACCGCCACCGCTGTCCAGCTTGACGCCAATATAGCTATGGGCATCCACCCCGAAGCCAACAGTGCCCTGCGTAAAGCCGGACTGGAAGCTGGCCATCAGGCCGTAGGCCAGCTCTTCGGCATAGCCGTTGCGTTCGGCTCGCGGTTTGAAGGCGTTACGTGCGCCGTTACTGCGCCCGCCGTTTTTGTAGTCGCGGTTGTCGTACACAATGCGATTGAGCACTTGCCAGTGGCTATCTTCAACCAGGCCGGCCGACTGTTGTTGTTCGCCGGCCTGGACACAAACGCCAGGCACAGTCATAGAGGCCAGCACGCACAGCGCCAGTGCGGTATATCGGGTTTTCATGTTTAAGTTCCGTAAGGAAGGACCGGCGCAATGCATGCCGCGCCGGCCGGGTTGCGGGTTTAACGGACGTTGGTTTTGACAATGCGCTCAAAGCGCTGCAGGGCTTCGGCCGGCAGGTCAACCGGAATCACCAGGCTGTCTGGCGAGGGGTTGCCGACCTTGACCAGCATCACCATGCCCATGGTGTAATGTGGCGGGCAGCGCAGGCCGTACCAGCCTTCCACGTCAAAGCGGGTGGTAAAGTCTTCGTCGATCTTGCTCATGAAGCGCTCCGCCCCTTCGGGAATGAAGCCCTTGATGGTGCCGACGTTATGGCCGCGGTCCTGCGGAATAAAACGCAGGCTGTCGCCTGGCTCGATGGCCAGATAATCCGGCTCGAAAGGCATGGGGCCGCTGACACCGGTATTGAGCATCAATACTTCATGGACGGTTTGCGCCGACAGGCAGGGGGACAAAATCAGGCTCAGGGCCAGTAACAGGGTTCTCATAGGTTTCCTCGCATGTGGGTCAGTCAGTAAAAACAAGGTTGGGTTGGCCGGTTTCCGGGTCGTGCAGCAGGCGGCTGTTGACGCCAAAGGCTTCGCGGATATTGTCCGGGGTCAGCACCCTGGCGGGCGGGCCCAGGGCAAATACGCGCCCCTCGTGCATCAGCAGCAGGCGGTCGCAGCGCATGGCCTGGTTAAGGTCGTGCAGGGCAATGATGATGCTGACCGGCAACTCGTCCACCAACCGCAAAATGGTCAGCTGGTTCTGGATGTCCAGATGATTGGTCGGTTCGTCCAGCAACAGCAGTTGCGGCTGCTGGGCCAGCGCCCGCGCCAGGTGTACCCGCTGACGCTCGCCGCCGGACAGGCTGTGCCAGATGCGCTGCGACAGGTGGCCGACATTCAGCGCATCCATGGCCTGGCCAACAATGGCGTCATCCTGCGCCGACCAGGGGTTGAGCAGCGACAGCCAGGGCGTGCGGCCCAGCTCCACCGCATCACGCACGCGGATGCGTTCGTGGGTTTCCGCCTGCTGTTCGACAAAGGCCATATGCTGGGCAATTTCGTGGCGTGGCCACTGGCTCAGGCAGCGTCCCTGCAGCAGCACCTGCCCCGCGCTTGGCCGAAAAATGCCGGATAGCATGCGCAGCAGGGTAGACTTGCCGGAGCCGTTGGGGCCGATCAGCCCCAGCACTTCGCCATCTTGCAGCTCGAAGGACACATCCTGCACCAGCGCCTTGCGCTTGAGCCGGTAATGAAGGTTGCGTGCGCAAATCATGGGGTACGTGCTCCACGGATCAGGATCAGGGCAAAAGCCGGCGCACCGATCAGCGCGGTGACCACGCCAATGGGCAACACCTGGCCGGGTACCACCACCCGCGAAAGAATATCGGACAGCACCAGAAACACCGCCCCCATCACCGCGCTGGCCGGCAGCAGCACGGCATGGCGCACGCCGACCAGATAGCGGGCGGCATGCGGAATCACCAGCCCGACAAAGCCAATCGAGCCGACCATGGAGACCATTACCGCCGTCATCAGTGCAGTCAACGCAATCAGCAGCACCTTGACGCGGGTAACGGCAATGCCCAGCGCCGCCGCCGACTGGCTGCCAAAGGTGAAGGCATCCAGTGCGCGGGTATACAGGCCGGCCACCAACACGCCACCCACAGCCACCGGCACGGCCAGCGCCACGTCATCCCAGCGCACGCCGCTAAGGTTGCCCAGCATCCAGAACATGATGCCGCGCGCCGCCTCGGCATTGGCCGACTTGGTAATCATCAGCGACGACAGCGCATGAAACAGCTGCGCACCGGCAATGCCCGCCAGAATGATCTGGCCGGTCATGCGCGCCAGCCCTACCACCAGGGCAAAGGACAATACAGCACCCAGAAAGGCACCCGCCGACATCGACAGCACACCGGCACCCATACCGGCAATGGCGACCGCCACGGCACCGGCGGAAGCCCCCGCCGAAATGCCCAGAATGTAGGGGTCCACCAGCACGTTGCGTAGCAGCGACTGCAGGATCAGGCCACATACCGCCAGCGCCGCACCGCAACTGGCCGCCACAATGGCGCGGCTAAGGCGGTATTCCCAGATGATACCCCGGTCGATGGCATCCAGTTCGTAGGTGGTGCCCAGCAACTGGTTGGCCAACGTCTTGAGAACAGTATCCAACGCGATGCTGCTTTCGCCGGTGGCGGTGGCCAGCAAAATGGCTACCACCACCAGCGCAAAGCCCAGCCCCAGCCGGCGCAGGCCACGTATCAGCATGGCACCACGGCGAAGCGGAGCCGCTACCGGTTGCACCAAGCTGTTACTCATTGCTCTCAAGCGCTGCCAGCAGTGTTTCCAGCCCCTCGATGGCACGCAGGGTCACTTCCATGGCGTGGGCATCCATCACCACGATGCGGCCATTCTTCACTGCCTTCATCTCGCGGGTTACCGGATCGGTACGCAGAAACTCGATTTTAGCCTCTACATCATCGGCCTCGAAACGGCGACGACTCATCTCCGCCACCACGATCACGTCCGGGTCGGCTTTAGCAATCGACTCCCAGCCCACCGATGGCCAGACTTCGTTGGACTCAACCACATTGCGCACGCCCAGGGTCTGCATCATCCAGGCCGGCACGCCGCTGGCACCCGCTACCCAGGGGTCCATTTCCATGTCGGCGCTGGAGTACCAAACCACGGCCGACTGGCCGCTGTTTTTCAGCTTGCCTGCACGCTCAATGGCGTGGGCTTCGCGCTGTTTCAACTCGTCAACCAGCGCCTGACCTTTGGCCTTCACGTTGAAGATCGCCGCATAATCACTGATGTTCTGGTACAGGCTGTCCAGCGAGAACATGGCCGTACGCACGCCGTCGCTACCTTTGGAGGAGTCCTGGTCCAGGCACTGCGATGCCAGTACATAGGTGTTGATACCCAGGCTGTGGAACTGCTCGCGCTTGCCTACCACGCCCTGCGGGCCAATGCCGTAGAAGAAGTCGGCAGTTACCAGCGCCGGACGCTTGGCCACCACGCTCTCGAAGCTGGGGAAGTTGTCGGCCAGCCGCTCGATGCCGGCGTTGATGTCCTTGAACTGGGGCGCGACATCGGTAAACCAGTTGGACGTCGCAGCCACATACTCCTGCAGTTCCAGGCGATACAGGATCTCGGTGCCGGCCTGACCAACCGTGACCACCCGCGCCGGAGCGGCATCGAACTGCAGAACCTGGCCACAGTTGTCCAGGGTTAGCGGATAGCCGTCCTGGGCGGCCAGTGCAGTACCCGTTGCAGTAATGGCAGTCGCCAGCAGGGCGGCCCTGAACGGTTTATTGAAAAATGACATGTGTTTCTCCTGTGCCTGATGGTTTAGAATCCGGCGACAAAATTAAAGCTAATGATAACGATTATCAATTGATATATATTCAGGCATCTATTCCTTAAGAGAATGCTCCCTGATAGCGGTCACAACCCCTACCGGCGACTCCATTTGCAGGCAGAAAGCAACCATGAAAAGCCCTTTTAATATCAAGCACCTGGAAGCATTCAAGGCAGTCATGGAGCATGGCCAGGTCAGCCGTGCCGCTGCCGCGCTATTTCTGAGCCAGTCGGCCGTCAGCAAGCTGATTGCTGCCCTCGAAGAGCACACCGGACTGCTGCTGTTTGAACGGCGCGAAGGACGCCTCTTTCCCACCGAAGACGCTAGCCACCTGTTCCGACATCTGGGCGCAGTGTTTGCCGGCCTGCAACAACTGGACCGCGAAGCCCGCCTGCTCAGGTACAAGGACAGCCACAAGGCGCTGTTTACCATCGGCGTACTGCCGGCGCTGGCCAGCGAGTTTTCTGCCGGACTATGCCGGCTCTTCCGGCAGGCCCACCCCGACGTGCATGTATCACTGGTAATCGGCAACTCGCCGTCGCTGCGCGCCGCCCTGATGGAGCAGCGGGTGGACGTAGTAATGATGGCTGCGCAGATGAACCACCCGGATTTTCTCGACCAGCCATTCCTTAATGCCGCCCAGGTGTGTGTGATGCCTGTGGACCATCCGCTGGCACAGCGGGACTGCGTGTCCCCCAGCGACCTGCACCAGCTGGATTTTGTCGACTACAATCCCGACGGCCCCAGCTGCCGACCCATTTTCGAACATCATGACAGTCACCCCCGCTACAACATTGCCGCCACCACCGCCGCCATGGTGATCGATCTGGTGAGCGCCGGCTTTGGCGTCGGCCTGGTGCATCCGGCGTCCGCACACTGGCGCAAGCACAATCTGTGCGTCAAACCCTTTGCCCCTGCCGTAACCAGCTCCTACTGCCTGAGCTACCGCAGCACAGGCAATCAGCCCAACGCCGACCTGCTGGCCAGCCTCAATCTCTGCCTGGAACTCATGGTTGCCGATTCGGGTATTCAGTGCCCAACGGAAATTTCGCAGCAGTAGACACAAAAATGGCGCCCGAAGGCGCCATTTTTGTGCATCCAACCCGCTGAGTTAACCGTAGGCCAGATCACTCCCGTCAAAACGTATAGGTTGCCGAGGCATAAAAAATGTAGGCCAGCCACACAAACTCGCAGCAACCAGAAAACACTTGACTGCAACAGACAAAAACAATAGTCTCTAAAATCTTGATCTAAATCATTCGCATTCAGTCTATACTCTACATTAGCGAACTGGTTAGAGACTTAAACTGCTTGATTGAAAGGGCAAGCAGGACACAATCTTACAAACCTGGCTTGAGCGCCCTGTCGTAACTCAACCGTACGCCAGGCCACTTGTGGCCTCAGGTTCTGCAACATTGAGCAAAAGACAATTGACGGAACAAAAGTCTTGATATGGCAATAGAAAAATCTGACGAGCAACCATTATTTCGGCCCGAAGCCAGTCTTGGAAGCCGTGCTGGGTATCAAGGACGCGTGCTCATCCATCAACCTGTCAGCTACACAGTGACAGCTGCTGTTTCGATTGCTCTCATCATCATCGCGTGCACATACGCCTATTTTGGGACCTATACGCGCAAAGCGACGGTTACAGGATTACTGATGCCCGAGCACGGCATGTTACGTCTTTCCTCAAATGCTGTCGGCTTCATCTCCGAAGTCCGAGTGACCGAGGGACAATCAGTTGAGCAGGAAGACGTACTCTTTGTCGTCTCCGGCGAGCGACTCAGTTCGGCTGGCGGCACACAACAATTAATTTCGGAGCAATTGGAACAACGCCTGCGTTTGTTAGAGAGTAATCGTGTCTTAGCCGACAACCGCGCTGTTGCACAACATCGTATGTTCGACAACCGGCTACATGCCATTGATGAAGAGCTGGCCCGCCTGGGCGATGAGATTCAATTGCAAGGGCGTCGTGTAGCGTTGGCTCAGGCTCACCTGCAACGTCAGAAGGAGCTGGTATCCGAAAATTTCATCTCCGTTGCACAATTGCAGCAGGCCGAAGCGGAACTGTTGACCCTGCAAGGCCAACAACAGACATTACGCCGCACCCATGCGGGCTTGTCCCGGGAGCGGATCCATCTTCTTGCACAGCGTGAAGAAACCGAACTTGAGGCCCAGGTTGAGGTTTCCACTATCGACAACGCCATTGCTCTTGTCAGGCAGGAGCGAGCAGAAAACGATGTACGCACTGAGCAAATTATTTCAGCTCCTTTTCCCGGATATGTTTCCGGTGTAGGCGTCCAGTCTGGCCAGCAAGTTATGGCGGGAACGCTGCTGGCAAGCCTGATTCCACATGAGGCGGAGCTGACAGCCCATGCTTATATTTCTCCGCGACAAGCCGGGTTTATTGAGCCCGGGCAGACTGCCCTGATGCGCTATGCCGCCTATCCCTACCAAAAATTCGGCTCGGCACGGGCACAGGTACTGGATGTAGCGAAAAGTCCTTATGCCATTCAGGAGCTTCCAGCACATGTCGCCAGCGCACTTCAGGACTCAACAAGTGCTGGCGAGCTATTCTACCGCGTAACGCTGAAGCTTGAGTCACAGAACCAGACGGTCTATGGAGTACCGCAGCCCCTTCAGGTTGGCATGCTATTGGAAGCCGACATTATTCAGGACAAACGCCGGCTTTATGAGTGGGCGCTGGAACCTATTTATTCCGTTACAGGGAAATGGATCAAGTAGAGAATAAACAAGATGCTTTTCATAACCAGTTACTTCTCTGTATATGGTTATTTTCAGGCTAAAAATGGAACGGTTAAAAGTGGAAAGTAACGAAGAGTGGTCTATCGACTTCCTGGGAGCAAGGTTTGTGTTGGGAAGTTTTTCAGACTTCTGGCTAACTCTGATTCTTGGCCTGCTGCTCTATGCAGTCTTGTTTGGTGTTTATGGGGCGCTATTGCATGCGAAAGGGCGGCGTTATAACAGAAAGAGCGCAGTACCTATCCTGATTTTGTTTCCGCTCGCATTGATTATTGGCGGCACAGCAAAATCGTGGCTGTTTTAACAGAACATCGTGACGAGTAAAAAAGGAGAGGTGATATGCGTGAATTATCCATGCGGGATATGGAACTGGTGTCTGGAGCCTTTGGCCCTGCTGGCGCTGCAATTGGTGCAGCCAGCGGTGCAGCCACATATATCGGGCAGGCGGTAGGGCGGGAGGACTTACACAAAGAGTAGCAGATGAGGCCGGGACTGATTACAACAATGCTGCAAGAACCAATTATAACTAAAGCCAGCTTCGACTGTAGCAGCTCAGACGTTATGCCTGAGCTACTAAACAGGATAAACACTGGCTTTATGAATGGGCGTCGGAGGCTACTTACTCCGTTATAGGTAAATGAGTTCCTCAATGAGGACTGGGATGTCTGAATGATTCATATTTTTATTTTTTCGTGGTTTGTTTTTTTTAGTTCGTGGGCTCTTGGAGCAGAAGCCCCTGAACTGGTGAAGCAATGGCAAGGGATATCCGAATACCGTCTTGCAAACGGGATGCGCGTCGTGGCGGCACCCGATACATCAGCGGGCACGATTCACTTCAACCTCATTTACCGGACGGGAAGCCTGGCAGACTCCGAGTTTCACAATGGCACCGCTCATCTGTTGGAACACATGATGTTCAAGGGCACCTTGCAACGCACAGCAGAACTACTCGTTACAGAGCAGCGCAAGCGCGGAATTCGCTGCAATGCCACGACCAGTTTCGATCGCACACGCTACTCGGCAGTGTTCGAAGCCGATCCGGCCAAGCTGGATTATATGCTGGCGCTTGAAGCCGAACGCATGACCGGTCTGCTGCTGTCCGAAACTGATGTGAACAACGAAATTCAGGTGGTACGGCAAGAAATTGCACGATTTAAGGATGAGCCTTTGGGAACCCTGGGGCAAAGCCTGCTTGCGAAGGCCTGGGATGGCAAGGGTTACGGTCGCACGGTACTGGGAACATACGACACGCTTGGCAAAATCACCGCCGAAGTATTGCGGCAGTTTCATCAACAGTATTACCAGCCAGACAATGCCACTTTGGTGATAACAGGGGGTTTCGATCCGGCGACAACACTGGATGCAATCAAACGCCACTTCTCTGGAATCACATCCTCAAGGCTCACGACTATCACGCCTGTATCTCTACCATCTACATACGAGGCCGGTATTACCGAGGTACACCACGGGCAGCTCAATGCGGTTATGACAGGCTATGAGCTACCACCGGCGGAAGACAGCCGAAACACGGCATTGATAGTACTGACCGATGTATTTGCAGGCGAGCCCCATGGACGACTTTACCAGGCACTGGTCGTACCTGGTAAAGCCCAAGGAGTGTTTGCCCTGCAACAGGCCTTCCAGCATGGAGGCCAGTTTTTGTTCGGAGTAATTCTGACAGAAGGGCAATCCCATCAGGCAGTACAGCAGGCATTGCTGGAACAGATTGAAGGGCTGCGTACGCACCCGGTGACTGAAGATGAGCTTAGGCGCGCAAAGGATGCCATACGTCCAATAAAGACGAGTCTCATGAGCGATCCTGCCACCTTGTCTGAAACCTTGTCCGAGTCTGTCGCCGTAGGCGACTGGCAACTGCTGCTACGCCGCTTCGACGAGGTTGAGGCACTAGACTTGAGACAGGTACAAAAGCAAAGCCGAGCACTGCTTGCCAACCGGAGCCCCGCAATTGGGCACTTGTCGGCCGAGCAGGATTTGACAGCATCCAGGCCTGCTCAACTGCTGCGACAGCCTGCCGACGCAACATCACCAAACACAACCTCTCAGGCTACACTTGTATCGGCTGCTAAAATGCCTGATATGGCGGACTTCAATGCTTATGTGATGGCTGTCGAGCAAGGCATACAGCGTAGCCAGCTTAACAATGGCATGAAAATAGCATTACGACCTTTGCCAAAAGCATCAGGACCGGTTCAGGGGCATCTGAACTTGCGTTTCGGCGATCTGAAACAGTTACGAGGCCAGCGAGCTGTTTCGGATTTGGTAGGCACCTTGTTGATACGGGGCAGCCAAACGCTTAGCCATCAAGATATCGTGGATCGTGCGAACCGTCTCGGTGCAGGCTTTTCTATCGTGCCCAACGGTGGGGTGCTGACCGTGCGCTTCGAAAGCCCGAAAGACAGCTTGCCCGAACTGCTGGAACTGATTACCGAAGTCCTGCAGCAACCATCATTCCCGCTGCACGAGTTCGAACTAGTCAAGCGTCAGCGCCTGCAGGCACTGCGCACACCTGCAAACACGCCAGCTGCTGTCGCCGGTCTGGAATTGCGCAGGCAGGTCGAAACCTATGCGCAAGGCGACATCCGGCAACGTGTCGAGCCCGAAGAAATGCTGGCGGCGGTCGATGCGGTTAGTCACGACGATGTGCTGCGCTTTCATGAGTCGTTCTATGGTGCACAGCATGGAGAGCTGGCCATAAGTGGAGATTTCGAAGTAGAGCAGGTCCAGACTCAACTGAACACACTGTTTGGCAGCTGGATGAGCAAGGCTCCTTACCGCCGCGAGCCGGTGTCATACCAGGAAATAACACCCGGCCGTCATCAGATCAAAACCATGGCCAGCAGTGGTTACTACATCGGACGGCTTTATTTTTCTGCCAACGGTGCGTCGGACGATGCTGCAGCCCTTTTTATCGCAGAACACATTCTGGGACGCCACCCCATAACCTCACGCCTGGGCCAACGCATACGCGAGCAGGAGCAATTGAGCTATCACATCCACTCCTCCATCCGCATTCCATCTTCCGGTGATGCTGCATGGCTCAGTGTTCAAGGAGATTTTGCAGCAGGCGAAAGCATACGTTTAGCCGACATTATCATGGAAGAAATGGCCAAGCTGGCAGACTCGGGAATTTCACAAGATGAGCTGAACATAGCTAAAACAACCATTCTTGGCGAGCGTCAGCAGCAATTCAGGAAAGATCGCAATATTCTGAAGTTCCTGTCAGGACAACTTCATGAAGGCGTCACAATGTCCTCCTTGGTGACGCGCAACAATGCATTTGCCAGCGTTACGCTGGAACACGTCAATGATGTGATTCGCCGATATTTTAAAACGGCAGGCATGATAGAAATAATTATCGAACCAAACACTAATAATACAAGATAACAACAATCAATTAACAACATCAAATCAATATAAACAGAAGTATTAAAACATGAAAACAAAGTCAATTGTTCACGGAAAAATGGCTATGATTACAGGTTCGGGAACCGGTCTAGCAATTCTCTTTATTCTGTTTGGTGGCAAAACAAATATTGCAGCAGATGCTTTGCGATTAATAGATATCTTGCTGGCTTTCTGTGTATCAGTTTTCACTTTCATAGTCTTTTCGGCAGTTTTTAAAACTTTCTCTGATCTCACTAAAACACCCAGCAACATGACGCTGGATGCAGCGTCTAGAAAATTTCAGGGATGGCTGTTCAGCATAGCGCTTTTAATATGCGGAATGTTCATACTTGATACAGCCCCTGAGATATATGGGGCAGCAAGAGCGACAACTGCTCTCGGGCTATCTATGGCAAGTACCGGAGCAGTTGTTCTATATGTAGCGATAACAAAACTTATCAAGAGAAAAAAATATGAGAGAACTTAATTTGCAAGAAATGGACTTGATCGGTGGAGGTACTGACAGCGCTGGCCAAGCTGCCGCAGCAGGTGTTGGTGGTGCCATTGGTGGCTCAGCCGGTAAAGCAGCCGGCAGCACCGCGGGTGGTTATATCGGTGGAGCAATCGGTTCTATCGCGGGTCCTGGTGGCACAGTGGTTGGTGTTGTTACTGGTCGTGCAGTAGGTGGTTACCTCGGCGGTGCTGTTGGCGCAGGAATCGGTGGGTACGTGGGTTCACAAGCGTACGATAGTATGGCTGGAACTGATTATAACGATGCAGCCGGAACCAACTATAACTAAACTATACCGTAGCGGTTCAGTCACTATATCTGAACCGCTACTAAGCATTTTCTGAACCATCAGAAAAACCCAACAAAAGACTTAACTTTAGTAGCTTGGTGACTTATATATTCCACCATTGCTTGGTATTTATTTCATGAGTATTAAATTCAGCGTACCCACTAATGAGTTCATAGAACGCTACCAAGAAAAAAAACCTTTGCTTATGAAGAGGGCTGTATCACCAGATGTTTTTTCTTGGCGAGACGCCAATGAAATATTCGAACGATGTGATGTCTCAGCCAATGACCTTAAACTTTCTTACGAAGGAATTCGACCTAAAAGCGAGTATGTAGAGAGTTACTGGGACATTGGGACATTACGACACCGCCTGATCAAGCCAGCCGTATATGATTTCTTGCGTAAAGGTGCCACATTAATCGCGAACAAAATTGCAAACGAGCCTGCAGTTAACCAATTTGCGACTAAGGTAGCCGAGTTTACCGGCAGACAAGTTGTGAGCAGTGCCTATGCAGCATTCGGTTCACGAGACTCATTCCGCTGCCATTGGGACACACGTGATATTTTCGCTATCCAGTTAATCGGTCGTAAGCGCTGGATTGTCTACGAACCCTCTTTCGAGGCACCACTCTACACCCAACAGAGCAAGGACTATGAACACGAATATCCTTGTCCGGAAACACCCTGTATGGATTTTATTTTGGAACCAGGAGATATTTTCTACCTCCCCCGTGGCTGGTGGCATAATCCTCTCCCCATTGGCGAGGCTACATTTCATTTGGCCCTAGGTACATTCCCCGCCTACACCGTGGACTACTTGGATTGGGCTATCAAGCAGATGCCCGCTTTTTTAGAGGCACGCCGCTCTCTCAGTGACTGGGAAAACGACCAAAGTACCCTTGTAGCTGTTGGGCATCATTTTAATTCATTCATCAACGATCCAAAGCACTACCAACACTTCATGGACGAATTTGTCGGGGCAATCCGAAATCAATCTCCGCTAGCTATCGAGCTGTTTGGAAATCCCGCATCAACCGGAATTCCCAAGCAAGCTGGGTTGCGCCTGAATGTTCATCGAACTCTTGATCTTGATGACGGTTACTTGATTGCAAACGGCACCCGGCTGAATTTGGATGGTCAGGGTGTGCGTCTGATACGCTGGATTTCCGAGCATCCGGAAACTTGCTTGGCTGAGCTAATCACCACACATCCTGACATTAATTCCGACAAACTCTGTAACCTTCTTACTGAGCTTTGCCGCCAGGATGTACTGGAACTATCACACACCTAACTGCCTGATACAGCCTATAGGTAGGTATACCTAAATATGAAAGCGGTATTGCAAACAGAGAGCCAGGAGTGCGGGCTAGCTTGTCTGGTGATGATAGCCGGGTACCACGGCCTTCACCTTGATTTGATGAGTGTGCGCCGGCGCTTTTCAATCTCGTTGAAAGGCACCAGCCTAGCCCAACTTGGACACTACGCGCAAAACTTGGGTTTTTCCTGTAGGCCTTTGCGGCTTGATCTTGACGAAATGAGCAAGCTCAGGCTGCCCTGCATCCTGCACTGGAACATGAATCACTTTGTGGTTCTGGAGAAAGTGCAGCGGAGGCGTTTATACCTGCTTGATCCTGCAGTAGGGCGCCGCGTGACATCATGGACCGAGGCTTCTACACATTTTACTGGTATTGCGTTGGAACTGACGCCAAACACCTCGTTTCAACCCGCTCAGCAGAAAACCCGGATTCGCCTTCGCGATCTGATTGGTCGTGCGGCGGGACTGAAACGGGCCTTGGGCAATATCTTCATCCTGGCACTCGCATTGGAGATAGTAGCGCTGCTTTCTCCGCAGGTAACACAGTGGGTGGTCGATGGTGCCTTGGTGTCAGCCGATCATGATCTCCTGCTGATTGCTGTGCTCGGGGGCTGCTTGTTGATGCTCATTGATTTCATTCTACGTATGGCACGCGGCTGGATGGAATTACGATTGAATCAACAGCTTGCGCTGCAGTGGTCGGGTAACCTCTTCAGCCATCTGCTGCGTCTACCTTGGACATTTTTCGAGAAACGCCAGCTCGGCGATATTACTGCTCGTTTCCATTCCCTGGCGGCCATACGCAACGTTCTCACTAACGGGGCGATCATGGTAATCCTTGATGGCCTGGTCACTTTGATTACGCTGGGCATGATGTTGCTCTACAGCACCGTCTTAACCGGTATCGTCGTGGTTGCCTTGACGTTGTACGCCATCCTGAGGGTTGTATTTTATCAACCACTACGTAATGCCTCTGAAGAACGTATCGTATTGGCCGCACGCGAAAACTCCTATTTTTTGGAAACGATCCGGACGGTGCAGCCCCTCAAGCTGTTCGATATGACCTCACTGCGTTTATCGACCTGGCAAAACCTGCTTGCCGATGTTCAGAATCGCGATGTCGCTACCCAAAAGCTGTTGCTGGCATTTTCCAGCCTAAACACCTTGATCTTCAGCCTGGAGGGCATGCTGCTACTCTATGTCGGGGGCATGGCTGTTCTAGAACGGGATCTGTCGCTGGGCATGCTGCTGGCATTTATTGCCTACAAGAACCAATTTACTGGTCGAGCCAGTCAATTAATTGATCTTGGTGTTGAAATAAGGATGTTATCGCTGCATGCGGAGCGGTTGGCTGACATTGCACTGGAGCTGCCAGAACCTGAAAGCATGATGGAGACCGACCTGGATCGGATACAGCCAAGTATCGAGCTGCGCGACGTGTCTTTCCGCTATGCCGAAGGTGAACCATGGGTGCTGCGGAACCTGTCCCTAACCATTGAGGCTGGTGATTCCGTTGCCATCGTAGGTCGTTCAGGGTGTGGTAAAAGCACCCTATTCAAGCTGATATTGGGCCTGCTAAGTCCTACCGAAGGCGAGATACTAGTAGGTGGTATACCCGTTCGACAACTGGGGCCTCAAATACTGCGCAATCTGGTCGGTGCCGTGATGCAGGAAGATCAGTTATTGGCAGGGTCGCTGGCCGAAAACATCGCCAGTTTTGATCCGGAAGCAAATCAGGAACGAGTAGAAGAGTCGGCACATCTAGCGCACATCCACAAAGCAATCACTCAAATGCCTATGGGTTATCAAACTTTGGTTGCTGAAATGGGCAGCGGACTTTCCGGGGGACAGAAACAACGAATCATGCTGGCACGGGCACTATACAAACGCCCTCGTATCTTAGCCATGGACGAAGCTACAAGTCATTTAGATTTGCATAGCGAGCAGCACATCGTCAAGTCGCTGCATCAAATGACATTAACTAGGATCACCATAGCACACCGCCGAGAAACCATTGCGTTCGCCAAGCGCATTGTTTGCCTAGAACGCGGCAGTATCGTGGAAGACGTCCGTCTTGATGAGGACCAAGCTCTAGCATGAAACAAAAGAAGGGAAGATGGCTGATTTTGTGGGCTTGGGGGGTTGTGTGTGTGGCTGATCCGGTTCAGGCCGATGATTTGATGGAAATCTACCGGCTTGCTTTAAGACATGACGCGCAGTATGCCGCCTCATTGGCGCAACGACGGGTCGGAGATGAACAGCCAATCCAAGGGCGAGCAGGTTTATTGCCGCAGATTTCATTCGATGCTCAAACAAGCTGGAGTGAAACTGAATATAAGGTCGTCACTGGAACGGTAGAGCAACGCCGTCAAAACCGCAGCTATGGCGTTCAACTGGTACAACCGTTGTTTCGCTGGCAGAACTGGATTCAATACAAACAGGGCCAACAACAAAAACTACTGGCCGACCTTCAAGCGGAGAGTGCGGGCCAAGCATTAATACTACGCGTGACTGAAGCGTACTTCAATGTTCTGAACATGGTCGATGTGATTGATGCACTGGAGCAATTGCAAGCTGCAGACGAGCTACAGCTAGCCAGCGCACGCAAGAATTTTGATCTGGGCAATGCCAGCATCGTTGATGTGCATGAGGCCCAGATGAGTCACGACAGAACCATCGCACAGCTGGTAAAAGCCAAGAGCGCCCTGGTACTAGCCAAGCAGGCACTTACTCAACTCACTGGCAGACACCCTGGATCACTTAAACGCTTGGGAAATCGAGTGATGCTGAGTCCTCCAGAACCTACTGATGTCGAAACCTGGGTCACGGCTGCGGAGCGGGGAAACCTTGAAGTGCAGGCTCAGGAATTATCACTACAAATTACTGATAATGATGTTCGAAGCCGCAAGGCTGAACACTTGCCAACAATTGATATGGTGGTCAGCCAAAGTATGCAGCAAAGCCCCAATGCCAGCACAGAGCGCAGTGAGTCTGCAGCCATTGGTATACGATTGAATATTCCGTTATTCAGCGGTGGCAGGACGACCTCATCTACCCGGGAAGCCTTAGCGTTACGAGAACAGGCCAAGTATGAACTAGAGGATACACGGCGCAGTACAGCCCTGGCCGCACGCGAGGCGTGGGCAGGTGTTATGGATGGCATTGCTCAACTCAAAGCATTAGAAACAGCCCAGAGTTCTGCAGATGCAGCTGTAAGATCTAACCAAAAGGGCTACCAGCTTGGGATGCGTACAAGTGCAGATGTTCTTGAAGTTCAAAGCCAGCTGAGCGATATCGTGCAGCAACTTGCCAAAGTGCGCTACGATATTTTACTCGCTAAACTTCAACTAAAAGCGACTGTTGGCTCACTCACCCCTCAAGATCTAAATGAAATAAATATGCTGTTTGAGTGACGCTTCATAAGCGCCCCATAAAAAGATGACGCTTAGTTATTTCACGCGGGAGCCTTTAAAATGACTAACAACACCTATTATGTGCGAGAGATAGCAATTTACTTGTTTTCAGTTCTAACTTTAATTAGCACAGCCTTGGTATTTTACTTTGCGATAACTGGCGATACCGAACAAAGAAATACTGCCGCCATATCGACCACCATCGGCGTATTTCTTGTTCTAGCTCTGAGGAAAGATCAAGAGCCTGATAAAAGCAACCAACAACCCAACACATAAATTATAAACAAATCATAACGCGAAAGAACCGGCATAAAAAACCGGCTTTATTTTAATATAAAGCCATCAATCTCACAGAGCTTGACAGTAGTCGATACCCTGGAGATTGACTTACAGTTTAAAGCGTATCTAGTGCATGAGGCGCTCTTGCTTGTCACTCCCGTTCCAGCAATAGTGGCAAACGCTCCATTAGACCACTACAGCCTGCCCTTACCCAAAACTGAGTTCAGCAGGCAGGGCCACATCAAAACGCATAGGTCGCCGATGCATAGAAGCTGCGGCCCGGCTCGTTGTAGGTGGCAGCACCCGCTCCGTAGATGTTGCGCGGATCGCCTACACCAACCGCGTTACCCTTGCGGTACAAACGCTTGTTGAACAGGTTGTCGATACCGCCGGTAAAGGACAGCTGATCATTGAGCACATAACGCCCCCCGACACCCACCAGGGCATAAGGTGACAACTGGCTTTGTTCCTCACCGGACATGCGTTTGCCCTGATAGTCGTACTTGTTGGGTGTCTGTTTGCCGTACCAGGTGACGTGGGTATACAGGCTCAAGGCATCGGTAGTCTGCCATTCCAACCGCGAGTTGAGCGTGAACTCCGGAATGATCGACAGCGACTCGCCGGTGGACTTGTTCTTGCTTTGCAGCATCCAGGTCAGGTTGTTTGACCAATACAGGCTGGGCGTCAACGCCAGATTGAAGGTGCCCTCAAGCCCTTCGATCACGGCACGCGGCACGTTGTCCCAGGTAAACACATCGGCATTGGCATAAGTGGTATTGGAGCCCCCAACCGCCTGGCCGACCGCTACGGTACCAGCTTCCACCTTGTTGCGATAACTGTTGTGAAACCAGGTCAGGCCTGCCACCAGGTTGTCGCCGGCATACTCAACGCCCAGCTCCTTGTTGACGCTGGTTTCCGCCTTCAGGTACTTGTTGCCTTGCAGGTAGCAGGCGCCGGCTGCACCCCAGCAACCGATGCCACGGCTATACAGCAGGTAATTCGGGTTGGTCTGGTACAGGTTGGGTGCCTTGTAGGCCCTGGCGATACCGGCCTTGACCGTCCAGTCAGGCGCAAACTCGTGTGACAGGTTGAGCGCAGGGCTCCAGTTGCCGCCAGTGACGCTGTGCTTGTCATAACGCAGGCCCGGGGTCAGCAGCGTTTTATCGTTCAGCTCGATATTATCCTCGATAAAAAACGACAGCATGTGGTCGCGGCTACGGCTATTGCGCTGCGCGGCCAGACCGGGCACTGCACCCGCCTCGGTGGTGGTCTGGGTCATCGAGTTGCCATCGTTGAGGGTGCTGTGCGTCCATTCACCACCCACTGTAAGCATCTGGTTCAGGCCCAGCAATTCGACCGGCATGTCGAACTCGGTATGCAGCTGGTACTGGTTCAATGTCGAGGTTGTCATGTTGTCATCGGAGAACAGCCCCTCGGTACCCCCAGCCAGCCCTTCGTCCAGGCGGCGGTTGCGGGTCTTTTCGTACTGCACATAGCTCAGCGAGCGGCCAAAGTCATACTCGCCGCGGTGGGTAAAGGCATAGTTTTCCCGGTACATGATGTTGGTTTCACGCCCGATATACTTGTCCACCCGCTCAGAGGTCGCCACCAGGTTGCCGCTCGAATTGGTGGTGAAGTTGTTGGTGTTTTGCGTGTCACCGGTATAGATGTTGCCCTGGCGGCTGAAGCTGGCATCCAGGTCAAACTGATGATCGGCCACCGGCTGGAACACCAGCCTGGCGGCCAGATCCCGGTTGCGTACGCCCTCGCGGCCGGCCGGATAGGTATTACGATAATCGGTGCCGTTGGTTGCCACACCACGGGTTGACTGGTGCCCGCGGTTGATGTCCCGGTCATCGGAGTCGGTTTTGGCAACGTTGCCGGTCAGGCGGAAACCCAGCTTGTCAGACAGAGGGCCGGACAGAATGAAATTGGTCCGCCGGCTGGCACCGTCCTTGGAGGACTGCGGCTGGCTCATGTATGCGGTCACCTGCCCAGACAGCTGGTCCGGTACGCCCTTGGTAACGATGTTGACCACACCACCCGCAGCACCGCTGCCATAGCGTGCCGCTGCCGGGCCACGCAAAACCTCGATGCGCTCGACCGCTTCCATCGGTACCCAGTTGGTGTCGCCACGGCTGTCGCGCTCGCCACGCCAGCCATAACGTACCGACATCCTGCTGCTGGCCGGCCGACCGTCAATCAGGATCAGGGTGTTCTCCGGCCCCATGCCACGGATGTCGATTTGCCGGTTGTTGCCGCGCTGACCGCTGGTACTGTTGCCGGTCAGGTTGACGCCCGGCATGGTACGGATCACTTCGGACAAATCATTGCTGACCGGACGCTTGGCCAGATCTTCCTCAGTAATAATGGACACGCCCGGGGCCTGCTTCAGCTCTTCCTTGGCGGTGACCAGCATTTGGCCAAGGTCGTGCACATCGGATTCAGCTGCCTGTGTATGCATGGCAACAGCTACGGGCAGGGCGCTCAATAGCCAGATGGATTTATGCATAGGTATTACCTCTTCTGTGAGTATGGTGAATCTCCGCAATCAGCGGGAGTTGTCAGCAGCAATACCGGCCTGCTGTGCAACACGCAACGCTTCAGGCAACGATGCAGCAAGCAGGCTGCCGTGGCTGTGTGAAAAGTATTCATGATATTCAACCGTCAGGCCCGGCCGGGCTGACAGCCTGAGCGCCAGCTGGCGGGTCGCGTCTTCCGGCAGGGTATCGGTACTGCGCCTTGACTGGCTGCGCTGTATTGCCAGCCGGGCTGTGGCATTGTCCAGGCGCTGTGCTGCCGCTTTCTCATGTTCGAGAACCTGCCCGTCCTGCCACCACAACGACGGATCGGCAGCTACATAGCCCTGGTAGCTGTCCGGATGATTGAACAGCACATGCAACACGAACAACCCGCCAAAGGAGTGACCCCACAAGGTCTGACGAGCCAGGTCCAGCTGTACGCGAGATTGCACCAGCGGTTTGACCCTGTCTTCGATCAGCCGCCAGAAAGGCTCTGCCCCGCCGTACGCCCGGCCATCTGCGGGCGACTGCAGCGGTGTGAAGGTATAGTCGAAGCTACGTGCCGGCGGATCAAAATACAGGTCGGTGTCGTAGCCGATAGCAACCACCACCGGCCAGTCACCGCCAGCCATGCCAGCCAGCACGGAATCATCAAGGGCAGCCAGAGCGGCATTGCCATCCAGCACATAAAGCACCGGATAACCCCGCTCCGGCATCGCTGCCTTCGGTCTGGCCAGAGTGATTCGGTAATGTCGCTGCCCGTCGGCAGAAGAGAGGGCATGTTGCTCAAACTGGTACAGCGACGAATCCTGTTTGTCCCAGGAATGCTCGACTTTGCGAGTCAGGTCGGGAGCGGCCTGCACACTGCAGGACAGCCCCGCCATCAACACTAGCCACAGTGCTTTTATTTTTGTCATGCGCGACGCCCGGCCACAAAAGGGCTCGCCAGTCCTGCAGCAAACACCAGCATGATCAGGTACCACACACGGTAATCCGCTTCACTTTCGCTGTGTTCGACCTGTTCCAGCTGTTGCCCAGTAACGGTTTGTGCCTGGGCGGCGGCAGCCGGTTCCGCAGCGGCGGCGGCAGCAGCCGAGGCAGCCAGCGGTGCCAGACCAAAGCCGGTGGCTTGCTGGTTGACGTAGTCCTTGAATACCTCGTTGCTGCTGAACAGATCATGGCGGTTGGCCAGATCGGTGTAGGCTTCGAGCATCTTCTTTAGCGTTTCCTCGTCGGCTTCCCAATAGTCCTTGCGCACCGCCTCCAGCATGCGCTCAAGGATCTGCGCCAGCGCATCTGCGTTGTTTTCCTCGAAGAAGGCCTGCATGTCCAGCTGGTACTTGTCTTCAACGTAAACATCAAAGAACTCCTGCCAGTGGTCATCGCGGATGGCGTCCGGCGTCATCACTTCCCAGCCCCACATGTTGTTCATGCGGTCGAGAATGGTGGTGGCACCAGCGTAGCCGGCTTCCTGCATGGCCTCGATCCAGCGCGGGTGGAAGTAGCGGCTGCGAAATTCCTGGTTG
>WPCI01166718.1_pt1 | contig 23957 bp, 18 predicted proteins | sample 5399871 | NCBI WGS metagenome assembly WPCI01 (sample SAMN12869469, study PRJNA574797) | sludge metagenome | isolation source: wastewater treatment of pH7 | place: China:Beijing | collected 2019-05-20 | reverse complement strand
GAAAATAAGAGATCGAAAGAAAATAAGAGATCGAAAGAGAATAATAGTACCCTGGTTCTATTCAGATTCTATATATTTTTCTAATATGTATTTATCAGGAGATCCTATCCGGAGATTCTTCTGGTTTTCATCAGTAAGCTTTCCAGAACGAAAATGGAACTGAATTGTATTTAAAAACCCCATTTTACATTTTTTGCTGTTGCTCCTTGCTATTTTTGTTTTCTTGATGTTTTGTTTTCGGAGCTTATTGAATAATATCCACTGATTAAATCAGGAGCTGCCAGTAAATTCTCATAGCAGATAAATAATTTCAGATGTATTTCAGTGCTTGTATATGTAATCTTAAATAATTCCAAATAGCTAATATATACCCAGTTACACACTACTTACGTAATTCTTTTTCAGAGGAATATACAAAAATATATGAGCAGAATTAAACCAAAGTAACTTTAAAATTTAAAATGTCTGGTAAAATATTTTATACTCTTACATCAATATTCTACAGTTATATGCAATAATATACTTGAAAAAGAAGATTCTTTCTGAATTTAAAGAGTCTTCCGGAGAACTTTATTTGCCTTTCAGAATACCTTTCTGCCAGATTTGAAGCTTTATTTCCGGCAGAACATGGCAAAATTTATTAGTATTTGTCCTGTATTCTTATCTGTATCCTAATTATATTTTATTGATTATTGGAACCGGGCCTGGTATTTTATGGTAGACGTAGTTAAGGAACTGGAAACACTAAGGCAGAATTTACTTGATTTATCCCTTCGGAATAACCTTCTCAATTACCGACATTCCTCGAGGCGGACAATTTCAATTACGGGAAGAACTCCGGAAGAGGTCTATGACCTTTTTGTCCTTCAGGAAAAGTCGATGAAATTCCGGGCAACAAAATCCAGGCCCAGAAGAGGCGGCAAAAAATCTGGAAACGGGGAAGAAGACACTGAAGAAAATGAAAACAGGCTTCTGAAAACAATAGGAAAAATCCTTACTTCCGAAGAGAAAAATAAAACTCCAAACTCCCGTTTTGAACCGTTCCTTGAAACCCCGGATGACAGTGAGACCCTTGACAGGAAGCTTTTTTACGTCTACAACCAGGCAAATTCCATTTTTGAAGAACAGGGCTATCCTGTGCTTTACCTTGCAATGGGATTTTTGCAGTGGAGCGAAACCAGGTCTTCAGCAAAGTGCCTGATGGCTCCCCTTGTCCTTGTCCCTGTTGAACTCAAAAGGATAGGAAAAGGCAGGAATTTCAGTATTCAGTGGACAGGGGATGAGGTTTTCACATCGATTACCCTTCAGGCCAGGATGAAAGAGTTCGGGATAGAGATCCCTGAATTCGAGATGCCTGAAGACGCTTCAGGGATACGGGAGTACTTCAGTACGGCGCTTGCAGCAATCCGCGAAAAACCTGAATGGAAGGTACTTCCGGAAGTCTGCCTTGACCTTTTTAACTTCAGAAAATTCGTCATGTATAAGGATCTTGACCCTGCGACCTGGCCTGAGGATATGTCCCCTGCAGAGCACCCCCTTATTCAAAAAGTCTTCAATCCCCAGGAACCCGAATGTGAGGTCCAGGGCTTTCGAGAAGAGGAAGTTGACCTTAAACTTTCGGCAAAAGATACCTACAATATAATGGATGCCGACTCTTCCCAGATAGCAGTCGTTGAGGATGTTAAAGCCGGAAAAGATCTTGTTGTTGAGGGACCTCCGGGTACGGGAAAGTCGCAGACAATTGCAAACACGATTGCAGAACTGCTTGCTCAGGGTAAAAGTGTACTCTTTGTGAGTGAAAAGATGGCTGCACTTCAGGTAGTAAAGAGCAGGCTAGATAATGCAGGTCTTGGAGAGCTCTGCCTTGAGGTCCACAGCCACCAGACAAGGAAAAAAGCCGTTCTGGAGGAGCTGGAAAAAGCCCTTAAAAGGGAAGCGCCTCCTGCTATCAGTGCTGAAAGAGATCTTAACGAGCTTGAAAAACTTAAACAGGAACTCAACAGGTATGCAGAAATTCTCAGGGAGCCTGCAGGGAAAATCTATCCAAGCCTGTACTCTCTTTACGGTGTAAAGGAGAAGAACAGGATTTACTTTGAGTCAAAAGGGATGAAAATGCCCCGCTTTAAGTTTCAGGACCCTGATACATGGGAAAGTTCAGCGTGGGCAGAAGCCGAGTCTATTCTGGAAAAAATGGGGCAGGTTCTCCCGGCCCTGGGTCCGGTAAGGAAAAATACCTGGTATGGGTGTGAGCCCGGGCTTGTGCTGCCTTCTGACCTTGGGGAGATCGGGGCTGTTGCAGATGAATGCGCTTTTGCTTTTGAAAACCTTGAAACGGCAATAAAGACCCTCAATGACCTTTCCGCAACCTCAAAGCCTCAGGCTCTCAGGGATATTTCCGGCATAACCGAAGCTGCAAAGCTTATCGGCAAATCAAAACCCCTGCCTGAAAAGTTGCTCCAGAACTCGGAATGGGACTCCGGGGCTTTTATCTCCGAAGCCGAAGCGCTGGTCTCAAAGGTCAGGCAGTACAGGGAACTGAAAACCTTTGTGGACAAAACTTTTCATCCCTCTATTTTCGAGCTTGATACATCCGAATTTAAGGAACTTTCCGGCAAACTGCTCAGTGTTTTCAGCTCCAGGTACAGGAAGCTGAAAAAGGAGATTTCAGCCTGCTATGTCTCAGGAGCTCCCTCAAAAGACAGCAGAATCCTTCTCGACCTTGCCTGTGTTTCCGAGTGCAGGGCACACAGGGCTGAGCTTGAAGGAGCTGAAATAAGCGGAAAGAAATTCTTTTCGGATTACTGGAAGGGCTTTGAGAGCGACCCTGCCCTTCTGGAAGACTACTGTAAGTGGATGGTTCCTTTCCGAAGACATATCAAAGACGGCATTCTTACCGACAGGTCAGTCAGGCTTGTAGGGGGCGGAGTTGACGCTGCATCCATAGAATCTGCAGTAAACGAGGTCCTGGCAGCAAAGGAGGCTTTTATACTTTCCCTTGAAAAAATAGGGACATTCATTGGTGCAAATTTTGAAAAAATGTTTGGTGACCTCGAGGCTGTAAAACTCAGCCAATTAAAGACCCGTGTGACTAAATGGAAAGACGAAACTTCTTCCCTTGTTTTCTGGGGCCAGTACCTGGGATACAGGCAGGCATGCCTTGAAACGCTTGCTTCTCCCATGATCGATGACATAGAAGCAGGAAAAATAGAGCCTGAAGATATGATCCCTGCTTTTGAAGGCAACTATGCCGAAAGCATGCTCCACAGGGCTTTCAGGGAGAGACCTGAACTTGCTGCTTTTATCCGTGAACTGCATGAAGGCAAGATAAGTAAGTTCATAGATCTTGACAAAAAAGTCCTGCTTGAAAACAGGAGGAGGATTGTCTGCACTGCTTATGAAGACGCTCCAAGGCTGACTTCAGGAGCGTCCAGGGCTTCAGAAGCTGGAATTCTGCTTAACGAATTCAACCGCAAACGCGGGCATATGCCTATCCGTACCCTCATGAAAAAGGCAGGAAGCCTTATACAGAAAATAAAGCCCTGCTTCCTCATGAGCCCGCTTTCAATTGCACAGTACCTTGACCCCAGAAGCACAAGGTTCGATGTCATCATTTTTGACGAGGCAAGCCAGGTCAGGCCCGAGGATGCTGTCGGTGCTCTCCTGCGCGGAAAACAGGCAGTGATAATGGGCGACTCAAAGCAGCTTCCTCCAACTGACTTCTTTGATACTGTTGTCGATTCTCACGAAAATGACCCTGAGGATTATACACCAGCAGGCGATATGGAAAGCGTACTGAACGTCTGCAAGCGCAGCTTCCCGGTAAAGACTCTGCGCTGGCATTACAGGAGCAGGCACGAGTCCCTGATTGCAATCTCGAACCAGGAATTTTATGATAACCGCCTTTACGTTTATCCCTCCCCCATGCAGAAGGATGAAAGCCTGGGGCTGAAATTCGTTCACCTTCCGGACGCAGCCTATGATAGGGGAAGGAGCGGGGCAAACAGGATAGAAGCGAGAGCTGTTGCCAGGTCAGTGTTCGAGCATTTCCAGAAGTACCCCGGAAAGAGTCTCGGGGTAGGGACTTTCAATATTAAGCAGCAGGAAGCTATCCTGGAAGAGATAGAAGCCCTGCAGAAAGCAAACCCCGGAGTTGACCTTAACTCTGGAAACGATAGGGATGAACACTTCTTCGTAAAAAACCTCGAAACCATCCAGGGTGATGAAAGGGATGTAATCCTGCTGAGTATTGGTTACGGCTTTGACAGCAACAGAAAACTTTCCCTCAACTTCGGCCCTCTCAACCGTGAAGGAGGAGAACGGCGCCTTAATGTGCTTATAACGAGGGCAAGGGAAAAATGCGTTGTGTTTTCAAACTTCACTTCAAGAGACCTGCCCCTCGACGAAAATTCACCTTTCGGGCTGAAAGCCCTCAAAGTCTTCCTTGAATTTGCCGAGAGCGGCGCACTTCCAGCTCCTTCGTGCGGCAGGCAGGAACTGGATTCTCCTTTCGAAGAAGCGGTCTCGGATTTTCTTGCTGAAAACGGGTGTGAAGTCCACAGGCAGATCGGGTGTGCAGGATACAGGCTCGACCTTGCAGTCCCTGACCCCCTGCACCCCGGCAGGTATGTGCTCGGGATAGAATGCGACGGGGCAGACTACCACTCCTCTCCTGTTGCAAGGGACCGCGACCGCCTTCGCCAGCAGGTCCTCGAAGGTCTGGGCTGGAAGATCTACAGGGTCTGGTCTACGGACTGGTACCTCCACCCAAAAGAGTGCAGGGAAAAATTGCTTGAGGCTGTAAAAGAAGCTGTTAAGCGGGCAAAGCTAAAGGCAAAATCCGATCCTGAATCTGAAGCTATAAAAATAAATGAGCCCGCAGCCTGGTTAAAAACCGCAAAAGCTTATGAGATAAATGCAGGTCCTGCTGCCAGCCATATTTTACCTCCGGAAGGCGGCGTCTCTGAAGAATCGGAAGTGAATACCTTCGGGGCTGTGCCTCTGGCACAAAATTCCTCCGGGACGGATATTTTTTCCGAAAACATTCTGGAAAACTCACCTTTCGTCAGGAAAGTTCAGGTAGAATTTTCACCTAAAAAGAAAGGCATCTTAAAAACTCCTTCTGAAAATGCAGGCGAAGAGGGGGAAGAAGAAGCATATGAAGAGGAACCTGAAGAAAGCGGGGAATACGGAGACGAAGCAGGAGGTGAAGAGTCCTATCAGGATGTTTTCGGGCTTGACAACGTGCTTTCGGCTTCTTCAGGGGGAGACTTCCTTCCGGAAATGACTTTAAAAGCCGAATCAATGGCTAACCTGGCCGATGATAACTCCAGAAACAGACCTGCAAGAAGGACAAAGAAATCAAAGCTTCTTAAATTCAGTGCTGACCCGCGCTCGGATTTCGAAACAGATACGGATGAATCCATCCTTATTCCTGAGCCTGAACCTGAAAAAATAAACTTTTTCCAGGCTTACCCTGAGATAGATTTCAGTGCAGGTCCGGAAAAGAAGCGAAAAAGTAAAAAAATTAACGAATTTGCTTACATTTACGGCTCCGGAGGCTACTTTGAACCTGAAGACCCTGATGAGGATGAGTATCCAGATATGGACTGGGATCAGGAGCCTGAAATAACACCTGAGACCGGAAAAGTGGCTGGAAGCGGGGAAGGTGTTAAAGCCAGAAATGGTTCTGCTATTGAAAATGAAGTGGAAATCACTGTCTCAGGCAGTAATCCACAGAAAGGACAGAAACCCGGACCCGGCTCAATACATGAGGCTGACAACCCGGACCTGATCGGACCTGATCCTTCCGAGAATGCGAAAAAAGAGGATGAAGAGCTGTCCGTAAAAGGGAATTCTCTTGAAGCTCCTGTGCCTTCCTACAGAGTATGCCTTTCCTCCGGACTTCCGCAGTCATCAGATCTTTCTGAAATTTCTGATGCACAGCTCGAAGACGCGATTGTAAATATTGTGGAATTCGAGGGTCCCATTCATTCTGAGGAGATACTCCAGAGGATAAGGTCCCATACAGGATTTCCCCGCATGCTCGGCAAAATCAGGCAGAGAATACTTGACTCCGTAGCATCTGCCGAAAGCTCGGGAAAAATCCAGGTAAGAGGAGAATTTTGCTGGCCTCTCTATGGACCTTCTGACCTTCTGCGCAGGCGGGACACCGAATCATATGCGAGGATTGAATGGATCTGCGACGAAGAAATAAAAGAGGCTGTCCGCTTCGTCCTTACAAGCCAGTATTCAACACCTATGGACGACCTTATTATTCAGACTTCAAGGGTGCTCGGGATTAAAACAACCCGCAAAAATACCTGGGACAGGATAGAGAAACTTATTCAGTCCGGAATAGAAAGCAATGAACTGACACGCACTCCAAATGAAATGATTTATTTTGTAGAGTAAATGGAAATGAAGGTTAATTTATTTTTACTGTTTTTAATCGAATTCGTTTCTTCTCTTTTCTTACTCTTCTTATAGCTTTTTTGTTTTTATTTATGCAACTTTATTTATATGGTCAGCTTACCTGGATATTAAGTATTACATTATTATTTTTAAAAATCTGTAATGATTGATAATTTTCAAATAGTTTTATATTCCGGATCTGATATCTCTCCTGCACTTATGTCCACAACATTTAAAGGAAATACACAATCATTTACGGCAGTTATCACTTCCTGCGTCCTGTTCGGGATGATAGGCATATTTGTAAAAGAAATAGAAGGTATGGAAGCAGGTTCCATTCTTTTCTACCGGTTACTTTTCGGGTTTGCAGTAATTCTGGGGTACCTTGCGGTATCCGGGGGAATAAAGAAAGTCCATCTGAAGCAAAAAAAATCCTTTATGCTTTTGCTTGGAGTCCTTAATACCGTTACAATGTTTGCGTACTTCTCAGCGATCAGGCATATGGGCATCCCTGTAGCCGTTCTTCTCCTGTATACAGCGCCTATATATGTTACCCTGCTCTCCCCTTTGCTCCTCAAAGAGCGCATAACTTTACTGGATATGCTTGCACTCACCCTTTCTATCTCGGGCATACTGCTTGCAATTAACCCTCTAAATGCTTTGGGCAGCGCAACACCTGAAGATGGAAACTACATCACAGGAGTCCTTTTAGGACTGGTCTCAGGCCTTTCATACGGCTGCTCTATCATGACCATGAACTACCTGAAAGAGAGTTATCCTCCTGTGGAGCAGATGTTCTGGTCAACAGCAGTGAGCCTTGTCCTGCTCCTTCCTTTCGGACTGTCCGTAACCGGGCCGGTTTTGCTTGGAAACCTGAAGCTGCTGATACCTTTAGGAGTCATAGCTTCAGCTCTGGCATCTCTTCTGTATTTTAGAGGGCTTGCCCGTATAAAAGCTCAAACCGCAGCTGTTCTCTCCCTGATCGAGCCTGTAAGCAGTATTTGTTTCTGCTGCATTCTCCTTGGAGAGCCTCTGCAGTCGAATACGGTCGGAGGCTGCCTTTTGATCCTTGCAGGAGCAGCACTTATTGGGAGCAGTACCTCGATCCAGCAGGGGATTCCAGAAAAGTATTTCAGGGATGTGTGGGCAAGGTTTTTCCAGCCTTATATGCCGCTCAGGCCAGGGAAACTCTGATCTACTTCCTTCAATTCTTTTAAAATAAGGTCTTTTCTTACTTCTTTTTTAATGTTTTTTTGATTCTATTTTTTAGAACCCGAATTATATAATAAAGTATTTATCGGCTGGAGCCGGTGGATAAATAAGGAGGAAGCTGAAGCTTTTTCCCGGGAATAATTTTTGAGGGAATTGATTTTTATGGACCTGGACATAATCAATAAACTTGTTTTTGACGTTGCGGAATCGGTCAGGAGAAACGAGGGCGAAACCGATGAAGGGGTTGAGTTTGCAGTCCGGTATTCAGGGAAAAACAGGATTCCTCTGGATTTTCTCCTGAAAATCGCAGAAATATGTGACTCAAAGGGGATGTTCAGGGAAGAATACGTGTTCATGAAAGCCTGTGCCCTTCTGGCAGAGGGAGAGCAGAGGATTGAGGCTTTTTTCCTTTCTGGCGTTCTTGCTTATTTCATGGGGAGGAAGGAAACCGCCATTCAGGAATTCGATGAAGCCCTGAAGCTTGATCCGGAACACGTCAACTCCCTCTGTAACCAGGGGGTTGTCCTTTCTGAGCTTGGGCGAAAATCTCAGGCAGAAAACCGATACCTGCGGGCTCTTGAACTTGATCCGGGACATGTCAGCACCCACTGCAACTATGGGAACCTCTTTTTTGAACTCGGTAAACTGCATGAGGCAGAACACGAGTTCAGGGCAGTTCTTGAGCTGGACCCTGAAAATGCAAATACCCGCTGCAACTATGCCAGTCTCCTTGTCGAATTAGGGCGAAGAAAAGAGGCTGAAGAACAGTTCATATATGTGCTTGAACAGGTCCCGGAACATGCGTCAGCCAACTACAATTATGCCAATTTCCTCAAAGAAGAGGGAAAGGTTGAGGAAGCTGCAACTCATTATAAGGAAGCTTTGAAAATAAGTCCCGGGCACATAAGCGCTCTCTGTAACTACGGCAACCTGCTCTCTGAATCCGGCCGTACTGAGGAGGCGGCAGTGCAGTACAGGCTTATCCTCAGTTTGAAACCAGAAGATACAGATGCCAGGGCTAATTACGGGCAGCTCCTTTTTGAGCTAGGAAGGTATCAAGAAGCCGAAGTCCAGTACAAAAAAACCCTTGCAATAGACCCGTGCCACGTCCCGACGCTGTGCAATTACGGAAATCTCCTGAAGCGTCTGGGTATGTTTCGACAGGCTGAATCCATGTACAGGGAAGCCCTGAAACTGGACCCCGAAGACATTAAAACCCGCTACAGTTACAGCCTGTTCCTCTTCAAGCTTGAGCGTTTTGAGGAAGCAAAGGAGCAATATATTAAGGCTGTATCCCCGGGCTCTTCACCGGTTCCTTATTAATTTCAGGTTTCTGGTTAATTTACATTTAAAAAATAATTGTTTCGGGCACAGGATTGGAGGTTCAATAGCAGTATACCATACTGTTTATGGAGTAGTTAAAAATAGAAAATTAAAGACCCGCTGATGAAAAGCGGGATCTAAAGGAGGGGGTAAAGCCCCTTAGCATTTACTTGTAACAAAGACCATGGCAGCTACTGTCGTGGTCCATTTTCCGTCCTTGTCGCCTTTTGCTGTCTGGCACATATGAAAAGTATCAAATATATGTCCGCTTGCCTTGTACACCTGTTCTCTTTCATGCCAGGCCATTTCGGCATCAAACTCTATACCGAGAGTTGTTGCCAGCATCGTTGCAGCAAGGTCTTCAGCGTACTCTCCGGCGATTATTTCTTCTTCCCCAAAGGAGTGATGTTCTGAAATGTAGCCGTAATTTTCCTCATTCACAGGCACAGCAGTACCTATGGCTGATGCCATGAGGCGGTGAGGCTCGTTAGTATCGTTTCTCGCAAGAACACAATGGACAATCGCACCTGGTTTCAGTTCTGCAAGGCCTTCCTCCCTGGGCACAAGTTTGCAATTGGGAGGCAGAATACTTGATACGCTCACAAGGTTGTATTTCTCAATTTTAGCATCCCTCAGTGCGAGTTCAAAGGATGCCAATCTGTCCTTATGGACCCCGGTACCTTTTGTTAAAAATGCTTTTCTAGGGATCATATTTACTCCTTATTTTCTTGTACTTCTTATGTCTGCTGTGCGCTTTTCCACTGTCTGGGCAACCATTACACAGATAAATGACATATCACTGATTTAAGACTTTACTGCATTTTCAAGAGAACCTTTGGAATGAGCCGGTCAGCTTAAATCAGCATTTCGTGTACCAATGAATATTTCATGTTCCAAATGTACCTGAGAGTTATGAACTTTACCCTTTTTCACCATCAATTTAAACCCGGAGCCCACATGGAAAATTTCATTTTCCGGGTCAGGTCAGTTCTTCAATTCCATCATGATTTATGCAAAGGTCTTTATGCCCTGATACTGCCTTTTCATAAACGTCCGAGTTTGAGATTCCTTCGAAGATAAACCTGGTTTCAAGGGGAACGTCCCCTGTCTGGACCATTATGTCTTTCTTTTCCATACTGACCGTCACCTGGTCCGGAGAAAGCCCGGATTCAGCCATATAATCAAGGATAAGCTTTCTTCCGAATTCCTCAGCAAACTCGAGGGCTTCGCTCCTCAGGACGAAATGCCTTCTTCCGAGAGGGGTGTAGACAAAAACTCCTTTTGTCCTCATGTCGTACCTTGACTCGCTGTAAGTTGTACGGACTGTGATTTCCACACGTTTCGTCCCTTTTCCCACAAGGGCTCCCACGGCATTTCCTACTTTACAGTATTCGGGGACAATTATTTCGGCATCGATCACTTTTTTCAGGTCATCAATATAAGCCCTGACCGGCCCTCCAAGAAGCACAACCGGGATATCTACCTTAAAGCGGGAGAATAAGCTGCATTCGAGCATTTTTTCAATTTCGTTCCTGTCAACCCCTTCCATGAGGAAGGAAACGAGGTCTTTTGCCATATTCCGGGCGAAAAGCCGCTTTACATTTAAGCAGAATTCCTGCTTTTCAGTCCCTAAAAAGTTTGCAAGCAGTGTAGCCCCTATTTCCGAGGCTTCGGAGTTCCATTCGGTATATTCTCCCAGCACATGAAGGGCGTCTGTTGGGGTAAAACCAATAGCCTGAACAAGCCTTTTCTGGATAAGAGAGTCCATCACTTTTTTCGAAGGCAGGATGTTTCTGTCCCAGTAAATGTCTTTGAGAGAAAGAGGCTCATTTTTTATAAGGGCAAGGAGTTCCTTTTCTTCCCTTGTCAGGTTAACAGGCTCCTGCTTTGTTCTTACAAAAAACTTTGTTGCCTGGATATGTTCATTTAATTTGAGTTTGTCGGGAATCCAGCGTTTTTTCAGGGAACTCAGAAATGAAGGGTAAAGTACGGCAGCCCTGCAGAGAGGAATAACCCTGCGCGGTCCGATGTTTGTTTTACTGGCCTGGACCCAGATATGGCTGTCTCCTCCCATTGCCGAAGTCTCCATCCTGAGTGCCCTTACCTTTGTCTGCCAGCCTCCCACAACTGCCCCGGTTTCACTGAGGTAAGGAAGCCCTCTGTGGATCAGGGACACATCCGTACTTGTCCCTCCTACATCGATAACTGCACAGGTCTCGTATCCTGACAGATATGAAGCCCCGAGCAGGCTTGCGGCAGGCCCGGAAAAGACCGATTCTATGGGCTTTCTCATTGCTTCGTGCATGCTGACAACAGACCCGTCGCAGCGGAGCATCGCAATTCTGGGCTCAAGCCCTCTTCTCTCTATCTCACAGACAACGGTTTTCAGAAAACCCTCTGCTACCGGAAGAAGCTGGGCGTTAAGGTAAGCCGTAACCCCTCTTTCATACGCTCCCAGTGCCTGAGCAAGTTCATGCCCGCAGACTACAGGAAGTCCTGTAAGTTCCTGAATCAGGGCTTTTATCTGCAGTTCATGTTCAGGGTTGCGGACACTGAAGTATGAAGAAACTGCAAATGCCGAGACCCTGCCCTTCAGCCCCAGAACAAAGCTCTCAACTGCGGAAAGGTCAAGGGGTGCCACTTCATCTCCGCGGCTATCGTGCCCACCCTGCACCATTATGCAATTTTCAATCTCCGAGTCCTCAGGGATTTCGTAGTTGCCTACAAGGATCAGCCCCACAGGATATCCTGTTTTTTCAAGGATAGTATTGGTTGCAAGAGTTGTGGAAACCGAAACCAGGGTCACAAGTTTTAGTTTTTCCTGGTTAAGCCCGTCAATTGAGTTCATTATTCCGTCCAGAAGGTCTGGATATGTAGTGAGTGATTTGTTAGAACCAATAACCTCTCCATCCGAATTACGGATTAATATAGAATCAGTATAGGTCCCGCCTGCGTCAATGCCAAGACTGTATGCCATTTTTTTGCTTCCTTATTTTGTTTTTATGTATTCAGGGTACTCATAATTGCCATATGGGGTTCATTTTTATGTTAAATAACTGGCAACCTATGAGTGGGCCATTTTATATTATTTGCACTATTGAGGGAAAAAATATAAAAGTTCCGGCTGCTGCACGCAACTCAGACTTTCGGCATCCCGATCCCGACAAAAACGAGTTTTGATTCTACCGGCATAGTGCCTGCTTCACTCAAAGCGATGTCCTTTTTGCTCATTTCTATCTGGACCCTCCCTTTGTCAAGCCCGGCTTCTGTCATGTACTCCATTACCAGTCTTCTTCCCAGGGACTCTGCATATTCCAGGGCTTCCGGATAACTCCCGAAAGTTTCCCTGCCCTGAGGGGAAAAGAGAAGGACAAGCCTTTTTTTGTCTTTAGTATAGGCGGATTTGATGAGGATTTCAACCCTCTTTATGCCTTTTCCCACGACAGCTCCCACGGCATTTCCAACATCCGAATATTCGGGGACTATAATATCGGCATCAAGGATCCGGTTCAATTCCTCTGTATAGGCAACTACAGGGCCTCCTATAAGCACCACAGGGATTTTCATTTTGAACTGTGCAAACCTGTCCGAAACGATGATTTTTTCAATTTCCTGTGAAGGTACATCTTTCAAGACAAAGGACATCAGGTTCAGTGCCATGTTCTTTGCAACGTCTTTTTTTATGCTCTTGCAGAGCTCAATATAGTCCTTATGCGTATAGCGTTCCAGAAGCTTTGCCCCGGCAACAGACGCTTCCGTATTCCAGCCCCTGTAATCCCCGAGTACATGAAGGGCATCAGTTGGGGTAAAGCCAATTGCCTGGATAAGTCGTTTCCTTAGAAGGGAATCGAGAAGTCCGGGAGACAGGGTTTTCTGAGTTTCCCAGAAGATATCGTTAAGGGAAGCTGGGGTATCTCCTATCCTGTCAAAAAGTTCTTTTTCATAACTTCCAAGGTTTGAAGCCTCCAGACCTGTCCTTATGAAAAACTTTGTGGGCTGTATATTCTCTTCAAGGTGCATGGTTCCGGGAATTCTTCCTTTTTTAAGGATTTCGAGAAAACCGGGATATTTAACAGCAGCAACGCAGAGTGGAATAACCCTGCGGGGGCCTATGTTAATTTTCATATTTTTAACCCAGACATGGCTGTCCCCACCCATTGCAGAGGTTTCCATGCGGATAGCTTTGACCTTTGTCTGCCAGCCCCCCACAACTGCCCCTTCAGAGCAGAGTTCAGGAAGCCCATTTTCGAGCATGGAGACATCAGTGCTGGTCCCACCCACATCTATTACTGCACAGGTCTCAAGCCCGGAAAGGTGGGATGCACCTACAAGACTTGCAGCTGGGCCTGAAAAGATAGATTCTATTGGTTTTTCCAGGGCTTCGTTGATGCCCACAACAGAGCCGTCGCATTTGAGCATGAGCAGCCTGGCATCCATTCCTCTGCGCCTGATCTCTTCCCTGATGGAAAGGATAAACTGGCTTGCAATAGGGATAAGCTGGGCGTTGAGATAAGCTGTAATTCCCCTTTCATAAGCTCCAAGGTCAAGCGAGAGCTCGTGTCCGCAGACAACAGAAAATCCCAGTTCCTTGAGGCGGGCTTTGATTGCCAGCTCATGGGCAGGGTTCCTTATGCTGAAGTATGAAGATACCGCAAAAGCTGATACCCTGTCTTTTACTTTATTCACAAAAGCCTCAACTGCTTCCATATCAAGGGAAGTAAGCTCAGCTCCATGATGGTCGTGCCCTCCTTTTACCACGGTATAATATTCAGCCTGCATCCTTTCCGGGACTTCGTAATCCCCTACAAGGATCAAACCTACAGGATAGCCATTTTTTTCAAGGATTGTGTTTGTAGCAAGAGTTGTAGAAACCGATACCATTTTCACGTCTTTTAAGTATTGTTCGTCCAGCCCGTCAATGGAATTTCTAATTCCCGCAAGAAGGTCAGGATAAGTTGTAAGAGCTTTATTCGAGTCCATCACCTTGCCATCGGAATCCCGGATGATGATCGAATCGGTGTATGTCCCTCCTGCGTCAATGCCCATGCTGTATTGCATTTGCGTATCTCCTTTTGATTTTTTTATGAATGGGGTTCATAAAATTGTTTCTCGATTAATTTGCCAGATATAAAATAACGCCTTAAAATATCCGGTATAAAATAACGCCTAAAAATATATAATAGTTAGTTAAAAATAATAATCTTCCCAATTTTAAGACCGGATTTTAAATTTTCATGCTCGGCAGTTCGCAACTTCGACGCAATTATTTTTAAGTTTTGTTTCAATTAGAATTATTTTATCCAATGGTCAAGGTTTATCTTACGAAGCGGAAAGACCCTTTCCTCGGAGCGAAGCGACAGGGGGAGGATGAAAGCGTCAACTTCGTTAAGCAACTTTTTGTTATCCATTGCCTTCATATAGACCATTCAATAATATAATATTAAGATTAAGTTTGCGAAAATCAAGTAAGCTTTTTCCATGAGTTAACCATCGGGCTCAGCAGGTCTTGAATAGATACACTGTTACAAGTTCATTTTCATGTAAAGCCGTAACGGACGAATGGACAGAACTCAGTACGGACGGGACTACCGGAATTAAAGCTTGTTGGAGATGCCGATGGTCATCTATGAAGCAATAAGCCCCTTGCGTCAGCTGGGCGTAGTTCAGATAATCGGCTACATAACTTTTTATTAAACAGCTTCTCAGGAATGAATCAAAATATGCCTTTAAGCCTGAAATATGCTCTTTAATGGTCCTTATATACTGAATGGGATGTGTATATGACATTTGCAGAGATTTTTAATCAGCTAAAGGAACTCGAAACCAAATTCAATGAGGTCAGTTACCCGCCTGAAAATGCCTTTTTACCTTCTTTTTCTTTTAAAATCCGAAAGGCTGAAAAGGATTGCCTGCAGCACGATTTGCCTGCAATTGATGTTGATGACTTCCTCGAAAAGGTAGAACAATGACATATAAAGTGGCAGTTCACCCGTCGGTCAGAAGAAACCTGAAAAAGCTGTACACCCTTGACCGCCCTGTGTACGATTATGTTAAAAGGCGTCTGACCCTCCTGGTTTATAAGCCTGAAATAGGCTCTCCTCTGGGAGAGGAGTTTCAGGGAAAATGGAGAATCCATATAGGACCGTTTGTGCTGGTTTATACCTTTGACAGCGCCAGCAATATTCTTACTCTCCTGGTTTTTGAACACTATACCAGGGCGTATGATATGAATACGGCTTATACCTGAAATAGTACTTTATGACCTGTACTTTATGATCTGTACTTGGCGACCTGTACCTTGTGACCTGTACCTTGTGGCCTGTACCTTGTGGCTGTTTTCAGAGCTTTTCAGGGCTTTACCCAGTAGCCATTAAGGTTTTTCCGACTTATTTCTCCATGACCTTTATCGTTTTTTCCCGATTTATTTGAGGTGGTGCCAGATGCTTTATAACTCTATTTTTCTTTTCTTCCTGTAAACTTATGATAAATTTCAAGATAAGCTGTTTTTGGGAAGCCAGTTTCATCGAAAACCGTAAATCCTGAACAAAGAGACATGTTTAAGCAGAGTTAGTTATAAAACCTGGTGAAACCCGAACTCAGGCAGGGAAAAATATGAGAAAAAACGACAGCATTAAAGCTTGCGGCAGGACGATAAATTACGAAATCGTATACAGCAAAAAGAGGAGAAAAGCAGCGATAGTGGTCCGCCCGGACCTTTCAGTGGAATTTCGTGCCCCTCATGGGCTCAGCCGTGAGGCTATCAGGGAGATGGTACAGAAGAAAGCTGCCTGGGTGCAGGAAAAACTGGACTGGTTTGAAGTAAACAGGCTGCCCTGTCAGGAAAAAGAATATACTGACGGGGAAAAATTCCTCTATCTCGGTAAAGAATATCCCCTGACGGTCCTTCCTGTTGAAGGAATTAAGAAAGCTTTTGCTTCTTTCAGTGGGTCTGAAATCACAGTCCTTCTTCCAAAATCAGCGCCTGAGGAGTTGAAACCGTCCCTGGTAAAAAAAGCTGTATGGAACTTTTACAGTGAGTGTGCCGAGAAAGAAGTCGAAAAGTTCCTGAAAGCCTATGCGGAAATCTTGAATATAGACATTCCAGCTTTTAAGGTAAAGCACCAGAAAAAGCGCTGGGGGAGCTGCTCTGCAGACAATGTCCTGAGGATTAATTTCCAGCTTATGATGGCACCGCCGGAACAGCTTGAATATGTTGTTGTGCATGAGATCTGTCATGTAAAGGAAAAGAATCATTCCTGTATTACTAAGTCAATGTTTTTACACTAATTCTTTATAAAATAGGTCGTTTTTCTATTTAAAAATATTCAGTTAAAAATTAGTAATTTCTTCGACTTTATCATTAAAACAGTTTAAAAATTCCCTTCCATGCCAGCCATGTAATAGATCAGACGCAATGTAATCTCTATATTACCTTTCAACAAGATTTCCATTCTCTCAGCCTGTCATCCTTCACAGCTAATGGACAAGCTCATTATCAATTGGAGTCAGAAACTCCAATCTCTCTGTTCATTGGCAACAAGGATATCAAAAAATATCGGGTGACACTTTAGTTATACGTGTTTGAGTTTGGGATAATTTTGAACTAGCTAAAACAAAGGATTTTTTGTGTAATGGTTCGAATTCTATCTCTCTCATCTTATGAAGGGGATATAGGTATCTCTAAAAAACGCAACGCTATTGTGGGTATAATGCACAACCGTCTTTTTTTAGAAAGTTGCCCTAACAAAATAACTTTATTTGTATAAAGTATATAGGAAGAACAAAAGTGTATGTTTTATATTTTGAGAAAAATTAAATTATTTTATGTACACAGTTGGCTATTCGAGATCATATCGCCTATTAATTTTCCTAGTTTCCCATGCATTAATTCATTACAACTTAGTTCTCTAATTTCTAAATAACCGTCTACAATAAAAGTAATATGACATTTTTTATCTTTGTCCATTTTCTCGAGATATATATCAGCAATTTTGTTTAATGTTGAAATTGTAGCGTTATAAAATGAATTTACAGTGCTTAAAATATCGTATTCAATTTTAAATGGATCCATTGAATGGTCGTTGTGATCTGAAAGATTATAATTTAAATATTCAAGAACTGGTTCTCCTTCTTCTGATCTGCCAAAGACATTTGTTCCAGTCAAAAAATGATTTGCATTAGATATGACTCTGTGTACTTGTGAATACCATTTCATTTCTTCTTTATTAATTTGTCATATTCTGGGTGAAATTTCAATTTATCACTTTTTATCAGTTTCATTTGGTCTGTAAATTTAGGCTTGACACTTGTGTTTAATTCAAACATAAATAAGTTTATTCTTGATATATTTTCTATAATGTTATAAATTTGATTTAGAAATGATCCATAATATAATTAACTCTAGATTTTTTTCATTAGTTGTAGATTTATTAGTTTTTTCAACTTCTTTTCGCTCCTCAAGAACTTCAACACTTAATTTATGGATTTTTTTCTTTAAGTATGCTGAGTATTGAAACTCTTTGAGATAGAGCTTATCCCAAAACCAATTTTTATTTCCCAATTCGTAAGAGTTTCAGAACTATTTCCAAATCGGTAGCACGGCTAATTATCTCAAAACCAAGATCTAAATAAGTAATTTTTGAGTTTTAGGACTAGCTCTTGAGTCAAAAGCCCAATGGAAACAATGTCATTTTTTCTTTTTGATATAGTAGAAAATAAAGAGCATTACCATTAAGAGAATTAATATTATAATAATTAATTCTCCAGGTATTATTTGGGTAGCATGAGATGAACTAGAACTAGAACTTGAAACAAAATTGTTCATGTTTTTTAATACATTGATATATTTTAAATACTTTTCCACATTTGTGTGATTATTAAAGTTCAAAACATTTCTTTATATTATCAAAGTTTTATATTTCAAAGTTAATAATTTGGATTATACTTTTATAACTTGTATACATATATGAATGTGCTAAATTTAGATCAGAAAATATGCTATTAATAAGAATGTCAATTGCTTATTTAACAAAAATACTAATATTTCTGTTCTAATTTGGCTAATAAAAAAATATATTTTAGAATATAAAATTAAATTATAAAGTTAATATGTGATAGTTGAGGACTAATAATGAAAGTAGGGTATACATTTATATATATGATTGTTTTGTTGTGTTTGATATCTGTCCCATTAGCATCAGCGGATACAAATACTGATGACTCAACACAAGAATTGAATAGTGAGCTGCAGAAAGCCATCGAAAATTACAATTCAGTAGTTGTAAACAAAGATTCATCGGTGGCTGACGTTAATAAATGCATCGACCAGATAGATTTAATTGTAAGTAAAATTAATGAGCTCGGAATGGATGTCGATTTTAAACAAACATCGGAGGTACATGTAAATAATAAGGAAGTGACACTACCTGCATGTATATCGGCAGAAATTAAACCATACATGCTCTCACAATCATATCATTTTTCTTGTAATAACAGTACGGTTTTAGCTCAGGTCTGGGGAACAAATATAACAGTTGCCGAATTTTTGGAAAAAGTATATCCAGGGTCATTGAAAATACTTCCTAAAGAGTCTGTATCGCTTTATGAGAACACACCAATGACTTGGCCAACTTCACAAGAAGGGAAAACAGGCGACAAGCAAATAGCATCAACTATAAGTTCAAATAACGATGACATGAGCAAATCTAGAACTTATTACCAGTGTGACCATTATGTTCATGAAACAGTGTATTCTGGCTCTGCTAATTTTTACGCATATAGTAAAATGTTCCTTCCAACTCCATATACAAGAGTACCGCAAATTGCTGTATATTCATATATATATTATGAAGGTGGTACTGAGCCATTTGGATCGGCATTTTCTAGTGGCTACTACACTTTTGAGGAAACAGCGACAGGTAACGCAAATTTACCCCCTGGGCAAAATGGCTTTTACACTCAGAGTTCTCATAATGTCATTTGGCCAATAGGATGTGTGCCACCATCTTCCACTGTCTGGCTGGTAACAGGGTATATATACATCGGGTAATCACTTTTTCTTTTGGCCAATTGGATTACTTTGCTAATTTCAAATAGTTTCTAATTACTTGAGAAGTTATTTCAGGTTTTTACTTAGGGAACGGCTCTATTATTCCATTTTCGCAAATAATAAGCAAAGGCAATTGTCATTTTTGCTTGAAGTTTTGGAACTATTCACCGCACCTTAGTAAAAACAATTTTTCCTCTATTTTACTATTTTACTGTAAATTTTACAATTTTTTTTGACATCGGTTTACAATTTTACTGTAAAATTTACAATTTCTCTTGATACCGTTTTACTATTTTACTGTACAATTTACATTTTTACAATTTACAGTAAAAACATACATATTTTTACTTTTGACTTGAAACCAGTGCTTCCCATTTATTCAACCTTTTCAGTACATAATCGTTAAGAATAAACGGCTTATCTGATTTTGCATTCTGCTTCATGTAGTGCAAAACATGTAAGAGAGGTTTATATGTATACAAATAAGCAAATGAAAATTTAAAACCGTATAATTAAAAATTATGAAATTTGAATCAATAGAAGACTATAGAGAAATTAAATTTCAAATGTATAAGTTCTGATATAGTTCTGGATATTTATCCTTGAAGGCTACAAGGAGTCTTTCATCTATTTTTGCCCCTTTAAGTGATTTTACTTTAGAAAGCTGATCAACGGATAAATTGTTGGTATTGTCAAGGAAGGCTCTTTCAAGATTTGCATTATCAAGATGAGCTCCTTCAAGGTTAGCTGCTATAAGATTAGCTCCTCTCAAGTCAGCTCCTCTCAGGTTAGCTACTTCTAGGTCAGCTCCTCTCAGGTTAGCTCCATGAAGATGAGCTTCTTCAAGGTTAGCTGCTATAAGATTGGCCCCTCTAAAGTCGGCATTATAAAGACCCCCCCCTTCAAGATTAGCTCCTATAAGATTAGCTCCTTGAAGCTTAGCGTCATATAGATTAATTTTTTCAAGTTTAGCATTACTTAGATCTGCATTCTCAAGATTAGAACTTCCCAGGACAGCATTCTTGAGATTTGCGTGTAATAGCTTAGCTCCCTTTAAGTTAGCATAACCAATGTAAGTGTTTTCAAGAAATGCACTATCAAGGTTAGCTCCTTCAAGATTAACTCCTCTGAGTTGAGCTCCATCAAGATGAGCCAATCTTAAAAAAGCTTCTTTAAGATTAGCCTCATCGAGAACTGTCTTTTCAAGATGAGCTAAAAATAATGAAGTTTTTTCAAGATTAGCTCCTCTCAGGTCAGCTCCTTCAAAATTGGTTCCCTCAAGATTAGCATATTTTAGATTAGCTTTTTTTAAGTTAGCTCCTTCAAGGTGAGAATATATAATTTTAGCTCCTAAAAGATCAGCTTCCTCTAATCTAGCATTTTTTAGTTCAGCTGCTGCAATGGTGGCAAATTTAAGGTTAGTTTGGTATAAGTTAGCTCCGTCAAGGTGAGTTTCTACAATTTTGGTGCTTTCAAGGTTAGCCCAACTGAAGATAACCCCTTCAAAATGTAACCCTGTAAGGTCAGCTCCTCTGAGAAAAGCTCCCTTCATGCCTAATCTTTTATCTTTTTCACTGTTAAAAAAAGACTTGTGTTCTCCAATCACATTGAGAGTTGCTTGAATATCTGTTGAGACTACTCCATCCAAAACATCACTTGTTGTGGTTTCGTTGGCTAGAATATCCATTGAAAAAGATCCGTATTTCGGATAACGATTTTCCGAATGGTTGTAAATATTGGAGTTTATTCTAACATAATCTGCTAGAATCGTCATTATGGTAGAATAGTCTTTTTTAGACTCTTTTGAAATTCTTCCAAGAGCATGTACTCCACCCAATCTAATCTCTTGTGCTGGATTTCCGAGTTGGTCTACAGCTCGAGTAAATCTTTCAGTTATCTGCCCTTCTTTAGCAACGTTCAGATTTCCCCACGCAAAGATAAGCCCAACTAAAAGAGCTAAGCTGCCGAGTGCTTGCCCTATGATAGTAACGAATTGGATAGAAGTAGTACGATACAGATTTTCGATAGTAGCTTTCTCTGTTATGTTAGTTGTATTGAACTGAGAGACTTTATCTAAAGGATAAGAGAATATATAATTGTAACAAAAATTACAAATAGGTATTAGAACAAAAATAACAATAAGTGCAAAAATAAGCAATATTGTTAAGGTTTTTTGATATGGTTTTGCTTTGTAGTAAATGTTTTCACGAAAGCGTTTAAACTTTTGTCTAAAAGTAGGTATACGAGTTTTTATTATTTCAATGTCTTTTTTAAGAAAATGTATATTCTTATTTATCTCATATCTTATGCTTTCCAAAACTCCCACCAGTGTTCTCGTTCTGTGATCTCCGGTAGCAGCTTCATATTCAAGTTGCTATTTTTATGGATAAGAGTCTGAATATGTACAGCTTGTTTATACATGTTCTTATTTATTCTCGTTCTTTGCATACTTTCAAAAATGCATGTAAATAAAACTTCTTAGAGGTTAATCTTACCTCCAGAAACCAAGTTTCTCCAAGCCTTAACCCTTTCTAAAACACGGCTGTTAAGAGTAAACAGCTTATCTGACTTGGCGTTCTGTTTCATATAATGCAAAGTGCCTTTAGAAAGTTCTACCTGTGAGAATGTAAAACAACTTCCCTTTTCCATCAAATGTTGTCTATTCCGAAATACAGTTTTCATTGAAATTATAAAAAATGATAAACAGGCTACTACCTTAAAAACAGTAATAGGTACTGCTAAAAGAGTACTTTCACCCCGCTTCATCAAGATTTTTATACACTAAAGAAGTATTCTATATCGGTCATCTCCAAGAAGGAGTAACCGAACATAAAGAGGATTCAAAATAATGTCAAATGAAGAAGGACTTATTGTATTTATCGGAGCTGCATTCCTTATAGGAAATTGGTTAGAAGAACACCCAGGTTTTTAGATGCAATATACTTTATAAAAGACCATTTCCTGCTTCTATTAGCTTGTGTGGGATTAGTGGTCATTGGTATAATGCATATCAAAAATAAAATAGAGAGATATTAAAATAATTCTTTAAAAACGGATTTAATTAATTTATTTTTAAAAATTCGTTTCTGATAAGTAAGGCTCTATATACAGTATAACCTTCAACAATTGTATATGTGCTATTTTCAAGTGCCTTTCTTATTCTCCACATCGTCTGTTAAGCTACAAATATGAAAATATAACCTTTTGTTTATGACAATTTCACTGTATAAAGGTTCCATCTTAATTGTCAAAAAATAGGATAATTATTTCTATCCACTAATACAGACGAACAGATTATCTTAATTGAACATGTTTATCTATAATTGAAAATAAATTATCGGTCTACTTTTAATTTTAGTATGGTGTTGAAAACATGCTAAGGAAGCTAACTGGAGTAAACGTTTTAGATTTAAACGATCTAGAACTAGAAAAATATAGATACAGTAATATAGAATCCAAACTGAGTGCAATAAGGACAAAAAGCACAACTGAAGAGACAATTCAAAGAGAGATTCTAGCCTGTAATAAAATTATAGAGTACACATTGTATCTAAATGATGCTCTAGAAATTATATTCAGCAAAAAATATGCAGAGACTGAAAAAACACTGAGTGAAGTGGATTCTTTAATCTATGCTTTATATTACAGAAATTGCTGTTACTTAATTTCAAGTTATGAATCATGTCTTTCAGGTTTCGTTAATACAACACATTTATCTCTGAGATCAATCTCTGAGACTACAGAGATGATATATTATTTACATTTAAAAAGAAACGAGGAAGAAGCAAAATTATTCATAAAAAAAGAACTGAATGAATTAAACACAGAAGAAACACAAATTGTTAAGAGTAAGTTAAGCCATTTCAAACCATCTGTAATACGAAAACTATTGTATGAAAAAAATAAAATTGAACAAATACGTAAAGAATATGAAGATCTTTCAAGAAGAGCACATCCATCTATAAAAAGTGCACTTGCATCGTACATAGAAGATTTAAAAGTAATACATGATGCTTTAATAGGGATTGTTTTTTTTGGTATATCAAACATAATAGCTACATGGGAAGTTTACCACAATATACTTAATCAAAATAAAATAGTAAAGTATAACTTTGCATTAGAAGAGATTATTAAAGAATTTGGGACTCCTTCATTTGACATAATCCCCGATAATCCAAAAATCGTAAACAAATTAAACATAAGAAATTATGGAAGCTGTTAATGAATAACTATAAGCACAATATTAATTTAAACGTGAAGATATCTTAAAGAATTGATTATAAATGACAGATAATTACTCTGCTGAAATTACGTTATTTAGTACAATCCTTGGAGCTATTATAGCAGCAGTTGTGGGTTACATTGTCTCAAAAAAACAGTTTAAAGATCAGTTGCAGTTAAGATTAAAAAACACTGCATTAGATTTAGTGAATGAAATAGAATCCCTTGAGAAAATAATCAAACCATTTGCAGACTTCTATGAAGAAAACGATATTAATTTTATAGCTGACCGTAATACCGATCGAGTGGCAGATCTAATTCAATCTGTTTTTCTCTCTGAAAATGACCTGACAAGTGAAGTTCTCAGATTTTTATATAATGAAAATGGTGCTTATTATAGATACAAAGATGTGATTCCAAACTTTGATGAAGAGTGTTTTTCTAATGTTTCAGAGTTCTATCGAAACATAATACATGCTCATAACTATTATAGCTTATATAAAGAAAACCTAGGCAATTACTATTTAGGAAAGACTTATGATTGTTTAGTTAAGGCATCACGCATCTCAGAAAGTGTAAAGGATATGTTAAAAAATAGATATATATTAAAGAAATAATTGCAATCCTCAACCTGGCAGATACTTGGCAGATAATAGTTCTGTTGCCAATCAATCTTAATTCGGAAAATTGAAATCTTTAGCTTTTTTTATTTATGAGCCAATCCCAAAACTCCGAACTCACT
>WPCI01433751.1_pt1 | contig 24109 bp, 25 predicted proteins | sample 5399871 | NCBI WGS metagenome assembly WPCI01 (sample SAMN12869469, study PRJNA574797) | sludge metagenome | isolation source: wastewater treatment of pH7 | place: China:Beijing | collected 2019-05-20 | reverse complement strand
GAAATGAACCGATAGTAACATAATTTGATTTTAAAGTCAGTTGGAAACGATGGAACGCCGTATGCTAGGAAACTAGCACGTACGGTGTGAGGTGGGGGAAAAGGTGGAGATTACATCAAAGCCTTACCTATCATCATAGTTGTATAATTTAACTCATAAAATAAAAGAAGATCAAGGTTATAAAGTATATCAAATTGATTTTATAAATTTTGAGTCTAATGCGTATAATCCGCTGGATTACGTGAAAGACGATCAAGAGGCATTACAATTAGCTAAAACAATATCAAAAAACTCTAAGAAAGATGATAAAGAGGATTATTTCTTTAATACGGCCAAAGATTTACTAGCTGGATTAATTATCTATTGTAAGAGTGAAAATCCTAATGCGAATATACCAAAAGATGTTAAGAGGGAATTTTATCGTGTATCAGATGATGAAAATTATTTGAGAGAATTGTGTGACGCAATTGGAGAAGATCACCCAGCATACAATTTGTTGAAAGATGCCAGCATTGCTGAAGGTAAAACAAGGACAAGTATATTGTCTTCTTTTGCGCAACAAACAGGTATATTTTCACTACAAAAAGTTGCAAGAATGACTACGCATAGTGATTTTAATTTTAGGGAATTTCAAAAAGAGAAAAGTATATTGTATATAAAAATTCGTATGGATGAAAATCCGTTCACGCCATTAACAGCAACTTTTTTCGATCAATTGATAACTGTATTTTATGATATTGCTGATCGTAATGATTCTAAACTACCTATTCCATCCATCTTTTTGTTAGATGAATTTGCGAATATTGGAAAGATAGAGAAGTATGGTAGGGTTTTATCTACTTGTCGTGGGTTAGGCATGAGTATGATTACAATTATTCAAGATAATGCACAATTAGAAAATTTATATGGAAAGGAAGTAGCACGAACTATTATTAATAACCATGACTTTACGCTATTCCTAAGAACCAAAGATCCTGAGACAGCAAAATATTACTCTAATTTAGCTGGTGAGACTACAGTTCGTATGACATCCGAATCATTAAGTAGTCCGTCAGGGATGTTTAGTGGGAAGTCTTCAAGTTCTAAGTCAGTACAAGAGCAATATGTAAAACGACCTTTAATTACTGAAGGAGAATTAATAAACATAGATAAGCAAGATTGTTATGTGTTTATTTCTGGATATTACCCTTTGAAATTGAAAAAGGCATGGCAATTTGTTATCTATAAAGATTTCTTGGAAAATTATGATGAATATAGAGAAAGATATCGTTCGCTATTTAATCATAATGATAAGAAAGTTGAGGAACTAACTGATAATGAGTTAGAAAAAGATGTGAAAGTTAATTTGCAAAAAGAGAAGATCGTTCAAGAACCTGAACCGCAAATGGATAAAAAAGAAGAAGTTGAGTTGAATATTCATCAGGAAAATGAAGCTGATAATTTGAATGATGATATAAATACACCTCAGTCGATAGAAAAATTGGCTAGAGATTACTTGGATGGTAAATTTACATTAAACGAATATCTACCGAGAGAAAAGATTGAGTCTATTAATATGACACTTTTTGAAGAAGAACGGGAATATGTAGATTATAGTGTAGAACTTGAAACAATTATGGAAAATGCTGATTTTTCAAGTGAAAGCATCGAATCCGTTATAAAAATTAAACAGGGTATGCAAAGTATGGAGGACAATAAAACTGAAATAGCCAAGAACGTTGAATTGGCTAACAATATTGATGATATTGAAAAGTTACTTTCACAGGACATAAAAGACATTGAAAAAGATATTGATGAAGAGTTAAACTTTTTAGTCCAATAAGAAATAGCTTTTAAAAATATCTAAAATACCCTAATTGCCTTGATTATTATAGAGAGGGTATGAAGCGAGGGGGAAATAGTAGTGGAACAAGTTATAAAGATTGAAGAGAAACCATTTGCTTTTATTGAAGGTTGCATAAATGCGTTAATTTTAGTTCTTCCATTTTGGTTAATTGTTGCTTCTGTTGTTTGTGTCAACTTATAAACAAAACGAACAGGTGAAAATAAAAGGAATAAACAATATAGAATAAAAGGAGATTGATTTACAAATGGGATACACATTAATCTTAGCGGAGAAACAAAATCAAGCTGAAGCCTACGAGGAGGTATTCATGAATACCAAAAGAAAGAAAGGATATATAGAAATTCCAGCTTGTCCTTTGTTTCCAAATTCAGCAATTTTAACGTGGGCTATCGGTCATTTAGTAACACTTTATGATCCTGTAGATTACGATGAAAAATTAAAATATTGGAATTTAAAAGATCTTCCAATTATTCCTTCAGAATTTAAGTTTAAGGTATCAAATAATAAGGTAGAACAGTTCAATACTATTAAAAAACTAATGAAAGACGCTTCAGATGTGGTTATAGCGACCGATGCGGATCGAGAAGGGGAAAACATTGCCTATAGTATAATTCGCTTGACAGGAGGCGGAGAGAAGCCTTTAAGAAGATTGTGGATTAATAGTTTAGTTGAAAAAGAAGTTAGAAAAGGATTCGAGAATTTAAAAGATGCTAATCAATTTGTGAGCTATTACCATGAAGCACAGGCGAGACAAGTTTCAGATTGGTTAGTCGGACTAAATGGCACACGTTTATATAGTGGATTGCTTCAAAAAAAAGGGATTAAAGGCACGTTTACAGTTGGAAGGGTTCAAACACCAACGTTAAATTTAATTTATGAGCGTGAAAAGGAAATTACCAATTTTAAACCGACTTCTTTCTATGAAATAGAGGGGTGTTTTGAAAAAGATAATCAAAGTTTTTGTGCCAAATACAAAGAAAAATTTGATTCTGAGTACCTGTTAAAAGAAAAACTAAAAGAGCATAACATATCTTTGCATTCGAAAAATACAGCGATTGTAGAAGAAGTGAAAACGGAAGTGAAAAAGGTATCTTCACCGAAATTACATTCTTTATCGAGCTTACAGGCTCTAATAAATAAAAAATACAAATATAGCCCTAAGGAAGTTTTAGAAACGGTTCAATCGTTGTATGATAAACCGTTAACCCTAGTTACGTATCCAAGAACAGATACGCCATATATTACAGAAAACGAGTTTGAGTATTTGAAAGAACATTTAAAAGAATATCAAAAAATTGCTGGTGTAGATTTTGAACCATATTCATTAGAACCCAATTCTAGATATGTAAATAATAAAAAAGTACAGGAGCATTATGCTATTGTACTGACTGAAAAAATCCCAACAGAAAAACAAATAAATCAATTAACGGACAAGCAAAAAAATATCTATTTTGAAATTGTTCATAGCGTACTAGGAATGTTCCATCATCCTTATATTTATGAGGAAACGAAAATTGATTTGAACCTTCAAAATTTAAAGTTTGAAAAAGTAGGGAAGGTGGAAGTGAGTAAGGGATGGAAAGTCTTATTCACTACAGATCATGAAGATAGTAAAGAAGAGGATGAAAGAGGAAGTTTACCCAAACTTAATCGTGGTGATAATTGTGCGGTTGTTTTGAAAACAAAAGAAGGGAAGACAAAAGTTCCTAAAAGATACACTGAAGGTGAGCTTATTATACTCATGAAAACCTGTGGTGGAAGTAAAGTGTTAGACAAATTAGATCAAGAAGAAAAAAATGCTTTGAAAGAGACAGAAGGATTAGGTCAAGAAAGTACAAGGGGTAATATCATTGAAAATTTAAAAAAACAAGAGTATATAGAAATTAAAAATAACCGGACGTATGTTACTAAAAAAGGAGCAATTTTATGTGATTTAGTGGAAGGGACAATGTTAGCTAATCCAAAATTAACAGCGGGTTGGGAAAAATATTTAAAGAGAATAGGAAAAAATGAAGGCACAAAAGAAAACTTTATTGCCAATACAGAACGGTTTGTACAACATTTAGTTACAACCACGAAAGAACAACTAGAGGAAATGGATATGTCGGAACAGGTAGAACAAATAGCTTCTCAGGATTATTTAGCCCTTTGTCCTACTTGTAAAAAGGGACACATTGTAGAAAAAGAAAAATTTTATGGTTGTACCAATTATAAAGAAGGTTGTAAGCAAACATTTCCTAAAGAGAAATCAGGAAAGAAACTTACAAAGACACAGATAAAATCCTTATGTGAAAAAGGGAAAACTAGTAAGATAAAAGGTTTTAAAGGCAAAAAAGAATTTGCTAGTGTACTTGTTTTTAATGATGGGAAAGTTTTATTTGAATTTCAATGTAAATAGGAGGACTAAAGATGTTAGAAAAACATGAGATTTTAGGGACAGATAAATCAATTTATGAGAAACAAGGGGAACAACATTTTGATTATGAAGAAATAATTCATTTGAATGAGGATATTAATGATTATGTGCTTGATGGTTATGTAAGCATTAATAAATTTGATAAAGAATTCTTTAAACCAGTATATGTGAAAAGAGTGTGAGAAGGATGCAAAACTTTATAACAGTTGAAGATACCAATAAAAAATTAGAAAAAGGTCTTGAAGAAATTTTTAAAAATGATCGTTTTCAGCATTTACTAAAAGTAATGTCGCAATTTAAAGGTTATTCAACTAATAATACAATATTAATTATTGCTCAAAAGCCACATGCCACTATGGTGCAAGGCTTTAATGATTGGAAGAAGATTGGGAGAAGTCCAAAACAATATGAGAAAAGTATCCGTATCCTTGCTCCACAAAAGCAAAAAATAAAAGTTGAAAAAGTAGATCCTGTGACAAAAGAACCTATGCTAGATAAGAATGGTAAAGTTCAAACTGAAACTGTAGAAAGAACCGTTGGTTATAAAATGGTAAGCGTGTTTGATGTTTCCCAAACTGTAGGTAAAGAAATTCCTAAAGTGCGTGATTTTATTAAAAATAGTTTGTCAGATAACCAATCAATGGATAATTTATATAAAGATTTCTTTAAACATGTGAAGGAAACAACTCCATATGATATTAAGGAGAGTGTTACTGATCAAGGAGTTGGGGGATATTATAACAGGAACACAAATGAAATTGTAATAAGTACAAACGAAAATAAAAATACAAATGACAAATTTGCTACTTTACTACATGAATATGCACATGCGAAGTTACATCATAAAGAAAGTGAAATGAAAGACCTTCCGAGAGGACATAAGGAAGCGCAAGCGGAAAGTGTTGCTTATGTAGTTTCTAGTAATTATGGACTAGAAAGGGATGATTTTTCTTTAGGATATATAGCTACATGGGCGAAAGATCTAAACTTAGCTAAAAATGCAATTCGTGAGATTCAGGAGGTTTCAAGAGATATAATTTCTACTCTTGATGAACTACAAAAAGACAAAATTCTAGATTTCTATCAAAATAACGATAAACAATATTATGAAGCTGTAGAGTTCTTTGAAAAAGATTTAGGATTAAAACTAAGTAATAAAGAAAACCTAAATACTAATCAATTTGAATTACTTAACAAACAAAACAATATTATTCTATCAGCTAGATTAGAACATTCACCTAAAAATGATAAATTCTATTTGAGAACCAATAAAAATATGATTATTCCATTATCTGAAGTTCATAAACAAGGAGATTACCATTTATTAAATAAAGAAATTACTAATAATAAACTAGTAGAAGCATCTCAATTTAAGCATGTTGAATCCTTGCTGGAAGTACACAAGATATCTGAGGGTAAGTATGCTGTTGCAAGTATGGGTGGAACAGACATTGTATCTAAGGAATATACAAATAGAAAAGATGCACAAAATCAATTGTTGAGAATAGCAATCTCTCAATCTTTACACAAAGAAACCGTCTTAAAGCAATATATGAAAGAACAATTAAATGAAAATCTTGAAGAAAAAGTTCAAGATATTAGAAGTGATATAGATAAAAGGCTAAATGATATTAAAATAGATACCAATTTTCATGTAGGGCAATATTTATCCTATGGTAGCCAAAAAGAAATACTCCTTTCAGAAAATAGCGGGAATGTAATCGGCTGGACTTTATTAAAAAATAAAGAAATTCAAACTATGGATGAATTAGTTGATTATGCATTTAATAAAACTAAAAATCTACCAAGAAACAATGGATTAAGAGAAGAAATTACTAATAATGTTTATGTTACCGAAAAAGAAAAAAGCGAGGATTTAAAAGTAATAAATTCTAAGGACGGTTGGTATGTAGGGAAGTTAGACAAATATAATGGCGTTGAAAGAGTTACAGAATTTTATTCTAGTGAAAAACAAGCGCAAAATGAATTTAATTCTTTAAAAGGGCTGGAAGATAAGCCGAAGGAAAAAGAAAAAGAGGAAGAGCTAGAATTAGAGAGATAAAAAAGTAGTTTAAGAGAATTATTATAAGAATCATGGAAAGGCTTACTATCGTAATAGTAAGCTTTTCTAATATTAAAATATGCTCTAATTCGGATATTCAAACATTTTTGTTTAAAAAATACACAAAAATTGTTGTTTAATTAAACACAAGATGGTACAATTTTCTTGTGATGAAAGAACGTTGATTAAATAAACATAGTCCTTTTTTTAGAAAGGGCTTTTGTTATAAATTTTGTGAATAAAATACACAAAAGAGTAGGTGGAATTATGAAATTAGCGATCTCGATGAAGTCCAATTTTGCTTTTGAGAGATTAGTCGCAATTTTAGAGAATCATGAATATGGAAAGGAGGTTGAAATATATCAAAAGAATGTACAGACGGTAACTGATGTAGAGGATGTAGTTGAATTTTGGAAGGTAGATTATATTGTTGTAGATTCAAAAGTGATTGATTCAAAATCTATATGTGATTTTTTAAACAGAAATGACATTGAATTTACTGTTTTTGAATCCGATTTTGAACTAGTTATTGAACAAATATTAAACTTCTTTTCCCTACAACCCAGTGAAGAAGATCCTTTACAAATCAAAGAAGTGAATGCAAGTGTAATAGCTACTAAACCACCTGTTGAAAAAAAGGAAAAGATAATTTATCAAGAAAAGGTTGTAGAAAAAGAAGTATTTAAAACATCTTATACATCTATTCCTAATCAACTAATTGTAGTAGGCTCTATGTGGTCTGGGGCTGGTTCTACAACATTTGCACATAATTTAGCTAAAGCAATAGCTGGACGAGGATTAAAGGTATCTTATGTTGAGTATCCAGTTCTAAAACCCTACACCTTTGATTACTTGGCTATTCCTGTTAAAGAACAAGAAAAGGAACAGGAATATGTAGATGTAGCAAGAGAACTTCTTATGAATAGATCATTTAAAAAGCATGGAGCTGTATGGAATGAACATGGTGTGGATTGGTATGTAATAGATTCACGTTTAGAGCCTATAGAGTCATTTGGATACGAAGAAATGCTGAAATTTGTTTATTCGATCAACTCGACAATTACTATTGTAGATGTTTCGAATCGTTTGAATGATCCAACAGTACAAAGTTTATTACACCATGCTGATCATATTTATATTTGCATAGAGCCTGATCCAATCAAAATAGATTGGCTATCAACCATTAAGAACGGTGGAATTGATGCTGAGGTACAAAGGGAAGAAAAAAGGGCTATTGATTTCCTAAATGAGATTGAGGAAACAGAGAGAGTAACTTATCAATTTATAAATATGAAATATACAAAAAAGATTGATACTACTACATGGCTTGAATCTCTTGGAGATAAGAAACCGTTAGTTCTTTTTCCGACAATTCCTTATGAGGATTTAATAGAGTTAACGTGGAAATCTGAATTCTTATATGATAATGAGCAATATAAAATGAAAATCGAAAAAGTGCTAAAACCCGTTCTAGTACAAATATTACCTCGTCAATTTTATGAATTACCTAATAATGGTGTGAAGAAAAGGTCTAGATTCATACCTAAAATATTTTAAGAAGGGGAAGAAGAAATGAAGTTGAAAAGGAAATTAAAGGTACTATTACCTGTTTCAATGATGGTATTAGGAATTGGTACAGTGGGATCTTATGAACTAGTTTTTAAAGACAAAATTAATACAACTGATGTAATTGTTGCAAAGCAAGATATCAAATTCAAATCGGAAATTACTAAAGATGACATAAAAGTAGTTTCTGTAAGAAAAGATATAGCTGTACATGATGCGTTAAAACCTGAAGATGTACAACTTCTTTTAAATAAACATGCTTCAATTGATATTAAAAAAGGAACTCAAATTTATTCCAAATTAGTGGATACATATAATCTAATTCCAAATGAGGAAAAGGGAGAATTTATTGCACCGATTCCTGATAGTTGGTTGTTTGCGGTTCCGGGATCATTACGAAAAACATACATTGCAGACTTTTATCTTGTGCCTGATAAAGATCAAGCTGTAATTCGTTCCCTTGTTCAAGATTCTAAGGGAAATGAAGGGAAAAATGATAAAGAGCCATTAAAAACTGATGAAGACTCAGATGTAGAAGTTATGAGGTTAGCCAAACCGATTTTACAGAATGTTCGAGTAGCTTCAGTAAAAGATAACGGAAATAAAGAGGTAACGGAAACACAAGAAGATCAGCAGAATGCTACAGGCTCAGTATCTAATATTGAAGTTATAGCTGATCAAAAAATGTTAAATAAATTAAAAGATTATACAAGTCAAGGATACAAAATTTATGTTGTCTATAAGTTTGGGAGATAACAAGAAAGGGGTTATGCAAATATGAAATTATTTGTAATGTCTTCCGATGAAGCGCTAATTAATAAAATTAAAGAACGAAAAGTTTTTACTTCGGTACAACAGATTAATGATGTTGAAAAGTCTAGTAAAGATGGATATTTATTAATTTCAGATCGTGTATTACCTTATAGTGAATTATCTACTATAGAGTTTGAAAATAAAAAGGTATTTTACATGTTAGAGAATCAATACAAACCTCAACTTGAAAGTACAGTAAAAGCAATTTGTAATAGTAAGGATATTTATTTAATTCCACCTAGATTAGTAGTAGAACAAATTGTTGATTTTATTGATCAAAATCTTAATCTAGCAATGGTACAGAAAACTAATATCATAACTTTCTTCTCTTCCGTTTCTAACATAGGAACTACTTCAACCTGTTTAAGCGTAGGAAAAGCGTTAAGCCAATATACAAATGCAAAAGTAGGAGTTTTATTACTGAATGCATGGGATAGTGGGACTGATCAACTAAATTTTAAAGGAAATTATATGGATCAGGTTAAAAGTAAGTTAGCATCTAAAACCATTAGTTCTGAACAGGAATTTCTGTCACAATTCCATATGGTTAATCCCAACCTATATATATTAGGTGGTAATCGTGATACTAAAATGGAAAGATTATTTACTAAAGAAGAAATTAACTATTTAATTGAACACTCTAAACAGACATTTGATGTAGTCTTAGTTGATGCTGGATCGCATTTTGATAATGCAAATATGGTTCAAGCATTAAATGAGAGTAATTTACGATTTTTAATTATGAACCAACAAACAAAGGCAATAAGAAAATTTAATCAATTTCATCGTGATATTTTATATCCACTTGGTTATGAAAAAGAGGATCTGTTAATGATTATTAATCAGTTCGAAGACTTATCGCATTTGCCTACTACAAAAGATATTCATAAAGATATTGATATTCCATTATTAACAACAATAGAAAAAAGTGAAAATGGTATGCTTTCTGAGATTGAACGAACTGTACTTTATGATTATGAAGATATCGGATACAAACAGTCAATTAATGCTGTTGCTAAGTCAATCGCATCCAGTGTTGATTTAATTTTTAATGATGAACTTCAATTGCCAAGAAGAAGGAAATTTTTTGGCATCCTGTAAAAAAGGAAGGAGGTAAAATAAATGTCAACAGTAACACCGAAATTATTTGATATAAACTCCCATTTACAGGAACGTGGAGTGGCAGACGTTATTAATTACACTGTGGAAAAAGCCAAAAGTGTAAAACAAACGCATGAATTCTCAGAGGTACTAGAAATCGTCAAAAAAAGTATAGAAAATATATATGAAGACAGAGGTATTAGTTCCGATGAAAAGATAAAAAGGCAAGAAATAGAGCATAATGCAATTTTAGGTGATCATGAAGCCGAAAAGATTTTAACAAAAGAAATTGAAAAGTGTCTTAGGGAACAGAATCTACTAGATGTAAAGTATCCTGACTTCTTTGATTCGCTTGCTCAAGCGCTATTCCATGAAATTTATGGATTCGGAGCGTTTTATAAGTGGAAAAAGTATCCTGAATCAGTATCAGCATCTATCATCGGTAAAGAAATATGGTTCAAAATAAATGGTAAATTTGTAAAGCAAGAAGAAGAATTACGAGACGAGGAACATATCTATGAGATTTTTCGTGCATTGGAAGTAGGCCATAAAGGATTGAAAATTAATCATGAAAATCCAAGGGCTGAAATCGAAATGAAGGATGGAACAAGGGTTAACATTATTCGTCCACCAGCAAATTTATTCCCTGTAATTGTTTTTCGAAGATTTATAATTAAAAACTTCTCTTTTGAGGAACAAGCGAGAAGAAAAACAATTTCTTCTGAAGATGTAGAACTAATGGAAATCATATCACAGCTGTATCTTAATATGATTATAGCTGGACATGTTGAATCAGGAAAATCTACTATGTTAAAAACAATATTTGCTAGTAGGAGTCCTGAAAAGATTGCAATTTGTATTGAAACAAGTCCGGAAAGTTTTCTAAAAAAAGATTTTCCTGATCGACTCGTATATGACATGTATACCATTAATGGAAATATTGAAGATGTAATTTATTCGGCTTTAAGAACAGATCATGATTATATAATCTTCCAAGAGGTACGTGGAATTGAAGCCGATGGTGCTATGAAGGGGGCAGAAAGAGGGACAACTGGAATGATGATGACCTATCATATTACTGATCCGTCTAGAACGCCTGAACAATTAGCACAACATATTGTTGATGCATACGCAAATAGAAAGCTAGAAAATGAAATTAGACGAGTAGCAAAAAACTTAGATCTTGGCATTATTATGAAAAATGATGAACCAAAAAATGAAAAGAGATTAATGAGTATTTATGAAATTTGTTACGACTATAAAGGCGATAAAGCTTGGATCAACTATTTAATGAAATATAATGAACTGGATGAAAGATGGGAATACAATTCAGAAGTTTCCGAAGCACTGATAAAGAAAATGAAATCTGTAGATCGGAAAAAGGCTGAAAGATTTATCCAATTATTACAAGAAAGAAGTGAACGTTCACCAATAACTACAACTATAAAAGAAGAGATTATATTTTAGGAGTGAATAAGCATGATTTTGTTTATTGAAGCAATTTCTAAGATTCTTGGATACTCCCTATTCTTTTATGGTTTATGGGCTTTATTAGGTGCTCCCTTCTTACAAGGTGAGTTAGAAAAGAACTTTAGAAGATGGAAAAATAGACGAGAAATTAAAAGATGGGAAGAAGTACATCAAACAGCAAAAAGGAATGACGGAGTACACCCATTTGTTAAACATCTAGAATTACTACTTTCGAGTATCTCTAAAAATAGTAAAAAAATAAATGTGTTTAATTTCTTGTTTGCATCAATACTTGTTTTCGTAATAACTGTTTCAGTTTTATACTTTTTGATTCATGATCTAGTGTTTGCTTTAGGTATTGGTATTACTTTTGGAATCTTACCGTATGTTGCAATTAGATATAGATTAACAATGTTACGATTAAAAACACAGTATGCATTCTTAATCGAATATCATGTTTTATTCCAAAATTATCAAAGTACCTCAAAAGATATATATTATACAATGCTAAATGCTGTAAAAGAAACAAAAAATAAAGAATTAAAGCATATCTATATGAAACTATTATCATCACTTCAAAAGGATAGAGGGAATTTAGAATTTGAAAGGGCAGTAAATGTATTTTCATATTCAATAAATTCAACATTTGCGAAACGTTTCGCAAAATTATTAAAGAAAGCACATATAGATCGTGGTGATATCACTATGTCTTTAATGGATTTAAATGCTGATATAAAGAAAAGGAAACAAGATATCCAAACTGATAAAACAAGAAAATTAGAAACAGTAATTTTAGGATATTCACCAATGGTCTTATTTCCTTTAATGATCTTTTTAGCGTATAGGATCTCAGGAGTAGTAGATTTTTGGTATGTTTTCCAACAGAAAACACCAATAATACTATTTACGATTAGTTTAGTAATGTCAATCTTTTCAGTCCTTACAGCCATTGTTATGAGTAAACCGAGAGCCGATATCTAAAATAGGAACTATTACAGCCTTAAAGTATTCTTGAATACCTAAATTGTATAATTCTAATTTTAGATATTAAATACATTTGCTAAATAGATGGGAGTGTAAAAGATGTGTCTATAGATTTATTGGTAAGTTTGTTTGTCTATCTATTGGTACTCATATTCTTTGGAATAGGAGCATATCAAACTTATGCTCTATGTACTTCTATTGAAGAACGAAAATTACAAAGAACAAAAATTGCTCAAAGTATCCAACAAAAGAAGAAAAAGTTCATTTTAGTTAATAATAAATCGAAATTCCAGCAAAAATTATCAACCGCAGAAATTAAGTATATTAAAGCTTCTCATTATCAAATTACAAGAATGGTAGTATTACTTTTCTTGGCAATCTATTACCTAGCTATTCCATATGTAACGCTAGGAGAATTTTCTGTAATGAGCCTACTTGTGGTTTGGAGTATATATCTAGCCACAGAGCCAATTTTTAAATACTCAATTATCTCGATGATAATTAATTATTTAATAACATTAAAATATCAAAAGAAAATAACAGAAGTATTTACATTGTTTGATGTTTTAAAAGCTGATTTATATTCATTAAATCCTTCACAAGAAGTTAATATATATGGAATTATTAGGGACTCTCTACCAATGTTTGAACATATTAACGGTACAATTGCTAGATTTCTTTCATTATGGAAATCTGATCCTGAAAAAGCTAAAGATGTGTTTTATGAGGATATTGGTGGGGAAGGAACAAAAGCGTTAGGAGATATTATTTTTAAAATGGATCAAACTTCAAAAGAGCAAGCATTAGAAACAATTAATGCTGAATCTAGCGTATTTGCTTTTTCTTACTATGAAGCACAAATGCAACAGAGTGGAAAACGCAAAACGTTAATGTTTGGGATTTTTACTACAACAAGTTTGTTAATCATATCATGGTTAGTTATTTATATCTTTGCCATGTTTAATGATATTTTAGGAAAAAGTCATATTTAAAGGGGGTGAATGTGCATGGAATCAGTAATTTCAAAAATATTATTAATTGCCGCAACACTTGTGGTAATTGGTGCTGTTGTATGGAATCAATTAACACCTTCAGTTCAAGGAAAAGGAACAGAAATTAAAACTCAAATTGATGGAACAAAAGTAAAATAAAAATTCAAATCATAAAGGAGAAAAAGAAAATGGAATCAGTAATTTCAAAAATATTATTAATCGCCGCAACACTTGTGATAATTGGTGCTGTTGTATGGAATCAATTAACACCTTCAGTTCAAACTAAAGGTGGAGAAGTACAGAAACAAATTACTTCTACTAAAGTAGCGCCTTAATATCTACAAATTTAAAAATAAGTATTGAGCAAACTTTTATGATAATCCATTGAATATTCAATGGATTATCATTTTATCGAGAGCATTATTTTTGAGAACATTTTATCGAGAACATTATTTTGAGAATAATAAGAGTTAAGAAGGTGTGATGTATATGTTTAAAGTGGAAAGACAAAATGTGTGCGCATTAGCTATCCCTATGACAATTGCTGAACAAGTAATCGAATATAGAAATCAGTCTGGGATGGCTGATTTAGAAGAACTTTCTACAGGATATGAAGATACAGGATATGTTGTCAAAGCAAAGGTAGTGCGTAACCTTAAACAACATATTAAAAAAGGAAAAAACAATTTAAATACAAAGGAAAGAATGTATTTACTAGAGATTTTTAATTATTTGCCGATCTGTGGAATTCAATTGAAAGTAGAACATTGGAATTTAGCTTACTTCTGTATTTGCGCTGATCTAGAACAATCTTTAAATGAAAAAGAAATTGAGAATTTAATAGAATTCATTGAGCTTGCGGAAGGTAACATTTTCCCATCTGAAGAGGAAGAAAAGAGGGAGAAAATGTTGTATTCCAAGATTTATGGTGAGGGTGGTGAAGTTACAGAAAAAGAAGAACAAGAGTATAAGAACTTACTAGAAAAGTATACAAATAACTTTTACCAAGCAATCTTTTAATAGTAAATAATTAAAATATGAAAGGGGTGTGCGTATGAATCAAGTTCTTTCATATGTATTATTGATGCCATTAATCCTTTGGTCAATTTTTCAACCAGCTTTATTTCTCAATGCATCCCAAGTCGATGAAACTATTAATTTAGCTATATATGAGACTCAAAAGAAAGCAAGTTTACAAGGGAAATATGATTCAGCTTTATATAAAGAAATGAAGGACTATCTTGTAAATATCCATCATTATAAAGCGGATCAAATAAAAATTAAGGGAACTGAAACAGTAACCACTAGAGGGGAAAAAATTTATATTGAGTTTGAAATTCCTCAACCTCCATTAACAGTTATTGATGTATTTAAGATTGATAATTCTAAGCCCTATAAGATTAAGAGAACTGTTAGAAGCGAATATACAGGGACTACATAAGGAAGAGTGATATTGTGGGAGATCTTATCAGAACTTTATTTATCGTATTAATGGCTGTTATGGGATTAACTTTGAATATGAATATTGCCACATACGCAAAAAGCTCTAAGTATTTAAAAGAGGATCTAGAGGTAGCTGTACATGATGCAAGTTTAGAATTGAAAAAAGATGAACTTGCAAATGGAAAGCTAGTGTTTGACCCTATAAAAGCAAAACAAACATTTAAAGAAAGTTTAAAAGATAACACTGGATTCCAAGAAGGGACAGATTATAAAATCCTTGAATTCCAAGTGCTTGATCAATCTAACTCCAAATTTCCAGTGAAATATAAAGCGAATACCCTGAAGTTTCAAGATACATTTCAAAACCCTACCCTAGTAGCGATAATTGAAACTACTACAAAGAAATATTTTTTAAGTAAAGAGGATCGGGTTGTTAGAAGGGTTGCTTCTTACACATATAAAGTAAAGACTCCTAATCCAATAAATCAAAATCTAGGACAATTACAAAACGTTACCGCAAATGAAAAAGGGTTAGTATTTCCATTGTCATTTACTCAAAATGTAACTTCTAATTTTAATCCTGAACGAGTTCACCCAATCACAGGAAAGGTAGAAAAACATAACGGAGTCGATATATCAGCGCCTAATATTATGAATCAACCTGTGGGGGCTGTAAAAGATGGAACTGTGACATTTGCTGGTACTATGGGTGGATATGGAAATCTAGTTATTTTGGATCATGGGAATGGTTTTGAAACTAGATATGCACATTTAAATTCTATTACTGTATCAAAAGATGCAAAAGTAATAGCTGGTCAGATTATTGGACATGTAGGATCGACAGGAGATAGTACAGGGGCACACTTGCATCTTGAAACTAGAATGAATGGACAAGTCCTTAATCCATTAAGCTTCTTTAATAAGGAATAGGGGGACGGTTAGGATATGAAACGTAAATTACTTATTTATATATGTATGGCCTTAATAGTAATGGGTGCTTCGGTGTATTGGTTTGTAAATCATAATACAGCATCAAAAGAATCCACAAAGCAAACTCAAAGTAAATTTTATATAGCCCCACCAGAAAAAGCGGGAATAAATAACGATTTAAGAAAAAAATTAGGTGTATTTAACCGTTATGATGGTGTGAAAAAAGAGTATTTTGATCAACAATTAGAAGCTATGACAAAAAAGGAAAAATCAGTAGAAGAAGTTAAACAGGAAATATATCAATTGGAACTTTGGGAAGATGCAAATAAGAAAATACCTGAAGATGTACGATGTGGAGTAGATACAGTATATACAGCAATTTACGAAACGAAATCAAATGATTATAGCGAAATTGATAAATTAATAAAGAAAGATTTTAATGGGAAGTACGCTGATGTAAATATTTATTGGGATGATAAAAATAAGATAAATCGTATCGGTGTATTAGCCATTCAATTTATGTATCAGTAAGTAAGCTAGAACTTTGGAAGATAGAGATTTACTTGTTAAATCTCTCGATTCGAGAGTTTTAATTTTAATGTATCAAAGTTGGGAGGAAAACTATGAAAATAGACTGTGAATGTCAAGAGTGTTTAGCTGGTTTATTACAAGATTTAGCGGAGGAAAAAGGAAATTGTTTTACTTGCAAAGGGAAAGGTTATATAGTATTTGACTTTTCTAAAGAAGAGGATATTTTAAAATTTGTACAATATATCCCTGAAGGATATCATTGGCTAAAATATCATTTTGATCTTAATGAGTTGTCACAAATCGAATTAGAAAAACTAAAAGAAGTGCTTGTTAATCAATATAGGGAAACAAAAGCAATCAATTTAGATCATTTTATAAATCAAATTGATGAAGAATTATGGGACACGTTAAAACAAGAAAATACAAAAGAAGCGATTGATATGTTTGTATCAATGTATAAGGGCTGGTTAAAAACTGGTGAAATTGTATCGCCTGATGAAGAATTGGAAGTGGATCAAGAAGACATAGATGTTATGAAAGCAGTATTTCAACAATTCCATAATCTATCGGTAGAGCATTCGACTTTGAACAAGAGCAAGGAAACTATTAAATCATAAGGGGTATCCTATATGGAAAAGATAGAAATTGCAAAAGAATTACTGAAAAATAGCTTGAATATCTATATAAAGATAAAAATAGAAGAATATATTTCTCATTTTGAAGAAATTGAAGAGGGGAGTTACTTCAATAAAAAAAATCATGAGGATGATTCATTAATTCGTTTTCATAACTGTATTACTTATATCCAAGAGAAAGGGTTTGATATAAAGGGTTGGATGCTGTATGAGATCCCTATCTATTATTCCTATTGCTTTTATAACGAAACTACGGATCAAAGGTTTGATCTAATGGTATTAAATATTGGTAAGGTAATACCAGCTTATATAGATTATTCAGAAGAAAAAGATGCTAAAACAATAGAAGAAGCTATAAAAAAATACGCTGTATAGAAATTTCTAAGGGGTATTAAAATGAAAGTTATTCAATCTGATATTTTAGTAAAAGGTTATAGAAATGGAAACTGTTACATTATTATCAAAAATGAAAATGATAATTTTAATGTGTATCAATTGTTTTGTGATGTAAATAAAGATATGAAAGTCAAAGATATTAAAAAGATTATACCATCTTTAAAACACTTGCCTGATGTTGAAATTATTGTTTCTTTTCCTAACGAAAAGTTTGAAGCTTTTTTATTACTTCATGATATTGATGTTAAGAATATGAATGTATTTAGAATCGGATTAAAGAATAAACAAATCCTTCTATAGTACGGAAATTAAAGAATAAAGGAGAATAAACAAATGAAATATACCAGTGTTTTTTTTGAAAATCCTGAACAGGCAAAAACAATGAGTATTCATGAATACGATAACTTTGTAATTCAATTACAGCAAGAAGCACATATAACCCCTTCTGTTATCCGTCAGGTGTTTTTTAAAACACAATTAAATGAAGAGGAAAGAAATGTACTGGAATACACTGAAGAGGATATTTCAAAGGTAAGAACAATAGAAGGGGATTTATATAATTATTTGAAAGATAAGCACCCTCTGTTTTTGGGAGAAATAGAAGATCTATTTCATAAGGCAATGGAGAAGTACAATCCTTTTTTACCTATTGTACAAAATTTCTTAAAAGGTAAAAGGCTATATGGAAATACATATAAGGGAATTCGTATTTATAACAAGGACTACACTGAAGAGAAATATATTTTAACAAATTTATCTTTAGAGAAAATAGAACTTGTTCTTATGTTTGTTGAAAGTTTGTTTGATAAGAATCTAAACCTAGATGAACTTATTTTTTATGCATCTATGTTCTTTGATATATACGAAATGGAAGGAACAACTTTCCGAGAATTTGGGGAATCTAAGCTAGAAAATATAAATCTATCAAAAGTAAAAATATATAAAGTATGTTTGGATGCAATCCGTTCTAGACATGGAAGTCATAAAGAATTATTACTACACTCAAAGTTATTATGGGAAAACATGTCATTAGGAGTGCGGATCTTCCGAGTAATCTATTATCATGCTGAAAAATTCCTTTTAGATTCTCAAAAAAATTATCAGAAGAATCAAGTCCAATACACTGAAAAAATATATGAACTTAATCCTAATAAGGGTGAATTAGATAAAAATGTAACTATGAGTATTCAAGTGAAAATGCTAGAAAAACAAGAAATGAATAATAGTACACCTATTATGGATATTGCCTTTGAAGTGGAGGTATGGGATATAGAAGATTTAAAAAACAGGGGACTTACTATTAATATCGAACCTCCTAGCGAGCAAATAGATTTATCAGCTTATAAAGAATGCTCCGATCAATATACAGAATTTGCAATCGGATATAAATTTTCTCCTTATTTTAACAAGTGAAATTTAAAAGTTAGGAAGAGATATCATGAAACATAAAGTATTAAAAATCGCTTTGTCTTCTCTCATAGTAAGTAGCATATTTCAATATCCTGTCAAAGAAGCACATGCTGAAAAACAAACTACAAGATGGATACATTATGGTGAAATTCAGAAAGATATGCGTTGGGAAAATCCGAAAATTGTTCCCTATCCAAATCAAGAATACGGTGATTATCCTGATAGCATCGCTTATGATCAAGATGGTCAAACCGGTATTCTAAAGGCTACACGTATTAAATTAACACCAAAAGAAAAGGTACATCATAAGGATAGTATCTATCGCACAGAAACCAAAGAGTTTACAAAAACAGTTAGTAATACCTACCATACTAATGATCAATCGTTAGTGCCAAAAGAAGTGACAATTAATGAAGATGGGTATCAAGGGAAAATCCCTCTAGTGGGAAATGTCGAGTGGTCAAAAAATTGGGAAACAAATAGAACTGTTAACCTAGATGGACATTGGGAAGACAACATATTTAGAAGGTATTCGTGGCAAGCGCCAGCACCATCTAGTATATCGAAGAACTATTATGATGAAAGAAGTGGACAAACCCTTAATTTCCAAGTTCCTCAATCGGGTGATAAATATTCGGTGGATTCTAAAGGAATGTGGATACAGAGCCGAAGTGAAGGACGAGCTGAATACTATGATGGTGCTGGAAATAGTCGTTTAGGATTTATGTCATATAACCCGTATACTTATTATGGTGATATGTATAACTTCAGTGATTCTAAACCCCTTAAACCTGATACATATTACGGATTAGAGCCTGATAAGGAGAATTGGATAGTTGAGGATTGGGGATGGGATGAATGGGACGTACAAGATGCTGAAGATCCAAGATGGCATTATAAAACAGCACAGTTCGGTTATCGTTGGAAATCAGAATCGGGGAGGACTAATAGATATCGTAAAGGTGTATGGATTGATTATATAAAGCAAGTGCAAGGATATAGATATGCTCAGGAATATAGAGGAACATTTAACTTGCCTGATATTCTCAAAGATTTCACTGGAAAAGCAACTTATAAAGGTAAACTTTCTAAGGAAGTATTTGATCATTGGAATGAGTATGATACAAGCGGAAAATGGGATGTAGAAGTTGAGTATGTTGGAGATATTCGGGCGACAAACTTAAAAGCGCAATCTATTACTATTTTAGATTCAAATAACAAAGCTATTAATCATTTAGTTAAAGGCCAAGAATATAAGGCGAAAGTAGACTTTATTAATGATGGTGAATTAGATGTAAAAGCATTTAAAATAGCATTCTACCAAGATAATAAAAAGCTACAAACAATAGATATGAAGAGTATGAAAAAAGGAGAAAAGGCTACAAAATATTTTACTTTCAAGGCTGAAGATTCAGGGGATCATACATTTCGGGCAAAAGTAGACGATGAAAATGTGATTAAAGAGATAAATGAAAACGACAATGAAGTTTCCACTACTCCTTATGTAAATACAGTACCTAAAATTGAATTGAAATATAACCCTAATCCAGTATTTGAAGGAGATAATGTCACTTTAGAAATGTTACCGAGTGATGAAGATCCTAGTGATAAAGAAAAGCTACAAGTTATCCTAGAAATGAAAGAGAATCAAGGAAACTGGAAGAAAGTATTTGAAGAAAAGAAAGCTATATCAGGGAAGACCTTACAATATAAAATAGATTCGATAAAAGATGGATCGTATGAATTTAAAGCAACAGTAACAGATCCTCATGGTGAAAAGGGAGAAGCGAAAGTCTCGTTTAAAGCTGAACCACTTAGTATTAAAGGGAAAGTGGATCATACAAAAGAGTGGCAAGAAATTCATAAAAAGCTAAACCATTTACCGGAGCAATTTGTATCAGGGGAAAAATTTGTTACGTCAGCCATTGTAACAAATTATCCGATTGAATTTGTTACATTAGAATTCAAAGGAATGCAAGTAAACAAACAGGATCTCATTATTAGAAAGCCTTTAAATTCAAGTCATCCAATATATAATCTTGATATTTTTGAACCATCCATGACTGATCCGAGAACGAAGTTAGAAAAAGGTAATATTTACTTCATGTTCACAGCGAAATGGAAAAATGGTATTATCAAAAGAGATATCGTTACTGTTGAGATTATAGAGGATGCTTATAATACCTTTGATTTTTATCGAACTAATTGATTGTTAAAGGAAACAGTAACTCGTTATTGTTTCCTTTTTTTATTTTATATGTATTGGAGAGGTAGGAAAAATGGATACAAACAATACAATACCTAACAAATCGTACAAAATAGATCCTGTCATGAATTATGTTTTCCTTGCAACTTACATGATATATAAGAGATCTAAGTTTACTGAATTTCTAATTATAAAACATTTTAATTACCCTACCATTACTGAATTATCAACGACTAATAAGCCTGAGTTTTTGAAAATGATGATTGATGATGTATTTAAACAGACAAATAATGTAGCATCATTAAAACCGTTTTTACAAAGTAAAAGAATGAAGGAATTGAAAGAAATCATCCATCAAGAAGTTAGTGTCTCACATAAAAGAGTCGTATTGAATGTGAGAATTGATGAAACAGAAAGACAAAGAATCAAAATGTTAGCAAAAGATGTAGAAACTGTTGGAGAAGTGATAGAAATTGCGATTGCACATTTCGTTTCCAATTGCCCTGAGAAATTATTTGATGTAATTACATTCGCTCTTATTTCTACTATTAAAGCGGAACAAACAAAATAGGTATTCCATCTAAATATAGACTTGAAATAAAGTTTGATTAATCTTTATTTCAAGTCTATATTTTATTTTATTACTTTAATTCGCTTCAGTAATTCCATTCTTCCAATGCTCTCATACTGTTCTTTAATATGTTCTATTACGGTGTTTAAGTATTGAGATAACGTATAGAGATAGTTTTTGAAATTATTAAATGTGATATCAGGTATTGGTTTCTTTTCATCAAGTTCCCAAAGAAGTTGCCACCAATCAAAATGTATAGGTACTGGAAAACCTAGTTCTTTTAAATTTTTCTCTAAAGAATCTAAATAACGCAATTGTGCTATGTTTTCTACATTACTAGCAATATACAAGGATTCTTTTTTTTCTACTTTACTTAATTCTTCAACACTATTTAGTATTCTAGGTAAAAAATAAAATGGATCAAAAGATGTAGGGACATTTGTGAATTCGCTTTGTTCAAGCATTTCCCCCATGAATAGTTTCCGTATCTTTGAAACAATTTCTTTATTATTAAAAATAACACCACATTCGTAATTATTATTACTACTAAAACTAAAATTAGCTGAACCAATGTATGCGAAATTATCTGTAATAAACATTTTCGAGTGATTGGCTTTTAGCTGTGCACACAACACGAAATTTTTAAATATTTCTTCTATCTCTAATTTATCCTCATTAGAAAAAGTCATTATTGAATATAGTAAGCTAACATCAATTCCTAAATTAGCAAGTTTAGATAACTCCTTATAAAAGGATCTTTCGTATTTATTCTTAAAATTAAAATTGTATGTTGCTATATTAATCGTTTTTGTTTCTTTTTTGCATCTTTCAAGCAAATCGTTCCACAAATTCGCTTCTTTAAAAAGAATTATTTCGCCTTCTTGAAATGGAATTTCTTTTATCATATACATTCTTCCATCCTTTTTTGAATATTTACCTACCCATAACCCTGTATATGAATTATACATGACGGTTAATCAATATTTCAAAGCAACAATATAAAGTGAACATAATGTTTTTATAAACAACTAGAATTCGGTATAATAGTTATGATTCGTCATTTTAGACATATCCCTAGATAAAAAAATAGGATATGTCTTTTTTTATTTCAAAATATTCTGTTTATTTATGAGAAATCTTGTAGTAAAATTCATTGTACCCAATTCCTGTTATTATCGAATTAAGACTGTATATAGAAAGAAGGGGGATATTATGAGCATTCAGACAAAAGGAAGAGAGCAATTAATAAGATTATTGAATGAATGGTATGAAGAAATCCGTTTGTATCATGTCGAGAAATCCAATCAGTTAAAAATGAAAATAGAAGAAAATTTAAAAGAAATTGAAACAGATCAATATCTTTCACTCTATTATTCACTAATTGATTTTAGATGTAAAGTGTTAGTAGAAGGAATTAATATTACAAAGGAATCGTTTGAAAAGGTAGAAGAACTTTCGGGAATCAAGGATCAATATTTATTTTTGGCTTACTATTATCATTTCTTTAAAGCAATACATTCTACAATTTTGTCCAATTACAATGATGCAAAAGCACATTATGATAAAGCGGAAGAACTTTTAATTTATATTCCTGATGAAATCGAAAAGGCTGAATTTGAATATAGAATGGCAAGTTTTTACTATCATTCATACCAACCATTTGAAGGTATTCAGCATGTATTAAAGGCTAAAGAAATGTTTTCAAATCATATAGGATATGAAATCAATCATGCATTATGTGATAACCTATACAGTATAGCTTGTATAGATTTACGGGAATTCGGAAGGGCTGAAGAATGTCTGAATAAGGTAATAGATGTTCTCAAAAAGAATGATGAAGAACATTTGTTAATAAAGGTACGTTACAATTTAGGATGGTTATACCATATTGAAGATTTATATGAATTGGCTATTCGACATAGTTCTGAAATCGTAAATAAAATTCCGAATCATTATAAAGCATTATTTGTTCTAGCGAGAGCATATTATAAATTAGGTGATATTGAAACAGCAAAACAACATATAGAACAAGGAATGAAAAGCGCAATTCAATCAGGAAATGCAGAATATAAGCATCGTTTTGCAGTTATAAATGAATTAGTCACAGAATTACCTAAAGCACGTTTAGAACAAGTTGTTACAGATGCAATTTCTTATTTTGAAAAAGAAGGAATGTGGGATTGCGTAAAAGAATATGCCGAAATGTTGGCCATTCAATTCTATGAAACTGATGATCATGTTAAAGCAAGTAAATACTTTTATATCAGTAACAATGCAGACAAGAAACATTTGAGAAAAGGGGCGTTGAAATAATGATTAAAATAAAGAAAATTGTATTAGGCATGGTATTAGTAGGTACTTTAGCATGTAGTATCAATAGTTTTAGTAGTTTAAAACAAGCGTCACTTAATGGTGGAGAAACACCATCACCAGCAAAACCGAGTTTATCTGTTGAAATACCTAATGATTAAGTAGGGTAGATATTTTTTATGATAAATAATTAGAATATTGGCACTTGTTCTTTCTAAAAGGGAGAATAAGTGCTTTTTTAGGCTTGGGCGGTGGCACTTACTCCTTATAACCTTCTGAAAGCCTGTACAGGCGTTTCAGAAGCTAACAAGGAGATATGTGTCGCTCACAGCATTAAAAACAGGGATAACTACAGAGAGTACGCTCACGCTACTCTCTGTAAGTTCCTCCTGTGTTTGCCAAGGCACATGCTGGACGAACCGGAAAA
>WPCI01110172.1_pt1 | contig 24199 bp, 15 predicted proteins | sample 5399871 | NCBI WGS metagenome assembly WPCI01 (sample SAMN12869469, study PRJNA574797) | sludge metagenome | isolation source: wastewater treatment of pH7 | place: China:Beijing | collected 2019-05-20 | reverse complement strand
TATCGGTTTCAATTTTGTAAAAAAAGAATACAATTGTGGTAAACTGATTAATGCCGAATTTCAGATACATTTACATCATTATTACAAGGACCTGTAAATGAGTGAGACACTTCTAAAAGTCCGTGATCTTGAAACTCACTTTAAGACCCCTGAAGGGATTGTACATGCAGTAAACGGGGTTTCTTTTTACATTAAGGAAGGTGAAACCCTTGGTGTTGTCGGTGAAAGCGGCTGCGGTAAAAGCGTAAGCATGCTTTCCTGCCTGCAGCTCATCCCATCGCCGCCAGGGAAGGTGGTGGCAGGCGAAGCGTTATTTAGAGGCAAAGACCTGCTGAAAATGGATGCGAAAGACATCCGCCATGTCCGCGGGGGGCAAATCAGCATGGTTTTTCAAGACCCGATGACCTCGCTGAACCCGGTTATGACCATTGGCAAGCAGATGGCAGAACCGCTGATGCTGCACCTCAATCTGACTAAAGAACAGGCTCGCCATCGTTCTATTGAATTGCTGGAAATGGTTGGCATCCCGCGGGCGGGTGAACGATTAAAAGATTATCCTCACCAGTATTCGGGGGGTATGCGCCAACGGGTGATGATCGCCATGGCGCTCTCCTGTAACCCGCAGATTCTCATCGCAGATGAACCCACAACTGCCTTGGATGTAACCATCCAGGCGCAAATAGTCGACCTGGTCAAACGTCTGCGAGATGAACTTGGTATGGCCATCATTTGGATTACACATGATCTGGGCGTGGTGGCGAATATTGCCCATCGGGTGATGGTGATGTATGGCGGTTTTGTGATCGAAGAAGCCGATGTTAGAGATCTTTATGCAGATCCGCGCCACCCCTATACCTTGGGGCTGCTCGGCAGCTTACCGAAAATCCATGAGGATGTACACAGAAAATTATTCTCAATTGAAGGGATGCCCCCAATACTCTATCAAACACCAAGATCGTGTCCATTCGCTCCGCGCTGTACTTACGCGATTGAGCGCTGCTGGCAGGAGAACCCCCTGTTGGAGCCAGTGACTGATGGACATCGAGTGGCTTGCTGGGTTGATACCAAGAAGGGGAGCAAAACATCATGACCACTGATAACAACGTATTGATCAAGGTTGAAAACCTGGTAATGCACTTTCCCATTTATCGCGGAGTGATCCGTAGGCAAGTGGGTGTGGTTCATGCGGTTGATGGCGTTTCCTTCAACATCACCAAAGGCGAAACCCTCGGCCTGGTCGGAGAATCCGGCTGCGGCAAATCCACTACAGGGCGTACAATTCTCCAGCTTTATAAGCCTACTTCAGGCAACGTATTTTATAAAGATACCAATTTAGTCAAACTCCGTTCTGAGCCCATGCGGCTGATGCGCCGCGAAATGCAGATGATCTTTCAAGACCCTTACGCCAGCCTTAACCCGCGTATGACGGTGCGCGATATTATCGGTGAACCATTAATGGCTTTTGGCGAAGCCACTGGAAAAGAAATTGATGCGCGTGTTGCCGACTTGCTCAATCTGGTGCAGCTCAACCCTGATTTTTCCAGCCGCTATCCGCACGAGTTTTCCGGCGGTCAGCGCCAGCGTATCGGTGTGGCCCGTGCCCTCGCCATACAACCATCTTTTATCGTTTGCGATGAACCTATCTCAGCCTTGGATGTCTCCATTCAAGCCCAGGTGGTTAACCTATTAGAGGAACTGCAGCAGGAATTAAACCTTACTTATCTCTTCATTGCCCACGACCTGTCAATGGTACGCCATATCAGTACCCGCGTGGCAGTGATGTACTTGGGTATCTTTGTTGAACTGGCGAATCGAAATGACTTGTACCGCAAACCGCTGCACCCTTACACCCAGGCATTACTCTCGGCAATACCGGTGGCAGACCCTGAATATAATTTAAAGCGCCGCCGTATTACACTGGAAGGCGATGTGCCTTCACCGGTCAACCCTCCATCAGGTTGTCGTTTCCGCACCCGCTGCCCGATAGCAGCACCCATTTGTGCAGAACAGGTTCCCGAATGGAGGGAAGTAGAATCAGGCCATTATGTAGCCTGTCACATGGTTTAACCATAGAGTGAAATTAAGGAGGTGATGATATTCAGATTATTAGAAGCCTTAAGAACACCCAAAAGTTGTGTCAGACTCAATTATATTTCTCACAAGGAGGAGAAAAAATGCGTAAATTTTATGTAGTGCTTGCATTGCTCATGGTCTTCAGCTTTGTGCTTACCGCTTGCACCCAGCCGACTGCCCCTGTGGCGACTGAGGCTCCCGAAGTCCCCCAAGCCACTGATGCTCCGGTGGTTGCACCAACTGCAGAAGTTGTTGAAACAACCTTTAACCCCTACCTGGGTTCAAACAAGCTGGATGGTAGCGGAATTCCCCCAACATTCTTTGATGACGTTCATGTCCGCAAGGCGATGGGTTACTGCTTCGAATTCCAGACCGTCATTGATGATGTCTATATGGGCGAAGCTGTTCAGTCCAAGACCCTCTCTCTGCCCGGCATGGCTGGTTACTCTAACGACACTGATCACTATACCTACGATCTCGACAAATGCGCCGAAGAGTTCAAACTGGCTGACGTCGACAAAGACGGCATCCCCGCTGGTGAAGATCCCGATGATATCTGGGAAATGGGTTTCCGCTTCCAGATGCTTTACAACACCGGCAACACCACCCGCGAGATCTACACCGAGATCGTTTCCGCCAACCTCAACGCCGTCAACAATAAATTCGTGGTTGAAACCCTCGGTTTGCCGTGGCCTTCTTACCTGGCTGCCCAGCGCGCCCACAAGGTGCCTATGATGACCGGCGGTTGGCTTGAAGATATCCATGACCCCCACAACTGGTATCAGCCCTACACCACCGGTACTTATGGCGGCCGCCAGAACATGCCCGATGATCTGAGAGCTCAATTCAAAGAACTTTTGGACAAAGGTGTATCGCTGGTCAATTTTGATGATCGCGCTGCAGTCTACAAAGAATTCAACCAGTTATACTTTGATCAGGCAGTGGGTATTCCTATCGCCCTCATCACCTCCCATGCTTTCGAGCAGAAGTGGGTGCAGGGTCGTGTGATGAACCCGATTTTCTCAGGGCTTTATTACTACCCAATCTCCAAGGCTGAAGGCGCCAAGAACCCCGATCTCTTCACCGTCATGACCACCGGTTCACCAGACACCCTTGATCCTGCACTGTCTTATGATACCGCCAGTGGTGAGGTTGTTCAGAACGTTTACGAAACCCTGATTTTCTACGATGGTGTAGACACTCAGAAGTTTGTGCCTCAGTTGGCCACAGAATACAGTGTGTCAGAAGATGGTAAAGTTTGGACCTTCAAGATCCGCGAAGGCGTCAAGTTCCATAATGGCAACGATCTTACCCCGTCTGATGTTGCTTACACATTCCAACGTGGTCTGCTGCAAGGTGGTTATTCCTCCCCGCAATGGATGCTCGCCGAACCCTTCTTAGGTGTTGGTAACGACGACATCACCATGATTGTTGACGAAGGCGCTTCTGCTGACGACCGAGAAGCTTTGTTGGCAAATGATCCTGCTGCCCTCGTTGCAGCTTGCGAAACCGTCAAAACCGCTATTGTTGCTGATGACGCCGCCGGCACCGTAACCATGACCCTTGCAACTCCTTGGGGTCCTTTCCTTGGCACAATCGCCAATGGCTGGGGTTCCATCATGGACGAACAGTGGGTTGTTGAAAACGGCGGTTGGGATGGCTCCTGCGATACCTGGCAGAATTACTATGGCATGGTTTCCGCTGACAATCCCTTCTCCACCATCATGAATGGTACTGGCCCTTACAAACTGGATTACTGGACTCAGGGAACTGAAGTCTCATTGCTCCGCAATGATGAATACTGGGGAGAACCCGCAGCGATCAAGCAGGTTCTGATCCAAGACGTGCCCGAATTCGGTACCCGATTCGCCGCCCTCCAGGCTGGTGATGCAGATGTCATCGCCGTGCCCAGAGAAATGGCGATCCAGGTTGACCCAATGGTGAGTGTTGCCAAATTCTACGATGAAGCCACCAACACCTACCTCGATGAAGTGAACATTTGCGCCATCGACACAACGAAACTTGGCAGAGAGCGCTTCGAAGTTTGCGCCGAAGCCAACGACCGCCCGCTGCGCCTGTACATGGGCTTACCCGCCCTCCAGCAAGACGTGCTGTTGTTCACCTTCCTGGTTGAGTAAGACTGATTTAACGCTCTAAACATGCGGGAGCTTGATAAGCTCCCGCATGACTCTGGTTCGTTTTTATTTGCGCTATGCACTGAATAATAATTCAATGCATAGCGCACAGAAAAACCCGATTTGAGGTGTTTTTATGACCAATTATGTGATTCGCCGTTTACTGCTGGTGCCTATCTTACTTTTTGGCGTGACGTTAATTATTTTCGGCATGCTGCAGTTTTTGGGTCCAGTAGAAAGGTCAGCTCTTTATGTTAAAGATTTCCCCAAGAACGACAAACAGATTGCGGGAATCATCAATAAATACGGGTTGGATCGACCATTTCACGAACAATATTGGTTTTGGTTAAATGGCGTGAAAGACCCAGTCACTGGTCAACGTACCGGCGGCATAATCCATGGCGATTTTGGATATTCACGATCTCAATCTCAACCAGTGGCCAACATCATCAAGACGCGCTTTCCAAACACACTCGATCTGGCTTTGTGGACGGTTTTCCCGATGCTTTCGGTAGGCATCTGGCTTGGTGTGCTGGCTGCCGTACACCAAAATGGTTTTTTTGATCAGGCAGCCAGGGTATTCAGTATCGTAGGCACGTCTTTCCCTACTTTTGTTTTCGGTCTCTTGGTTTTAATGCTCTTTTACGCCAACCTTGGCTGGTTCCCGCCAGGCAAGAATTCAAACTGGGTCACGCAAGAAATTATGTCGGGGAACTTCCATCAGTACACAAAACTGCTCAGTATTGATGCTCTGCTAAATGGCCGCCTGGATATTTTCTGGGACGCGCTCAAACATATGATTCTGCCAATCCTCACACTTTCTTACATCAACTGGGCAACTTTCGTCCGTGTTACACGATCCTCAATGCTCGAAACACTGCGCATGGAGTATGTGGTTACCGCACGCGCCAAAGGTCTTAAGGAGCAGGATGTCATCAACAAGCACGCCCGCCCCAACGCCATGCTCACCATCGCCACTATGGCAGGCATGAGTGTGGTGGGCCTGTTGGGCGGTGTGGTGATTACCGAAACCGTGTTCAATTACCCTGGCATTGGTTCAGCCGCTGCAGAAGCGGCACAGCAGCTCGATGTCGTGACTACTCTCGGCTTCGCAATTTTTAACGGTTTGATTCTAATTGTCGCCAATCTCATCGTCGATATCCTCTACGGTGTGATTGATCCGCGCGTACGTTTGGACTGAGGAGAATTCAATGAGCGAAATGACAACTCCAAGCGGCGATAACACCCTGCTTAAAGAAACTGTTTCTGATCGCAAGATTACCCGGATGGAGAGGGTTCTTGGACCGGAGAACTACCGAATCATCAAGGGGTTGAGCAAAACCCCTGCTTCAATCGTCGGTTTTATCTTGATCAGCATTTTTATTCTCATTGCCATCTTTGCCCCTGTGATTGCCCCGCCAGTGGGCGAAGACCCGTTCAAGATTCCGAGAGATGGTTTCAGCGGACAGCCCAGACCACCCGGCTCAGAGTGGAAGAAAAATGTTCCTGAAATTCCTTTTTGGTATACACCAATAACCGGAAACGAAGAATGGGTGCACATCCTTGGAACAGCCCAAGGGCAGTATGACATATTCTACGGCATCATCTGGGGAACACGCACCGCTTTTAAGACCGGCATGATCGTTGTGCTTGCTACGGTGCTGATCGGTGTAATCCTCGGTTCGATCGCAGCCTACTACGGCAAATGGGTTGATCAGGTCATCATGCGTATTGTGGATGTCTTTATGACTGTTCCATATATTATGATGGCTTTGATTATGGCGGCGGTGTTGACCCCGGTGATCGGCAGGAGCCTGGTTCCAGCGCTGCTGGCGATGATCACCTTTGGCTGGATGGGTTATTCTCGTATCATTCGCAGCGACATCCTCTCCGTCAAACAGCGCGATTTCGTCCTCGCCGCCCGCGTTTCAGGCGTAAAAGACAGCAGAATTCTCTTCAAACATATTATGCCGAATGCCATCTTCCCCACTATGGTGCTGGCTTCTTTAGGAATCGGCGATGTGGTACTCTCTTTCGCTGCCCTTTCCTTCTTGGGGATTGGCAGCCCGGTTGGTTATGCTGACTGGGGCCAAATCCTCAGTTTTGCGCGTAACTGGATTACCAACCTTGCCGACTACTGGTACATTGTGGTTTATCCCGGCTTAACTCTCGTCTTTTTTGTGATGGGTTGGAACCTTGTCGGTGACGCCCTGCGTGATGTGCTCGATCCGCGTATGCGCGGTAAAACATAAGCTTCGCAAGTTCTCAAAACGGCGGCAGACAATGCCGCCGTTTTTTGTTGCCAGCTATGCTTTATAATAGGCAAAACTAAAAGGATGGCTTATGAAATCGACACCTTATTCAATGAGATGGACGCTCGGGGTATTCACAATACTTTTATTCACACTCAGTGCCTGCGGTTCTCCGGCGTTGCAGGCTCCCACTGACACCCCCACCCCCCAGCCGCCTACCCCAACACCGGTGCCGCCTAAAACTTTGGTTGTTTGCCTGGCAGACGAACCCACAGACCTTTACCTTTACGGTGATACTTCTCGCGCCAAGTGGAGCGTACTCGAGGCGCTTTATGACGGTCCGCTGGATACAATTGATTTCGAACCCTCAGCGGTAATCCTCAGCCAAATTCCATCTTTGGAGAATGGCGGCGTTTCACTCCGCGCAGCAGCCGTTTCTGAAGGAGACCCAGTGGCCAACGTCAGTGGTGATATCGTCGCCCTCAAGAAAGGTGTGCGGGTCTTCCCCGCTGGCTGCACCTCGCCAGACTGCGCCATCGAGTGGGATGGCACGGCCGGGCTTGAATTGGTGCAGATGGCGGCGGATTTTACCCTGATTGAAGGGGTTGCCTGGTCAGACGGTGAAGCCCTCAGCGCTGAAGACTCTGTTTTTTCTTACCAGGTCAGTGCAGATGTCGACACAGTGGTGACCAACACCAATCTCAACCGTACCCTCACGTATACCGCCATCGATGAGCGCACTGTGCAATGGGTCGGGAAGCCAGGTTTCCTCACCCTCAACCCAGCCACGTTCTACTGGCTGCCGCTGCCCCAACACACGCTCGCCAGCTTAACCCCCGAGCAAATGCTTACCGATCCGATGACCACTCGTCAGCCTCTCGGTTGGGGAGCCTATATGCTCGATGAATGGGTCAGTGGCGAGCATATCCGCATGGTTAAGAACCCGCATTACTTCCGCGCTGCTGAGGGTTTGCCATATTTTGATATCGTGGAATACCGCTTTATTTCCGCTATCCCCGAGGCTGACCCAAGCCTGATCGTTACAGGCGATTGTGACATTATCGATACCAGCGCCGGTCTCGAGTCACAAATCCAGCCCATCCGTCAGCTCGAAGAACAGGGTCAGGTAAAAACCTACTTTGGTATGGGTCCGGAATGGGAAGGGTTATTCTTTGGTATCAAACCCTCCTCGTATGATGATGTATACAATCCTTACGAAGATCGCCAGGATATTTTCGGCGACGTCCGTGTGAGGCAGGCAATCGCTTACTGTGTCAACCGCGAAGACATTAAACGTGTCGTAACTTTAAGCCAGTCTGAAGTGCCGGTTACATTCCTCCCACCCAGTCATCCATTAGCATCAACAGAAACAAGGGTTTATCCGCATGACCCAGAGCGGGGAAACCAGCTGTTGGATGAAGCAGGCTGGCTGGATGTAGACGGGAACCCCTCCACACCGCGTGTCTCGCAAGGAGTTGCGAATATCTTCAACAATACCCCGCTATCGTTGAATTATTACGCCACCGAAAGCAGCCTGCATACCCAAACAGCCAGCCTGGTAGTCGAATCACTGGCTGAGTGCGGTATCAGCGTTACTCCTACTTTCGTTTCAGTGGCAGATCTGTATGCCGCAGGACCGGAGGGCAGGCTCTTTGGACGCAACTTTGACCTGGCTGAACTTGCCTGGTCGAACGGCAGACAGCCTCCCTGCTTCCTTTTCTCATCCACCGAAATACCCAAAGCCAAGAATAACTGGTTGGGAACGCGTTTTGGCGGGGTGAATATCACCGGATTTGCCAATGAAGAATTCGACGCTGCCTGTACGCTGACTTTATCCGCCGGTTTGGATCAACAACTACTGCAAACACAAGCCAACCTGGCCCAACAAATCTTGATGGAAGAAGTACCTGCAATCCCCCTGTTTTTCCATGTTAAAGCCATGGCGTCGCGGCCTGACTTATGCGGTCTTTCGCTGGATACCACCGCGCGCAGCGGCCTTAAGGATATCGAATCGCTGTTCCTGAGCGAAGGAAGTTGCCCGGAAAATTAGGCGGATTCGCATGGCAGTCGCTTTGCCATTGTTCGTGATTTTGTGTTAAAATCTACTCCACTGCACAGGAAGAGCATTGGGGCGTGGTGCAACGGCAGCACACCAGACTTTGAATCTGTGGATCTTGGTTCGAATCCAGGCGCCCCAGCCTTGGCAGTAGCGTAATGAAGAAAAAACCTGACCCCCATAGAAAGCATCATAGAGCCGCATGTTTGCGCTGCGTAATTTTCGGTTTCGCGGCTCTGCAAACATTCCGGGTTATCCTTAATATGAATCAAGCATATTCCTAATTGGAGAGGTAAATGAACCTATTCACGATTATTCTCGCCGCCGGACAGGGAACTCGTATGAACTCAACGCTCCCGAAGGTGCTGCATCCATTAAACGGGAAACCGCTGCTGCAATACTCTATCCGCCTGGCTGAAGCTGTGGCTTCGAAGCGCACAGTGCTGGTGATCGGCAATGGCGCAGATCAGGTTCGTTTGAACGCCGGCGATAAGGTTGAATATGCAATCCAACCGCAGCGACTGGGTACCGCCAATGCGGTGATGGCAGCGGGCAGCTTGCTGGCAAACGAAACCGGTTTAATGCTGGTCATCTCCGCGGATATGCCTTTGCTCACCGGCGAAACTCTTGCCCGTCTGGTGCAAACCCAGGCAGAGTCTGATGGACCGATGACGCTGCTGACTGTCCATTCCGATAACTCGCGTGGTTTTGGCCGGGTTCTGCGCCGGGCTGATGGAACCGTGAGTGAAATTGTAGAGGAAGCACAGGCGAGCGATGAACAATTGCGCATTGATGAACTGAACGTTGGCGCATATTGTTTTTCATCCCCCTGGCTATGGCAAGCCCTGCAGAAAATCAAACTATCGCCAAAAGGCGAATACTACCTGACCGATATCGTTGCCGTTGCGGTTAGTGAAGGCAAACAAGTAACTGCCGTCACCGTAGAGGATGAAGACGAGACCATGGGGATAAACAATCGTATTCACCTTGCCGATGCCGAACGTGTCATTCGGCGCCGCATAAACACAGCGCATATGCTCGCAGGAGTCACCATGACCGACCCTGATCTGGTATATATCGAAGACGGCGTGAAAATTGGCAGAGATACCGAATTACTGCCCAACACCAGGCTGCTCGGTACTACCGTCATCGGCGAAGGCTGCGTCATTGGCCCTGATACGATTATCAGTGACTCGCAGGTTGGCAGCCACTGCCATCTGCTGGCTTCTGTTATTGAAGGAGCCGTGGTAGAGGATGAAGTGGGTATGGGTCCGTTCTGCCACCTGCGCAAGGGCGCGCACCTTGGTCGTGGTGTGCACATGGGGAATTTTGGTGAGGTCAAAGATTCTCACCTGCTGCCTGGGGTAAAGATGGGGCATTTCTCGTACATTGGCAACGCCACCATCGGTGAGAATGTAAATATTGGCGCCGGCACCATCACCTGTAATTATGATGGCGAACACAAGCACCCCACCGAGATCGGTGAAAACACCTTCATCGGCTCAGACACGATGCTGGTAGCCCCATTGAAGATCGGTAAAAACGCAAAAACCGCAGCAGGCGCTGTGGTAACCCACGATGTTGCAGACAACGAGGTGGTTGCTGGCGTGCCAGCACGCCCCATGAAGAAAAAGGAATGATGTGTATTTAATAGCCTGGATTGTATTCGTAGTTTTCGTTTTGTTGGACCTGTTCTTCGCGGTGACACGGGCAGCCCTGTTTAATTCGCGTCTGCCGCAATTGGTTGAGCTGGGTGTTGAGCAGCCTGATAATCTTGAACATACCATCAAAGTACTGGAAAAACCCCGCATCCGTACAACCATGCGCTTTTTGGTCGCCTTGTTCCACGCGCTGATTCTCGCCTGCGTTTGGTGGCTGATTAAAGAAACCGGGCTCGAGGTCAGCTTCGCTGGCTTGCTGGGGTTGTTTGCGGCTGCATTAATCCTCCTGTTAGGCTTGGAGTTCCTCGCAGAACGTTTCCCACTGAAAAACCCCGAAAGCTGGGCGGTGAAATTGGCGCCTGCCGCCAATCTCCTGGATCAGGTGTTCATTCCCTTTACTTCCGTGTTGGTTAAATTACAGGGCGCTGATTCTCTGCATCAGCGTAACCTGGGCTCGGTAACCGAAGATGAGCTGAAAACCTGGGTGGAGGTTGGGCAGCCGGAGGGCGGGCTCGAAGCCGATGAACGTAAGATGATCTATTCCATATTCCAATTTGGCGATACATTGTGCCGGGAAATTATGGTACCGCGTATCGAAGTCCTGGCGTTGGACGTGAACACTCCTCTGCACACCGCCATCAATACGTTGGTGGATTCTGGGCATTCGCGCACCCCCGTCTATGAAGACGTTATTGATAATGTGGTTGGGCTGCTTTACGCCAAAGACCTGCTCAAATTGCACACCAGCCCGACCGATAAGAAGACCATCCGCCGCTTTTTGAGACCGGCTTACTTCGTGCCCGAATCAAAAAAAGTGGATGAGTTGCTCGCAGAAATGCAGGCAAATGGCATTCACCTGGCGGTTGTGGTTGATGAATACGGCGGCATGGCAGGCCTGGTTACGCTCGAGGATATTGTTGAAGAAATTGTCGGCGAAATCAGAGACGAATATGACCAAAGTGAAAAACTGCTGGTTGAAAAAATCAATGCTGACGAATTTATCTTCCAGGGGCGCGTTTCGCTGGATGATTTTAATGATGCCCTTGGCACCGACCTCGAAACTGATCAAACAGATACCCTGGGAGGGTATTTCTACAGCCAGATGAGCCGGGTTCCGGTTGAGGGAGATGAACTGGTTTTTGACGACTGGCAGCTAACGGTTGAAGAGGTTCATGGGCGTAAAGTCGGCAGAATCCGCGCGCTCAAGATGGAGAAAACTGATGCAGCAAACACAAATTAACCAAGAAACGCTTGATAAATTAATCGAATCTGCCCGTGCTGCGCGCACCTGGGCCTATACGCCATATTCTCACTACGCAGTCGGCGCAGCATTGCTGACAGAAAGCGGCAAAATATACGAAGGCGTAAATATTGAAAACGCCGCTTACCCCACAAGCATCTGCGCTGAGCGGGTGGCGGTGTTCAAGGCGGTCTCTGAGGGTGAGCGTGACTTCAGCGCTATTGTGGTCATGACTGACAACGGCGGTACGCCTTGCGGCTCATGCCGCCAGGTGCTGGCTGAGTTCGGCCTCACCACCCGCGTGATAATTGTAGATGTAACCGGCAAGATCCACTTGGATACCACAGTGGAGGGTTTGCTGCCCAAAGCTTTTCGGCCGGAAGATCTTCTTTGAAAGCTGATGCCCAGACCTGACCGTAACATCAGGGTTGATGCAGTTGTCCTGCGGCATTCTGATTGGGGAGAAACCGATCGTCTGCTCGTCTTGTATTCCAAAGAACAAGGAAAGCTGCGCGCCATCGCCAAAGGACTGCGGAAAATCCAGTCACGCAAGGCGGGGCACCTTGAACCGTTTACCAGGGTCACCCTCATGCTGGCGAAGGGTCACGACCTGTGGATTGTTACCCAGGCGGAAGCCATTGACCTCTATCAGCCCATTCGTGAGAATTTGCAAAAAATGGTTCACGCTGCTTATGTGGTGGAACTGCTCGACCGTTTTACTTATGAAGAGGGGCAGAATTGGCAGCTCTACAAACTGCTGACTGAAACACTGGAACGCTTAAGCGCGTTGGAAGATGATTTCGTCCCGTTAAGGTATTACGAAACCCGTCTGCTTTCATTGCTGGGGTACCAGCCGCTGCTGTTTGAGTGCGCCGCCTGTGGTGATGAAATCATCGCCCAGTCTCAATATTTTTCAGCGGATATGGGCGGAGTGTTATGCCCCAAATGCGGAGCGCGCGGTCAGAGCAGCCGCCCCGTTTCACTCGAAGCCTTACGTTTTCTGCGCCATTTTCAACGCAGCGATTTCAAACAGGCACTTCGCGCAAACCCTCCACAGACCATCAGGCAAGAAATTGACGCTCTTCAATACTACTACCTCACCTACCTGCTCGAACGCAGTTTAAATACGCCTGAGTTCCTCAAGCAAATCCAAAGACCACTCTAAAACTTCAAGTCTATAATCCTGTGCGCAAACTGTCAGGGTATAATTGACACACGTAAACGCCAAACCAACCCCGGAGATATTATGAGCAAACCGTTGGATTTTCAATCTGTGATTATGGCATTACAGCATTTCTGGGCTGATCAGGGCTGTCTCATCTGGCAGCCATACTACAGCCAGGTAGGCGCTGGAACGATGAACCCTGGAACCTTTCTGCGCGTACTCGGTCCGGAACCGTGGCAGGTGGCGTACGTCGAACCCTCAGTTCGCCCTGATGATGGCCGCTATGGCGAAAACCCCAACCGTTTTTTGCAGCATTACCAATTTCAGGTCATCCTCAAACCAGACCCAGGCAACCCGCAGGAGATATATCTTAAATCTCTCGAAGCCATCGGTATTGACCCGCGTGAACATGACATCCGCTTTGTCGAAGACAACTGGCAGCAGCCCGCCCTGGGCGCCTGGGGGCTTGGCTGGGAAGTGTGGCTGGATGGACAGGAAATCACCCAGTTCACCTATTTTCAGCAGGCAGGCGGTTTAATGCTTAACCCGGTTGCTGTTGAAATTACCTACGGCCTGGAGCGCATCACCATGTCCTTACAGCGCTCGCGTCATTTCCGTGAGATGCGCTGGAACGACACCTTCACTGATGGCGATGTGAATATGCTGGGCGAGGTGGAACACAGTCAGTATTATTTTGAATTAGCCGATATTGACCGTATGCGTCAGCTTTACACCCTTTACGAGCTGGAAGCGAAACAAGCCCTGGAAAACAAGCTGACTTTACCTGCATACGATTATCTGCTCAAGTGCTCTCATACTTTCAATATTCTCGATACCCGCGGCGCAGTTGGCGTGACTGAACGGCAAATGATGTTTGGCAAGATGCGCGAAATGGCAAGACGGATCTCAGAGTTATACGTCTCCAAACGTCAAGAACTGGGCTTTCCATGGGTTGGAAATGACAACCGCGCCAACCCTCTGAAGACAACACAAACCCGTGAGTTTGAATACCCCAATACACCGGCTGGCTTTCTTCTCGAAATCGGCACCGAAGAACTGCCGGTCGCAGAGCTGGGTAATGCACTGGCACAGTTGACAGAGCGGGTTCCGGTTTTATTATCTGATTTGCGATTGGCTTATGAAAAAGTTAATGTCATGGGCACGCCACGACGGCTGGTCGTGATTGTTGAAGGGCTTGCCTCACAACAAGAGGCGCGCGAAACCCTGGTGAAGGGGCCTCCTACCAACCGCGGTTTTGATGCAGATGGCAAACCCACGCGCGCGGCTGAGGGCTTTGCCCAAAGCAAAGGGTTAAGCGTAAGCGACCTGCAATCGCGTGAAATCGACGGCGGCAGCTATCTGGTAGCGCTGGTTAAAGAAGAATCTAAACCTACCCACTTTGTACTGCAAGAAGCGCTTCCTGGTTTGGTGGAAAGCCTTAAATTCGAAAAAACAATGCGCTGGAACTCAACCAACGTTCCCTTCTCACGGCCGGTGCGCTGGCTGACAACCTTGTTAGGCAGCGAAGCAGTTCCCTTTGAGTTTGCGGGAGTCACTGCATCCAATACTACGCGTGGGCTGCGCTTTAATTCACCAGCCGAATATCAGATCAATTCACTTTCACAGTATCACACCTATCTTGAGGAACAAGGAATTATTCTCGACCCGATAGTGCGTAAGGAAACCATCCAGCGCCAGGTGAACACGCTCTGCGCTCAGGTTGGCGGGGTACCCCTGGAAGATAATGCACTGCTCGAAGAAGTGGCAAACCTGGTAGAAGCGCCCACCGCGCTGTTAGGCAGATTCGACCCATCTCACCTTGAACTGCCTTCAGAAGTGTTAATTTCAGTAATGAAAAAACACCAAAGATACTTCCCCGTTATTGACAATGAGGGCAAGCTTATGGCTTGTTTTATTATTCTGCGTAATGGCAGCGCAGAAGGGGCTGAAACCGTAATTGATGGTAATGAACAAGTCATCAGAGCACGTTTTGCTGATGCACAGTTCTTCATTAAAGAAGACCTGAAACATAATCTCGAAGACCTGCTGCAGCGCCTGGGCTCGCTGACCTTTCAGCAAAAACTGGGCTCGATGTTGGATAAATCTCGCAGGGTCACCACACTTACTGAACAATTGTCAGAGGCTTTGGGGTTAAGCACAGCAGAGAAAACCAGCGCACTGCGCGCCGCAGAACTCTGCAAAGCTGACCTTGTCAGTCACATGGTTGTAGAAATGACCTCGCTGCAGGGGATCATGGGGCGTTATTACGCATTGCACTCCAACGAGCCGAAGGCTGTTGCTGACGCTATTCAAGAACACTACCTGCCGCGTTTCCCCGGCGATGCCGTACCTGCCTCCAAGGCGGGGTTGGCTGTCGGTTTGGCTGACAGATTGGATTCACTGATGGGGCTGTTTGCCGCAGGGCTGGCACCCACAGGAACCAGCGACCCCTTCGCTCAGCGCCGCGCTGCCATTGGCCTTGTACAACTACTTTCTGCATTTGAGATTGATTTTAACTTGCTCCATTGGCTTGAATTGGCTGCTCGACAATTGCCGATCGAAACCAGCGTGGAACAACTTACCGCATGCGCCGAATTCATTACCGGACGTCTGCGCAGCAGTTTGCTTGACCAGGGGTATCGTTATGACGTGATCGATGCTGTATTGGCTGAACAACACAACAACCCTGCCAGCGCCCAGCGCGAGGTGAAAGCACTCGCCCAGTGGGTGGAGCGCGAGGACTGGCACACGGTTCTTCCCGCCTATTCCCGTTGTGTCCGCATCACCAGAGATATCAGTACCAAACAACAAATTGACCCTGCCAAATTCATAGACGCCAGCGAGAACGAACTTTACCGCGTGCTTGAAACCGCCGAAAACAAAAGCCAAAATCAGGGTTCTGTCAACGAGGCATTGAGTGCGTTTTTGCCTATGATCCCTGCAGTCAACAATTTCTTTGATGCCGTGCTGGTGATGAGCGAAGACAGTACAGTGCGCGCGAACCGTTTGGGTTTGCTGCAACGTGTGTCTGCTTTACTCCACGGAGCCGCCGACCTTTCTCGGCTCGAAGGGTTCTAATATCGGCATTTCTCAAGCCACTCACTCGCCGGCGCCTTAAGCAAACTCGGTTAAAATAGATCAAATGACTGCGGTTGATGAAATCAAAGCCAGGCTCGATATTGTGGACATCGTTTCTGAAACGGTGAAACTTCGCCGTTCTGGCAGAAACTATACCGGCTTTTGCCCCTTCCACCCCAACGCCAAAACACCTGCTTTCGCCGTCTTTACAGATTCAGGTACCTGGCGCTGCTTCGGGCAGTGTAATGAAGGCGGCGATATTTTCAAATTTGTGATGAAGCGTGAAGGCTGGGATTTCGCTGAAACTTTGAAATACCTGGCTGCCAAAGCTGGCGTTACCCTCACACCGCTCACCCCAGAACGCAAGGAAAAAGAAGATGAGTACGAAACCCTGCGAGCCATACTCGAAGAGGCTGTCAAGTATTATCAATTCCAGCTGACCAATACTCCTGCCGGTAAAACTGCTTATGATTATTTGATTAACCGCGGCATCCTGCCTGAGTCAATTGAGGCTTTTGAACTGGGATTCGCGCCAAACTCGTTTGAAGCTCTGCTCAGCCACCTCGGCGGTAAAAACCGTTCTCTGGCGCACATGGCAGAGGTGGGTTTGGTTGTGGAAAGAGATTCTGGTGGATTCTACGACAAATTTCGCAACCGTATCATGTTTCCCATCCGTGATGCCGCCGGCAAGATAACAGGTTTCGGCGCTCGCATTCTCAACCCCGATGACATGCCGAAGTTCCTCAATTCAGCGCAAACACCGCTCTTCAACAAGAGCAACCTGTTGTATGGTTTGAACCAGGCTAAGAAAGCCATTCGTGATGCCGACCAGGTGGTTATCGTGGAAGGGTACCTGGATGTTATTGCCCTTCACCAATGCGGATACAACAACACAGTATCGCCGATGGGTACCGCGCTCACTGAAATACAGCTGCGCCAGTTGAAAAAATATACCCGCCGCATCGTATTGGCTTTGGATGCCGACGCGGCCGGAGAAAAAGCAACTCTGCGCGGCGTCGAAATCGCAAGGCAGACACTTGACCGTGAGGATGAAATTGTATTTAACCCAGGCGGATTACTCAAACATGAGGCCAGGCTGCAGGCAGATGTACGCATCACGCCCATCCCGGCAGGTCTTGATCCTGATGACGTGGTACTGAAAGATCCGCAGGAATGGCAGCGTATACTCGATCGAGCCAACCCAATTGTCGTTCATGTGATGGAATCGCTGGCAACAGGACAAAACCTCGATGATGCCAAGGTAAAAGCAGCGATTGCTGCACAGGTGATTCCATTGATTGAGGATGTTCCTTCTGCGGTTGAACGCGACGCCTACCGGCAGCAGTTGGCCCGCCTCTTGAAAGTCGATGAGCGTTCACTCTTGGGCAGCCAAAAAGTGCGCGAACCCGGCAGACGCAAGCGGTTGGAACCCACAGACCGCCGGCAGACTGAGGTGCCGCCGCAAAGTGCCGCTATTGAGAACCGCAACTCACAGATGGAAAAGCATATCCTTGCTCTTCTGCTGCAAGAAACAAACCGCTGCTCTGAGCTTGAACGTGCGCTGAGGATTGCGAACCTAAAAGCCTTAACCACAGAAGATTTTGAAGACTTTCAAAATCAAGAAATTGCCCGTTTGCTGCTGAAAGGGATCACGCAGGATATGGTTGACCCTTTGGATTTTGTCAAAGAGCACATTCCGATTGAAATGCAAGACCGACTTTTTGATTTGACAAACAAAGCGCGGTTCGAAAAGATATTAGAAGAAGCTTTTTCTCTTGATCTTTTTCGAACCTTGATTTCATTGCGTCTCAACCGCATTAATCAAGTGCTCAACCAGATGCGCTTTTTGCAGGACGAAGACAACCCTGACCAAGAGAATCAAATTGACCCAACCGCGATGATGCAATTTATGGTCGAACGCGGAAAACTTGATCAAGCATTAGCCAAAGCGTCGATGAAATTTTTTTGATTACTCTATGGTATATTTAACCAATGTCTCAGGATGAAACTGCTTCAGCGGACATTAATCAACCGCAAAAAGGCAATCTGCCTCTTCCAGCCAGCGTTAAATCCAACCCGGTCAAAAAAACAATGCCGCCTAAAAGCGTAAACCAAAAAACATCAGTCAAACACAGTCAGAAAAAAACGTCAGCGAAAGCGGTTGCTTCGACGAAGCCATTTTCTTCACCCTTAGGGGACAAAAATTTAACAGACCCGCCTCTTGAAAACCCTGACTTCGAAGAAACACCGGCCTCTGCGTCGTGGAATGAGCTGCAGGTTGATGACCCGGTCGATCTTCTCGATGACTCATCACTATTAACGGATATGACTGATGACCCGGTGCGCCTGTACCTTAAGGAAATTGGTCAGATTAGCTTGCTCAACGCAGATACCGAATTCAGGTTGGCAACAAGGATTGAAGCAAGTTTCCGCTTGGATTCTCACAGCCATCACATTAAACCTGCTCCCGAGGAAAAAGGATATTACCGCGCTCTTTACCTCGCGATACTTGATGACCTCTTGACTTCGTGGAAACGCCTTCAAGAAGACAGCGATAGATTGCGCTTAGGCGAAACCCCCGAACTCGCCCTGACCCTGGCAGAAGCGCAGCTCCTCAAAATTACCTGGCAGACTGATGAGCCTTCATATCTGCGGAATTACTTTGATAATGGTCATTGGGGAAAAGACCCGATATGGGAAGGACTTGTCAAGCAGGTTTTCACTGTTTATATCTGCCTGTATCTTCTGCCTGAGAAATTATCCTTGGCATTAATGGCTTATATTCACAAGAACGATTCCTTACCTGATCTTATTTGGTTCAGGCGGCGTTTACCCGCTGAAGCAGAATTGGCGTCAGAAATCATTCACCTTCACCATTTAGCCGAAGAAGCCAACCAGGCGCTGATTCGCGCCAACCTGCGCCTGGTGGTGAGCGTTGCCAAGCGCTACCTCGGACGCGGAATTTCTTTCCTTGACCTCATTCAGGAAGGCAACCTCGGCTTGTTGCGGGCAGTAACAAAATTTGACGCCACACGCGGCTTCAAATTCAGCACCTACGCCACCTGGTGGATCAGGCAGGCTATCAGCCGCTATATCGCAGAGCATGGACGTACTATTCGTATTCCGGTCCATTTATATGAAGCCATCAGCCGCCTAATGCGGGTGCAGCGTGGATTAATTCAGGAGCTTGGCAGAGAACCATCGCTTGAAGAGCTGGCGCTTGAATCTGATCTCATCTCCACCGAAGATGCTGCTGCCATCAAGCTGGCGCGTATCACCCACCAGCCGCTTGAAGGTGAATTACAACGCCGCTGGACATGGGCAACGATTAAGGCGCAGCGCATCCTCGACTCTGCTGAAGAACCAATCTCGTTGGAAAGACCTGTTGGAGATGAAGAAAGCAGCCAGTTGGGTGATTTTATTCGTGATGACGACGCTCTTGAACCGATGGATGCTGCTGCACGCGAGATGTTGCGCGAGCAGGTAGTTAACGCCCTTTCAGCCCTTTCAGAGCGCGAACGGCAGGTACTTGAACTGCGTTTTGGTTTGATTGATGGCAAAGATCACACCCTTGAAGAAGTGAGCCGTTATTTTAATGTCACGCGCGAACGAATCCGTCAAATTGAAGCCAAAGCCTTGCGAAAATTACGCCACCCCACCCGCAGCCGCTTATTGAAAGAGTACCTGAGTTAATTGAATACACCGATGAAAATGAAAATATCAGCGCTTTCGGTATAAATCAGTTTGACAAAACGAACTTTTCCCAGATTCCTTATGACTTGCAGCCTGTTTTCATCCATGTTATACTTTATTTACTTGAGATACTTACCATCATTAAAAGGTACACTCTGGTTTCAACAATTGATACCAGAAAATTCCAAATCCCGTTCCTAAAAAATATATTGCCATCCCACGCCTGAACCAAGGCCAAGGAACCAATATTCAAACTACGCTAATGGACAAGACATTATGAAAATGCTCGAAATGGAAGTTGCCACCCTTTCTTCTTTACGTGCGGTTGCAGAAGAACTTAAGATCCCAAACGCCAACCGAATGAAGAAAGAGAACCTGATTATCAATATACGCCGCGCAGAGGCTGAAAAAGAAGGCTTGGAAGTGCGCGGAGGGGTACTCGAAATTACCCCTGAAGGTGTGGGGTTCCTGCGCACCAACTATTCCATCGGCGCAGAAGATGTGTATGTTTCACAAGCACAGCTTCGACGCCATGACTTGCGCATGGGTGACCTTGTAATCGGGTCGGTTCGTCCGCCGCGTGATGCTGAGAGGCATTACGGTTTGCTCAAGGTTGAAGCCATCAATGGTATTCCACCTGAAGAAATGCGCAGCCGCAAAGCCTTTGAAAGCCTTACACCGATTTTCCCTGATGAACGCTTCAACCTCGAAACCGACAAGAGCATTCTGTCTTCTCGGGTCATCGACCTCATCGCTCCCATTGGCCGCGGTCAGCGCGGAATGATCGTCTCTCCGCCGAAAGCCGGCAAAACCACCATTCTCAAACAACTGGCAAACTCCATCAGCGCCAACAATCCTGAGGTGCACCTCATCATCGTCCTCATTGGCGAACGCCCTGAGGAAGTAACCGACATGGACCGCTCGGTGGATGCCGAAGTGGTCGCCTCCACCTTTGATGAACCGGTGAGCGCGCACGTGCGTACGGCTGAAATCACACTGGAACGCGCCAAACGGCTGGTGGAAATTGGCCGTGATGTGGTTATTTTGATGGATTCATTAACCCGCCTGGCGCGTGCTTACAACCTGGTAGTCAATCCTTCTGGCCGCACCCTTTCAGGCGGTATGGACCCTTCAGCCTTGTATCCGCCAAAGAAATTTTTCGGCGCGGCGCGCAATATCGAAGAAGGCGGATCCTTAACCATAATCGCCACCGCCCTGGTGGATACCGGTTCACGCCTTGACGATGTGGTCTATGAAGAATTCAAAGGAACTGGTAACATGGAGCTGCACCTGTCACGCAGGCTGCAAGAACGCCGCGTTTTCCCGGCAATCGATATCGAGCGTTCATCGACCCGCCGCGAAGATTTGCTGCTTGGACCTGATGTTTTGCCGCGCGTGTGGTTAATGCGCCGTATGTACCTGCAAATGATCGGCAACCCGCCGCAAGGTGCGGGGATGGACCCCGCAGTAGCCACTGAAGCCATTTTACAACGCATGGTACGCGCCAAAAACAATTTGGACTTTTTGGATAACTTGACGGAGGATTAGTGACCAAGAAACAACCCGCCATTGAAGCTGAGCCTGAAGCCGAAGCTGTGGTTAAACGGGCGACCCTTCCATGGGAAGTTATTCTTGCCTGGGCAGGAACTATCATCCTGGTGGCCATCATGCTGGCTGTGCTATTGCAGTACAACCCATTTAAGAAAGCAGCCCCTGCTCAAACTGAGATTGTAGAAAATGGCAGCACCATTGAATTGCCTGCATTAACCCATTCGCGCGGCGATCATTCAATTATCCGCGTCGTCAGCCTTGATACTGATGTTCCTGAAGGCGTGAGACATTTCGCTGTAAAATACACGGTTGAAGAAGGCGACTCAATTTTCGCTATCGCTAAACTTTACAATCTTCAGCCTGAATCTATTCTGTGGGCAAATTATGATCTTCTGCATGATGATCCGACCTTCCTTGCTCCCGGTTGGCGGTTGACCATTCCGCCCACCGATGGAATTTACTATCAGTGGAAGGAAGGGGACACCCTGGAAAAGATTGCCGAAAAATATTTTGCCAACGTTGCGGATATTATCCGCTGGCCTTCCAACCATATGGACATCACCAATCCCTCCACCGAGGGTTTGGAATATGTAATGATCCCCGATGGTTTCCGCCCAATCCAATCGTGGATCGTCCCGCTGGCTTTTACGCCAGGCTCAGGTGCCACGCGTGTGATTCTTGGCCCCGGAAGCTGCCCTTCAACCGGTTACGCGCTGATCGGCTCAACCGGCTTTATCTGGCCAGCCGGAAACCACAGTGTTTCAGGGTTTGACTTTACCAGCTACCACCTCGGGATTGACATTGCCGCTGGTGAAGGCGCCCCTGTCTATGCTTCTGACAGCGGTACCGTAACTTATGCCGGCTGGAACGACAGCGGCTACGGCTACATGGTGGTTATTGACCATGGCAACGGTTACGAAACGCTGTACGGTCACCTCTCTCAGGTTTCTGTGGGCTGCGGTCAGGGTGTCTATGCGGGCACCATGATCGGCACCGCAGGAAACACCGGCCGGTCGTACGGCGCACATTTGCACTTTGAAGTACGGCTCAACGGCGGGTTCGTCAACCCCTGGTCAGTCTTAAACTAATCTGCTGATTGTGATACAAATCGGGAGGTTTTCACCTCCCGATTTTTTATAAACTCTGTTGTTTTTAAGCAATTTAATTCCCGCTTGAGGATATCCGATTCTTTTACTTTTTCGCATCCGAAAATAAAGGTCACAGGCATATACAGAGATAAGCGCTGTTAGAGCAAGGTGAGCGGGTCAAGTATGGTGTCTACCGCCAAACCCGGCGACTGCCAATTTAGGGAGGGAGGCGATGCAAGCACAAGCGCAGGATCTGGGCCGCGGATGATGACTTGCCAGCGATAATAGCCGGCACGCTTCTGATAAAAGCATGGAACTGGTCCAATCATGAAGGTGTTGCGAAAACGTCCCCGTTCAATTCTTTCCTTAATTTGTTCCCCAGCCGTAATGGCGGCTTGCTGTGCCGCCTGTGCGTTCGTATGTCTGAACTCAATCTTAAGCAGCCGGCTAAATGGGGGATAACCCATCCGCTGCCGGATCTCAAGTTCGGTCTTATAGAAACCCTCTGAATCATAAGCGGCTGCCGCCTGAATGGCATAATTATCAGGCTGATAAGTCTGGAAAATGACCTTTCCTCCGCGGCCGCTGCGCCCCGCCCTGCCTGCAACCTGGGTCAACAACTGATAGGTGCGTTCTGCAGCCCGAAAATCAGGCAGGTTTAGCGAGAGATCTGCCAACACAACTCCCACCAAGGTCACCAGCGGAAGATCGAGGCTTTTCGCCACCATTTGAGTGCCGATGAGAATATCTGCACGATGCTGCACAAAATGATCGAGTATGATGTCGTGAGCGCCGCGGTAGCGGGTGGTATCAGCGTCCCAACGCAGCACTCGCGCATTCGGGAAAGCCTCATTTACATGCGTTTCCAAACTTTCTGTTCCCATGCCAAACCGGCGGATACTGCGGCTGGAGCACGCAGGGCATTTATCGGGCAGCCCACGCTGGTAGCCGCAGGTATGGCAGATGAGCGCAGTAGAATCGGCATGCCATGTAAGCTGGGTGTCGCAGCGCGGACAGCACATCACACAGCCGCATTCACGGCAAAAAACGTAAGAAGCGCTGCCGCGGCGATTGAGGAAGAGAATCGCCTGTTCTTGGCGCGCCAAAACTGCGGCGAGCGAAGCATGCAGCTCGCGGCTGAAGGGAGACCGGTTACCGGCACGCAGTTCGCGGCGCATATCCACCACATCGATTGGCGGCATTTCAAGGTATTGTGCGGGCTCATTTTCAGCCAGGCGGTTCGCGTTATCCGCGTGCGCCAAAACCCGCTTTGGCAGACGAAGCACTTGCCAGCCATTTTCATGAAACTGATGCTGTAACTCAACCCCCGGCGTCGCGCTGCCAAGCAGTAGTTGAGCGCCTGTGACTCGGCTTAAGGCGTATGCCGTTCTGACTGCATGGTAATGTGGCAATTTCTCATCCTGATGATATGAATCATCGTGTGCTTCATCGATAATGATCAACCCTGGATTGGTCAGCGGAGAGAACAGAGCGCTGCGCGGCCCTACCACAATGGAGATCATGCCTGCCCTGATGCGCCGCCAAGTGTCATAGCGTTCGCCTTCAGAAAGCTTTGAATGCACCAGCCCAACTTTCCCGGCGAAGCGGGCAAAGAAACGCTTTACGGTTTGCGGCGTGAGAGAGATTTCAGGTACAAGGATGAAAACACCTTTGCCATCTTCAAGCATCTGTGCCGCTGCCCGCAGGTACAACTCGGTTTTTCCGGAACCTGTCACGCCTTCCAAAAGGATCGGTTTGGTTTGGGTTTCGCTTGTCAACTGGTGGTGGATTGCGCGCCAGGCTGCATCCTGATCAGGCGTCAGTAGCGGCGGTTGTGTAAGCACCGGTTTCAGGTTTTCCAGTGGGTCGCGCCAGATTTCAGTTTCTCCGAAAATAATCAAGCCTTTCGCTGCCAATGCAGATAAATCTGAGGATGAAGCGCCGCTTTGCGCATAAACCCATGAGACAGGCACAGGGATCGCCTGTTCTTCAAGAAATTTGAGTGCGGCATTGCGGCGTTCAGCAGCAGCGCTGTTCGCTCGACCAGTGACGATTTCCGGGTTATCCTCCCAACCAGCCTGCGCGCTGAAGAGAGCGGTGCGGATGATTCTTGGACGAACAGAAGGCGGCAGCAGCACTGAGGTGCTCTTAATCAACCCCCTCTTTTCCAAACCCGGTAGGCTCTCCCTCCAGGGGATGCGCGGCAA
>WPCI01325994.1_pt1 | contig 24279 bp, 22 predicted proteins | sample 5399871 | NCBI WGS metagenome assembly WPCI01 (sample SAMN12869469, study PRJNA574797) | sludge metagenome | isolation source: wastewater treatment of pH7 | place: China:Beijing | collected 2019-05-20 | reverse complement strand
CCTATCAACCAATCAGAATCTCATAAACGATATAAAGCTCCCAATTTGAGATTTTGATTTTATAAAACTGTTCCAATGTATAAAAAATGGTTTGAGCATTTTGGTAGAAAGGTTTGTTATTGATTTTCAGTTCATTGATCTCTTCCGGAACGGGATAATCTTCTGCCCCCAGAATTGTCCGTTCTACCATTAAGGCTAGATGCATCATTAAATTAAATTTCATTTTGGCGCTCAATTGCAGACTAAATCTTTTTTCACATTTGCTAACGACGTCTTCTACTTGACGAATAATCACATCTGGATTTAAAAATTCCAGTTTTTCCGACAGTCCCTCTTTCGAAAAGAAATGAATAAATTCATTCATTAATAAGGGAATACTGCTCGGGTGAATCAAGTTTTTCAACTGACTATTTAACTGATTTTCAGCATCTTCATCTAACACGTCGATCAAATTGATACTTGGAACTGGAGTTTTATTATCCAAATACGACGTCGTCAAGATTACAGCCGTCTCCTTCAAGTAGCCTTCCTCTGAATAGGCCCGCTCCAAAGTGTTGGCCAATTCACTGTAATTCAACACGATTAATTTGATATCAGGATTGAAATATTTTTCGCAAATCTTCTTGATTTTTTTGGCAATATCTCGACCAGAAATGCTCGCGATGATGACATTTTTTTCTACGGCAAAGCCCTCAAAATACTGGACATTTGTCACAAACTTTTGCTCAGCTGTTTTGGCGATTTCGTAAAAAAGATTCCCATTGATCAGCTGTTGACCAACCTCTAAAGCATAGGACGTAGTAAGGTTGTTAATAACTAACAGTTCTCCGAGAATCTGAGGTTTCAAGCTTTTATACAGATGCGTCAATGACCCCATATCTACTAGCATGATCACCCCTTCAGAAGTATCTCTTTCTGCTAACCAGTCGCTGACCTTAGTGATGATATCACGCGCATTGGAAGATAATGGCATGTTGATAGCATCAAACACGTATTCACCACACATCTTGTTTGCAACCGCCTGAATACTACTGGCCGTCGTATTTCCATGAGCGACAAGCAATGCTTGATAACGAATATCTTCAGATACTTTGCCGATCAATAGTACGCCTAAGAAAAACCTAACGAAAGGCCGGATCTCAGCGTCAAGCTTTTTCGTAAGATTCGCAGCTAAAAGTAACGTTCTAGGATACTGCTTTGATAAAAGATGGCTTTTTTCTTGCAGTTCTTTTAGTGAAAGGTCCCCTTTTAGAACTTGCAATAGACGACAAACACTTTCGACTGCTTCTAGTGTCAGCGCTCGATCGTCAATCAGCGCTTGATTTTGTTGCTGAATGCTGGAAATGATCGTTACAGAAAGGCTCTCATTGGTCACAGTCACGGTATTGGCCAAATACTTACTATCAAATTCTTGTAATTTTTCCCTTAACTCATCAAAGTCCTCTAAATCACATAAAGGTGCCAATTTTTTTATAAAAACTTGACGCTCTACCTTTGGAGATGCTGGTTTTGGTGGATAAGCAATTTGAATGGTTGACTGTAGATTTTCCCCGATGAAAAGTTTGGGACTTTCTGGCGTACGCCGTAACGCATCTGCGCAATCCATCCTGACTTGATTAGATAAACTACCGATATTTCCCGAAAGCTCTTGGGTAATCAAATCAGAAAAAATTTCATTTGAAATAGTGATACTTTTTTTGATCCGCTCTGCTTCACGTTCGAACAAGTATTTGACTAGTTCGATCCGTTCAAAAATCGGACGCTCATGAAATGCTGGTAAGTCGATCACCACTGAGATTCGGCGATAAAAAGTCGGTAATAGAACTTCTTCTGGTACCTCTGTTGTCGCAAATAATAGGCGGACATTGGCATGAACTGACTCAGCTTCCTCGCCGATCGGTCGAAATTGTCCAGTATCCATGAATTGGAACAGCTTTTCTTGATTTTCATTAGAAAGGCGATGAACTTCATCCAAAAATAGAACACCGTTATCTGCCTGAGCTAACAGTCCTGTTTTTTCTTTTTCTGCTCCCGTAAAGGCCCCCTTCGTATGACCAAAAAGGATCGATGACAAGAGTTCCGGATTGTTAGCATAATCAGCACAGTTAAAGACCAGAAACTTTTTGGCTCCTGGACTATTTTTTTCTTGGAGATACTTAAAAATCAAATGGGCTAAAAAACTCTTGCCGACGCCACTTGCACCATGTAAAAGCAACGGTAGCCCTAACGGTGGATATAAGACAGCCGCTTTGCATTTTTCAATGGCCTTTCTAGCACTACCACTACTCCCGATATATTGATCGAAAACATCTTCTCCTGTGGAAGAGGCTATTTGATTGAGGGACCAGTAAACTGGTTTTGTGCCGCTTTTAGCGATTTCATTTTGTTCTAATAACTCATTTAAATATAGACTAGTAGCAGAACGGCTTAGTTCGATCGCATCGGCAATCTCTTGCGTTGTCAGCGCCTGTTCTTGTGATAAAATTTTGAATAATTGTTCTCGTGTTTCTTGTCGCATATGTCTGCCTCCCCTCAATTAAAATACAGTATCTCTAGAAAATTGTCATCTCATTGACTAGCAATACTTTTTTTCTCTTCTATAATCAGAAATCAGACAAAGACTACCACAGTCTGGGACAGTGATTTTCTGTCCCCTTGCGCTAGTCTTTATAGAAATATCTTTAATTTTTAACTAGAAATGATTCACCTGTGCCAAACACTTGCGACAGAACTAACGCCACTGCGTCTTTACTAGTTTTTGCTTGCGGAACTGCTAAATCGCCGGAATCTGCAAAACGATTCAACCAGATTGGGTGCCAACCGGCTAAATGGGCAGGAATGATATCATTTTGGTAACTATCTCCCAAATAATAAATTTGTGTGATTTCTTTAGGCAGTTGTGCCGCGACTTTTTGAAAGCAACTTACATTTGGCTTGGCGTCACCTAAATCTTCGGAAATAAGCTGCCATCTCGGCTCAATATAACGATTTAGTCCTAATTGATCGAGCTTTCTTTGTTGCTGTTGTTTGAAGCCATTCGTTAAGATGCCACAAAAAATCTCATTTTTCCCTAGCAAATCCAACAATTCCATCATTTCAGCCGATAATCTCTGTTGTCTTTGGCAACGATGATAGGCATCATCTAATTCAGCTAGAATCGAGGGATCTTTTTGGTTTAAGGCGTTTAAAACAAAAGACCACCGTTCGTACTGCTGGGAAGAAGTGACTTGATTCGTCTGATACTGGTGATAAATCTTTTCACTGTTGGAACGAAAATCACGATAAAGTTTTTTCAATGAAGCTTCTGTTATCAGCAATTCAGAAAAATAGGTTTCAATGGTCCATTTGAAAGCATGATAATTATCGAGCAACGTATCATCCACATCGAAAAAAACGGCTGTCTTTTCTAACATACACCTAACAGCCCTAGAATAATCCCTAAGAACATGATACCGAACATCACAACATTTACGTTGACCTTTTTACGTAATAACCAAAAAGCAAAAAGGGTAACCGCTAATGGGATAATACCAATGAATAATTGATCGAGATACTCTTGAATCTTCATAACTTCTTTGCTGCCTTTGACACTTACTTCTAAAATAGTCTGGAATTTAACATTTGATGCAGTCATTGAACCCATCATCATCAAACCTAGCATACTAGAAGCTTTAGTCAAAATCTTCATCCCACCAGATTCATACATCCGTTGAATAAAGTTAGCACCTACAGAATAACCGCTGTATAAAGCATAGTAATGAATCAAGAAGGCTGGGACATTGTAGATCACTAAGAACATGATTGCGCCTAATGGTGACCCAGTCGCAGCTAGAGAGATTCCGATTCCAGCAGCAATGACTCGCAAGATGCCCCAGAAGAAAGAATCGCCAATTCCTGAAATGGGTCCCATCAATGAAGCTTTTACGGCGGTAATCGAACTAGCGTCAAAGTCTTCATCTTCGCTGTTTTGTTTTTCCATTGAAGCGACTAAACCCATGATAAAGTTATTGATATGCATCGTAGCATTGAACCAAGTCGTATGGCGGACGATCGCCTCAGCCTGTTCTTCTTTAGTTTTATAAAAGCGATTGATCACCGGCAGCAACGTATAAATTACCCCAACTGCGTGGTATTGAGTTGCTCCTGTTCGACTAGCATTCATGGTCCATGAACGCCAAAAAACGGACCGCATCATTTTCTTTTCTTCTTTTGTCATATTTTCTTGGAATTTCATGCGAAAAAGTCCTCCTCTTCTTCAACTTTAGTCATTGGACCAGCATGATGATTGCCGCCACCATTACCGGAATCTCGAATTTCAAGATCTCGTTGTGCACTGACTACACAGATGACCACACCAATAACAGCTACCGCTACTGCTGGTAATTGTAAATAGGCGGTCAAAACAAAGCCTAAAATATAGAAAACCGAAAGTTTATTGTCCCATAATAATTTCATTAACATCGCAAACCCGACAGCTGGTAACAAACCACCGGCGGCACTGAGCCCGTTCATTAAGTTTTGTGGAATATTTTCAACAAAAGTATTTACCGGACCGCTACCTGCCAAAATACCGATAAAGGAAATCGAGGCAATGATCACATAATAAATCGCCCAAGTCCCATAGTGCAATGCCACTACCATTTTTTGATTATTTTCACGAGCTGCTTTATCTAAAGCCGGAGCAAAGATATTCATAAAAACATTTTTCAAGAACATCACGACAAAGGCTGCCAGCATTCCAATCGGAACCGCTAATGTCATCGCAGCTTTTGTTTCGACATTCGAAATAATGGCAAACGTCGTTGCTAATGTTGTTGCAGTTACTGGTTCTGCGGCAATCACACCGCCAATATTGACATTTCCTAAAAAGACCGCCTCTAAAGATGCCCCCATCAGAATGCCTGTTTTCATATCACCCATCAGTATCCCAGTCACCAGACCTACGACTAAGGGGCGTTCCATCATACTCTGACCCGTTAAATAGTTACCTGCAAAACAGATAAATACTGCTAGGGCAGCCATCGTTGCATGCATCAACATTTTCTTTTCCTCCTATTTCAACGCATCTTTTAAACTTAATTGTGGATTTGACGGTAAAACTTGATTATAACTGTTTACCCGTTCAAGCTGAGCCAATTCTCTGGCCGCAACAAGTTCAGTCGGATTTAGCTGAACACTTGGGAAAACCATCGTTTTAGTCCCTGGATCCGATTTATCGAAACGGCCAGCATTCGCGACATTGACTGTCTCTACATTTTTTACATTCTGAGCGATTGTATTCGCATCAGAAACACTGTTTACAATGACAAAGATACGTTTGTCTGCACCTCTAGGATCGTTAAAGACATTGATTGCATCAGCGACCGACCGAATCAATAGTTTCATTCCGTTGGGAACGGCCATTTTTAAGGTCATTTGCATTACTTCATTTTTTGCGGCCTCATCGTTGGCCACCACTAACAATGGTGCATTCAATTCCTTTGTCCATACAACTGCTACTTGACCATGGATTAGACGGTCATCTACACGAATTTGCGTAATCATTCTATTTCCCCCTAAAATTATTGCTTATTTTTTATTTTCTGCTGGCCTTAAAAAAAGGATTCTTCTTCTGGCAGCTTCGTAGATACTAAACATACTTGGCTTTCATTGATTGCTTCGTTGATGCTTTCCTGAGTAAAAATTTCGTTTTCTGCAGATAATACCAACGTCAAAATAATTGCTAAATTACTATTGGAAACAATAAAGATTTGGTCTTTTTTACTCATCAATGTTTCTGAGACAACTTTTTGATTGACACTACCACCAAATAAATCGGTAAAGATCACTCCTTGTTCTTCTTCGCCGACAGATTCGATAAACGCAGTAACCGCGGGTGTAAAATCATCTGCCGTTAAATAGGCATCAATTACTTCGAGCTCTGCTCCTTTATCGGCTAAAATTGTCAGAGAATTTTGAAAACCGCTGGCTAGCCGTCCATGTGTGGCGACTAAAAATTTCTTTTTCATATGATTCACCTCACTTTAATATTAAGCAAGTCCCATGCCAAAAATAAAAAGGATAAAAAAGCGCGGGTTCTCGCACTTTTTTATCCTTTTAAACTGTTTAAACAGTTTATTGAATACTTAAACACATTGGTTAGACTTACAGGCAGAGTCTCTCAGACCCAATAAGGTTCCTGTTTATCCTAGTAACCACTACCGAAAAGACGTTAAGCCGGCAAATGTCTTTAAACTTCTTTAATCCAATTGATAGTTCCACTGATCGTTATAAAGAGCAAAGCGTTCCGCTCGATAGGCCCAGGCACTGGCTGGAAAATCCGTCAGATCGACGTTAAAGACCGTGTCGCCGTCTGAGGTAACTTCCATGATGGAGCTGGTCTGGCCGTTGTCGCGATAGCCAAAATCAACCAATCGATTGCCGGTATCCTTGAGATAGCGAGCACTGCCGATGATTTTGGTAAAGTAGTCCGTTCCTAGTGCTTCACCAAAATTCCAAACTTCTTCGATCGTCTGGTCTGTTTCGTTGATCCGAACTTGCCGAGCTTCTGAGTAGTTTTCAGAAGTTTCGTCATCGCCGCGGGTGACCGAAATATTGTTATCGTAAAACATCAGATCCGTTGTTTCAGCATTTCCGTCTTGATCAGGTAGGATAATCGCAGCATGTTGACCGCCGCTGGCCTTGACCTCGCCGGCTAGAAAATATTTCTGATAACTTTGTGGCCAAGTGCTACTGTCGCCGATGATCCATTTAATCTCTGAAGTGTCGTAAGCGATTTTCATGATCGTATCTTGATGCCTCCCCGAAATTATAATGCTATTTGTCTGTTTCATCATAAGCCACCGAATTTTGATGGAACCAATCGATTTTTCCATCTTCACGGCTAGTTGAATCATAGGTTTCATAGAAAGATTTTGGTAAAATAGCTTTCAAATCAATCGTTTTCTCGATCTCACCGGTTTTGCGATTTATTTCAATCATGGTGTCTTCGATGTAAGTACTGCCATCATTGACGGTCAATAATAGATTCCCGCTTGGCAATTCAATGCCGTCATGATGGACGACCGTTGTTTCTCCTTCACTTGTGCCCGCTTCATTGGCTGCATTAGAGCTGGAAAAATCGTAGCGCTGGTAGATTTTTCCTAAGTAGTCCGTCTCTAACAACACATTATACGTTTTGGCGGCATTGGATTCTTTGGTCAAATAAAGTAAATTACCATTGTTCAATTCTTTGAAGATATGACTATTGTAGCGCGTTGAATACCAACGAACGTCACCATTTGTATCAAAGGCATAGGCTTGTTTTGTACTAGGCACCACAAAGGTTAATTCACTGTCGCCTAAATCCATTTTTGTAGTATCTGCCGTTTTGACGTCAATCTTTGCGCTGGATTTGGGCAACGTTCCTGTTTTAATCGTTACCCTTTTTTCCAGGCTGTTGCCTGTTTCGTCGGTCAAAGTTACCGTCACTTCATTTTCGCTAGCGGCATAGAGTCCTAAAACGGGGATACTATGGTCCGTCGTGTATGCGTCGAAATCGTTTGTAATCGTGGTTGCCTCATCCTTTCCGGCAACCGAGATTTCGACTTTCATAGCTTCCGTTGTTTGAAAAAGTAGCAGCGCTGACAGCGGACTGGCCTCGTAAGGATTAAGCTGAATATACATATTGTCTTCATCGTATTTACCGCTTTTCAACAACCGTTGATACTTTTCTTCTTTTTCCGTTTGATCCGCTTGCCAGTCTTCATTCAATGAAACCGTCAGTTCAGCCGCTTGCTGATTCGACTCCGCAGCACTTATCCCGCAACCTGCTAGGCAAAACACCAAGCCAATCAACCAAATCGCCTTCTTTAATGTCGTCTTCATCTACTAACTCCTTCCATTAAGATACCTGACTGAAGCTTTGGTTTTTCAGTTCGTAGACCACATCGCAAGCTTTCGCCACCTCTTGTTCATGAGTCACTAAAATGATGCATTTTTGTTGTTCATGGGCGATTTCTTGGAAAAGTCGGACGATTTCTTGTGAAGTCGCTTCATCTAGATTGCCGGTCGGTTCATCGGCCACGATCAATTCATGTTCGCAGCACAACGCGCGGGTGATGGCTACGCGCTGTTGCTGACCACCAGACAAGAGAGTGACTTTTTTTTCTGCCAACTCTTTTGAAATACCGACTTTTTCTAAGTTTGCCAACGTGTAGGCCTTTTTATCCGTTTGTTGGCTTTGGGCGATCTCCATCGCCGTCACCACATTGTCCAGTGCTGATAAATACGGCAATAAATTATAGGCTTGAAAGACGATTGAAACATCTTGGCGGCGATATTCCCGCAGGCCGATTTTCTTCAATGGTTTGTCTTCATAAAAAATCGCTCCACTTTTTGGCGTATCCAAGCCCGCGATCAAGGATAAAAAGGTTGTTTTTCCTGAACCGCTTGTTCCTAAAATCCCATACATCTGACCCTTTTCAAAGGTTAAATTGACTCCTTCAAATAGCGGCCCATTATTTTCATACCAGTAACCTAGTTCTTTGGTTGTTAATGTCATAACGCTCATTCCTCTCTTTGACTATTTTTTTAGCGAAACCTACGACAGGTGTTGCAGGAATCTCAGGCAATCAAGATTTTCTTCGGATTCAAACGTAAAATCCCCGCCGATGATAAGACGATCGAAAATAAACTGATTCCTAACCCGATCCCCGCGAGACTCACAATCTCCATTGGTTGCAAGGAAATATTCAGTTCTTGGATGGCTTCGGTTTGGGTGAATGGATTGCCCCCCATTTGAGCACCACCACGAGGGCTAGCATTTCCGCTTGGCATTTGACCTTGTCCAGGTCCACCATTTCCGGCTGGATTGGCTTGTGTGTTAGCTTCTTGTGACGTGGTTTGTTGGTTTAATAATTGATTCCCCACGGCGTTGCCCACCACATTTCCGCTGGCTGCAGCAATTCCTAAAGCAAAGAGCATACAGATAACTATTTCCACAAAAAATTGTGCGATGACTTTCGTCCGTGACTCGCCTAATGAAAGCAGCACGCCAATCTCGTATTTCCGTTCACGGATTGACAGCATAATAATCAGTGTCAAAATAATCACACCCGCTGCGGCCACCAGAAGGACGATATTTTTCGCAAAGCTGGAGACGTTATTCAAAGGTTGCAGCATTTGCTGATACATTTGATCGTTGGTCGTTAAGCTAAACGTCTCGCTGTCGATCAATTGATTGGCTTTTTTCACAAAACTGGTCATTTCTTTCGGGTCGTCCAAATGATAGACCGCTGAATCGATCGTTTTGCCATCAGATCCGCTTAAATTATTAACCAATGTATAGGAAGAAAAAATTGTATTGGCTGGGTTCATAAAATTAAAACGCGCTCCCATACTGTCGCCGGAACTGCTGGTTTTATAAATACCTTTGATGGTGACTTCGACATCTTTGTCGTCACTGTCTTTGATCTTGAAAGTATCACCGACAGTTAGCTCATTGGCCTCTGCCAAACTTTCTTCGATCAAGACATTATTGGTCCCTTCGTCTTTTGAAGTGATCGCCTCACCCGCGACCAGACTGGCTGTGCCTGCTGAAAATTCACTGTAAGTACTGCTTTCTGAAACACCTTTGATTTGGAAATCCCCTTGACTCATACCACCGGGGGCACCTTGACCACCGAAACCACCAGACGCCTCTTCTGACGAATCTTCCTCGCTAGTCGTTGAGATGGGTGTGATTCCGGAACTTTGATCCGCTGAAGTACTAGCCTCAAAGGAATACGATTTAACATTGGCTAATTTCGCAATTTTTTCCGCGTCACTTAAATTGACGGGTGTTTGTTCAAAGCTACCGGGATCCGGACGACTGCTTTCACCTGTTGCCTCAGTTTTTTTCATCAATGCCTCCCGATTCGTTGCTAAGGTGACGGTCGCTCCGACACTTTTTTTCGCATTCGTCGTCGCCAATTCTGCACCACTGCGGATCGTCAAACCCGCCAAGACGAAAATTAGAATGGCTGAAAATACGGCGATCAGCATCAGCGTCCGACCTTTCTTGGCCCAAAGACTTTGGAGCGCTCGTTTAATATAATTCATAATGCTTCCCCCTTCATTTGTCTGCTTGTAGAATAGGCAAGCTGGCTTAACTCAAGCTTAAGCAGGGAACAGAAAGTTTTAAGGTAGTTTTAGGAAAGCATGGTACACTAATGAAGAAAGCGGCGGTTGCAGTTTTTAGCTGAACAAAGCTGCCGCACTTTGTTCCTATATGATTAAGTAGGAATAGTTAAGCCACTTGAAAAGGAGCACACTAATGATAAAGCTATTGATTATAGAAGATGAAATCACGCTTTCAGAGAATATCAAAGAAATCTTGTCCGATCTCGGGGAGATTACCCAAGTCTATGACGGCGCTGAAGGTCTGTTCGAAGCCGAAAGTGGCATCTACGACTTGATTTTGTTGGATCTGATGTTGCCAGAAAAAAACGGCTATCAAGTCTTAGCCGCATTACGAGCAAAAAATATCCAGACACCCGTGTTGATCTTGACGGCCAAAGACAGCCTTGAAGATAAAATCACTGGCTTTCAAACAGGGGCCGATGATTATTTGACCAAACCCTTCTATCGAGAAGAATTGATCATGCGGGTCAAAGCGCTATTGAAACGTTCTTTGGGACTTTTTTCAGATAATCAGCTCAGCTATCAACAACTGACTTGCCATTTAGATACGAAAGCGGTCACTTACAATGGTGCGACCTTACCGATCCAAGGCAAAGTGTTTGATCTGTTGGTTTACTTCATCCAAAATAAAGGCGTGATTTTGACTAAAGAACAAATTTTTGATCGGATCTGGGGCTTTGATTCAGAGACCACCATTACGGTCGTCGAAGTCTATATGAGTCATCTACGCAAACATCTAAAGCCGACCGGAACGGATCAATTTTTCAAAACGCTCCGCAATGTGGGCTACATCTTACAAAAGGACTGACGCTATGAATACAGAAATCTCACGCAAACAACGTTTAAAATTTTTCTTTCTCAATGTCGCCGCTTTTGCCGGAATCTTCCTATTATTAGGCTTCATCACCTTGCAACTGCTGCAAAGTTCGGCTTATCGCCAAACAGACCTTTCCTTAGAGCAGATGGCTAAAAATGAGCACCTGATTGAGATGGAAATCACTCGGTATCAAGCCGGCAATCCATTTTTAGCCCAGATGCCTAATGACCAGCGCATGGATAATGGCCCCGTCGGCAATAATCGCTTCAATAGCCAAATCATTTTATGGTCAAAAGACGGCAAGATCCTCAATAAAGAGGTCTTAGGCGGGCGCTTCACTGAGTTGGAAAATCTAACCTTAGATAAAAACAGCCTCGATGTTGTCCAAGCTTTGAATCTGAAAAGTGCGACCGATGAGAGCCAAAAATTGTCCTTTCATTCGTATACGATCAAAGCCCAACAAAAAGACGAGATCGCTTATATCCAGTTTTTAGCCAACACCAATCAAATCGCGGACTCCATGAAGACTTTCGAAACGACGTTGCTCCTCTGTATGATCGTTTTTTGGCTAATCTCGATTGGCATCAGTTTTTACATTTCCAAAAAAAATATGCAACCGATCATGCAAGCTTGGCGCAAACAACAAGAGTTTGTCGAGAACGCCTCCCATGAACTGCGTACACCTTTAGCGATTATCCAAAACAGTCTGCAACAATTATTCACCCGTCCAGAGCACACCATTTTGGAGGAATCGGAACCGATCGCTCAAGCCTTGAGTGAGACTCGGCGCATGAAAAGTTTAACCGAAGATTTGCTGACTTTGGCCCGCAGTGATTCCAATCAATTGGTTTTACATAAAGAAGTGATTGACCCACAACACTTTATCCAGCAATTAGCCCAGCCCTTCCAAGAGATCGCAGAAATGAATGGCAAACAATTTGTACTGGAAAATTTTGCTGATCAGCCGGTCGCCTTCGATGAAAAACGGATCCATCAAGTGCTGGTGATCTTGTTGGACAATGCGTTGAAATACACCGCAGCCAATGATAAAATCATCCTGCAATCCGAGATATCCAACGAGCATTGGCTCCTCGAAGTCAAAAACAATGGCCCCGCCATCAGCGATGAAGACAAGCAACACATCTTTGAACGGTTCTATCGTGAAGATCGCTCCCGTTCTAAAGAGACCGGCGGCTACGGTTTAGGACTAGCGATCGCCCAGCAGGTCATTCGTCAACACAAAGGAAAAATCAGCGTCCGCGACTGGCAGCCAAAAGGTGTGATCTTCCAGATCAAATTGCCGATGAAATAACAAAAACCTTCAAGTCAAAACCGACTTGAAGGTTTCTTTGCTTTTTAAACTGACTGGTTAAACGAGTGCGCGCCTTTTGCCTCTCGTGGGTAAAATCTAGCCACCCCCTTGATTTTCCAGTCGTTCACTCGCTGGATTCAGCTGCCAATAAATTACTGCTGCACGTGATACAAAACTTCGATCTTTCAAAGTTTTAAACATCAGCGCCTTGCTTAGGTCTCTTGATAAAGCTTGATATAAAAGCTTTCTCCGCCTTTTATTAAATTAAGAGAAAAATAATCCCCTGATTCACCCAAATATGTTACACTCAGACAAAAGATAAAAAGAGGAGAATTCTCGTGACTGAATATACTGGCTTCGACAAAATTTATCGTGATATCGTCCTGGATATCATTGAAAACGGCACGGATCAAGATCCAAGCTTAGTCCGGGCAAAATACGCCGATGGCAGCCCGGCTCCTACCCGCTTCATCCAAGGCGTCAACTTTAAAATTACACCGGCTGACGGTATCCCGATCTTAAAATCAAAACGGGTCTTTCAAAAAACACCTTTAATCGAATTGGAATGGATTTGGCAAGAATTATCCAACGACGTGACTTGGCTACAAGACCACAACTGTAAAGTCTGGAACGAATGGGTCGATGACCACAATACGATTGGTAAGGCCTATGGCTACCAATTAGCCAAAAAATGCCGCAAGTTGCCGGATCAGCCAGAAAAACTCAATCAAGTTGAATACGTCTTACACCAATTAGCCAAAAATCCCGGCTCACGCCGCATCATGACTAGCCTGTGGGATGTTGATGATCTAGATGAAATGACGCTAGAACCTTGTGTCTGGGCGACGAACTGGAAAGTCAACAATGGGGTCCTTGACTTGCATGTCAAACAACGTTCAGCCGACATGGCGCTAGGCCAACCCTTCAATACTTATCAATATGCCGTTCTCCATCGGCTGATTGCAGATCAATTGGGCTTTGAATTAGGCACGATGCACTGGTCGATCGATGACGCCCACGTTTACGATCGCCATATCGCTACACTAAAAGACCAATTAGCCCAGCCGATCCCAACAAGCGATCCGACCTTGATCTTGCCAGAAAAAGTCGATGAACAAGGCCACGAACGCAGCTTCTTTGAACGCCGCTTATCAGAAGTAAAACTGGAAAATTATGAACATAACGGCGTCTTCAAATATGAAATCGCTGAATAAACTAAAAAAAGCTTTGGCCCACTGTTCATTCAGTAAGCCAAAGCTTTTTTGCTTATTTCTGACTGATCATTTGTTGCGCTCTTTATCTCAGCCACCTGCGCTGACCGCTAGCCTGCGAAGAATTACCCCTAATAAGACAAAATCAACTCTTGTAATTTTTCCTGTGCTGCCTGATCCTCCGAGCGTTGGAAAGCTAGATCCGGTCGATATACTCCTTGGCTTCCGTCGTCTTCGTACTCTCCAAATCCCGTGTTGGTGCTGACCGGCATGCCGTTTCCCGTTTTCAATTCATAGACCACGCCGTTATCCCCTAGCAAATATTTACTAACCGGCTTAGTATGATCCAATTTGACTGAATAATTCGCCGCAAAAGAATCCGCAAAAAGCTCCTGTTTTCCTACGCCACCATCCTTGGCCGTATAAAAAATACATCCGCCGATGGCATGAATCGGAAAGGCCCGCTTTCCAGGCATATCATTGTTTTGTACTTGGACCTGTCCATCTGGAGTATTGGCGTACCAGTCGCCGTGTCCGGCTGCCCCGTGATCAAAAAACCAATCACTGACTGCCATATTCCCCATTACCGCCCGTTGACTCGCCCAATTAAGAAAGGCCAGATTGATGCGATTTTTTGCCAGATCATTCAATTGCGCCCCATGACTAGCGACAGTTTCCATGGAATTCGGGCTTTCTTCTACCGATTCTGAAGAAGGACTGAATGTGCTAGAACTAGAAGTTGAGCTGACTAAAGTTGCCGTGGTGGAAGTCGAAGCTCCCTTTTCAGCGGTAGCTGTTTCCCCGCTAGTTCTGGTGCTGGAAGCCGCAGCTGGCTTTTCTTCTGCCGAACTGCCGCACCCAGCGAATAAAATCAGCGAACAAAACCCTAATACCAAATACTTGCCTATTTTCATTATTCTTCCTCCCCAATTCTGGTGGTACTCTTTTTATACCTATAATTTTAGCACTAACGAATGAAAACTGAATCAGGCATCTTCTTTTACTTCACCCGACGACGGCGGTCTTTTGAGATAATCCCCGCCAGCAAAATAAATAGTACGACACTGGCGATTAAAATCAGCGCGGTTTTGTGGTTGCCTTTGAACAAGGCATCGCCACCGAAAGCATACAAAATCGAGCTTGGTGCCACACCGATCACGACGGCCAGACAAACTTGTTTAGCCGGCAATTTCAGTAAATCCACCGTGTAATTGACGATCGCCGCCGGAATAATCGGGATCATATAACCTAATGTGACACCGATCCGCGGATGATTCATCTGAGAGATCGCTTTGACCCAGCGATTCGTCTTGGTTTTAGGCGCTAAAAACTTTATTTTCTGGAGTAGAAAAATCGATAGTAAATTCCCTAACACATTACCAGTCAGATTCATCACGCTTCCTAGCGCTGGTCCATAACAGACTCCCACCAAAACCCCCACGACAGATGTCGGTAACCCGGGGATCGCACACATCAGACTGGTTAACGCCACTAAAATTATTCCCGTGCGAATTCCGTGGGAGCGAACACTTTTAAGCAACAGCTCACGACTTGCTTTGGGGCTCAAATATAATTGAATATCGGGATAATATTCGAGATACAAGCGATAAACCAATATCCCCACCAATAACAGTCCCACCAGCAATAAAAAATGCTTGATATATTTTTTCATTTTTTCTCCTTATTTTCCACTTCTTCCTAATTATAACAAATTTTACGCAGAGAGACTCTTGGTGAGGTACAACCTGACCCAACCTTCAGACAGCTTACAGTTTTGATAGATTAACTGAAAAGACTTGTATCTACGGTCAAATCCGCTATTCTGTATCTAAGAAGGTGATGGAATGTCAAACATCAAAACAAATGAACTGATGGACTTACTAAGTACCGCCTATGCCGATGAAAAAGTGGCCGAATTACCCGAACTGCGGCAGCTGCTCTTTAAAGCCGCTCAAGAATTGGAAAAATCCGAAGATACGCGACTCGTCGCTGTCTCCCTTTGCAATGAGATCACGCTTTACGCCCTAGCCCATCAAAACAGACTGCCCGAGGCGATCTCGGCACTGTATTACCAAATCAAACGTGAAGCAGAAATTTACAAAGGGATTGCACTAAGTACGATGTTGCTGCCAGTCTGGTTTTAATGAATACGAGCAAAATAAAGAAGCGATCATTGAAAATGCTCGCTTCTTTATTTCGTTAAGTTCGCTTTTTAGCTGATTCCAATGGCCCGTCCATCCCACTCTTTTGTAAACTCGGCAATCGACACCCAAGCCATTGCTCCACGATCATAAGCCTTGTTGGGACCACCTGATCCCGCCTTAGCATTGGAACTATAATACAATGGATCATAGACTAAAAATTTATTGTCCTTGTAGCCAGCAATCACCTTGCAGTGGTTACGGATCGTATTTGCTTGGTACGAAGAATAGCCATAGTATAAAATCGGATTGCCGTTGATGATCCGATCAACAATGTTTTGTGTGTTCACATGACTGATGTTTGACACATTTTTGTACCATACTTAGCAAAAACAGTCGTATAAGTTGGGGAATTGCCTACTTAATGCTGATCATTCTAATTTTTTAGTAGCTTTAATTGTCAAATTGAATATTACATTTATTGAGGAAATGCTCCGTAGATACCTCAACTTTTTTTCTGATGAATATTTTTGCTCAGGTAAAGTAATATGACAATAGCTATTTATGATTGAATTCTTGTTAATAGCATCCTTAGACAAACCTATTCTAGATGTTATACTCAAGAAAAATATCAAACAGACTTTATTCTACTCCTAAGGCCTTACAAACGATGTTCCAAAAGTAGCTTTTTCGCAGAAATAAGAAGAAATTTAACAAAAATTCGAGAAGTAATTTTCGGTAGTTCCTTCTTATTTCTTGAAGCTGACCACTTTTGTCACAACCTTTTCGGACTGTAGACGTTCATACTTGAACACCTTTTTATTTTAATTACCTTTACTTCACAAATGGTGCTACATCATCCGTTAACTGTTCAAAATCCAACTGATTGACTTCTTCGATCTGTTTAATCATTTCCTTTGGTAACTCTGGATTCATACCCCCGCAGATCGCAGCACTGATCGCACCGATCGTGTCGGTATCCCAGCCAAGAGAAGCACTTAATTGGGCGGCTTTCAATGGATCACCTTTGGCTAATTCGATAATCACAAAGGCACTAGGAATCGTCTCAATCGTCTCCATGCCCGTCCCGATTTCTTCATATAAGCGTTGCAAGATGATTTCTTCAGTCGATTCTTGCTTTAGAATTTGACGCGCTTGGTTCATGCGGAAAATCAAAGAGGCTGAAGGGAAATCATGGCCGTATGCTTGAGCAGCATTAATCGCATCAAATGCTACTTGCCAGATCTCTTCTATTGATTGACCACCACGAACAGTGTAGCTGATCGCCGCCGCCACTGCACTCGCTCCGGCGATAGCGATTTTTGTGTTATGAGTTGGCAGACAGATTTCCGCGACATTTTTTACCAATGTCGGTAACTCTCGATAATCGCTGATTAATCCGATCGGCGCAATCTTCATCGAGGCCCCATTAGTTGTCCCTGTGACGCCAGTAGCTTCGATGGGTACGCCTTGCGCGATTTTTTCAAGGGCCTTCAACGTGGAAGGACCGGAGACAAAGGCTGAAACTGGTGAGTTATCATTCCATTCCCGCAATTCAGCAAGATAATCCTCCACCCGAATCTGACCTTGATTTTTTTTGATCATGGATAAGATCATCAGCACATTCAACGTATCATCGGTAATCGCGCCCGCTGCTAGCTTACGACCAAAAACATCATTTTCATCGGATGCAATCAATGCCGTGATACCCTTAGGAAAGTTTCGGCGGATTTTCTCTTGCGACCAACACTCGGTCGGCATCCCCATCGCATCACCTAACGCCCCCGCTGCTAAAACACCCCAAATTTTTTCTCTCACTTAATTTACCTCCGCTAAGTTGATGGCTTCTGACTGATTATTAAAAGGAATGACCGTCATGATCTGATCTTTACGCTTAACGTGACCTTTTTCCTGGCAAAGCACGTCGAGAAATTGGCTAGAATTCGTGACTGTAACGAAAGATTCGATCGAATAGCCCGCTGCTGCAATCTTTTCCAAATCGACCGCCAGCAGTTTTTCTCCTTGTGTGACTCTTTGGCCCTGCTCCACTAACAACGTAAAACCTACACCCTCTAATTCCACTGTATCGATCCCGATGTGGATCAAGACCTCGATCCCTGTGTCACTCACAATGCCTACCGCATGACCACTAGGTAGGATCGTTGCCACAGTCCCTGCTACTGGAGAGACGACCTCACCTTTTTCAGGAATGATCACAATTCCGCTACCTAAGGCTTTTGATGCAAAGCTGGCATCCGTCGCGGTTTCCAGCGGTCTAAGCTCGCCTTCTAATGGTGAAAGCAAGACTTCTGATTGGACCAAACTTTTTTCTTCCAGGTCAATGACATCTTCTTCTGACTTAAATGTCATGTAAGTCAGGACAAAGGCCACTGCAGCGGTCGCTACAGAAGCAATAATTGCTAAAATCAAGCCCGTCATACTACCATTCTCAGGATTGATGAATGCCGCAAAACCTAAAATTCCAAAGGACATCGCATACATTTTGGTAGAGGTCAGCGCCAAAATCAAAGAACCGACTGCCCCACCGATCATTGAGAAAGCAAAACGTTTTTTGACCGGTAAACTAAATCCATAGATTGCCGGCTCGATGATACAAAACAGTCCTGAGACCATCGCTGGGATCGCCAGCGCTTTTTGATCCTTGGAACGAGTTCGTAAAAAGACCGCTAGCACTACGGCAGTCTGTGCAAAGTTCGCTGTAAAGGACATCGGGAAAATATAATCTACACCGGATTGTGCCAAGTTCGTGATCCCAATCGCTGAAATCGGCCAATGCAACCCAAAAATGACTAATGGTTGATACAATAACGCCACTACTAATGAAGTAATCACCGGAGAAATAGTGTACAGACCCGACACACCCGCGCTGATCAATGAACTAAGCACATTAGTAACTGGACCGACCACCAAAATTGCCAAGGGAACCGTGATCAAGATCGTTAAGAAAGAATTGACGTTATGTGCAATCACTGCCGGTACAACTTTTTTCAACCATTTTTCCACCTTCGATCCTACATAAACAATAAAGATGATCGGAATAACCGTGTACTGATAACCGGTCGCTGGAAAAAGTATCGGAATACCAAAGAACGTGTTGAATACCGGCGTTTGGAACAATGTTCCTTTAAATAAAGTGTACAAGGCATCTCCGCTGGTCAAGCCCGTCAAAAGTTCTGGGATCAACAATGTCGCACCCAGCATCATCCCGACAAAAGGATTCATTTTGAAGGCCTTCGCACTAGTGTACCCTAACGTCACGGGTAAAAAGTAAAAGACCGCCTGCCCCATTGCGTGTAAAATAATATACGCACCGTCGTTGACCGATAAGACATGCGTAGCCGTTAAGAGCGCTAAGATTCCTTGTAATAAACCCGAAGCTGTTAAAATGCCTAAAACTGGCGTGATTACTTTGGTAATCGTGTCTACTAAGGTGCTAACGAATCCTTTTTTCTCTTCTTCTGCTGCGACCGTTTTCCCATTCAGCTGTTCTTGAACCACTTGAAAAATATCCGCTACATTTGTTCCGACCACCACCTGAAACCGTCCACTGGCAAACTGGGCACTCATGACATCCGGTGATTTCACCACTTCATCCCGCTGGACCAACGAATCATCCTTCAAGGTAAAACGCAAACGCGTCATACAGTGCGTAACGCTTAACACATTCTCCTTTCCACCAACCTTTTCTAAAATGAATGACACCAAATTTTGATACTTATCCATGTTGCTTCCCCCTTTTTGGCATATAAAAAAAGGCAACACGCAAACAAGAGACTCTTGATCCCTTGTTTGGGTGTTGCCTGCATAATCAGTTACAATCCCGTTTATTTAATTAAGCGTTGGACATGTAAAATCAAATACATCTCCTCTTCCGGATAAATCCTGCTGCCTAGTTTGTCTTCTAGATAAGCCTTAATGATGCAAACCCCTTCAGCTGCTCGCGGATACGAGCGGACTACTTGATCAAACATCTCCGGTACCGACTCTTGTCTCGGTTCGTTTATTATGACACGTTGGATAAAGAATTTCAAGTGGGTCACGAAACGAATATAATTCAATGAATCCGTATCCAACTCAATCCCCAGACTGTCCTCTACGATCAAGACCACCTTTTGCAACATCTCCGTCGTCAATAATGTCTGAGCCGTATCATTGTTCAATCCACCGTTGATAAAATGCAAAGCAATAAAACCCGCCTCGTCCTCATTCAGCTCGATGCCTTCATAATAGCTGATCTTTTCCAAAGCGTTCATTCCGGCCGCGTATTCTTTCGGATAAAACTTCTTGATCTCCAATAACAACGCATTCTGGATCTTTTCGCCATTTCGAAAACGATTCACCGCATAATTGATATGGTCAGCTAAGCCGATGTAGGTGTTCCCATCAAATGTTCGTTGTAATTCTGCTTCCGCCTCTTTGATGATCACCGTCACCATCTCCAACCGATTGATCGGCACTTCTTCGATCAACTGGACAAAACGATCCGCCACATTCGGTGAATCTACCACAAAAGTCTTCTCGATCTTCGCCTTTTCAACTGTCTCGCCAACTTTTTTCTTAAAAGCGATCCCTCGGCCGATCAAGATCCGTTCTAGCCCCTTAGTATCGATCACTAAAACAACATTGTTATTAAAAATCTTCTTTATCCTAAGCAAGAACCGTCCCCACCCCTTGGCAATCTCTGATAAGCTTTTCATAAGCTATAGTACAGATTATCAAAAGTTTGTCAAGATGATGAGCAAGAGAGGTGTTGAGAATTTTGGCAATTAACAATTAATTTACTTACCCTTGACTCGATTACCTAGCTCACCGTTTCCTCAAAGGCAAGATTTCTTCCGTCATTAACTCGTCTAATTCACGACGGACGGATTTCCAATATTTTAATTTACTTACCGGGGTTTCAGCTTTTTGTTTGTATTCCTCGTAATTACTAGTTCTTTTCAGCTCTGCTTCACCATTTTGTCTAACTCTTTTGGGATTGTAATTAGAGACCATAAATTCCAATTCGCCTTCGTTCACTTGCCACTTATCAGAAAATTCTTCGACCAGTTCATAGGTTGTGTTGTGGATCAAGTTCTCTAATAATACGGAAACGTTTTGATTTCGATAAGCCTCTGGGTCCGCCTGAATTTCATGCCAAAGATGTTTCATTAAATCGGCTAATTTAGGATTCACTTTTTCTAAATCATTCAAGTATTGATTAACCTCTGCCGCAGCTTTCCGATCGGTTTTAGGGATCAATTCATAGGCATCATCGCCTTGTGGTACAAAGGATTGGATCAGCATCAAAATATATTCATAGTTAATCTCTTCGGTCTTAATCGATTCCAACTCATACTCAATATCGACTTCTAAATCCTCTGGACCAGCCTCCACGATATCTGGTCTAATTTCGTCTAATATATTGACATATTTTCCTTTAAATTCTTCGATTTCTTTAAATTGGATCGGGAAGAAGGTGCCTAGCATCTCATCTTCATACTCACTATAGACTTGAACCGAAGTAAACGTCTTGTCCAATTTTTGGAATATTTTCGCAAATTTCTTCTTTAACGTAAGGTTTAACTCATCGGCTGATTCAGGAGTGGGGGTCAATTCTCTTAAATTTTTAATCGCCTTTCTAAAAGATGCGACTGCCTCATCCCAAGTAGGAGCTAACACATCATTTTCACCGCCATTTGAGTAAAGAATCAAGGCTTCCTTGACACTATTTTCAAAGGTTTGCGGCATTTGAAATGTCACAATTTGCCCGTATTTCTTATATTTATCAAACAAACGATTGGTCCGAGAAAAAGCCTGAATCAAATCATGCGGCTTCATTGGTGGACGATCGATAAACAAGGTAGAAAGACACGGTGCATCGAAACCTGTTAACAAACGATCCACGACGATTACTAAGTCTAATTGCTCCGCCCGAGGCAAATATTTTTCTTTTTTACGCGCCAAGCGATCATTCACATTTCGATTATAGGCCCGAATCGTTTCCATTGTATAACTCGTATCGAATTCTACATTATAATCTCTTAGTGATTCTTTCATCTTTTCTTGATTAGTGATCGAAGCCTCTTCATTTTCAGAAATTGAATAAGTAATCGCTATTTTCGGAAAATCTGGTAGCACGCGTTTCGTTTCTTCCGAGATCTTCACGAATGTTTCGCCAGCTTTTACTTTTTTGAAAAGGTTATAATATTTTTGAGCCTGCGCAATGGATGAGGTGGTTAAAATCGCCGCATACGTCTGCCCAGGACCTTTGCTAAACCCTAATTTTTTCCGTGATTTATTAACGATGGAGTGAATAACTTCCAGCATATGGTACTCTTCTTCATAGACGATTTTTGGCAAACTATCTTCCCGTTCAACTAAATCCATTTCTTCCACGTCTAGCAAGTTTTCCGCATACATTTTAGCAACCACTCGATTTAGTGATTCTTCCGAAAACGTACTTTGATATTCAATTTGAAAACCTAAAACGGCTTGATCGTGAATCGCCTCTTTTACCGTATATTCGTGAAGTCTTCGGCCGTATTGTTGCTCCGTCGTTCTGGCTAAATTTCCCAGCACTTTTTTCGCATTTTCAGCAAAAATCGGGGTCCCCGTAAAACCATACCAAAGGGAGTGAACAAAAAATTCTTCAATTTCCTGTTTCTTTTGCGGTGAAACTGCCCGATGACACTCGTCCACGATAAAGGCGGTCTTTAAGTGCGTCAACTGCTGATACCGTTTCGTTTCTTCTTTTCCTTGCAGGCGTTTCATCACATGGTTCAATTTTTGAATCGTTGTCACGATTACCGTTCGGTCATCAGATAACAATTTCTTGATTAAATCACTCACGTTGTCCGTCTCGTCCACTTCGATCACATCATTTTCCGCATAAGAACTGAACGAACTTGACGTTTGCTGATCCAAATCCACTCGGTCTACGATAAAAATCGTCTTATTAATTGAAGGAATTTGCAGTAGATTCCGAGCAACTTTATAAGAAGTTAAAGTCTTGCCTGAGCCTGTTGTATGCCAAACATAGCCCGATTCTTGACGCTTCGATGCTTCCTTAACCGCTTCAATCGCATGAATCTGATAAGGCCGCAGTAAAATCAACGCTTTTTTCTCTTTATCCAACACTGTATATTGCGTCACCATTTTATGAGCTTGAGGAATCGATAAAACCTCTTCTGCAAATTCTAAATAGTCATCAACCGGACGATTTTCCTTATCCACCCACTTAGTCAAAAATTGTTCATTTAACTTCGTGTCCATTGCCGAAGCAATATAACGTGTATCCGTCCCATTCGATACAACAAACATTTGTAAGGTTGAATAGATCCCGGTGAACTTTCCTTCAGTTAGATATTTTTTTATCTGTCTAAATGCATCCATATAAGGATGATTTCGATTTTTTAATTCAATATGAATCATCGGCAAACCATTAATCAATAACGTGACATCAAAGCGCCGATTCTGATCCTCAAAGGATTTTTTGTCACTTTCAAACTGATTAATTACCTCATAAGAAGACATCCCACCGGCAACATCGGCGCGGTTTAAAACCCGTAACCGAATCGTTCCTAACGCCGCATCTTCCCGTTGTACTTGAACCTTCGCAATGCCATTTTCCCCCACTAACCAACGAGCCGCTTCATAAAAATTAGGAAAACTCAATTGATTTTGAATCTGACGAAATTCTTGCTCCGTTAAGGGAACTTGATTTAAAACATCCTTGTTATTATTTTCTAACTTCACCCGAAAATTTGCCCACAAATCATCTTCTGTGTGCAAGTCTTTTCGATAAATCCACTGAGATTCCCCAGTAATTAATTGCTGAATCAGATTATTTTCAATAACAGCTTCCGTTGTCATTCTATTTGCCATTCATTTTCACTCCAAACAAACACACTCAATATTCGATTTCTTTAAATAAAGTATATCATTGTTTAGCGTGGAAGCTATAAAGATTGTGAATGATGGGAACAGCGTAAGCTTGAGGACATATCAAAAGTTATTACGAAAGGCACTACCCCTAGAGATAAATCTTGGTCTGGAGAAGTCAATTACGTTAAAACTGAAAGCATCAATCCAGAATCGGGAGATATTTTTGTAACTGCGAACACAAGTATTGAAGAGCACGAAGGATACCTTAAACGTTCTCAACTTAAAGCTGGTGACGTACTATTTTCAATCGTGGGAACACTTGGACGAGTTGGTGTAGTCAAAGATATAGACCTTCCAGCCAATACTAATCAGCAGATTGGAATCATTCGTTTAAGTGATGCGGATGAGAAATTTGTCTTCAATGCTTTAAAAACTCCACGTATTGCATCGTTCATAAAGAGTGATGCAACTATCGGCGCACAACCGTCGCTTTCGTTGTGGCAAATTAATGTTCTTGAAATCAAGTTGCCTAATCATGAAGAACAAACTAAGATTGGAAAGTTCTTTGACGACATGGACGACCTTATCACCCTCCATCAGCGTAAATTTGATTTATTAAAACAGTTAAAACAAGTCTATTTGAAGAAACTTTTCCCGAGAAATAGCGAAACAGTTTCTGAATTACGATTTGCGGATTTTAAAGATAAATGGGAGCAGCGTAAGTTGGGGGAGATAGCTGAAATTGTTCGT
>WPCI01112327.1_pt1 | contig 24322 bp, 23 predicted proteins | sample 5399871 | NCBI WGS metagenome assembly WPCI01 (sample SAMN12869469, study PRJNA574797) | sludge metagenome | isolation source: wastewater treatment of pH7 | place: China:Beijing | collected 2019-05-20 | reverse complement strand
CCCGCTCGGCCGGGCGGCCCCGGGCGTTGAGCTTCTGGCGATAGGCCAGCCCGGTGCCGGGAATGCCCGCGTGGCCGTGCACGCCCCTTGGCCCCACGCTGAGGCTTGCGCCCCGCGGGCCCACCGACAGCCCGAGGCCCCGCTTGCTCAGGTTGAGGCGGATACCCGGCGCGAGGGTGATACGGCGCTGGAAGCGAAATCCCACGGCGACCTCCTTGTCGGTAGATGCAGACAGCGCTTCATTCTGCACTGGCACGGGACCTGGCGGAAGCAAGCTCCCCGGGCAAGTCAGAACGATATGGTATCAATACCGCACATGAATCCCGTGGAGACGCCTTGCCAGCAGCTGATCACGGCGCAAGCGCACTACCATACCTCTGGAAGTGAAGTCAGCAACGCCGACAGTGCCCCAAGGTTAAATGCAAAAACCCGGGCCTTTTTGAGGCCCGGGTACTGTTAATCAAGAGTTGATGACAGAAGTCAGGAGAGGCATATCATCCATGTAACTGGGGTAGAGATCGATAATCGTTTTCTTATCGACAACCCCGATCCTGATCTCACCGTTATTGAGCATGTGGTTAAGGATAATATTCAGCTTACCTGAGTCACGCAGTGCGTTAGGGCAGTACTTGCGCACATGATTCTTTTTCAGATAGCGATACCCCTCCTGTCTTTTCTGATTGAACCAGTCTTGCAGTGCAAAGTAGTCGCGCTGCTCCTCTGAGGTATTGTTGAACAGGCGCAGAAATTCATTGGAAAACCAGAAGCTGAAGCCGATGGCCTGCTCTAGCGTCTCAAGTGACACTTCGCCCTCCAGTCCATGCCGCGAGCAATGAAGCAGCACAGCAAGGCGTGCGATGTTGTCTGCCAGTTTCGAGGCATGGTCCCCGTATCCGGCAAACCTGCCATTAGGATTGATCTCCCATTCGATGGCATTGGCCACGAGAAACCAGCGCTCCTGAGCTGGCAAAGAGAAGGTGATTCTCCGACGAGAGAAATCGGGATCAGTATTGGCGATAATGTTCTGCTCGAAAAACTCCTCTATCAGCTGGTCGTAGTCGTCATTTGCTACCTCTTGGATGGGATTGTTGGGTCGAGAGCCTTGGGTAGAGGCCGGAAACGTGATGAGGGTCCTGGCGAAAAGGCCGATAACCCGCGCATTTTCACCGCCCTTCATGACAAACCGCTGCATGACACTGGGCTGGGCCTGCAGGAAGAGCGTCATCCTCGGCGCTACGGTAAAACTCGCCGAGGTTTTTCTATTAACACGAACGGCATCCGCACTCCAAAGGGAGTTCCATAGCGATAGCTTCCTGACCGCATGCCCACCCAGCACTTCCTCGCCTTCACTGGAGCGCAGGATGCCAGACTTGACCGACTCACGGTGAAAAACATCCAGGGCGGCCTCGGGCGTAGTATCAGTGAGGGTCTTGATACCCACCCTGGCCGGATGTTCAGGCTTGCTCTGCTCATGCTCATAGAGCGCTTCAATGTCGTCTGATTTCCCTTGGGCGATATCCCTGATCCTCTGTTTCTTCACAGCCACCCAGACCTGATGGCTTAGCTCATAATCTGTCACCTCCTTGGCATATTCCTGGTCATAGTCTGACTCGAGTCGCTCCAGCTTCTGGTAGAACATCTTGTCTACCGTCGTCTTCCTCTCCCCTGACGCCGCCACGGCGATGAAGTACTGACTGGGCGGCACAACCTGGCCATTGGGCTTTACCACGTCTACCAGGTTCTGCAGCAGGAAGGACATAACTGACATCCCCCCTTGGAAGACAATCGGCAGGGGCGCTTGGCTTGCGTCCCACACCTCCAGGATCTTGGTGTTGATCGCTCCGCTATTTTCGATATAGGGAAAAGGGAAAAAAACGGGCGGAAGTATGTCAGATATGCGATGCATGTGCATGGCGTTACCCCCTTGCGTAAGTGGCTAACAATGACATGTCCGCCACATCAATGAGTATGGCGATATGGCTCAGGCAAAGCTGAGGTCGGTACCCGTCAGGGGCGCTCCCTCAGCCATGCCTGATTAGCTACGTTACATTGTTAAAGAGCGAGTGTTACGCTGGCTGCTGGCTTAGGAGGAGGTGGAAGAGCGCTTCCTGCTCTGGAGCCAGTCGAGCACCTCCTGGTCGTACCAACCCACGGCTCTGGGGCCCAGCTTGATCGGCTTCGGGAAGTCGGGGTCATGCCCGTCAGACTTCTCGTCAAGCATGTCGTAGATCTTGGAGCGGGAGAGCTTGATGAGAGCCATCAGGTCCTGCATGCGCAGGATCACATAGATGTTGCCTGAAGCCATTTCAATTTCCTCTGTGGCTTGTGAAGAATTCCCCAAGGAAGGGGTCGTCTCTGCAGCGCTGCGGAGTGAGTGAAGAATTGACCACAAAGCTTTCAAGATCAACGTGTTAAATATGGGGCGGAGGTCATGCGCCCAAAAACCCAACATTTTAATTCTTGACAGAGATAAGCGAGTATGATTAGCACCGAGACCTGCTTGATTTTTTGGAACAGCCCGCTCGATCCTTGCTTTTTCGCTACAAGTAGCGGGAAATAGCGGCCGGAGGGGTGTCTGCCCCTTGGCCCCATGCCCACCACCAGCCGACACTTGCTACACCACCCCACTATCCCCTCACCTGCTGACGAACGGCCAGACGGCTAAAATCTAGGATTTGACGTCTGCGGCACCCCCCCAGATAAAAATCTCAAAAATCACAAATATATCAGTTACTTATAATTTTTTGTGGTTGACTGTTGGTAAGGAGAGAAATCCGAGATTCGGGGGCCGTTCCGGCGTCAGGCGAAAGGGGCTTAGGGGGAATCATCAGGCCCATCGGGGCCCGCTGACGTCAGCTCCTTCTCCACCAAGGCCCGCGTCGGGACTCCCGGATGGTTGCGCTCCGGGGTGCCGTCACCTGATCCAGTCCGAGGCGACGACCCAGGGCAGCTAGAGCCATCAGTGCTGACGCATCAGATATCGGCAGGGATCCTGCTCAGCAGCGCCACTTCCAGGCAAGCGTCTGTCTCCTGCGACTAGGCAGGCCATCGAGACGAGCTCTGATGAGCCCTATGGGCCCGGTACGGACATAAAGCTGGCGGAGCCATTGCCAGCGGGCAGCCACTCTGGACGTAGATAGGGCGGAGACTACAGCACCGCAGATCGCTCTGGACGTAAATAGGGCGGAGACCATAGCACCGCAGACCATTCTGGACATAGATAGGGCGGAGGCTACAGCACCGCAGACCATTCTGGACGTAAATAAGGCGGAGACCGCAGCACCAAAGGCCACCACGGCGAAGCCATCAGAGGACGGCAGACCACGAGGGATGCAGGCCCAGGCCGCCTATCAGCGACTGGGGCTCACAGGGCCCAGCATCTTGGCTATTAGCGGCAGACAGAGGCAGGGGTACAGAAGGCACCTGCGATCAGCAGGGCAGACAAGACCTGCTGCCTCGCCCCCACTGGCAGGGTAACGCGCGTCGACAACTCACACGATCAGCGTCATCGCGAGCCAGCCTACGGCAGTGATTAGAGCTGCCGCCGCCTGCTCACGACGACTTGCTAGAAGAGCGTCTCCGCCCGATCGACCCTACTGGCCCATTGGAACAAGCCATCGAGATGGCGGGGATCCGGTCCGAGGGTTGCCCAGAAATCCCTACAGAAGCCCTGATGCGCGGAGGAGCGCTGGAAGCAGCGCGAGGCAGCGAAGTCCTTGGAGTAGGCCTTGCAGAGGTAACTGGCAACGTACATGACCTCCTTCAAGCCGGCGGGACCCTGCTGGCGGCGAAAGGTAAAGCTGATGGGGCTGCCGTTGAGGTCTTTCGCGAACTCCACCAGCCCCGGCATACGCTCATGCGGGCGATTATCAAGCGCCCAGGACCAGGCACGCTGGATGTGATGCGCAAGGCACTGGTCGGCGTAGTTACCCGCCCAAGGCCCGTGGCGTGTCGGGAAGATATGGCCCAGCGCATTGAAGGAATCACGGTTGAGGATGATGAGCAGGTGGTAGTGGGGGCGGGTCAAGTCCGCCTCCCGATCCACGCAGTGCGCTCGGTCAGGGTAGAGGCGGCGACTCTGATCGTTAAGCTCGCGAGCCCAGAGGTAGTGCAGCTTTCTGGAGTGCTTGCCGCTGGCCTGCTCCAACTCACTGGACAGATGATCAAGGAAGGCCTGGAGGGCCTCGTTGCGCTCTACCCAAGCAGGCGACCACGCATCTCGAGGAAAGCGCAGGTCAAAGCGTAATGCGAAACACTGGCTATAGAGGTACTGGGTATACGCAATAAGTTCGAGCGCACTCTCCAGATAATCCAGAACCTGTGGTCCCTTCATGCGGTCCTGTTGCACCGTATAGCCATAGAAGGTGTCCTCCCAATAGGCACGCAAGTGCGGGCGCTCGATGATGCGCCTGAACCTCTGATTGCGGTAGTTCATAGTTCTCTCCTCTGCTCCGGCCATGCCGAGCAGTCAATAATGTCGCTGCCAGTCACCTCTAAGCCAGCAGCCAATCAGGCACTGTCAGCTGTTTGATTCACCCTCCAGGCTATCGGGTTCATGCAGATCGCCTTGAGGGCGACTGCAGTAGGGACAACGTCATCTATTAATTTTATATAAAATACTCTATTGGCTACCCTCCTCTTTTTCCGCTTTCTTCTATCGCCACCATGGATCACCTCTCTTTAGTGTTACTGGATATTGGTATCCAGTTGATATTTACAGGCAGCCACTCAGCTCCATCTCCATAGTAGATTATTCTTATTAGTTATTTTTATTATTATTACCAGGTACTGTTACTGGCTATTACTACTACGTATGGCTACTAAGCACTACCCCCCTATTACTGACTACTGATACTCACTACTGATACTAATACTTATGCCACTAGTTATACTAATAGTGATAAGCACATATTACTATTTACCGGATAGCCAACCTCCTGATGTCTGATGAAAGTGCATCCTGAACAATGGCAATTCCATTGCCAATAGCGAGATTCCCTCAATCAATATTGGAAAATCTTTTCACGTTTTTACCACCGCCAGACATCTGCCACTTCATCATTGGTCGACCTGTCATGGCAGTTCATGGCCATCAACCAAACACCTCCTCTACTCGTCCACTGATAGTCAGATACGTCAGCGTCTTCACACTCCTCTCTACAAGGAGAGTGGGTTCCTCCAGAACTCGAACCGGTCGACTTGTCAATAAGGTTGAGTGGGTAGCGGTACGGCACGATGTCAGAGAAAGGTGCCGGCTTCCCTGCCGACCCTCTACTTGGCAAGCGCCTCTACCGATCACTGGCCGGGCGATTCATGGGCCTCGTGACGACACCATGGCGTCTCTCGGCTGCAGGCTGGGAATCCCAGCTCGGCGGATCAACCAAGCCGGCTTTGACATCCGCCTCAAAACGCTCCTGATACATCCACTCCTCAGGCCAGCTGCCGAACTGCTTGAGGTAATCCTGCTCCCAAGCTTCCAGGCGCGCTTCGTTATCTTCTCTCTCTTGCCGCTTCTGCGCTTCAACCGCGACTTCCTCTTCCAGCTGCTGAAGATCCAGAATGGCGTCTTGACAAAGGTCTTCGTACACGTGGTACCTCTTAATTTATCGAGTGTATGTTGATGCTTTTTTGCGCGGCGACAGGTTTCTTTGGGCAACCGCCGCATGACGAATACTAGGGCATTTCAGCTTGCTCGCAAGTCGCCTCATCGGCTCCCCACTCATGTCTTCAACTACTCGGAACACGTTGGACATTGGTGGACAAAACTGGACATGCGATTTTTTTGTTTCTTTTTGTAAACTAAGTTGGGCGCCTGCCACCTCATTGCGATAGCCAGCCTTTCCAGAGCGGCGGTTCTATTCAACTTTTTCTCAGCCCCGTATTACTTGAGTGGAGCCTTGCGAGAGGTTCTGTCCTCTCCCTTTCCTTCACTCAGGAGGCTGTCATGCCTGCAACCTGTCCTCGCTGCGACTCGACGCAGCTGATCCCTCGCCAGCTGGGCCGCCGGGTAGGCACCACCACCGGCATCGTCTCGGGCGGTACCACTGGCGCCATGGGCGCGCTCAGCGGTGCCAAGGCCGGTGCCACGGTCGGCTTTGTCGCCGGTCCGGTCGGTGCCTCGGTGGGTACCCTGGCCGGGGCGCTGTTCGGTGCCCTGGTGGGCGGTACCGCTGGCGGTGTCGCCGGTGCCCGGCTCGGTGACGAGCTCGACGCCAAGGTGCTCGACAACATCGAGTGCCGATCCTGCGGCCATACCTTCCGCTTGCCGCTGGCCGAGATTCCCCCCTACCTGCCGCGCTGAGGTCTCCGCTGACCTCACCCCACGCAACACCTCTCACTCACTACCACTCACCACCACTCACCACCGCACGTCATGTCCGCGATGCCCGCTGCCTTTGAGGTAGCGGGCCGTTATGCCGTGCGTGTGAATCCCCCCACACGAAGGAGTTTTCTCATGGCACACCTCATCGAACAGATGGCCTACGTCGGCGATACCCCCTGGCACGGCCTGGGTCAGCAGCTGTCGCGTCATCAACCGCTGGAGGTATGGCGGCAGCAGGCCGGCATGGACTGGCACATCGAGGCGTCCCCGGTGCGCTTCATTGCCGAGGGCGCCGGCCACCTCGGAAGCATCCATTCTTTCCCGGAGCAGAAGGTGCTCTATCGCTCGGATACCCGGGCACCGCTGTCGGTGGTCTCCCAGCGCTACAAGGTGGTCCAGCCCGAGGAGGTGCTGGAGTTCTACCGCGACCTGACCGAGTACGCCGGCTATGAGCTGGAGACCGCGGGCGTGCTCAAGGGCGGTCGCAAGTTCTGGGCGCTGGCCCGCAGTGGTCTGGGCACGGCCTTGAAGGGGCAGGATCAGGTCAACGCCTACCTGCTGCTGGCCACCTCCTGCGACGGGTCGCTGGCCACCGTGGCCACGCCCACCTCGGTCCGAGTGGTTTGCAACAACACCCTGACCATCGCTGTGGACGGCGCCGCCCAGGGCGTGAAGGTGCCGCACAGCACCGAGTTTCGCCCGCAACGGGTCAAGGAGCAGCTGGGGATCTCGGTCGCCCAGTGGGATGACTTCATGTACCGCATGAAGACCCTGGCCGAGCGCAAGGTCAGCCCCAAGGAGGTGCAGTCTTACTTCCAGGCGGTGATCTGCAACGCGGAAGAGCCCCTGGACGATCCCGCCGGATTGCCCAACGTGCGAGCCCTCAACCGCGTCCAAAAGCTCTATCACGGCGAGGGGCGGGGCTCACAGCTGAGCACGGCCCAGGGCACCGCCTGGGGCCTGCTCAATGCCATCACCGAGTACGTCGACCACGAGAAGCGGGCGCGCAGCAACGACTATCGCATGGACTCCGCCTGGTTCGGCCAGGGGGCCAGTCTCAAGGACAAGGCGCTGGCATCAGCGATGGCCCTGGTGGCTTGATGGCTGGCCGGTCTCGCTCGAGGCCTTGTGCTCTAAGCGCCATGCGACGCGTTATCTCGCCCTTTTCAGCATAGCGCCCGGCCCTCTCAAGGCCGGGCGCTGTGTCGTCTGGAGGCGCTTCGTTCATCCCTTCACTCACCTCCCCCCCCCAATCTATCAGGAGATCCTTATGGCTACTCCCATTCATCCTCAGCATGGCAAGTCCAACGGCCAGGTCTCCCGCCATTCCCCGGCGGGCCCTGCCGAGCCGGCGCCGGCTCCCTCGACCTCGCTGCAGGAGAGCACGGCAATCATCCAGGTGATCGAGCGTGCTGCCCTCAACCCCGAGGTCGACATCGACAAGATGGAGCGCCTGCTGCAGATGCAGGAGCGCGTCCTCGACCGCCAGGCGCTGATGGCCTACAGCGCCGCCATGGCGGCCATGCAGACGGAGCTGCCGAGCATTGCCGAACGCGGCCAGAACAACACCGGCTACTACGCCACGCTGGAGGACATCGTCGACACCGTCAGGCCGATCATGAAGAAGCACGGCTTCGCGGTGAGCTTTCGTATCCAGACCCAGGAGCGCGGCATCCAGGTCACCGGCGTCTTGATGCACAAGGACGGTCACCGCGAGGAGACCAGCATGCTGCTGCCCGCCGATACCAGCGGCAGCAAGAACGCCGTACAGGCCTTTGGCTCCTCCACCAGCTACGGCAAGCGCTATGTGCTGAGCGCATTGCTCAATATCACCACCCGAGGCCAAGACGACGACGGTCACGCCGCCGCCCCGGTGAAGCTTGTCACGCCCTTCCAGGCGGGGCAGCTGAAGCAGCTGATCCGTGCCTGCCCCACGGCCACTCAGGAGTGGTTCGCCGGCAAGTACGGCGAGGCGGAGCAGGTGCCGCGCAGTGACTTCGACAAGCTGCGTGCCTCCCTCACCAAACGGGCGCTGCCCACCCATCAACGTCATTGACTGGCTGGCAGGTCGGCGAGGGTCTTCCCTCGCTGCCTATGCCGCTTTCCCTCCGTAGAGGAACACCCGTTCACAAGGAGATCGTCATGCAGATCCTGACACTGGAACAGGGCACGCCTGAGTGGCTTGCCGCACGCCTGGGCATCATCACCATGTCCGAGCTCAAGACCCTGCTGGTCAAGGGCAAGGGACCGGGCGGCTTCGGCACCGGTGCCTTCAGCTACATGCACCAACTGATCGGTGAGCGCATCACAGGCGAGCCGTCGGATACCTTCCAGGGCAACGCCCATACCGAACGTGGCCACGAACTGGAGCCCGTGGCCCGGGAGCTCTACCACGCCGCCGCCGGCCTGCCCCGTGTGGAGCAGGTCGGCATCATCCTCAACCACGGCGTGGGCTACTCCCCGGATGGCCTGGTAGACAGCCAGGGGTTGCTGGAGATCAAGACCAAGCTGCCCAAGTACCAGGTCGAGCTGCTGCTCGAGGGCGAGCTGCCCCAGGAGCACGTGGCGCAGTGCCAAGGAGGCCTCTGGGTCAGCGAGCGAGAGTGGATCGACTTCGTCAGCTACTGGCCTGGGCTGCCGCTGTTCATCAAGCGCATCTACCGGGATGACATCTTGATCCGCACCATCGCCGAGCGCGTCGAGGCGTTCTACGAGGAACTGGAGCGTCGCATGGCACGCGTCATGGCGGCCTGAGGAGCACGATCATGCATCATCGCAAGCTGAAAGCCGGCGAGCTCGCCGGCACCTACGACATCACCGCCCCGATCACCGAGGCGGAGCTGCTCAGCATCGCCCAGGCTTTTGCCAAGCGCCGGCTGGCCCGGGGGCGCAAGCTGACCCGGCCGGCGCTGGTCTTCGACTACCTGCAGGTGCTCTTCCAGGGCTACGAGCATGAGGTGTTCAGCGCCCTGTTCCTGGACACCCAGCATCGCCTGATCCACTTCGAGACGCTGTTCCGGGGCACCATCGACTCGGCCAGCGTCTACCCCCGGGAGGTGGTCAAGCGCGCCCTCGCCCACAACGCCGCGGCGGTGATCTTTGTTCACAACCACCCCAGCGGTGATCCCGAGCCCAGCGATGCCGACCGGCGCATTACCCAGCGCCTCAAGGACGCCCTAGCACTGATCGAGGTGCGGGTCATCGACCATATCGTGGTCGGAGGTGACCGCTGTGTGTCGCTGGCCGAGCGGGGCGACCTGTAGCGGCCCCTGCCTTGCAGGGTGATCCTCTGAAGGCGGCATAGCGCCGGTGCTGCCCTCAGGGGCGGCACCGACGGGCTGTTGGCGTCTTTTTTTGGTTGTTTGGTGGGTCTGAATAAGATGGGGGCAGTGAGATACTGATAGCGCCAGACTCTCATTAACCTGACCATTCATTGCCACCAATTATAAATCACGGGGGATTGTCAATGGGCGCCTCCCTGCGTGATGCCGATCGAGATAGATTAATCACCCCCTACTCTCCGAAACCATAGGAACGTAGGTGTTAAAAATTCCCAATCGCAGTGATTTTCTAGATTTTATTTGCATAAAGAACTATCAGAAACGACCTTGAATGATTTGCAGCTCGGGCAAATAATGCCAACCTTTATCATCCTTTTGAATCTATTTCCACAGCTTTTGCAAATGAAAAAATAAGGTGGACCTGGATAAAAACCTGCCATAAATCACCTCAATTATTTACCAGCATAACTTCCGATTCGTGCTCTGCTTCGTCTGAAATTTTAAACTTTTCATTTAATCTGATGGATCAGCCGCTATAGATAGAGCATATCGATAACAGCTAACATCAACAGCGATTATAGCTGTAAGTATTGAGCCAAATAGAGTGGTTTTCCCTACTCTGACCGGCGCCGATACGCCATACTGAGTGAGTGAGACCACCAGTTTACGGAGCTAGTGCGACACTCAGCGTCGCACTAGCCTGCGCTTGGTGTCTTCGCTCGGCAGCGACCCGAGCAGACCGCCGCCAGGCGAGGGCGCGTTATCGAAACAGCCCGCTCTGCCTGACAATGCACCGACAGAAGGCCTGGCAAAACCCCGTCGCTGCCGCTGAGCAGCGTGAAACTCTTCTTGGCCCGGGTCATGGCGGTATAAACCAGATGCAGGGTGCAGCATCGCCGAGAGGGTATCCGGCATCGCGAGAGCGGTATGCGCACAAACCGAGTCCCGGTAATTGTGCACCGTCATCGAGTAGAGCGTTGCGACCTGCTGCAGCCGGCTGGGCAGCACCCAGCGAATTCCGCTCTTGGCCGTCACCGGAGCCAGTCAGCAGGTGTAGCGGCCAGCGCCAGAGCCACTCAGGGGTGAGGTCATGCAGTTCCTCAATCCGGTTGCCCTGAACCACGATCATCCCTTGTGGATTGGTCTGGCTATCGTCGTGCATCGCTACTCTCTCCACGCTTGATGATGGCCTTGGCCGCCGCGTATATTTCGCTACGCCAGGTGGCGGGTGCCAGGACCTCTACGTTGGCGCCCATGCCCAAAAGCCACCACAGGGTCTGATGATCGTTGGGTACCTCGGCCTCCAGGCGTTGCCAATCGCTGTCGGGTAGCCCTGTGAGCCGCTGACCCTCGGCCAGCGGTGTCTCGCTAAGTAACCAGACCACCTGGGGAGCGACATTGGCCAACAGGGTCACGGGTGTCTTGCTATCCAGAAAGCCGAAAGCACCTCCCGCGATGTAGTCATCCAGTTCGAAGTCCCCGGCGTAATGCCAGACGGCCTCGCTTAGGCGCGCCTCCTCGATGCGGTGCAGGGCGAACTGACGCACATCCGTGTAGTCGTTAACTGTGGCCAGCAGGTAGGTGACGCTGTGGCGGCTGACCAATCCCTGCGGGTGCAGGGTGAACTCTTTTTTCTCTTCTTTGCTGCGCGAGAGGTAGGTGACATCGATGGCGCGCTGGCTCAGCAGTGCCTCGGACACCGTCTGCCAAGTTTCCGCACTAAGCGGTGCCGGTATCAAGGCTTTGCCGTTGGGGATGGCACGCACCCGCCGTGCCCACTGGCTCAGTCCGTTCTGCTCCAGGTCATCCAGCAGCTGGCGAGCATCGCGAAACTGGGGGGTGAGCTGGTCGACCACCACCGGCGGCAGCAGCCCCTTTAGGTACTCCTCTGCCAGTACCAGGGTGAGGGCGCTGGGGATGTCCAAGGCCGGCAGGCTGCAGTGGAAGTCGCGATCGAAATACCAGCGGTAGGGCTTCTGGCTGTCGTCACACACCAGCGGAAAGTGCAGCGAGAGGCGGTCGCAAAGGTCGCGCTGCAGCGAGCGGGTATCGATCTGGAACCCTCGCTCCCGGAGCTTCTCCAGCAGCACCGGCGTGCTGATGCGGCCCGGACTGCGTGGGATTAGCTGCAGCATGGCCAGGTAGCGGAATAGGGTATCGCGAATCTCTGACATGGACGTTCCTTGTCGGGATGCTGGACTCACTCTGCCAGCCTAAGGGAAGTGAAGCGAAAAATCACTCGCGCGTGAGCAGCCAGGCAGCCACGCCGTCCGGCAGCCAGCGAGTGCCTAGGTAGTGCTTCACTGTCGCCCGGATATGGCGCTGCCATTCGGCCCTGAGCTTCTCTAGATCGTGGTGCGGTAGAGCCAGGTCTATCTGGCCGTATAGCTGATACGCGGAATGCTCGGCCTCCGGCCAGGGGTGTTCTGCTCCGGTTTTTGAATACTCCGGTGGGCTTCGTTGCAGCTCTGTGATAACAGATGCTGATGTTCACCAGTCCCCGTGAGTACGGGCACTGAGAGGCTGATCACCGTCAGTGGTTAGGCCAGGCAGCAATGACTTTCGTCCTATTAGGCAAAAGTTCAATGTCCCACCTTGATGACTGTGAGCCTGCCAATCAGAGTGATAACCTCAGTCCATTGGGGACTATTTTACGAAATAAAAATACATGATGCGACACAGTACGTCGGGTCGATCTGCCACTGTCTCGGTCACATCCCCCGTCGCATCCTGAAGCAGGAGCTAAGAATGCAGGCCATGTACACCCCCGGGGCGTGGGTGGTGATCCGCGATTGCAAATGGATCTTTCGCCGGGCCGATCCCAGCGACGACGGCGGCTTTGTGCTCACCGTGGACGGCCTCTCGGAGCTGGTCAGCGGCAAGAGCGCGCGTTTCCTCACCCGGCCCGAAGAGGAGGCCTTCGGCAAGCCCGAGACGCCCCTGCGCGTGCTGCTCTGCTCCGGCGTGGCAAGCGAAGGCATCAACCTGCAATACCTCTCGCACCGGCTGGTGCATTTCGACCTGCCCTGGTTGCTGATGGTCTTCCAGCTGCGCTACGGTTGGGTGGGTCGCTATGGCCAGAGCGAAAAGCCTATCATCACCTACCGGATCAACCGCAGTGACAACTTGAAGGTGAGCGGCGACCGTCGCATCCTCGAGATCCTCAAGGAGAAGGACGAGCAGGCCTACAAGAAGATCGGCGACCCGGCCACCTTCAAGAAGGTGCACGACCCGGAGGCTGAGGAGGCCCTGACCATGGAGGCCATGGCAGAGGGCACCGATGCCGCCGCCTTCGACTCCCGCTACCAGCCCGACAACAGCAACGAGGGCGACGTTCTACTGGTCGCTGTGATCGTACTCGCCATATTCCACGTCGACGCTACCTTTAGTGTTCTGGCCACTTTGGTCTCGCTCGGCATCTATGTCGCCTATGGTATCAACGGTAATCGTTGGCGCGAGATGCACCTTTCAAGCCGTAGCTATGATCGTGTGAATACTGTCGCCTTCCGCCTCGAGCCCCGAGAAGGCCGTGGCGCTTTATTTGGAGGGACGACATGCAGGTGAATAGTTATATAAATAATAATCAAAGTACCTACCAGGTTACCGAGAGCATAGAGTGTATCGAGTATGGCCTTCTCCATGGCAACGAAAGGGAGTATTATTCCGACAAGATCGGAATGAAGTCTTTTGAGTGATGCGGGAAGCGCTTGAAGAAAATCAAATTTTAGATGCTGGAAGCATTGACACTCAGATTGTTTCTTTTTAAGGAAAGGATGTAGAAATGCACGAAGAAAATCTTGAAATTTTGCGCAATGAAGCATTACGTCTCATTAAGTGCGAAAGTATCCTTCTGGAGAGAATTCAGGACACGCCAGGTTTGTTGAGCGAGGGTGGAGAGATTAAGCAAACTTTCGATAAAATATCTTTGGAAAACGAGCTAGAGGTGTTGTCGGGCGAAAGCCATAAACTTGAATCAATGGATATGGTGGTGGCCGTTGTAGGCACCATGAAGGCAGGAAAGTCTACGACAATTAATGCCATTGTTGGCAGTGAGATATTACCCAACCGAAATGGACCCATGACGTCCATTCCCACGTTGATACGCCATGTGGAAGGAAAGAAAACGCCTTCAGTTAATTTTAGAAATAATGGACCGCTGAATTATCTATGTTGCTCTCTCTTTGATGTGGTTGCAGAGAAGGAAGCCATCGTCTCTCGATTGTGTGATGACTCTGAAGATATGGCCAACGTGGTAAAATTTATTAAAGACAAAGAAGAAATAAATAAGTCCTACGAAGGCCGTCAAGGTATATTTGACTTTTTGAAGATAGTCAACGATCTAGTCAGACTTTGTCGAGAGCTGGACTATGATTTTCCATTCTCTGATTACGATGAAATGCATGAGCTTCCCGTAATCGAAGTAGAGTTCACCTCTTTATCCAAAGAGGACAGCGGATTGGGCAGCTTGACTCTTCTTGACACACCGGGACCGAATGAAGCAGGCCAAACTCACCTTAAAATCATGCTTCGGGATCAGCTTCGCAAAGCTTCTGCCGTCATTGCGGTACTAAACTACACCCAGCTAAAGTCGGAAAGCGATGAAGAACTACGCAAGGAAGTCAGCGCCATAGCAGATATTGCTAAGGGCCGCATGTATGCATTAGTTAATAAATTTGATCAGCGCTCGTATAATGATCCTGATGAAGCCACCGTCAAGAAGATGGTGGGGAATCTCTTGGCTGGAAATATTCCAGAAGAAAGTATTTTTGCCGTATCTGCACAGCAGGCTTTTTTAAGCGAAATAGTCCAAAAATTTATCCGGGAAAATGGATCCTTGCCTGACCCTGGTGAGCACCCTTGGGTGGAAGAGTTTGCTAGTAAATGTTTTGGGATGGACTGGGAATTAGAGATAAATAATGCTGATCGCGTTACAAAAGGAGCGCAAAGCATATGGAAAAAATCCGGGTTTGAAAAGCCTTTGGAGAGTGTGATTCACACTGCCTATCAGAACGCAGCTTATTATGCACTGGACGCCACAGCCGCAAAATTAACATCGCTAGCTGAAAAGCTATCTAACTTTGTTAACGGGCGTGAGACGGCGCTGCAGAAAACGGCTGATAATTTGCAACAATATATTTCCGACTTAAAAAGCGATGTTGATCGTATATCTTCTTTAAGGGAAGTGAAGGAAAAAAGATCAAAAGACCTGTTCTCCGAATTGAATGAGAATGTAGAGGACTTTCTTTTAGAAGCGATTGACAACGCTATTAAGGCGGTTAACCAGTTGTTCGAGAGAGGTGCTGTCGAGCAGGAAAAAAGAGAGAGGGACTTTGAGGCAGCGACAGCCCAAGAACGTGCTATGCATGACAAAACAAGCACCAGAAGCCAGACTAAAAAACAGCGTAGTCTTAGTGATTTTTTCAGCGATCTAAAAGTTAATAGATCAGCGCCGGAGCCAAGGCGGCTGGATGTGAGCAAAAAAGAGATTGAGTTTCCCAATAGGTCAGAGGCAAATGAATTTGTTTCGCAATTCGACCAAGCTTTGGAGCCGGTTTTTTTATCCCTTAACCAAAAAGTTTCCTTTGCTGTTGACAAGGCTGTTGAGGAGTTGGATCAGAAGCTAAGGGCGGACGTAGTTCGCGAGGCAGAAGAAATTCTTAACAACATAGGCAGCCGTTTAGGAAAGGAAGGCTTTAATCTTTTCATGAAGATCCCAGTAGGGTTGCAAGCGTCAAGTCTTGACTTGGGGGGGTTCTCCATGAAGGATGGAGTCAGCGAAAACACAAAGAGCGTTACACGGTTAAGAGAACAAAGCAGTGCATGGGGAGGCGTCAAGCGGTTCTTTGGTGGAATGTTTGATGTTGACTGGGGCTATGATGAGGTAGAAGTAAAAATTGATGTTTATAAGGTTTCTTTAAAAGAGCTTCAGAAAAAAACTAAAATTGCAATTCACGAGCAGGGGGCGATTTGGTCAAATGAAGTAGAGAAAGAAGTACAGGAGCCTATTAGCAAAGCGTTGGCGGGGTTCTTTGATGAGCTTGAGAGAAAAGTTGAAGAGCTCAGAGGGGATCTCATGCAAGGGATTAATGATCAACTAAAAAACAAGAAGGAAAAAGAAGCGTTAATGGCTGGATTAGAGAAGATATCTAAACATCTTCCTAGTGTTATGGAGGATACAGAAGGTCTGCAGGACGAGGCTCGTCAAAGCCTTGGTGAGAGGCAGCTATGAGCGATGATATGGCTAGAGCGAACGAGCTCTTTCCAGCGCTAAAGGATAAGTGTGCTGTCAGGCTTGTTAGCCGACTCAATGTAGTTAAAGAGCAAACTCGTGTGCAGAAAGAAAACCAGGGTTTTGTAGAGGAGATGGTGGGTTTCTTTACGGGAGAAACTCGCCGCCGACAGGATTGCATTAACACACAAGTATCTGCAGCCCTTGAAAACACGGCAAGTCAGCTAGTTAGTGTCATGAACGCAGTAGCGTTGAACAGTACAACGCTAACAATGGTTGTTGATGAGTTAAAATATTTACAAAAAAACAGTGCAATTATTGCCGAAAATGTTGTAGCTGTCAAAAACAGGTTGGGTGAGCTTGAGTTTTCGGTAAAGAAAGAGCTAGCCAACTTGCATGTAAAATTTGAGGAAATTGATCGTAGGATTATAGCTCAGCAGCAGATGGATATGACATTTCATCGATGGGAATCCGGCATCTTGAACGCACTGCCAATTAGTCTTAGGGGGTACAGCGTTCTTGAGGATTTATGGTGGGGAGATTTCGGCTTTTATATAAGATGCTACCCCGGGCGTGAGTCTGACAAGCTTTTGCAGTATCTTAATGATCGTGTGACTGCTTGCTTGTCCAAGGACGTGGGAGTTCCTCCATCTAAAAGACTGCCCAAAGAATTGTGGAAGGATGAAGTTCTTTGTGGGCGCGAAAGGGGCTCCACCTTGGCTCAAGGCGCTTGCTTACTTTCGGACTGGGCAAGTTGGGAAGATGCGCCATTTGTATGTTCTTTTGGTAATTTTTATGAGCCCCGTGGAGATATAATATTCGTGCCCTTCTTGCTCAATGCTAACAGGTTGGGCAAAGCATTGGTTGATGAAGTTTTCTCAGTCAGGAATGCAGCATGAGAGTTGGATTAGTTTTATCCGGCGGAGGTGCAAAAGGTGCCTATCAAGCCGGCATTGTAAAATCTCTGGCCAACCATGGAGTGGAAATTGATATTGTCGCTGGAGCGAGCATCGGCGCTTTGAATGGCGCCATTGTTTCGGCTTCGAATAGCACATCCGTTGCGGCCAAGCGGCTGGAAGAAGTCTGGGGCTTGGTTGCAAAAGATGACGTACTAAAACTCAATATTGATGTTTACCCTAGATACCTGGCAATGTTGGCTGCTGCAGGTCTAACCGGAGCAAGTGCTCTTGGGTTGAAACTCCTGTCAGATTGGGCCGGCACGGACGAAGGTGCGGGGCTATTCAATAGCTCCCCTCTGAGAAATATACTCAATCAATATCTTGACGCAGACAGTATCGCCTGCGGAAAACCGCTGTACGTATCATTATATCCATACAAAGGTAATCTGGAAGCGTTAAGTGAGTTTTTTAAAGGTGATGTACTAAAAAGATTTGATACTAAAGAGTCTATATTTCGTCTTGTTCAAGAGTTGAGTTTTAGCGAACAAAAAGAGGTGTTATTGGCATCCGCCGCTATACCTGTCTTGTTTTCTCCTAGAAAAATAGGTGGAGAGCTTTATTCTGACGGTGGGCAAGGTGATTATAGGCGTTCCCAAGGGAACACGCCCATTTCACCTCTCGTTGGTAAAGGCCTGGATGTCATTATCGTGTCTCATCTGAGTGATGGAGCCATATGGGACGCGGGCGATTTTCCTGATGAAAGCATATTTGAAATTAGGCCGTCTGAAAGAATTTCTAAAAATGGTATAAAAGATATGCTTGGTTTTGATTCGCAATCTATTTCTATGTGGATGGAACAGGGTGAAAGAGATGCCGATGCTTTGCTGAAAGAACTGGCCCGCTTTTCATTCTCTAAAACCGCTATGGAAATCGCTTCAGAAAACCTTAAGGAAAAGGTGAAAGATTTTGGAGTTAGCCTGGAAAGTAAACGCTTGGAAGACGCTATGAGAAAGTTGGAGAGGGGCAGTTAATTTTTCCGTGCTATAGTTTTGACATCATGCGAGAAACCACTGGATATGGAGTGCGAAAACCAAGTATGAAGTGCTGATATCATTTAAAGCTCGTCGGAATAAGGAGCCCTCATGATCCCCGGCTTGCTAGCCAGCGAAGCCGCCGCGTCGCTGCGTGAATTCATCGTCACCGGCTATTGAATCGAAACGGCGCCCCTGAGTTCGACGGCCCGTGATCACAGGCCAGGTGCCAGCGACGCCGCTCCCAGTCTCGCGGCGCATGAAGATGCCCCGTGACCGGAGCCCGTCAACCTGATTCGCCTGGAGAAACTGGCGCGTCTGGGCATCGAGCCCGGTACTCCAGGCGGCATTGAATAACAGGTGAGTCTATCGGTGGGCAGGAGGGTATCACTGACCAGTGGAAGATGGATGGCCAGACTGGCAGTGAAGGGTTGGTCACCGGCCCATGAGGCGCGGTCGGCCTCCCGAAGAGCCGCTTGCTCTTCCCTGGCTGGCAGCCCGCCCGGATACCAAGGTGCCTGTCGCGTCCTTGGATTCTGTCTGGCCCATAGTTCATGCTGGCCTCCGCTCCCCTGCTGTCATCGATTCTCGGCGAGTCTCTCATCATCCAGCGACAGTTGGTGTGGCATGCTGCTGTCGCAGACTCACTAGCCGTGGCGGGTGATTTTTGGCATCGTGAAGGACTGCAGGATGCTTGTTCGGCGACCTTGTCTTGAACAGAGCCTCCGCGTGATTTTTTGGTGGGACGCCAGGCATCGGCTCCCCCGTCGACGTGAAGCGACGCTTGTCGGCCACGCCGACTGACAGGGAGGTGATATGGCAGAGATCTATCCGCGGCTCAGTGAGGCCGAACTCGATGCGCTGCCGTCGCGTGCCGAGGCCAGGGTGTACCGCCAGCTTCGCGACCTGGAGTTTCCAGGCCTCGAGGTGATGCACGGGCTCGCCACCCAGACGCGCAACGACAAGGGCACCTGGGTAGGCGAGGTCGATTTCCTGCTGTTTCATCCGCAGCATGGCATCCAGATCTGGGAAGTGAAAGGGGGAGGAGTCTGGCTCGACGGGGAAGGGCAGTGGTGGTCGCAAGGCCATCGTGGCACCCATAAGCTTTCCACCACCCCACTGGACCAGCTCAAGAAACAGACCGGTAGCCTGCTGCAGGCCATGCACAAGGTCATCCCCGGGCTCACGCTGCCCATCGCCCCTGTCTTGGTGTTTCCCGATACCCGGGCGTGGCAGGGCGAGCTGCCGGTGCTAGCCCTCAACCGCGAGCACCTACTGCTCAAGGGCGACTTGGAGAACCTGACCAACTCTGGCCTGATACAGCGCTTCGCCAACGCAGCACTGGCCGGACCACGAGCCGCCAATGCGTTGCCGTTGAACAAGCAGCAGGTCACGCTGATCCAGCATCATCTGTTGCGCCCTGCCTGCGCGCTGGTCAGCACTGGCGCAGAGCAGGCGAGCGATGTGGAGGCGGCGCTGTTCCGACTCAGCCACGAGCAGCAGTGGGTGCTGCGTCTGCTCGAGCACATTCCGCGGATGGCGATCCATGGCGGCGCTGGCACCGGCAAAAGCATCCTGGCGAGGTTGTGGGCCGAGGCGCTTGCGCGGGAGGGCAAGCGCGTCCTCCTGCTCTGCTTCAACATTGCTCTGGCCGCTGAGCACCGCGATGCCCTGGCGGCAGGGGGTTCCTCCACTATCGAGGTGGCCACCTTTCATGAGCTCTGCCAACAGCGTGCCGAGGCCGCAGGGCTGGCCTGGACCCTGCCTGAAGATCCCCGGGCCTTCGGCGAGTTCTACAATGAAATCGCCCCCAATCTACTGGCCGAGGCCCTGCAGCGGCGCCCAGAACGCGTCGACGCTCTGGTGGTGGACGAGGCCCAGGATTACGACCCCTATTGGTGGCTGGTGATTAGCGACTTGCTGGAGGATGGCGCTCAGGTCACGCTCTTTGCCGACCCGGCCCAGAACCTCTTCGGGCGAGATTACCACATCCCGGTAGAGGTATTCGAAGGAATGGTGCCGTATCCCTTCACCCTGTACCGCAACTACCGCAACGCCTACGAGATCGCCACCTGGCTCAAAGAACGCCATGCCGAGGCCGCCGAACCCGGCGAGCATCTGCCCAGCAGCCAGGGCGGGGTGGCGATCCATCGCTGGCAGACGGTCGAGCAGCAGATCCAGCTACTGCAGGAAAGTCTCGATGCGCTGGAAGCCGAGGGTTTCACGCCCGATCGACTATTGCTCCTGACTCCGTTCAAGGTCGAAAACAGTCAGGCCCTGCAGGCGATCCGTCAGCGTCATCCACGCTACAGCAAACGCATGTTCAATGTTGCAGCTGTGAAGGGCCTACAAGCCAGTGTAGTGCTGCTGGTGGATATCGGCGCCAGTGAATGGGCGGGCAACGCCAAGGTGGAATATGTGGGGGCGTCCCGGGCCGCGACAAAGCTCCTGGTGTTTGAAAAGGTTTGATCCCGCCTTATTCATGAGAGCGCTGGCTGAGTGGGTTTTCAGCCCGCGCTGCCAACACCGGCCTACCGGCACCGCGTTGGCAGCATGAGAACCCGCTGTCATATGCAAAAACAGCGCAACTTTTCATTTTATTTATAGCCTGCAGGAATGGATTGCCGTCATTCGTGCAGCCGTCACCGTCAGCCGAAGTGAGGCTGCCTGGCGCAGGGATGGGGGGTGATATCGCCGACGAGTCAGCTCAGCGCGGTCAGCTTCGGTAGCCCCTTCAGCAAGGCAGGCCACCATTTGTCAGCCGCATCACCGAGGTGAATGGTGATGCGCCGAGCGTGAAGCGAGAGCGTCGCCGCTACCTTGAGCACCTGCTCGCGCATCCGGCTCAGACTCCAGCCCTGCCGGGTCTGACGCACCAGCAAGCAGCGCAGGCCATGCAGGACCTGATAGGCGTAGAGGCTCAGTAGCAGGCTCACCTCGTTGCGGGCCATGACGTCCTGGACCGTGGAGGCACCGCGATCCGTCGACGACAGGTGCACGTCCAGCGCCGATTTCACCTCGCCCATGTGGGCCTCGGCGCTGCCGCGCTTGCGATAGAGCGCCAAGACCTTTTCCGGCGGCCAGTCGAACTTGCCGAGGTTGGTGACCAGGAAGAAGGCATGCAGCAGCAAGTCATCGGGGCGCTCCTGCACCACCAACACCACGCGTCGTGGCGCTGGCCAGGAACCGGCTTGGTATTCAAGGTCATAGCACCATTCGCGAGGCTGTTCGGGCGATCGGCCGCGGGGCCGCTTCAGGTAGGGCGCCGCCAGTGTCTGCAGGCCCTTGTGGCCGGAGTCTGTCAACATAGTTGGCACATGAAATGACTTCGGCTCGTTAAAATCCTGCGGCCTGCGGCACCGGGTCCCGCTCGGGATTCAGGTGCACGATCTCAGGCAGGCTGAGTTTCCGGATGTCACCCGACCAGCGCTCCGGGTGGCGCTGCTTCGCCGCCTCGAAGACTTCCCGGCGCTGCGCCAAGATGCCCTTGGCCTCGCCGTTATGGCGCTGACTCGGCGTGACGTAGCGAAGGGCACTGTGCCGGTGCTCATGGTTGTACCACTCGGTAAATTGCTGAACCCAGTCCTGAGCCTCGTTCAGGGTAGCGAACCCCTCGGCGGGGAAGCCCGGCCGGTACTTCAGCGTCTTGAAGGCCGACTCGGCGAAGGCGTTGTCGTTACTCACCCGTGGACGGCTGTACGACGGGGTGATGCCCAGGTCATAGAGCTTCTCCAGGAAGGTCGCCGCCTTCATCGGGCTGCCGTTATCTGAGTGAAGGATCAGGGGCTTGTGGCGATTGGTGAGGTGCTCTCGCCAGCAGGCCTTCTGGATCAGCTCGGCGGCCAGCTCGTCAGTCTCCGTCTCGTAGACCTCGTGCCCAACGATCTTGCGGCTGAAGACGTCCATGATCAGGTACAGGTACCACCAAGTACCGCGTGCTGGGCCAGGCAGCCAGCTGATATCCCAACACCACAGCCGATTCGCCGCTGTGGCTTGGTGAGTGGTCGGCGGGCGCTTGCGCTGAGGGGCCTGCTGCCGACCCCGATGATGTTGCTGATCGTACTCATGCAGTACTCGATACATCGTCGACTCAGAGGCCAGGTAGCGGCCCTTGTCCGCCTGATCGGCCACGATGAAGGCCGGAGGGCGGCTCCGGTACTCCGGGGCGTTGCACAGCGCCAAGACCGCCTCTCGCTCCTCAGGCGATAGCTTATTGGCCGGTTCCGGGCGGTCGGCGTCGGGGCGGCGATCCGCCGTCACCTCGCCTTCGGCGACCCAGCGATAGTAGGTCCGCACGTTAATGCCCATCACCTGACAGGCCTTGGCCAGCCGAGCACCGTCACGCTGGGCGTCTTGCACCAGGGTCACGATGCGCTGGCGATCCGGGAGGCTGGTCAGTCGTCCTCGTCGTTGGTCGTGCCCCAGATCGCCTCGGCCTTTTTTGACAGGGCCAGCAGCGCCGCCGTCTCGGCCAGGGCCTTGTCCTTGCGGCGCAGCTCACGCTCCAGCTGGCGGAGACGCTTCTGCTCGGCCTTCCGCGCCTGGCGAAGCTGCTTGGCCTGTGCTGCCGCATCCTCGTTGGCGTTCATGCAGGCATCTCGCCAGGCCTCCACCTGTTCGGGGTAGAGGCCACGCTCACGGCAATAGGCGCTGAGCTCGGCCTCATTCATCGGGGCCGTCTCCAGGACGATCTGGAACTTCTCCTGGCTGGTCCACTGGTCGGGCTGGGTCGAACGTGATGGCAAAACCTGTCCTCGTGCTCTGGCCTGTTTCCGCCAATTGTAGAGGGTTGTCGCGGTGATGCCTTCCTGCTCGGCCAGTTCCGGGATGGTCATGCTCATGGGCGGCGCCATCTTCTTGAGTATGGCTTCCTTACGCTCTGCGGGGTAACGCACGTTGATCACCTCTCAATCCGTTTAGGTGACAACTACGCTGACAGATAGGGTGGCTGCGCAACCGGCCCAGATGCTCGATGTCGCGCGTTTCCAGGGCCTCCAAGGTGTCATTGTCGGTGAATCCGGCATCAATGCGCACCCGAACTTGGGCGCCGGTGCTCTCGTTGAGCCGCCTCACCAGATGGGGGATCCAGGTGTCGGCGTTCTCGGCCGGGCCGGCGTTGCCCTCTCGTAGCAGGCCGCCCACCATGTCACCGGTCTCGGCCAGCGAGGCCACCAGCGGCGAATAGATCCGGGTGCCGTACAGGCCATGATAGGCCGAACCGCCCTGGTGGCCGTGAACCTCGATCGGCAGGCCGTCGATGTCCAGCGTCAGCTGCTTGGGACGTTCACCGTTCTTCAGCGAGGTCAGCCGCCAGAGCACCAGCCGCAGCAGGCCTTCGTGCACGGCATCGATATTGTCGTTGCGGCCAAGGCAGGTCAGCAGCCGCGACAGCGTGGCTTGAGACGGCCTGTCCTGCGCCAATGGCGTCATCCCGCGCGCGTCGCTGCAGGCCAACTGCCAGAGCGGGTCACGGCGCAGCGTGTCGGTATCGCTGAGGTCGATCCAGCCCATGGCACGCTGCAGCACCAGGGTACGCAGCTGACTGGCCAGTGAGTGGCGGACGCGTAGCGGATTGCGGAGGTCGACCAGGTTGTCTTCCAGCGCCTCGATCACGCCGCTGTTGTCGAGGGCTTCACGCAGCAGCAAAGCGCCGCTGTCGCTGGTGGTGCGCTGGCCGCTCAGCTCGACACGGACAGCGCCGTTGCACGAGGGCGTCCAGGTGGATAGGCTTTCACCCATAGCGGATGGCTCTCTTGGTTCGGGTTCTTGACGGAACACACTGAATTTTCAAGAGGATACCATCCGCTATCTTCGTTTTCAGGCCGGCCTCATGAATAAGGCAGGGTCATGCCTACCCACGACGGAGTATTGACGGTCTCTGTGCGCCAGAGCATAGTTTTCCCGAAGGGCGCTTAGGTACATATCTTCATGTGCTGTCCAGGCGCAGTTGCGTTTAGAGTACGTGTCCAATCAGTTTTAAATGGGTGTGAACATGAGAGCAGAAACTGAATCGCGGATTTTTTCGGTGGATGAATATGTTCGTCCGTCTAACGGCGAACCGATTCGTTCGGTTGTTCTGGAAACCAATGACTCTGTCGTCGTTGTTTGGCACGCCCACCCTGGGCAGGAAATAGCTTCCCATGTACATCCTCACGGCCAAGATACTTGGACGGTTATCTCAGGTGAAGCCGAATATCATCAAGGTAACGGCATAGTCACTCATCTTAAAGCTGGAGATATTGCGATCGCAAAACCTGGGCAGGTACATGGTGCAATGAACTCTGGCCCCGAACCTTTTATATTTGTTTCAGTGGTTGCGCCGGGCAATGCCGGTTTTGCGTTGGCTGAGAAATAGGCGAAAGGCCTGAGAGGAAACTGATGAATACACGATTATTTACGTTCGCTGGTGGAGAAACGGGTGTTTGGCGCGTTGTTCGGATGGATGCCGTGGCGGGAGCCCCTCTCCCTGGAATCCCCCGGCTCGACGTAGCCGCTGGCTCTGTTTCGCCGCAGCCTTTGGGCACCAAATGGCTTCTTCGCGGGATAACGAGTAACGAGCG
>WPCI01475152.1_pt1 | contig 24382 bp, 24 predicted proteins | sample 5399871 | NCBI WGS metagenome assembly WPCI01 (sample SAMN12869469, study PRJNA574797) | sludge metagenome | isolation source: wastewater treatment of pH7 | place: China:Beijing | collected 2019-05-20 | reverse complement strand
CCCGGCCCGGCCCCTGCGCCGGCCGCGCCAGCGCCAGCACCACCGCCTGCACTTCCTGCGCCAGCCGCAGCACCAGAACCACCGGCCGCCGCAGCCCCGCCACCACCGGAGGATGCGGTTGGCGTGGCGGGTGGCGTGCCTCCACCAGAAGGAGCCGAATCGCCTCCCTTGTCTCCGGCACCATCGAGGACCTTCTTTGCACCGTCGGTCTTCGGTGCGGATGGCACGGGGACGGGGCGGTTGAGAGCGGATTTGGCTTCTTGTTCTGCGCTCATCGAGTGATACATGTCAAACCCGATGAACGTGACGAACTTGTACGTCATGTAGGGGGCGAACGCGGCGATGAACATCAACACGACCCCGGCGATGGGATCACTGATCGACGCGAGATCCAGTTCAATCGGCGCGGAGACTTGGGTGATGGCGACGAGGAAGATCACCACGAGGACGAGCTTTGACAGGATCAGGGCGATCACGAACGTCGCCCACTTCCCGAACCAGCCCTTGGTGGCATCCCAGGAGAACCCGGCGAGGGCGATGGGTGCGAACACGATCGCGACCAGCAGGAGAGCTTTACGGATCAGGAGGGAGAACCACACAATCGCAGCCGCCGAGATGGCGAGGCCGGCGAGGAAAATCGTGACGATCGCCCCAACACCGGGGGCGGCGATGTTGATGCCGGCGAACCCTGCGGCTAGGAGAGTGATGCGGTCGCCGATGGATTCCATCGTGTTCCCGGTGGCTTGCACGATCCCGATCGCGAGCTGATCCGTAATCTCCAACAGGAGACCGGTGAGGCCGATGGCGACGAAGGAACCGAGGATGCTTTTCGCGGCCCCTGTGGCGGCACGGGTGAGGGCGGTGGGGTCACGGTGGATGAGGCCGGTGATCAGTTGCAGGCAGAAGAAGATCAGCACCACGAACACCGCCACACCAAACAGAATGTTGTAAACCCCGACATAGCCCTCGTCGGTGACATCGACGAGGGTGGTGGTGTCAAACACCGCCCACACAGCTTCGAAGAGCCAGGCGGCGGCGCCTCCCATTGCTTGGGCGAGCCAGTCGAACGGGGCCGCAATCAACGTGGCGGCGCCTTGTCCGACGGTGTCGCACACGGCCGAGATCACCGGCACATCACACACACTCACCGCATCCTCTTTCCCTCGCGCATCTTGGGGTTAGACGGCTTGGCCGACGCCCCAGAAGAAGTTGATGAGTGTCACGCTGGCGCCGCAGATGATCGCCGCCCCACACGACACGAGCACGCCGACTTTCCCGCGCGATGCGAGGTGAGGGTTGCTGCTGTTCGCACCGAAGCCCCACACGATTGCGGACACGATCAGGGCGAGGACGGAGAGGATCAGGCCGACGGTCATCACCGCGCCGACGATGATGCGCAACTGCTCGATCCCGGGAAGCCCGGTGCCGTTCGGATCAATATCAATCACAGGGTGCTCCTTCAGCTCATAGGCGCCAGGGATGGCGGACTTACGTGCCAGGTGCGCACGGGTACACCAAGCGATGCTCGCTGAGAGTCACCTTGCGAAATGGTGCTCAGAAGGGTGCAACCGTCCAGAGGGGCGCTGCCGTGGAGCGAAGCAGTTTGAGCGAGATGAGCTTCCGACGCGGATCGTGCCCCAGAAGCTCGCGAGGACCACTGCTTCTCCAGCCCTCATTTGACATTGAGCGAGCCGATTTCCCTCACCCTTTGCACGTCGATATCATTAGAAACATGAAGATGAGAATGATTCCCATTATTGGTTTAGTAAGTGTGTCTGCTCTTCTGGCAGGCTGTTCGGAATCACCGTCCGTCGTGGACGGGCGAGGCCAGGAACAGGAGAATGCGACCGCTGCGTTCCCTCTCGCGATCGAGAATTGCGGAACCGAAGTCGTGCTCGAGAGCACCCCGCAGCGCGCGGTCTCGTTGAACCAGTCGGCGACCGAGATCCTCATCGCGCTTGGTGTAGAGGACCGCGTCGTGGGCACGGCTTACCAGAATCAGCCTGTCGCGGACGACATCTCCGCAGCGTACGAGAGCATTCCGCTGCTATCCGACGGAATTCTGAAGCACGAGACGCTTCTCGAGGCGCAGCCCGACTTCGTCTACTCCTCTTTCGCTTCATTCCTCACCGCTGAGAACGCGGGCGATCGTACCGAACTGCATGAACTGGGGGTACCGACGTACCTCACCGAGTTCGACTGCACTTACCACGAGGCCGTCGAGGGAGGCGCGAAGTTCGAGATGCTGTTCGATGAGATCGAGACAGTAGCGGAGATATTCGACGTGCCTGAGGCCGGTGAACAGGTCGTGGCGGATCAGCAGCGCATCATCGATGAGGGCCTCGAAACGGCCGAGCAGATCGAGGGGGCTCCGAAGCTCGTCTGGTTCTATTCGACGGCCGCCTCCGCTGCCACGCCGTCCGTTGCTGGGCCTGGTGGGTTGCCGCAGACGGTGACAGAGATGCTCGGTGCTGAGAACCTTTTCGCGGATGCGGACACGAAGTGGCCGGAGGTCAGCTGGGACGAGATCGCGCAGCGGGATCCCGATGTCATTATTCTCGGCGATCTGACCCGAGGCTACCCAGGAGACACGGCGCAGGAGAAGATCGACTTTCTCAAGAGCGACCCGCTGACGAAGACGATGGATGCCGTGATCAATGAGCGTTTCATCATCGTGCCCGGCCAGTACATGGACCCCTCGATCCACAGTGTGCAGGCGATCACCGCAGTTGCGGATGGCCTGGTCGGCTTCGGAGCCAACGAATGAACGCCAACTTCTTCGACACTCTCGTTCAGAGTTGGGATGATCAGCAAGCGGCCTACATCACGCATCGCGAGCAGCGGTTCGGCATCATGCTCGACGCGATAGCGCATCTGCTCGGCACGTCGAGCGAGTTCGGCGAGGACGGTTCGGGACTCACCGCGCTCGATCTCGCCTGCGGTCCTGGTAGCCTCTCCCAGCGCCTCCTCGACCGATTCCCGGCCGTCCGCGTGATCGGCATCGACTACGACCCGGTCCTGCTGCGCATCGCCGGCACCTGGCTCGAGCGCCGGCATCCGGGGCGGTTCACCGCAGTGGATGCCGACCTGGCGGGAGCCTGGACAGAAACGCTGGAAAGTACACCCGTTCACGTCGCCGTTTCCTCGACGGCACTGCACTGGCTTGCCCCGCACCAACTCGTCGCCGTCTATGAGCGACTGGGCCGGCTGCTCCCCGAGGACGGCCTGTTCCTCAACGGCGACCACCTCCGCTACGACGCCCGGGGGCAGCAGTTCCTCGCAGCGGGGGCTGCGGCGGATGATGCACGCACGCAAAGGGAGGCGTACGCGGACGGGGTACTGACCTGGGACCAGTGGTGGGAACAGACGGCATCCGCCCCCGAGCTTGCCGCGCTTCGCGCCGAGCGCGAGCGCCGGTTCGCGGATCGCCCGCCCACGGCCGACGCTCCCCTCGAGTTGCATCTGAGCGCGCTGCGCACGGCAGGATTCCGCGAAGCGGGCGTGCTCTGGCGGTTCTGGGACGACGTGGTAGTGCTCGGGCGACGATGACCACCGAAGCGGTAAATGCGGAGCAGACGCGCCAGGATCGAGAGCCGCGACCATTCCTCAAGTCGTCTGAGTCGCGTCCGACGACGGCGCGTCGGGTTCGTGCGGGAATCGTCGTAGTCGTCTTCGCTGTCGGTCTCGTGCTCTCGGTGCTCAGTGCCGGGTTCATCGGTACAGCGAACATCGGGCCGGTCGACGTCTACGGGATCCTCGTCCGCCACCTCGGCCTCGGCGCCCTCGCGCCGGGGTCCGAGGCACCGCCGCTGATCGACGCGCTCATCTGGGAGTCCCGTCTGCCGCGTGTGTTGCTCGCCGGAGTCGTCGGCATGGGACTCGCCGTCTCCGGTGCGGTGCTGCAGTCCATCACCCGCAATCCGCTCGCCGAGCCCTACCTGCTCGGCGTATCCTCAGGCGCATCGACCGGCGCGGTCGCGGTAATGATCCTGGGCTTCGGCTCGGGAGCGATCAGCCTGTCGACCGGTGCGTTCTTCGGAGCGATTGTCGCGTTCGGCATCGTGCTGCTCCTGATCGGCGGGGGCCGGGTCTCCAACCCCGCCCGTGTCGTGCTCACCGGCGTCCTAGTTTCCCAGTTCTTCTCGGCGGTGACATCACTGGTGCTCATGCTGGACGGGGACGCGGACTCCACCCGCGGTTTCACGTACTGGCTGCTCGGTTCCCTTGGCGGAGCCCGCTGGGAGCCGCTGCTCATCGCTGGGGCTGTGATCCTCACCGGCACCATCCTGTGCCTGCTCTTCGCGCCCGCGCTCGACGCGTTCGCCTTCGGGTGGGACACCGCGGCCTCCCTCGGCATCAACGTCACCCGGGCGCGCGTGTCGCTCATGATCCTCACCGCGCTCATGACCGCCGCTGCGGTCGCTGCCTCCGGCGCGATAGGTTTCATCGGTTTGCTCGTCCCCCACATCGTCCGCCTCCTCGCCGGCCCGGGTCACCGCACGCTACTGCCACTGTCCGCACTGGGCGGCGCGATCTTCCTCATCTGGGTCGATACCTTCGCCCGCTCCGCGTTCTCACCCCACGAGATCCCGGTCGGCGTCGTCACCGCGCTCCTAGGCGCCCCCGTCTTCGCACTCGTACTCAGGAAGGCCGCCGCACGATGAGCACCCTCACCGCCTCAGGCATCACCTGGACCAAAGGGTCACGCCGCATCCTCGACGACGTCACCCTCGAAGCACAAGCAGGCGACGTGCTGGGAATCCTCGGCCCCAACGGAGCCGGGAAGACCTCGCTGCTGCGCATCCTCGCAGGTCTCCGCCGCCCCGATCATGGCACCGTGCTGCTCGACGGCCACCCCCTCAGCGGAATCCCCAGGCGACACCTCGCCCGCAACCTCGCCATCATCGAACAGTCGCTCGAAGTCCATGAAGACGTCACCGTCGAAGAGACCACAGCTCTGGGCCGCACTCCCTACCGCGGCACCTTCGAACCGCTCAGCGTCGGGGATCGCGAAGCCGTCGAGCACGCGCTCGAGGTCACCGGAATGCTGGCGCATCGCTCGCGTAGCTGGCGCACCCTCTCCGGCGGGGAACAGCAGCGGACCCAGCTCGCTCGTGCCCTCGCCCAGCAGCCCGAGGTCATCATCCTGGATGAACCCACCAACCACCTCGACATCCGCTATCAGCTCGACATGCTTGAACTGCTCCGCGCAGAACAGTTCACCGTCGTCACCGCATTGCACGATCTGAACCTCGCTGCGCGTTTTTGCGATCAAATCGTTGTACTGCAAAACGCACGTGTCCGCGCTTCAGGCCAACCCGAGGTCGTCATAACGGAATCGTTGATCAGCGACGTCTACGGCGTGACAGCCGTCGTTGAGCCCTCGCCACACACCGGATCTCCGGTAGCAACATACCTGCATGTCCGCCGACCTGCGTAGGAAGAAGCGAGGGGCGGCTAGCCCCAGCTATGGACCTCGCGCTACTGAATCCGTGTGAGCACCCCTGCCTAAAGATTCTGTTGGCGGTCTTCACACTTGCCAAGGCATATCCGTGCGCTTCCAATTCAGGAAAGACTCGCTGGCACTTAGCTTTGAGAGCTTTCGGCACGTGAGCAACACGGCCCAGGACCTGCTGGCCGATGCACTCGAACAATACATCCCGGGCATGCTCTCCTTCAGCCGACTTTCAGAGCCTTGAACGGAGGAATATAGCCTCAATCTCAGAGCTGCTCACCAATGCCAAGGAGGAAGTTCACCCAGGCGACCCCGGCCCCAGCAAGGGCTGCGGCGCCAAGGGCGACCCAGGCGCCGATCCTGGCTTTGGTGGCGGTGTGGGCGTTGCCGGTGGATGAGGCGATGGCCCAGATGATCGCGGAGACGATCAGCATGAGGGTGGCGATGATGAGCACGAACATCAACAGCGCACCGACGATGCTGCGGAGGTCGTCGGCGGCTCCGACGCCGCCGAAGTCGGGGAACACCATCAGCGCCCACCCCCGCCCAGCGTGCAGGACGCGCGAGAGCTTGTGCCGCCGGTGATGCCTTCGGCGCCTTGGTCGGTGAGCCATTGGTCGGAGTCGATCGCGGGCTGCCCAGTGCCTCCGGGGCGGATTTCGAGGTGGAGGTGGGGTCCGGTGGATTTCCCGGAGGAGCCGACATCGCCGATGTGTTGCCCGGCGGTGACGGTCATCCCTTCGGTGACGTGGATGCCGTACTCCCACATATGTGCGTAGTACGACGCGATGCGTTCACCGCCGACGGTGTGCTCGACGATGATGAGTCCGCCCCAGTTACCGGTGTATCCGGCGTGGGTGACGATCCCGTCGGCGACGGTGTAGATCGGGGTGCCGTCTGCGGCGGCGAAGTCGCTGCCGGAGTGGAATGCCTGCTCGAAGGTGATCGGGTCGGTGCGCCACCCGAACGGACTCGTCCGCACCCAGGTGCCCTCCGGCAACGGGAACACGACCCGCGTGGTCTCCGGCACCACCACCTCACCACCGCCGCCGCCGCCGGTTGACGGTGCGTGCTTGGTGAGGGCGGTGAGGATCGCTTCAGCGACGGGCTGATAGTTCTGATACCTGTCCGGGTAGGCTGACACCTCGACGGCCTGCGCTGCTTCGCCGGGGTCGAGCTGCTGCCACCCCGGAATGTCCAGCAATCCTCGCGGTGAGGGGTAGTTGGGTCCGGTGGGTCCGCCGTAGAACGCACGGGCCTGGTAGTTCGGGTCCATGAGCTCAGGCACGGTGCCCCAGCCGGCTTGTGGGCGCATCTGGAACAGGCCGAGAGAGTCGTGGTCGGACGCGTCCCCGTCGTTGGGGTAGTTCGCGGACTCGGGGTAGGTACCGGTGTTCGCGAGCATCCGCAGATGCGACTCCGTGAGCGCCGCCATCAACGCGATCACCACCCCCGGACGCCCCACTCCATCGGTCTGCCCACCAACAGTGATGATCGTCGCCGCATGGGTGAGCTGCTGACGGTTCAACGTCACCGTCTCACCGTTGCGCGTAGTCGCGGTGAGCGAGTCAGGGATCGGCCCCACGATCAACGATCCCGGCGCGCACGCTGCGACCGCAGGATTCGCGAGAACAGCAACGGACAGGAGCACTGTGGCGGGGCCGAAACACACCGCAGCGACGGCAAGAGAGGCGAGGAGTTTCTTGAGCATGATCGGGTTATCGCAGCGGGTTGTCGAACTGTGACAGTCGCAAGAGCGCGCAGGTCTCGGTGAGCGGATCGGCAGACGGTGCCGGGTCTCGTTCGGGTGTGCAGGTGAGGAACACGGTGAACGCCACTTCATGCGTCGTAGTGATGGGGTCGGTGCCCCAGTAGCCCGTGCGGTGACGGGCGCCGGTGACCGTGTACGCGATCGCACCGTCGGGCAGTTGCCCCGGCGCCGCCTGCGCGACCGCGTCCTCCCACACGGTCGGGATCTCGATCGTGTCGATAGTGATCCACTGCCGCGTCTGATGCGTACGCAACTGCGCCCACGCCTCCGCTGTGGGTAGGTATGCGCGGACATCGGAGGCTGTGGCGTCGGCTTCCTCGTCGGCAGTGACATCGGCGAGCATCTGCGCATAGTCCGCGGGCCCGTATCCACTGGTGGTATCCCAGGTGAACAGCGCCTCCGCCACCGCGACCGCGAACTCCTCAGGCCCACTTGCCGCGACCACCGGCTCCAGCCCCGACGGCGATGTGTCTGCCGAGTGCGTCGCTGCCGAGTTCTCCGTCGCGGCGACGTCTGTGGGCTGTGCGTTCTGGGGTCCTCGGATGAGGCCGTAGACGCCGATGCCTACGAGGAGGAGCAGGATGAGGCCACCAGCGATGGCGGCGACGAGCATGGCGCGGCGGCGGCGAGCGGTGGGGTCCATCCTGGTGTCCTTCCCGACAATGTGCGGATCACCAGACAGGTGCACCCCACGCACCCAAAAGCGGGAAGGGTCAGGCGGTGTCGCGGCGCGCGTCGCGTGCCGCGCGAGCGGCATCAAGGAACGCGATCGTTGCAGTGACGGCGTGCTCGAACATGACCCATTGCTCGTTCGAGAGAGCGGGGCCGATGGTGTCGGGGTCGTAGCGCTCAGCCCAGGTGGAGAGCTCATCCCACAGGTAGACGAACGACCGCACCGGCAGAAACTCCCGCACCGGTTCCTCAACAGCGCGAAGCCGGGCGGATGCGAGCTGGTTGGGACGCTTCTTCGTCGCAGTCCTCGCACGCTCCACAGCGATCTCCGCCAACCGCTGCAAATCCGCCGGCCGTGCCGTCTCTTCCAGTTCTCGGAGGCGTGCGGCACCGGCGGCAGCGGTGTCACGGATACCCGCTGGTTGTGCGGAGTCTTGGGCGAGGGCATCGAGTTCGGCGAGAGCTTGCGCGGCACGGATGCGATGCTGCGCCCCGGTGATCGACTCGCCCGCATCAATCCGGTCCAGCTCGTTCCGCGCCCGTTCCCGGACCTCCTCGGGCTGTGCGAGGTCGGCGGCGATCTGCTGCAACTCGTTGATGCGTTCTAGGGAGGTGTAGGAGTTGCGGCCAGTGACCATGAGCGCCGCCTGCTCTCGGGTCTTCCCGACGTTCGCGGGTGACGGTGGAGTCACGGTGGCCCCACCGCTTGACCTGGGGTTTTCTTGTTTCGAGGTGAACCGTGACGCTTTCTGACGTCCCGCCGCATCCTCGACCATGAGCGTCTTCAGCTCGGCATACAAGGTGGCTTCCTCGGTGCGGGTGAGGGGCTTGTGGAGCAGGTTATCGTCCTGCTCGGCGAGGAGCTGCCCGAGGGTGGTGGAGATACCGGAACGCACCCACACGTTCACCGTCTTCCACCCGAGCCCGCGGATCGCGGTAAGGCGTCGGGCGCCGCAGATCAGCATCCCGTCCGGGGTGATCGTGATCGGCTGCAACAACCCATCACGCATGATCGACGCCATGAGCGAGTCGAGGTCGCCGTAGTCTTCCCGGTGGCGGCGGCCGACCCAGATCGAATCGACCGCCCGCTCCAACTCGATATGCCCCGGCTCACTCATGACGGCCCCGCATCATGCCGGGAGCGGCAACCTTGATCGCCGTCTCCAACTCGCTATTCGCGATCAGATTCCGGAGGGAGTCACCGATTAGCAACCGCAATAGCACCCCGCGGCCCGCATTCGTGCCCGAAAGGTGGGTGTCGGGTGAACCGAGGATGATGCGCAGCAGCCGATACCAAGATGGTGCGGGGATGTCGAGGAGGGCACGGGCGTGACGATCCCTCCGCAACGACTCATACGCACCAGCACGAGAAACGGACTCGGCCAGGCGTGCGCAGATGCACTCCACCGCCGCACGCGCCACCTCCGGCTCCCACCCATGCCAGCACAACAGTGCGATGGCGTCCTCGACCGCGGACTCGACGCCCGTCGACCCCGATTCTTCGGTCTCCTGGTCGGCGTCATCCTCATCGTCGGTGAAGGGGTCGGCACGGAACGCGGGATGGTAGTCGGTGAGGGGGTTCTCGCGGTCCGAGAAGCGCTCGGCGTCGTGGAAACTCGAGTATCTGGGGCGGCGTGCTTGATGCACGGAGCACAGCAGCCCGTTCGCACGGTTTTCTGCGATGCAGGTGATCTGCACGGCACGGGTGATGACCGCCCACGGGTCATCGGCTCGGCGGACGGCGGCGGTACGCATCGCCTCGAACGCCGCGGTTGCCGCCTCCCACGGGTCCAGCCCATGCTTACGGGCGAGAGCCGCATACTTCTGCGCGGCGTGCCGCATGAGCGCTGCCGCTTCCGGGTCTGATCTCCACGCGTCCGGACCGTCGTCGTTGAGGCGGGTGAGGAGCGCGCGGAGGCGTTCAGAGTTCTCGAAACCTCGCCGGCAACTGCGCCGGTCGTGGTCGTGGTGTTGTGGCATGGTGGCACCTCCTGCAAGGAAGGTGCGCACTCGCTCCCCGTCGATGCCCCGCGACCAATCTGCGTACATGGCCGTTCACCCCAGACCGATCCCGGACGGGCGCACCCACGACGAGGAACGGCGCCGTTCTTGCGGCTCAAACACGTCGAACGGCTCAAACACCGACGCTTCATCTGGCACCGCTCGTTCGGTGCGGCGATCCCGATAGTCACGAACGCCCGTGCGGGTCGCTCGGAACGCCTGCCCTGGTGCGCGTCGGGCGCGCCGCGCGAGCTCCGCTTGGAAGTTGATGCCGCTGCCGGCGATCCGGGCGGTGCTCGACGCGATCAGATCACTCGGCCTCACCCACGCGATCCCACGCCCCACCCGCGAACCCTGGTCCGTGCCCCTGGCGAGTGAGGGGTCGCGGTGCACAGCGAATGCCGAACGCTCCGCCTCTGAACCCTCTACCGACTCCTGCCGAACGTCCAGCGGCTCCGTGCGGTTGGTCTCTGCAACGTCATTCACGATGTCTCCTCTTTCGCGTCTGTGCCGAACCAGCGGCCCACGGTCGAGGGGTGCACGCCCAGGTGCCGGGCGATCTGCTTGTTCGACCACCCCGCCTCCTCGCGCAACAGCGCAGCCTCGCCTCGCCGATCATGAGTGGTTCTGGCTGCGGCGGGTGCGACAGGCTGAGGCTCCGGCTCCGCCTCTGACCCCTGCTCGAGTTCGAACGACGCTGCGAACTGTGAATGCTGGGCTCCCTCGATCGGCACGTTCACACTGTGCTCAACTTCGACTGCGACCTCGGCCTTAGTTTCGGCCTCGGCCTCGGTTTCGGTTGCGGTACCGATGTTTGGGCGGGTGAGGATGACGGTGAGGTGAGTGATCGCGAGGAGCACCAGTGGTGGGATCGCGGCAACGGCTGCGGCAAGCAGGCTGGGCACGTCGTTATCGGCGGCAATGATTGCATGGATTGCGTTCGCCGTCACCGATACCGTCGCGCCTGCGGCAAGGAGCGTCCACGGGTACCAGGTGGGGCGGTGCTGGCTGGCGAGCGCGACGACCGCGACGGTCGCAACAACAATGATGCCGTCCACAATCAACGGCCACGCCCACGCCTGCCCCCGGTCGATCCCAGACCGGCGGGCCAGGTCGGCAAGCGCGGTGAATGACAGCCAGAACGCGCCCGCGGCGATGAACACGGTCCCGGTGATCGCCGTCACCACCGCCAAACGCCGACCCCGCGGCTCGGTCACGTTCACAGCCGTCATGAGAGCACCCGCCCCGGCGCTCCGCGCACCAGACGCCGCGCCTCGATCCCAGGCTCCTCAACCGTTCGCGGGGCAGGGTGGATGGTGCGGTAGGCGGATCGGATCGTCACGAAGATCTCTCGCGACCCCAGGCCTGCGCGCTCTGCCGCCGGCCTCAGCGCTTCAAGCGTCGCAGCAGGTGGGGCGCCTGATTCGGCGAGTCGACAGGCCGCCCAGAACAGGCCACGGTTCCGTTCCCCTTCACCTCGCCCAGCCACCCACTCGGCGAGCGCCTGCGCATCCGCACTCTGCCGTTCAGCACCGTGCCGCTCAGCACCGTGCCGCTCAGGACGAGCGACACGGCTACCGCCGGCCGGTGGTGTTTGTGGGTTCAAGAACTCTCGCAGCCTGGCCGCATCGACTGGTTGTGTAGCGCTGCCGGAGGCGAGGATCAGCCGGTATGGCGCCCGCACCTTGTTCGGGCGGGTGATCAGCGACGGCGGCGCGATGATGTAGCCTCCTGCACCACGGAAATCGATGTGTGCTTTCGTCGCCTGCCACGACGATTGTGATTTCGTGGTGTCGGCGGGATAGTAGGCGTGCAGCCCACCCGAAGGGGTGCGTACGAGCGCCGCCCACCCCGCTGCAAGCCCTTCCCTGTGTGCCGTGCGGAACGCAGGGAACCCGGTGCCAGTAGTGGCCACGTCAACGTCAATGACCTCGACACCGGAGACGGCACCGGTGGGAATGCCGATGTTCGCATTCGGCCACCTCGACCACCACGAGTGAATCTGCGCAGCGTCAGTGGTGGCGTCATGAAAACCATGAGTCACGAGCGGCCGTTTCCCGCCGGGCACACACGGAAACACCGGCGCGCCCTCAGTTGCAAACATGTGCGCTGCGTCGCGTAGCGAGTGCCCGTCGAGCCTTGAAAACACGTCAATGGCACTCATCACAAGCTCCTCGCCCCTGCGCTCGCATGACGCCGCGAGAGTGGCTCTGCCAGGGCATCATCAGCAGTTACAGGCGGAATTTCGCGCGCTGGCCCCGATGCTGGTGCAGGCACTCCGATGTCGCGGGTCAGGCCGGGCGGGTCGCCGTTACTGACTTGCGCGGTGTCGAGCGCGTTGAGGATCCCCGCGGCGGTCTTGCGGACGCGTTCACCGGTGGCCTGCACGACCTCTGCGGGGGCTTTCCCATCAACGTTCCCGGCCCACCCGGTGACATACGGAATGGTGTAACTGGTGGTGTCCATGCCGTGCGCGGCACCGATCATAAGCGCCACCGACTCGGCCTCTACCTCCCCGATCCCTCGATGCTGCAGCGCGTCGGGGTTGTCAGGGCCGTGCAGCAGTACATGGGCGAGCTCATGCGCGAGGGTCTTCACCTGGGCTGCGGGATCCATGTTCTCCCGCACCGCCACCGTGCGCGCACCGAAATCAGTCACCCCGTTCGCACCGTGAATCATGCCCTCGTGCGGCACCCGCAACACCTGGAACCCTTCTGCCTCCACCCGAGCCGCGAGGCCCTCCCACAACCCGTCGGGCGCTTCACCTTCGAGAAGTTTTGGGCTGGGCGGTTCAGGGATCGGGTCGCCCGCAGTTTGTGACGCATCCCACACATACGCCGGCCGCACCCCGACCAAACGAGCCCGCACCGCCTCGCCGGGCTTTGGCTTCTCGAACTTCCCGAGCCTGCGCCACGACTCTGCGATCTGTGGGGTCGCCGAAGCGAACCGGCCCTTCACCGGAGCGAAGATCATGTACCCCGACTGGCCCTTAGACACTTGTCGGCCGAGCGTCTGCCACTGTTTGAACCCCGCCACGTACGACGGCGCCGGATCCGCCACGCGCCCCGCTTCGAACGCCGCTTGATGCTGCGCCCAGATCAACATCGTGTTGTTGAAGGAACGCGCACGAAACCTGGCGGCGAACTCCAGCGCGTTCCGCCAATCCTCACCCGTGGTGAGCTGCAAGACCGCGTCAGTGAGTTTCTCGTGCAGCGCGTCGAGCTTCGCATCGCGTGCCGCTCGCGCTTCTTCTATTGTCGCCATCGCATCCTCCTTCCGGCCTGTCACTCCGCACACGGCGGGTGACCCTTGCACCCAGAAGGTGCGCCAGGCGGAACAGAGAATGCATCGAGACGGACGACGGACCTGAAAGTGAGCGACCGTCAGGCGCATCACTGAACCCGACGTAGTCAGAGTTGGTCTACCGGAACTTCCTACGCTTCTCGATCAACAAACGAAGAAATGGCAGTTTCGCCGGGTAAACATGGTCGATCAGCCGCAGATTCAGGGGAAGATCCTTGTCGGCAGAATCGCCGGAACTGTTGGGGAGAAATACCGATACAACGTCGAAACTGAAGCGCACCGAAATTCGCATCCGACCAGCCCACCTCGGCAGAAATGCTCCCGATCAATGCGTCTTCATTCTGAAGCAAGAACGCCATACGTTCGACACGAAGCATCGTCAAGAATACGGCAGGAGTCTTCCCATATGCGTCAACAAAGACGCGACGAAGTTGTGTCTCCGACAGGTGGGTCGCGACCGCGAGTTCACCGATGGTCCACCGACGGCCGATCTCCTCACGAAGCAGATCAGCTGCGACACGCGCCTCAGCCCTGAGCGGGCGAAAGTACCGGTGCCGTGGCGTGGTCGGCGACGTCGCCGAGTTCAGGCGAGCACTCATCTGCTCGTCGGAAGTTGCCAGATGATGAGCCACCTCATCGAGGAAGAGGGAGAGCAGTGCTTGCGCTCGATGGAATCGCTCGGCAGGAATGTCCTCGCCACTCAACTGGGCAAGTTCATCCAGGTTCCCCGCGAGCCTCTGCAGCATCCGGTCGCCGCAACGAAGAATCTGTAATGCGTGTGGATATTCGGTCTCCAGAAAGACGTTTGCGTCGTGCCTGGTGATGAACTTATCCGCATACTGCCAGAAGACCTGATCCAACACATAGTCACGATCCAAGTAGAGGCTCGTTGCAGAAAACTGGCTCTCGGGGATCGCGCCGCACAGGGTGTTCGGTGCGATCACCACCACGTCGCCGCTGGCGATTCGCACCTCACCGAACTCACACAGCAGACGCGCCTGACCGCTACGAACAACCAGGAACTTGATGCAGTCGAATGCCACTGGGGCGACGGGCCCTACGAAGCTCGTCGTCACTGCCCGCAGCGGACGATAGATTCGTTGGTTTCGAAGCATGCTTCACCCCGGCACTAACCGATGGTCGGTGTCGTGTATATGCCTTGATAGTGTTGCGGCCAGTTCATGGGTGTCTATTCAGTTGTTCTTATTTGGCACCTGAGAAAGCTTGCAGACGCAGGCTGTTGTAGACCACCAGCACCGATGACAGGGCCATCGCGCCCGCCGCGATGAGCGGGTTGAGCAGCCCGGCCGCCGCGATCGGAATGGCGGCAATGTTGTAGCCGAACGCCCACCCGAGATTGATCTTGATGGTCTTCAGCGTGCGGCGAGACAGCGCGATCGCGTCGGGAATCACCGCAAGGTCATCACGCACGAGAATGATGTCGGCCGACTTCAACGCAATATCTGACCCGCTCACCATCGCGAGGCCCAAATCTGCCGCGGCAAGGGCGACTGAGTCATTGATGCCATCCCCCACCATCGCCACCCGCTCGCCCTGAGCCTGCAACGAACGCACCACCTCGGCCTTGCCCGCTGGCAGCACTTCGCTATAGGCGACATCGATGCCTAGCTTCGCTGCCGTGTAGTCACCTGCGGCCCGCGAATCGCCGGTGAGCAGCACGGTGGTGAGGCCCTGTGTTCGCAGCGCGTGGATCGCCTCGCGCGCACCCGGCTTGATCGTATCGGCGAGGCTGATCCACCCGATGAAGCGTTCGTCATAGGCCACGAACACAATAGTTTCTACCGGCAGGTCGGCCCGCCGATCAGAATCGACCGATTCAGGTGGCAGGTCGATCTGGTGCTCACGCATGAGCGCACGATTGCCGACGAGGGCGCGAGACCCGCCGACGAGCGCAGTGGCACCCCTGCCTGGGCTGATGGTGAAGTCGGCGGCCGTTTCGACAACAAGCGCCTGCATGCGTGCCGCAGCGATGATCGCTCGCGCGATGAGGTGCTCTGAACCCTGCTCAACGGCTGCGGCGACCCGCAACACCTCGTTGGTGTCGTGGCCGTGGGCCGGGGTCACTGTGGTGACGTTCATGGTGCCGGTGGTGAGGGTGCCAGTCTTGTCGAGAATCACGGTCGTGATCGTGCCGCTAGCCTCGAGCGCGTCTTGCCCTTTCACGAGAATGCCGAGGCTCGCGCCACGCCCGATGCCGACCATGAGCGCGGTCGGGGTTGCTAGCCCAAGCGCGCAGGGGCAAGCGATGATGAGCACGGCGATGCCGATGCCGAACGCGTCGGCGAATGCCAACCCCGCGAGCATCCACCCTGCGGTGACGAATATCGCGAGCACAATGACCGCTGGCACAAAATAGGTGGTGATGCGATCGACCAGGGTCTGCACGCGGGCTTTGCGCGCTTGTGCCTGTTCGGCGAGAGCCGCCATCTGCGCGAGCTGGGTGTGTGCCCCCACCGAAGTGGCACGAATCTCGAGCCTGCCGTTCACGCTGATCGTGCCGCCGACGACCTGGTCACCTGGGCCGACGTCTTTGGGTCTGGGCTCGCCGGTGAGCATGCTCGTGTCGATGGCGGCGTAACCGACTGTGATTTCGCCATCGGCGGGCAGCGTCTCGCCCGGCAGCACAATGAACTGGTCACCCACGCGCAACGCGGTCGCCGGTTCGATGTATTCGATCCCGTCGCGCTGCACCCGCACGTGGGTAGCAGCCAGCTGGTTCAGTGCGCCGAGCACGTCGCCGGCCTTGCGGCGCGAGCGGGTTTCAAAGTATCGGCCAGCGAGTTGAAAGGTGGTCATGCCCGCCGCCACGTCAAGGTAGACGGCGTTCGCCCCCTCAGGGGTGGCACCGAACCCAAGCCAGTAACCTGCACCGTTCTCGCCGAGACCGAACAGCATCGAGATGACCGCCCACCCAAACGAGGCGGCGATGCCGAGCGACACGAGCGTGTCCATGCTCGAAGTGCCGTGGCGCAGATTGCGCAGTGTCGCCTTGTGAAACGGCCATGCCGCCCAAGTAACGATCGGCAGGGCGAGCAGAATAGTCACCCATTCCCACCCTGGGAATCGCCACCCAGGCACGAGGGCGAGCACGATCGTGATGTCCATGAGTGGAACCGTCAAAATCGCCGACACGATCAACCGGCGTCTCAGCGAGGAGATTCGCACCTCGGTGGCGCGCCTCGACCACGCATCGTCAGCGTCGTCGTGCACGCGGGCAGCATAACCCGCCTTCTCGACTTGGCTGACGGCTTCGCCGGCCTGCGCTTCAGTGAGCCCGGTAATAATGGCACGCTCGGTCGCATAGTTCACGCTCGCAGTCACGCCGTCGAGCTTGCCGAGCGCGCGTTCGACCCGACCTGCGCACGCCGCGCAGGTCATGCCCGAGATGTCGAGCTGTAACGGTGTGACGGTGTCGTGTGGGGTGTTCATCGGTTGGCTTTCTGCGTCTGGCGAGGTATTGGGGAGTTCGGTTGCGTACGCGCCTGCCTCGCTGTCAGCTGTTCAAGCATGCGGTTGTAGTCGTCGAACTCGTCATCAAGACCGGCATCGAGGTGGCGGTCTTTGCGGCGAGCATCTTTGGCGTCTTGCCGTGACCACTGCACACCAAGCGCGATAATCACCATCACCAGGGGGATCTCGCCGCCCGCCCACGCAACCCCTCCGCCCAGGTATTGCGAGGCCCGCAGGTCAGCCCACGGCAGGTCGAGCGACTGATAAAAGTTCTCGGCGATGATGGGCCCGCCAGACATCAAAATTACGCCGAAGAATGCGTGAAACGGCATCGCCGCCAGCACGAAGCCGAGCTTGCCGATGTGTGGCAGGGGGTGTGGCGGGCGATCCACGCCAATCACTAACCCGTAGAAGAGATAGCCTGCAATCAAGAAGTGCACGTTCATGAGCTGGTGCGCCCAGTGAAACCGCATGTACTCGCCGAAAATGCCGGTGAAGTACAGACCATAATACGAACCAACAAACAGGGCGAACACAATCAGCGGGTTGTAGATGAACCGCAAGAAGCGCCAATGCAGCGCCCAGGTGATCCACTCGTGCACGCCCGCGGGCTGCTTCGGGTGCGCGCGAGTCGCACGCAGCATCAACGTCACGATTCCGCCCATCACGAGCAGAATTGGTGCCAGCATGTTCAAACTCATGTGCACGATCATGTGAATACCAAAATCGGGTGCTGAATACTTGCCAAACCCCGAACTCGTCACGAACACGACCACCACCCACCCGCTCACCCAAGCGATCGTGCGGCCGAGCGGCCACCTGTCGCCGCGCCGCCGCAGGGCGGCCGCCGCGACCAGATAGGCGGTGACTGCGGTCACTGCGAGCACCAGAAACAGCAGGTTCAACCGCCACTGGGTGAACAGCACTGCGGCCGTCGGTGCATCAGGCACCTCGAACCCGAGAAATACCTGCGAGATAGTCGTGGGCACGAAATAGCTTGGTGGCGGCACCCGGGTCATCGCTGCGGTCACGCCCACCCATGCCGCGATCGCGACGGTCGTGCCGGCAAGCAATCTGGTGAGGTGTCGCTCAGTGAACCCGCCGCGTCGCCACCGCAGCCACGCAACCCCGAGCGCCACGCACAGCAGCATGAGTGCCGCGCTTCTGGCCACGATCTGCCACCCGGTAACCGAGCCGAACACGTCGGTGTCGGCGAGTTTGAACCAACCCAAGAGCACCTCGGATGCGACGATCATGCCCAGACTGACCGCACCGAACACAGCCATGCGCGGCAGCAGCGCCGGTGCGATCAACCGGCCCGACGCCACCCGAATCGCCGCAACCACTGCCAGCCCGAAAGCCGCGTGCGTGCCGAGCGCCTGGTACACCCCGGCATCGCTGCCAAGATCGTGATTGGGGCCGACGAGAATCTGGCCGACCACAATCGGGGCGAGCACCCCAAGAACAGTCGCCCACAGCGCAATCAATAGCCCGCTCCACCGCTCAACGATGAGGCTCACGAAGAACACGGTGAGCGCGGCGAGGCAGGTCAGCGTCCACGCTTTCGGGTATGAACTCGCCTCCCAGAGAAACCGAAACGCGAGGGGCGATTGCAACTGGGTGAACGGTTGACCGTTGTTGTCGAGCGCGGTGAACAACACCATCGCGCCGGCAGCAGACGCCCACACCGCGGCCCCAGCCTTCAAAATTTTCAACTCGAACACATCACTGAGTCGGTCCGCCTTGCGGCCGCGCGCGTCACGAAGAAACAGTAGGGTCAGGAGCGCGCCGAGCGTGACCATCGCAGCCGCGCTCGCGACGCTCTGACCAGTCGCGGTGAGCACCGCCACGGCGAGGCCGGGGTAGCTGCGCTGTAGGCTCTCGAACGGGCCTGCACCAGCCCGCACCGTGGCGAGAATCGCGGGTGCGAGCACCAACACTGCGGCGAGCAGGGCAACGCCCCAAACGGCGCTTCGGTTGCGAGCCACCACCGGTGCATCCACGGGCGGAATCGCCTGGCGCTGATGAGAAACAGCCATCAGAAAGAGCTCTGCCCCCAAGAGGCGAGGTCGAACCCGGCGTCTGACACTGCGCTCTCAACTGCGGCACGTTCGACGAGTCCGCTGACGTGCAGCAGCACACGCCCCGATGCCGCGTCGACCTCACTGCCGGTCACGCCGGGCACCGCACGAAGTTCTTCTGAGAGTGCCTGCTCGCAGTGCGCACAGGTCATGCCATTGACATGAAGCTCGACCTCATTCATCACCAGTCACAGGCCTTTCGCTCACTGGACACGACCACAATAAGTCTACAAGATGTCGAATAGCGAGTATCCTGACAAAGCCCCGAGTGCGCAGTCCAGTGGCCTCCTGATCTAGAGCCGTATGTCTTCACAGAATTTTACATCTACATCTTGTAGAGTAAACTTACTGCCGTCTACGCACAGGAGCCTCAGGAGAAACGATGCAGATCAGGAATCCGCGACATGCCCGCTGGGATGCACTGAGCGAATCGTTTGCGACACGATCGCTCAGTACCGAAACCCCCGATCTGTTGCTTGACACGATCACCGAACTCGGACTGCTCCCACACGGCGCATCTGCGCTCGATGTCGGATGCGGTGTAGGCCATCACCTGGTTCGCCTTTCCTCTGGATTAGCCGCAGGCATCGGTCTCGACTCGTCACCAGGCATGATCAGACAGGCCAAGGATCTCAGCAGGCAATCTGGATCCACGCACCTCAAGTTCGTGTTGCATGACTGGACCACTGGCACTCCCGCGCTGATCGACGGTCACCGCTTCGACTTGGTAATCGCTCACAAGACACCAGCGGTGAACGGGCCCGCAGACCTTGATCGGCTACTCGCGTGCGCTGGCGGAGCGTGCGTAGTCGCAAAACCCGTCTACCGGCGCAGCGTCCTCGTCGACGCAGTCCTGGCAGGGTCGGGGCGCACCCAACGCACCGCGGCAGGGTCGAAATCGATGAGAGTGTTACTCGGTCGAGCTTTCGAACTTGGGTATCAGCCCGAGCTCCGTCACGCTGAGGAAACCTGGACGCCGCGCATGAACCGTGAGCAGTTCATTGCCTCACTCGCAGAGGTTCGATCTGCCGCCGACCCAGACTTCGTCACCCGCGCGCATCGCGTCTTTGATGAATGCGCGAGTGAAGGATTCGTAGAGGACACGATCGAGGCGCACGTCACGCTTGCCGCCTGGAGGGTTGAAAACTGAAGCCGCTCATTGACCGTTACCCAACCATTTCTTTCCGCCCAACACACAGAAAGCGCCAATAGTCGTGTCAAAAAAATCTAGAACCACACTCCGTTTCATTACGCTCACCGTAGGGGTCGCGTTACTCGCCGGGTGTACCCCGGCGGCCGAGCCCGAGGCCTCAGAACCCGAAACGGTTGCCGCCGGAGGAGCCATCACAGTCGTCGACATGGCCGGGCGCGAGGTCACGATCGACGAACACCCAGAAACACTCGTCAACACTGGCCTTGCCGCAGGACGCATCTCGACCTACCTGGGGCTTGCCGATGCCATTGTTGGGGTGGAAAGCAACGAACCCGAGGCCACAATCTCCCGCCCCTACTCCTATGTGCACCTCGATCACTTCCAGTCGGTGCCAGTCATCGGGCAGGGCGGCCCAGGCGGCAGCGTGCCCAACGTCGAAGCGCTGCTCGAGGTGAACCCAGATGTGGTGATCGCCGATTGGCCGGCGGAGAAGGCTGATGAGATCAGCGCCACCACCGGTATCCCCGTGGTGGTCGTTACCTACGCCCAGATTTTTGACGGACAGCTGGCTGAGGCCCTTCGCATTGTTGGCGAAGTGTTCGATGTGAGCGACCGCGCAGAAGAACTCATCACCGCCATGGATGCCGCGCAGGCAGATCTGCAGGAACGCACCGCCGCTATTCCCGAAGCCGAACGTCCCACTGCGTACACAGGCGGGGTGAACAGCCGAGGCAAACAGGGCTTTGTCGGCAGCTACGGAATGTACGAAGCATTCGATCTAGTCAATGTCATCAACGTTGTCGACGAAACTGGCACCGCGGGCGGCGTGGTCGTCGACCTGGAGCAGGTGCTCGCGTGGGATCCCGAGTACATCTTTTTGAACCCCGAGAACCTCGGCATGATGCGTGAAGACTATCTCGCACGCCCCGACGTGTACGACTTATTGACTGCGATTCAAAATGGGCGCGTGTTCTCACACATTCCATTCGGCAACTCCAAGACCAACATTGAGCTTGCCCTGGCCGATGCCTATTACACTGGCACCGTCGTGTACCCAGAGCAGTTCGCAGACGTCGATCCAGTTGAGAAGCTGAACGAGTTTACCGAACTCTTTCTCGGCGTCGCCCTCTATGACGACTTCGCTGCGCAAGGAATGACATTCGGTGAGCTCACCCTCAACTAGCGTGCGCCACACCGAAGAGACGGCGCTACCAGCGGGTCCCTCACTCGCCGAGGGATACCGCGGGCGCCGCCGCCGCAACCTACTCATTTTGTTTACGAGTCTGGCAGTGCTCCTTCTCGCGATCTACGTATCATTATCGGTCGGCACACAGACACTCACGCCCAGCGAACTCTTCCGCGCATTCACTACGGAAGGGCAACACCAAATCGTTCTGCTGAACATTCGGCTGCCGAGAGTGGTCACCGCTGTCGCCGCCGGGATAGGGCTCGCGATGGCTGGCGCCGTAATGCAGACAGTGCTTCGCAACCCCCTCGCATCTGCCTCAACCATTGGAGTGTCGCAGGGGGCCGCGTTTGGCGCGGCAATCGCCATCGTTTATTTCGGAGGCGGAGCCGTCGTTAACAACAGCCCTGCACCGGTCAATGTGAGCAACCCACTCCTCACCGCCGCTCTCGCGTTTGCAGGAGCTATGATCTCCACCGTGGTCGTCATCGGGCTCTCCCGGTTTCGTAAGGCCGGGCCGGAGACAATCATTCTCGCTGGCGTTGCCTTGAGTTCCCTCTTCGGTGGCGGGATCGCCTTGATGCAGTACTTTGCCGACGATGTGCAGTTAGCCGCGATCGTGTTCTGGACATTTGGTGACCTGGGGCGCGCGAACTGGTTTCAAATTCCCTACCTAATCGCTGCCGCAGTGATAGGGGCGATCTACTTCTTCGCAAACACTTGGAACTACAACGCGATCGATGCAGGAGACGCAGCCGCTCGTTCCCTCGGCGTGTCTGTGTCGAGGCTGCGCACCACCACGATGGTGGTCGCCTCTGCAGTCGCCGCGGTCATCGTCTCACTTGTGGGCATTATCGCCTTTATCGGGTTGATCGCACCGCACATCATGCGGCGTCTGGTGGGCACGGACCATCGGTATGTGTTGCCCGGCGCCGCGATTCTCGGCGCGCTCGTGCTACTGCTTGGCGACACCTTTAGCCGCACGGTTATCTCCCCGGTGATTCTGCCAGTAGGGGCAGTGACCTCGTTTCTTGGTGCGCCCCTCTTCATGTACATCATCTTCAAGAACATGGCTCGCCGATGATCAGCATTGACTCGCTCTCGTTCGCCTATTCCCGACGGGCCACCACTCTCAACGGAGTGAGCCTCACGGTCGCCCCTGGTGAAGTACTAGTAGTGCTCGGCAACAACGGTGCCGGCAAATCTACCCTGTTGCACTGCCTCACCGGCCACCTGAAACCCAGTGGCGGCAGAGTACATGTGGCGGGTCGTGCGATCGCCGATTACCCTCTAACTGACTATGCACAGCTAGCGGCGTTCGTGCCGCAACGGGGTGAAGTGAACCACACGCTCGTCTACGACGCGATCCTGCTCGGTCGGAAACCGTATTTTCAACTCGGCCCCACAGAAACCGATCACAAGATCGTTTCCGAACATATCAAGCGTTTCGGGCTCGAACCGCTCGCGTTCCGATATCTTGACGAACTGAGCGGAGGACAACAGCAAAAGATCGCCGTCGCAAGAGCGCTGGTCGGCACCCCGAAAGTGCTGATTCTTGATGAACCCACCAGCAGCCTCGACGTGCGCAACCAGCAAGAAGTGCTCAGCATGACCCGCCAGGTCGCCGCGGATCAAGGGATTGCCGTGGTCGCCGTGTTACACGACATCAACCAAGCGCTGCGCTTTGCCGACACTCTCGCGCTGCTGCGCGACGGTGAACTCATTTACCTTGGCTCTACCGAATCAATCACCGGTGCCCTGCTCAGCGAAACGTTTGGCACCCAACTCGCACTTGAAACCGTACGGGGATACCGGGTGTCCATTCCCCTCTAACGCGAAGTCAGTAGCTCAACCCACGGGCATACGGATCATGCATGGGGGCGGCGATCGCCTTCGGCAGCCTGCGGCGTGAGGCGCGAGGCCACCGCTTGTTCGTCAACCGCTCCGCACGAACCATCATTCCGGGGTCGCTCTGATGAGTGGCTAAGATGCTCAGCGCGTTCCCAAGATTCGCAGCACCGGCTTGCCGAGCAGCAACATCATCAGCAGCAAGCTCGACCAACAGATTGGTTGCGCGCAGCAGCGCCTGCCCCGCACGCAGCCGCACGAGCACCACCGCGTTGACCTGCGCAATGCACAACGCCCACCCGTGGCGGTGGCGCAGGTGCGCGTACTCATGCGCAAGCACCGCATCGACTTGCGGTTTCGACAGCAATTCCTCGAGCGCCGAAGACACAAAAATTTCTGGGTGCCGCCCCGGCACCGCAAACGCGACCGGGTCAGATGAAGTAAACCTTACGAGCGTGAAACCCGAACGCGCCTCGCGTGACCTTGCCACCGGAGCCAACGCGTGCACCGCGGCGCGCTGATGCTCGACCAGTGGTTCGGCTGATGTCGCAACATACGCGGCAAGTGCACCGAACACCCCGAGACCGAGCCACGCAATGCCATGCAGCAGTAAAGATTCCACGGAACCGACCTGCACGGGAGGCGAGAGCGAAACGATGGCGCTCACGATGAGGCCGGTCAAGGTGAGTGTGATTCCGGTGAAGAAGGCGCCAAACCAGGCAGTCAACGCCGTTCGAGGGTGTAACAGTTGCTTCCTGCCGACGGTCAGAAGCAGGGGGGCGAGCAGGGCAACGGCGAGTGCGCCTGCAAAGCATGCGAGCACCCACCACAGCACGACCCGGTCTACCGCTTCTTCTTCGGGGTACCGAACGACGCGTTCATCAGTGCCAGATCGTCCGCAGTGAGGTTGCCCGCAAAAGCGAGCAAAACCGCCTGCCGATCAGTCGCCCGGTCTAGGGCAGACAGCATCGTCTCGCTCGCATGTTCCTCATCGGATCTGGCCGCGTGGAACTTCACTTTTCTCGGCGAGTCACCCGAACGAATGACCTGGCCTTTTTTCTCCAAGCGGGTGAGCACGGTAATGACAGTGGTGTACGCGGGGATGTGCTCAGTGAATAGGCTCTGCAGCTCTCGCGCACTCATCGGCTGATCGTGATTTCGAAGCATCCGCATGACCTGTTGCTCGAGCTCTCCGCGCTCCCGAACGGGCGTTCCCACCATGTCGCACCTCCTAACATCTACTCTACAAGATGTCCTTGAGTGCCGAGTTTGGGGATGTCGCGCAAGGAATTCAAGATCTCGGCGTACCTTACGTATATTGATCGCGTAGCCGGAGTCGTGCCTCACTTACTTTGATCGCGTACTCCTACGCTGAACGAGTATGAACAAGGGTGTGGTGTCAATGACGACACGTATCGAGGTCACCAAACAGTTGAAACAG
>WPCI01081996.1_pt1 | contig 24388 bp, 18 predicted proteins | sample 5399871 | NCBI WGS metagenome assembly WPCI01 (sample SAMN12869469, study PRJNA574797) | sludge metagenome | isolation source: wastewater treatment of pH7 | place: China:Beijing | collected 2019-05-20 | reverse complement strand
TAAGTATTATTATCTATTCCCCTCAGGGAGACCTGTTTATAAGGGAAAGGATCGGTAGAATATTTCATGTCACTTCCAGCAAGCAGCCCTTCCGCTTCCAGGAGCTCAACAACTCTTGAGTATCCGCCGCCAAAATACTTTTCATCCGATTCCCTTAGAGGTATTTCTTTTGCTGCGCAGAGCAGGTGCCCTGCAAGGATGTAGGGATTTTTGGGGTTAAGAACGGCGTTTTCACTGCTTCTTGCAAAAAAGTCAGCCGGGTTTCGCATATAGTACTGGTCGAGGGCATTTGTCCCGGCTACCATCAGGACAAGGCTTTCATTCCCGCTCCTGCCCGCCCTTCCTGCCTGCTGCCTTGCACTCATTACCGTTCCCGGATAGCCGTCAAGGATGCAGACATCAAGCCCCCCTATATCTATCCCGAGTTCGAGGGCATTTGTGGAAATAACGCCTCTGAGCTCTCCCGAATTCATTTTCTTTTCGATTTCTTCTCTTTCCCGGTCAAAATATCCGCTCCTGTAAGGGCAGATTGCAGAGGGAAGCCCCCGGTCCCTTAAAAGTTCCATGCAGCTCCTGTACATCCTCTCCACACCCTGCCTTGACCGGGTAAAAGCCAGTGTCTGGAGTCCTGCCTGGACTGCCCGCGTGAAAAGGGCAGAGGCTTCGGAAAAGCTGCTTCTCCTTACTGTGCACCCTCTCCCGTTCATGTAAAGAGGCGGGTTCCAGAACACAAACTTCTGGGGCCCCTGTAAAGACCCGTTATTTTCAACCACCACGGCTTCCCTTCCCAGAAGGGTTTCAGTGTGGTCTTCAGGGTTCCCTATAGTCGCCGAGCAGCAGATAAACTGCGGGGAAGCCCCGTAATATTCCGCAACCCTGAGGAGCCTTCTCAGCACGTTTGCCATATTGCTCCCTATAACTCCCCTGTAGTAATGGCTCTCATCAACAACAATGAACCTGAGGTTTGAAAAAAAGCGCCTCCACAGGTGGTGCCAGGCAAGAAAACTCATGTGCACCATCTCAGGGTTCGTAAACACAATATTCGTCTTTCCATCCCTGATTTTTCTCTTCTGGTCCGCGCTCAGAGCACCTGTATAGCGGGCTATGCCTGCACCGGAATTTAATGCACCTTCAAATTCGAGGAAAGCTTTTAGCTGATCATTTACAAGGGCGTTCAGGGGAGAAATATAAAGAGCAGTAGCCTCAGGGTCCTTCAGGACAGCTTCAAAAACAGGTATCATGTAAGTAAGGGATTTTCCGCTTGCCGTGCTTGTACAGAGCACCAGGTCTTTTCCTTCCCTTACCTTTTCTATAGCTTCAGCCTGATGGGAATAAAGGGCTTCAATTCCTGTGCCTGAAAGTGCAGCTTTTATCCGTACTTCCAGTTCAAGAGGCGCATAACATGCATCCCTTGCTGGTGTTTCTTCAATATGGACTATCTGGTTTTCATAGCGGATGGAAGCTTTTATTTCATTCAGCAGGCAGGAAATTTCCATTTTTCTACTCCACGTTTTCTACTTTTGTTTCACTTTCATTTCACTTTTGTTTCACTTTCATTTCACTTTTGTTTCACTTTCATTTCACTTTCATTTCACTTTCATTTCACTTTCATTATGTCATGCTCTGCAAATTCGGACAGGAGCTAATTTTCCGGAGCAGTATTTATTTTAATTTTCAGGCATGGATAAATGTTATGCTTTTACCTGATCCGGGTCCGCCAGCTCTATCAGCAGGAACGGCGCGGACGGGATAAAAGATACAGGCTTGCCATGGAGTAATATTAATCTATTGATTGCCTGTGAGCCAGTTCAGTATGGATATTCGATGAATTTTGCTGCCGAGCTACATTCAAGAGACCAGTATATAAGTTCCTCTAACCCGTCCATCATCGTTCTCCATGCCAGATCAGTCCTGTCCCGCTCGATGCAGGAGAGTAGCCCTTCCCAAAATTCAAAAAAAGAGAACTGGCATATATAAGTCCAATTCTGCACGTATCGTTTTCCGGTATACAAACAATCAGAATTCAACTTTCGGAGTTTCCCTTTCTGCTTGCGGAGTTTCGAATAAGTCTTTCTTTCCGAATCCCGAGAGAGATGCGACAATGTTTTTGGGGATCGTCTGGATGCTGATGTTGTACTTCATGACAGTATCATTATAAAACTGCCTTGCATAGGCTATTTTGTTTTCAGTATCCATGAGGTCTTTCTGGAGCTGCAAAAAGTTCTGGTTGGCTTTAAGGTCGGGATAATTTTCCGCAACTGCGAACAGGGACCTGAGGGTTGAGGACAGGTAATTTGACGCTTCTGCTGTTTCATTGACACCGTTTGCAGACATTACAGCAGCCCTGGCTTTTGTAACATTTTCCAAAAGGGCCTTTTCGTGCCCTGCATACCCTTTTACTGTCTCTACAAGGTTGGGGATAAGGTCATAACGTCTTTTAAGCTGTACCTCTATCTGGGCCCAGGCGTTTTCTACCCTGTTTCTCTGTTTTATAAGGTCATTATAAATTATAACGAAGAGCAAACCGAGAATTATTACTGCTATTATTAGAATTTCTGTTATCATTATAGATCACCTTCTCCTTCGTTAACTGCTTCCTTCCATCACTGTTTCTCCTGTCACGTTTTCCTTCTTTCTTCAGTTACTTTGACCACGGTTTTCTTCAAAAGTATTTTATCGGGCTCCTCCTCCTCCACCGCCCGAGCCGCCTCCAACACCGCCCACTCCGCCTCCGCTTCCGCTCGAAGATGGGGCAGATGATGTGTAAGCACTCCCAAACCCGGAACCGAACTGGCCATAGCTGTGGTGCACATAGTAAAAGTGGCTTGCTTTAAGCTGTTCAGCAGGAACGACTAAGGACATATTTTTAAGGACTTCTTCTGCGACTCCAAGGGCGGTTGCATAAACAAGATATGAGTCCCAGAGTTCGATTGATTCCGGGGGATGTTCCTTGAGCGCGGAAAAATCTGTGAGGTATTTTTTGAAGTTAGCCCATTTTTTATAATAGAGCCTTCCTTCAGGAGTCCAGCGCCCGAGGACTTTTTCAAACGCGCTGGAGAAAATTATCATAACTACTGAAAAGACTGTGATAAAAGCCACCAGCAAATTGGCAATGGATGCGAGGGGAAATGCATCTGAAGGGAAATAATTGGATAGTATGATAAAATAAGCAATTGCTACGATCAGAATTGCAATGCTGAAAATAACCATGTATTTATTTCCTGTTGACCGGAAGAGTTTTTCAATCACGACATGCTTTTCAACCTTCTTATTCCATGCAGTGATAAATTCATAGAAGCCGGTTCCTTTTCCAAGTTCTTTTTTCAACCTGGCCCATGAAATTTTGTTTCCTGAAGAATGTTTTTTCAATAAGTTGAGCACGTCTTTCTCGAAGTCTTCCAGTTTCGGGAGGTCTCCCCTAGCTCCTGAATACGACACCGGGCTGGCAATTTCAATTAAAATGTCTTCATCCTCGGATTTGAAAAGGCTCAGTGCCCTTCGTTCTTCAGATTTTACAGTCCTGAGAGAAATGTAACCAAGGTTAGCAAGGTTCATTACCGTAGCAGTAAACCCGTCCATCGTGGGGGTGCCTATTTTTCCCCGCATAATGGCATTGACAACTGCTGGTCTGGATGCCGTAGGCGGCTCTCTTTCATATATTGCTTCGTAACCAATTTCCGGTTCTCTCCCGTACCTCAAATAAATGAAAAGTGGCAGTGCAAGGGCAATGAGAGTGGATAAAATTATCAGCCCGTAAAGGCCTTTTAAAATCGAGCCTTTTTGCTGATATTCATTTTCAATAGCAAGAATTTCTTCAAGGCCCTCTGCATCGTCTATCTTGACAAAGCTGGAATCGGGAGACTCTATCCTTGGAAAAACAACCCTGATTTCATACCATTGATATGAAGGAATTTCTTTTGTCCTTAAATTTACCACATTTTTTTCCACATCGATATTCCGGGTATAGCCGGTCGGATGGATCCAGTACTGAAGCTCATTCTCGCTTTCCACAGGGAGCGTAATGTTTCCTCTCAGGTTTCCGAGGGGCTTTTCCCATTCTTCACCCCAGAGCTTATAATGGAATTCCGAAATATCTCTGTGGACCTTGACTGCGCCGTAATGGTCATAAGAAATAAAAAAAGTCACTTTTTCTGGAGTGGGGGAAGGAAGTTCGCCTATCAGCTCATAGCCTCTGGAAGTCTCTTCTACTCTGAACCTGCACGCTTCATCTGAACAATGCCCTGTAATATTCTGGATTGATTCCCCGGGCGGCACTTCCAGGATTCTAAATACTTCACTGTAATCTCCATCAAATGTATATGAAATCGATTCTTCAACATGGACCAGGCCTCTGGAATCTATAGTTATACTCGTTCCTGCTTCTTCCAGAGCATAGTCTCTAGCACTGGCTGAAGGCACCAGACAGAGAAAGACAAGCAGAATAACAGTTGTTATAGCTATTTTTAAGACCGCAGAATTAGTATTTATTTCTCTGACAGGTTCAGCAGAGCCTTTTGAAAATCTCAACCGGAATCCTCCAACTCTATATTATCTTTTGGATATTAATATTTTATTGGAGTTTTAAGTAAAAAAACAGAACGAAAATAAAAAAGAGACCAAAAGAGGCAGTCTGTAATTTGGAAACATAAAATCTTTAAAAGCTGGCAGTTCTTTCAATTTGTTTTCTCAGTTTTACAGTGGTCTCTATTATTACAGAGTACTATTACAGAGTGCTATTACAGAGTACTATTACAGAGTACTTATTAAGGTACTGAAGTAACTTATTAAGGTTCACCGTCCTTTTCCTCAAAGCTGCTACTCTTACTGCTTCTTTCTGTTCCATTCACGCCCTGATAGGGTGAAGAACAGGCATTTTCAAATCCGTGCACGGAATGATCATAATAATGGTAGCTTATAGGGCGGAAACTGCTCTCTTCAAGTTTTTCAAAAGGAACAATAAGGGACATATTTCTAAAAGCCTGCTTTGCAACTCCCAGGGAAGCTGCATACACCAGATACGAATCCCATATTTTCACGGATTCGGGAGGACAATTTTTGAGAGCAGACTGGTCCGTGATATATTCTCTGAAATTGCCCCAGAGTTCATAGTAGAGCTTCCCTTCAGATGTCCAGCGCCCGAATACCTTTACAAATATCTCTGAGTTTTTTGTCATAATGAATCCCCAGATCCCTATCAAAGCAGCCAGCATATTAACCTTTGACACTCCCGGAAACTCGCTTGAAGGGAAATATCCTGAAAGCGCAATATAATAAACAATCGCAGATGCAAGAATAGCCCGGGAAAACAGGTTCATATATGTACTTCCTGTTGACTGGAAAAACCTGTCAATTTCACTATGTTTCCGAACTTTTTTCCCCCATGAAATCATAAACTTATAAAACTCCTCTGTACCTTCGAGCTCCTTTTTGAATTCTCTCCAGGAGATTTTTCTTTCGGAAGAGTGATCATTTAACAGCTTGAGTATATCTTTTTCAAAGTCTGCCAGCTCGGATTCTTTCAGTTCAGATTTGCTTCCTCTAACTTCGGGACGTCTTCCTTCAATTTCATAATACTTTCCTTTAATTTCGGGACACATTTCATGGTTGAGTTCTATCATGAAGTCTTCTGGCTCTGACCCTGAAATGTTTGATGAGTCTGCCTCTTCGGGTCCTGAATTCCTCAGAGAAATATAACCACGATTAGCAAGGTCCATGAATGTGGCAGTAAATCCGTCAATTGTGGGGATTCCAAGTTTCCCTTTCATAATAGCGTTGACAACGGCAGGTCTGAAATCCTCGTCTGGCTTTCGTTTATATATTTCTATTAAACGTATTTTCCTCTTGTAATCTGTTTTACTTTCGTGATCTGATCTGTCTTCATGACCTGTTTCCTTTTCGTGACCTGCCCCCTCTTCAGAGTTTGTTTCCATTTCGTGATCTGTTTTCTCTTCAGGGTTTGTTTTCCCCTCAGAGTTTGTTTTCTCCTCAGAGTTTGTTTCCCCTTCGTAACCTGTTTTCTCTTCTAAACCTGTTTTCAGCTCTCTCCCGTATATCAGGTATATAAAGACAGGGATCACAAGGATGAAGAACAGGAAGTAAAGGGTTATGTCATAAAGCCCTTCTAACTTCAACTCTTTCTGTCGATATTCTTTTTCCTCAGCCAGTATTTTTTCAAGATTTTTCTCGTTATCTATCCGGACAGAGCTGGAATCTGGTGATTCTATTTTCGGAAAAACCACTCTGACTTTATAATCGTAAGAAGAGGGGATCTCTTCTGTCTTTAAATTGAGGACATTATGATTTAAGTTCTCTTCCTGCGTATAGCCGGCAGGGTGAGTCCAGTAAAGGATTTCACTGTCGTTTTTTATCGGAAAGGTAATGTTTACTTTCAGGTTTCCAAGCGGCTTCTCCCATTCTTCGCCCCATTGTCTGTGAAATTCGGAAACGTCATCGTGGACTTTGACCGCTCCGTAATGGTCATAAGAAACATAAAAGGTCAAATTTTCCGGAGTATGTTCCGGAAGATCGCCTATTAACCTGTATCCTTCAGAAATCCTTTCAACTCTGAATTTGCATGCATCGTCAGAACAGTAACCCTTAATATTCCGAATGGATTCCTCTGTTGATGTCCTGATCATTCTGTAAACATAGTTGTAATCTCCATCAAAAGTGTAGGAAACCGATTCTTCAACGTGAACTGCGCCTTCCGGGTAAATAGTAATATTCGCTGTCGCTTCTTCCAGGGTGTAATCTCTTGCACTGGCCTGAGGTGACAGAAAAGGAACAATCAGCAAAAGAAGAAATATTTTCAGTGCTATTGAATTGACACCTGATCCTCTGGCGACATTTGATCCTCTGGCAGGTTCAAAAGAACCATTCGAGAGCCTCAATAGATTTTCCTCCAGATCCCCCGTTATATACTTTAATTACCTGGAGTCTTCTTAATACTTATTTCCAGAACCCGGTTTTTTTAATATATGACAACGGGAAAAAATCAATCTCTGGAGATTCCAGGCTGTTTAACGGGAATTTCTGTGCTGAAAGATAATTGTATTAGGACTTACGCAGTTGAACTGAGAAATCAATAGCAATAAACCCTCAACTGTATAAAACATAAATTTAACCATAAAGCCAATTGAATTTGGTTTTTACCTCAAGTGCGTAAGTCCTATGTATGTTAATCTTTACAGGAAAATCCCGGAGATATATTTCTGGAAATTTGATTGATTGACTTATTGACTGACTTATTGATTGACTTATTGACTGACTTATTGACTGACTTATTGACTGATTCTTCCTGAAAGCTTTGAAGGGGGCAAAGCTTTAAATCAAATGATTCAGTTGTATCGCATGTTTCATTTTCGGGATTAGGTCCCGTTGGGATGTGGTCCTGCTGGCAGGGCTGAACCGTGAAACATAAGTGAAACTTGGTGTTTAAATTGGTAAAATCTTTTTACGGATACGTACGTGATGCATGGAAGAACCCTGATGAGACCTATGTGAACGAACTCCGCTGGGAGCGCTTGCAGGTCTGGAGAAAGCAGGGATCCGTGACCAGAATTGAAAGGCCCACAAGAATCGACAGAGCACGCTCCCTTGGATACAAAGCCAAGCAGGGCATTGTTGTCGTCAGGGTAAATGTACGCCGCGGAGGGCTTGGTCATGTAAGGCCCAACCGTGGAAGAAGGACCCAGAAGATGGGAAAGAACAAGGTATCAGGTGGAATGAGCATCCAGAGGATCGCTGAAGCCCGTGCTGACCGCAAATACCCGAACCTTGAGGTCCTTAACTCCTACTGGGTAGGGGAAGACGGAAAGCACAAGTGGTTCGAAGTCATCCTTGTAGACCCACACCACCCTGTAATAAAGAGCGACAAGAACCTGAACTGGATCTGTGATGCGTCCATCAGGGGCAGAGCCACCAGGGGTAAGACCAGTGCAGGTCGTAAAGGCCGAGGCATGTCCACACGCGGCAAGGGTACTGAAAAGACCAGGCCGAGCATCCGTGCGCACAAGAGTCGAGGCAAGTGATTCACCACATAATAATGCGTGTGATCGCCCATGCAACCGAAGACACATCCAGAGTCCGCGAGGCTCTGGATTTTTTTTTATCAGGTGCCGGCGTAAAAGAAGGGAGTAAACTCATAGAAGAGCTCCAGGCTGAAGGGCACCATGGAAATCCCATTACTATTCTTAGCGTGCAGCTTAAAAGGAAGGCAGAATGCCTGAAATTTGCCCGTTTTATCCGGGAAAACTTTTCCGAAGAAGACGTGGAAATGCTCAGGGAAGAAATGCCTGAAAGGCTGGACGATGACCTGGTCTTTCACCTCCGCTTCGACAAGCAGGCGGCATACCTCCAGCAGGTAAAACTGACCGGTTCCTCGGATGCAATCACTGCAAAGGTCAAGATCGAGACCTACCCGAAGAACAGGGAAAAAGCCGGAGCCATAGTGGAGGAATTATTTGGGTAAACCTGAATTTTACGATTTTTGTGTTCATGCTGTCCCGGACGGGGCTAATGCTGTAGAGGAACTGTCTTCCCTTTCCCGGCATTTGGGATACAGCGGGATTGCCCTTGCCAACCATTCTGACAAACTCCCGAGTAAAAAACCGGTACTGCCTTCGATTGAAGGATTTGAAGTTTTCAGGGGAATTGAGCTTGTGGAAGAAAACCCTTCGAAACTTCACGGTTTAGTAGGAAAATTCAGGAGCTCGATGGATGTCCTGATCGTGCACGGGGGATCCGAAGCAGTCAACAGAGCTGCACTTGAAAACCCCAGAGTGGATATCCTTAACCATCCCGCATTTGACAAAAGCAGCGGGTTAAATCAGGTACTGGCAAAAGCAGCCGCAGAAAATGGAGTTGCAATAGGCATTACGTTAAGGCCTCTTTTACATTCCCGGGGTTCAAGGCGCATCCGTATGCTCTCTGACCTTAAGGCAAACCTTGAGCTTGCCAGAAAATACGATGTCCCCCTTGTGCTGTGCAGTGATGCCATGTCCTGCTATGATCTTCGCTCCCCTATGGAGACTCTTGCTTTTGCTGAGGTCTGCGGGCTTGAAGAGGATGAAGCGCTTGATGCTTTAAGCACCGTTCCGAAAAAAATTATAAAAAAGAACCGCCCTGGCCCGGGATATGTAAGGGAAGGGATCGAAGTTCTTGAAGGAGAGGATGTCTTTTGAAACGCCTGCTCCCTTCACTCCGCGCTAAAAAGCGCTATCTTGCTTTTGAGCTGATCTCGGAAGAGCCAGCTAGCAGAAGCGATATTGTTAAAGAGGTTATGTCTTCCGCGTCCTCACTGCTCGGAGACGTTATAACCAGCGACTGCGACATCAGGGTGCTGGGGTTCGAAAACGGAAAGGGCATTATCCAGTGCTCTCACACAAAAGTTAAGCAAACGAGAGCCTCTCTGGCTGCTCTTACCCGGATCAACGGTAAAAGGGCAACTCTGCACGTCCTGGGAGTTTCCGGTACTGTTAAAAGGGCTACGGAAAAGTTTCTGCAGGATGAAGGTGTATTCAGCTCCTGAAGCCTGGTAACAGGTATCAGTGGAGCTGGTTCCGGTCTCTGAATAAACCAAGACCCAGGAGCTTTACCTGAAATCTTGGGAAATCAGTTACCGGGCGCTGGTCTTCAGGGTTTTCAGTTTGCTTTACTGATCTTATTTGTGTTATTATTCATCCTTATGTTAGTATTCATCTTCTGTGATTACTTTTGAATACTGGAGTCTAAACCCTTGATACTGCACTGGATTATCTCCTGCAACCTTTGTGACGTGTGCGGAAGATTTTGATAAGAATATTTATACATACATAATAACATTTATTAAGAAGATCAGCATGTCTTATCCTGCTAGAATATTAATTCAAAATTAGTATTATATGCATCTTTACATACGATGGACACAAAATGGCTCATAGGGTTTATATTCTGTATTGCTTATATCCGGTCCTGTTTATATGAAATAAGACTGATAACCGCCTTAAATCAGTGAACAGAATTCTGAGATACTGATAAACAGTATTATAAACCATTATTAAAACCAGATTAAAACCAGTGTTAGAACCGGTATTATAAATCAGTGTTAAAACCAGTATTGAGCGATATAAACCTGTGTTGATCAATTGTCTAATTAATTACATAAATTTAATTACATATACGAGTCAGCCAGTTTAATTACCAGCAAATGAATTAAGGATAAATCCCCGGGGGCTGAAAAGTCCGGGGCTGGAATATAATCAGTCTAATATATACTACAATGAATGATTATTAGTGTAACAAAGTATAATACTGATTGGCAGGACTGATTGACAGAAGAACAGCTGTACAGAGACTTTCAGTAGTTTGTGCGCAGGTAATCCGGGAGTCTGGATTAAGGGCGTTCCATTATCCGGGTTCAGGGTGGCTGCAGGGGGATATTCTTCCTTATACGTTTCAAATCTGGCATTAGGCGCCAGAAAAGTCCCTGACTCTCATAAGCGTTATAACTGAGTAAATACACTTTATTTACGGATATAGTTAACATTGGAATGAACCTTCAGACTCTGTAATAAATCATAAAAAACTAACCTAAGTGCGTAATCCGGGCTATACCAGGAAAACGTGCTTTACAGGGTAAAAGTGCCTTTAAAATCCCTGTATTCGGGGTATTTTCCGCTGGCTTCGTCCAAAAAATCGGTTCAGGATAAAAAGTCCCGCATAATATGCTAAAAACTCTAATAAGGGAGAAATACGTTATAGGGAATCAAAAATCTGTTTCCTTACCTGAACACTGGGTCCGGGACTTTCTCTCCTGAACTTTCAGGATATCCGTACAGATATAATGCTTACTGACCAAAGCCTTTTTTGGGCATGCGGTGGTTTAGCGCACGGTTCTGCGGATTTAAGATCCCTGAGGAAAAATAACCGGTTTCTGGCCGGGAAAAATTGAAACAATATGGAATATAAATTAAGGCAAGGAGATACGGAATATGCAGATGGCACCACAGATGGGTTATGACAGGGCAATTACGGTTTTCAGCCCTGACGGAAGACTTTTCCAGGTAGAATATGCCCGCGAAGCGGTCAAAAGGGGAACAACAGCCGTAGGAATCAAGGCAGCCGATGGGGTAGTGCTGCTGGTTGACAAGCGAATAACAAGCAGGCTTGTGGAAGCCGAATCAATCGAAAAAATATTCCAGATTGACGACCACATAGGAGCCGCAACCTCAGGGCTTGTGGCAGATGCCCGCTCTCTTGTTGACAGGGCCCGTGTAGAAGCCCAGGTAAACAGGGTTTCATATGACGAACTCATTGGTGTGGAGGTTATCTCCAAGAAAATCTGTGACCACAAGCAGACATACACCCAGTACGGAGGGGTTCGCCCTTACGGAACCGCACTCCTGATTGCAGGCGTGGACGACAACAAGCCAAGGCTTTTTGAGACTGACCCGAGCGGCGCTCTCCTTGAGTACAAGGCAACAGCCATAGGCGCAGGCAGAAATGCAGTCGTCGAGGTCTTTGAGGCAGACTACAGGGAAGATATGAACATTGATGCTGCTATCCTTCTCGGGATGGATGCTCTTTATAAAGCTGCTGAAGGCAAGTTCGATGCCGGAACTCTTGAAGTGGGTGTTGTGTCCCTTGAGGATAAGAAATTCAGGAAATTAGGTCCTGAAGAAGTTGAGAACTATGTTCATCAGATCCTTGAGAAACACAAAGGAAATGAGAACAAAGAATAAAACCTATAAATATTTAGAGAATGAGTAATCAGAAAACTCTGATTCTCAAACCCTGCATTTTAGAGAAGGTATTCGAAAATGGTGTCCCTGGACGAGGCAGTGACTGCTCGACTTAAAAGAGGCAGTAAACATTTCGAAGTCCTGGTCGAGCCCGAAGGGGCTCTGGCCTATAAACGAGGCGAAGAAGTAAACCTCGAAGACATTCTGGCAGTTGAAACTATCTTCGAAGATGCAAACAGAGGAGATCGGGCAGCGGAGTCCGATATAATCAATTCCTTTGAAACAACCGATCCCTTTGAGATTGCTGCCGTTATCCTGAAGAGCGGAGAGCTCCAGCTTACCGCTGAGCAGAGAAAACGAATGCTTGAAGAGAAAAAGAAAAAGGTTATCTATACCATTTCCAGAAATGCTATAAACCCTCAAACTAGAGCACCTCACCCTCCCGCAAGGATAGAGAGAGCGATGGAGGAGGCAAAGGTGCACATAGACCCTTTAAAAAGCGTGGATCAGCTGGTAGCAATTACGATGAAAGCCATTCGCCCGCTCATCCCTATACGTTTTGAAGAAATTAGTATTGCTGTAAAAATCCCTCCCGAATATGCCCCAAAGGCATACGGAGACATTTCCAAAGCCGGAACCATCACAAAGGAAGAATGGCAGCGTGACGGCTCATGGATTGCAGTGGTAAGGATTCCTGCGGGAGTCCAGACTGATTTTTACGCTCTTATAAATCATCTCACAAAGGGAGAGGCTCAGACTAAACTTTTATAAGAGGATGTTGGATGGATAAAAAAATAGTGATCCCTGGTGACCTGTTATCCGATGATGTAAAAAAATCCGGATACGGGACGTATGTCAAGAACGACAAAATCTATTCTTCGCTTTGCGGCATTGAAAGCCTCAAAGAGGATAAAGTTGGAGTGATCCCACTTGCGGGAGCGTATATCCCCTCGGTGAACGATGTGGTGATAGGGGTCGTTATTGTGGTTACTCCATCCAACTGGATACTGGATATTGCAGCTCCTTATGACGGTTTGCTTCATGTGTCCGAGTATCCGAGACGAGTCGAATCCCGGGAAATGCCTGAAATTCTGGACGTAGGCGACTCTGTTATTCTCAGGGTGAGAGATGTGGACAGCTCCATGAAAATCGAGCTTGCCCTGAGAGACCCGAACCTTCATAAACTTAGGACAGGCCAGATTGTTGAGGTTGAGCCTGTGAAAGTTCCCCGTGTAATAGGACACGGCGGTTCCATGATCTCAATGCTGAAGAAAGAGACAAACTGCAGCATTTTCGTAGGTCAGAACGGCAGGATATGGATTGATGGGAAGGACGAGGATATAGAGCTTTTGAGTAAGGCTCTCCGGAAAATCGAAGCTGAAGCCCAGCGTTCCGGGTTGACAGACCGGATCTACAATTTTTTGAAAAATGAACGGATGAAAGAGAAAGAGTCCAAGCCCGTTGAATTTTTAAAAAATGAAAAGACGGATGTGAGTGTGGCAAAGGAAGATCATTCCGAGGATATATACCGGAAGATCGATGTACTGCTGGACCCCAAGAATTGATTTCCGGATAGAGTCAGGAGAATTTTAGGTAAGCTTCTCTAGAGTATTTTGGTTTAGGAGTTGTTTGGAGATTAAAGTATGAGTAATAAACCTGAAAACCTAACATTAATCACCGACGATGGGCTGCGCCTTGACGGGAGACGTGCGGATGAGATAAGGCCCATGAAAATTGAAGTCGGTGTACTTTCGCGAGCTGATGGTTCATGTTATCTTGAATGGGGCAGGAATAAGATCCTTGTAGGCGTGTTTGGCCCCAGGGAGGCTCATCCCCGCCGTAGCCAGCGTGCGGATTCGGCAGTTATCCGTTACAGATATAATATGGCTTCATTCTCTGTAGAAGACCGTGCTCGTCCGGGGCCAAGCAGGCGGAGCATCGAGATATCAAAGGTTTCCAGGGAAGCTTTCGAGCCTGTGATAATGGCTGAGCTGTTTCCGAAAACAGCAATTGATATTTTTGTTGAAGTTCTCCAGGCAGATGCAGGGACAAGGACAGCAGCAATCAATGCTTCAAGCATAGCCCTTGCAGACGCCGGAATTCCTATGAAAGGACTTATTACCTCGTGCGCTTTCGGGAAAGTTGACGGAAAGATTGTTCTTGACCTTAATAAGGAAGAGGACAACTACGGAGAGGCTGACTTCCCTGTAGCAATGACACAGGACGGAGAGATTACTCTGATCCAGATGGATGGGAACCTTACTCCTGATGAAATAAAGCAGGGCCTGGAACTCGTGAAGAAAGGCTGTAAGGAAATCCTCGAAATCCAGCAGGCAGTCCTGAGAAAGAAGTTTGAAACCCCTGTTGAAGAAGTTTCTGAAGAAACAGCCCCTGAAAAGGGAGCCGAAAAAGAAGTGCTGGAACCTTCCCCTGTAGCTGCAATTGTTGAAGAAACTCCTGAAGAAGCAGAAGAACCTGAAGTAGAGATTTCAGAAGAAGTTGAAGCTGAAATCCTTGCCAGTGAGGTAATTCCCGACTTTGAAGACGAGCTCGAAGAAGAGATCGAAGAGGAACTTGAAGAATCTGAGGAAGATCTCGAAACCGAAGAAGAGGAATTTGAAGAGGAAGCTTTAGAGGAAGAAGCTGAACCTGAAGAAGACCTGGAAGAAGACTTGGAGGAAGATCTGGGAGAGGAGCTCGAGGAAGAAGAGGAGCTTGAAGAAGAGGAATTTGAAGAGGAAGCTCTTGAAGAAGAGAATGAACTCGAAGCCTCCTTAGAATGTGCACCTGAACTCAAAGAGTTTGACGAAATTGAAGCAAGGCTCGAAAAAGAAGATGCTTCCATAGAAGCAGAAGAGGAAATTGAGCCTGAAGCTGAGGAAGCTACCGAAGAAGGGCTGGAAGAAGAAGCCGAAATTGAGGAAACTGCTGCATCAGAAGAAGAAAATATTGAGGCTGAAGCAGAAGCTGAAGAAGAGGCCGAACCTGAGGTTGAGGCAGAGGAAATTTCCACTGAGGCTGAAGAAGCTGAAGAAGAGCCTGAGGAGGAAAAATCCGAAGGTCCCTGGAAGGTAGTAAAAGATCCCTCTGAAGCCGGAACCAGAGGTGAAAAAGATGAGTGAAATCATAGCCACACTTAAGAAGGATTATATTTACAACCTGATGATCAAAGATAAGCGCCAGGACGGTCGCGGCTTTAAAGATTTCAGGGAACTCAAACTCGAAACAAATGTTATCTCCAAAGCAGAAGGTTCTGCAAAGGTCACCCTTGGAAACACTCAGGTGCTTGTAGGTGTGAAACTTCAGACTGGAACCCCGTTCCCGGATTCCCAGGACGAAGGCGTGATCATTACCAACCTTGAGCTTAACCCCATAGCTTCTCCTGAGTTTGAGCCCGGGCCACCGAGAGAAGATGCAATCGAAATGGCAAGGGTCGTTGACAGGGGGATCAGGGAATCAGGCGCAATTGATATAAAGAAGCTCTGCATAACGGTTGGAGAATCCGTCTGGATTGTCTTTATAGACGTCCATATCCTGAATAACGACGGAAATATCATTGATGCATCCTGTCTCGCTGCAATTGCAGCCCTCATGACCACCATGGTCCCGAACGAGCAGCAGGGACTTGGCGAGAACGTGCCCCTTGCTATGAAAGAGATGCCTGTCGGCATAACACTTGCCAAGATCGGCTCAAAACTTATGGTTGACCCCTCGCTTGATGAGGAAGCAGTCTGCGAAACGAAACTGACAATAGTTTCAAGTTCTGACGGGTCTGTTGCAGGCATGCAGAAAATGGGTCCTGTCCCCCTTACAGAGGCAGAGCTCTTCGAAGCTATAGATATGGCAATTGAAAAGGCAGCCGAAATCCGCGGGCTCTACCTTGAAGGGCTCGCAAAAAGTGAATAAATCAGGCAGGATTAATTAAATATAAATATTAAATGCCTGTATTACGGTCTAAGTGCACGTCTATAAGGTGATAAAAGAACCCCATATCTCAGGGCTGACCTGCCCTCGGAGAGACCCGGTTCTATCCCTTCTGACTTAACAGTACATTTTAGGAGTTATAACGATGGCAAAAAAGTTCACTAAGAAAGGAAGAATTTCCAGATCTGCAGGCAGGTTTGGTCCCAGGTACGGGAGAAAAGACAGAAAGCTTGTCGCAGACCTGGAAGAACGCATGCGAGCCCCGCATGTATGCACCAAATGTGCCCGCCCGACAGTGGGAAGGATTGGAACAGGGATCTGGAAATGCAGCAAGTGCGGACACACCTTCGCTGGCGGGACTTACATCCCATATACAAGCGTTGGTCAGACCCTGCTGCGCACAATGAAGAACGTTGCTGAGGCAAAGTAAACAGACACTTTTCAGGTACGTGAGGTTGTATGGGATATAAGTGCACTCGATGTAAACAGAAAGTGGAAATTGACTACGAGTACACAGGTATAAGGTGCCCGTACTGCGGACACAGAATCCTGGTAAAAGAGCGTCCTACAACTATCAAACGCATAAAGGCAGAATAAGGAGTATTAGTTACTCCTCTTGCCGGATAAGACGCAAATTGGTTGTCTGGATAAAAAACAATTTTTAAGTACTTGGACGGACAAAAACAGATGTTTCCTGTCCGGACAGTACATACCTACTTCTATTTTGACTTTTTTGTTCTGAATTTACTATTTTTGTCAATCTGTCAGACGTTAATTCATTAATCCATGTCGTATCTCGGAAGAAATTAAGGTTTTCTGAATAAGCAATTTTTAAGTTTTAGGACCAGCTCTCATGTAATATTAGTTTCGAGGTCGGCTCTATGAGAAACATTATAGATAAGTATATAACTATAAAAAATAATACTTAAAGTAAGATGTCGTCTCTTACAGGATAACAGCATATCTGGATAAAAACGGAGAAATTTAAAAATAATAATGTGTTACGTAAAACTTATTTCAAAGAATTTGACAGCACGGAAAACCCGGTGAATATCCCTAAACGGTGAATATCCCTAAACGGTAAATATCCCCAAAATGATTAAAAAAGTTATGAGTTGAAGTAATGTAAGGGGGCGAAATAACGGACAAGACGCCATTAACGTGTGGAGAATGTGAAAAGTATAACAGATCCTACGGATTTTGCCAGAAAATAATGGAATATGTCTCTCCCTACGAAACTGATTTTAGATGTCGGAAAAAAAGCTACAGAGTTTCTACTGAACTGTGATTTTTCTTTATAATCCTTTTTATATTCTCCTTCCTGTAGCATGTGCTTCCGGTCCGGATGATTTTCAGGTGGAGCGAAAGTGCAAAATACTCCCGGTTTCATCAAGGGGAATATGCTAGTTACTACTTCTCGCAAACCTTCTGCAAAAAGCCGGACGCTTTGCAAGCTTCTTTCACGCTTTACTGCCAGCAGATGCATTTCCCGGGGAAAAATGGGCATGCAGGAACTTCTGGATTTTACAGAAGGAAATACCTTCATAGTCGTTGGGGAGTACCACGGAAATCCGGGGGAGCTCAGTTTTCACGACAATGAAGGAAAGCTTCTTTTTTCCATCAGGTTTTCGGACCGGTATTCTGAGGAAATCGATTCTTACTGGTTTCCGGATGTTCTTCCGGTGCTCACTGGCGAAGGAGAGATTGCTGAAGCTCTTGAGTCTTTTTTCCATTTTGAGAGGGTCGAAAGTGACAGGGTCGTTCAGCTTCCTCAAAATTCTCTTGTGATGGCAATAGGAGATAAGGAGATTGATTTTATGGGCAGCGGAAAGTCCCTTTTTAAATTTAACATTAAAGGTTTCAAAAAGTACTGAGAGAATAATTTTTTCAACCCTTAAGTTATAAGCAGAGCCATTTTAAGAACCGTGGATTAATAGTTTAAAAATCAGGATTTTTTATTTAGCTTCTTTCCAGGAGAAATTTTATGAAACTTTCCGCAGAGTTTACATTTGAAACCGATACTGCCGAACAGATCTATCAGGCCGTCCTTCCGGAACTTAATGAAAGTTTCTCTGAAAGGTCAAAAATAGGGCTGACCCTTGAAGACTCAAACAAACTTGTACTTACTGTTAAAGCCGAAGATACGGTCTCCCTTCGCTCCGCCCTCAACACATGGTTCAGGCTTATCCAGATTGCTCAGGAAGTCCTTGAGGTCACATCTGAAGCCCGGTGAGTGTTTTTACAATGCCTCCACGCTGGCAGATTAAGTTCTTGAGAATAAAATCCAGAATATTATTAAATTTTTATTAAAGAATATTTAAGTCTATTTTTAAAATTTTATAATATAATAAGTCTTAAATTACAGAATAAATATTAACTTTTCTATAATTTCTTCATAATGTCAACGTAATATTATATACTTATATTTCCTTTTTAATGTTATTAAATATTGTTTTCACGTTTATTTATCTGCAGTCCGGGGTGTTTGGAATAAATATTAGTAAAAAAATTTTCATAATAACACTTTTAATTTTTGCCGTTCTGATTACATCATTTGCGCTTACTTACAATATGCAACTTTCAAATTTTTTAACTCTTGAAGAGGCAGATACATTAAATGATGTTGAAAGGTTACAGAACGCAATTTACACCCAACAGGGGTATCTCGACAACATGGTTCAGGACTGGGCATGCTGGGACGATACCTACCGTTTCATTGAGGACAGGAATCAGGAATATATAAACGTGAACCTTCAGAACGAGACGCTTGCCGGAGTCAAAGTAAATATCATGCTTTTTATTAATGAGACAGGTTCGCTTGTATACGCAAAATCGATAAACTTCAGCACGGTGGAAGAGAAACCGGTACCTGAAGAGCTGCTCAAACTGGTCGAAAGCGGGCAGCTTTCAATAAAATCAGAGGATGATGTTATCCGCGGTTATGTTTTGCTTGATGAAGCCCCAATGTTTATTTCCTGCCATCCGATCCTTACAACAAAATATGAAGGACCTGTTAAAGGTACGCTGGTCTTCGGGAAGTATTTCGACGATGGCGTTCTCAGTTCCGAAGAAAATACTGACTCCTCTATTTCGATTTTAAGGGTTGATGAGGATTTGCCTCCTGATTTTCAAGGAAAATTTCAACAATTTACAGAGGCCCCGGACAGCACCATTGTAGAACCCCTCAGTAAGGAGGTTATAGCAGGCTATTTTGGGCTAATGGATATCTCGGGTAAATCCGCTGTTATTATCAGAACTGATTTCCCAAGGATCCTGTACCTGAACAACGAAAATACTCTGAATTACATGTATTTTTTCCTTTTGCTAACCGGGCTTGTTACAGGGGTGGGGGTTAAGTTTGCTCTTGATAATTTCTTCGTTTCAAGACTGATTGATATTGATAATTTTGTTACAAAAGTCAGATCGGAGAAAGACCTTTCCAGAAGGCTGCCTCTCGAAGGCAATGATGAGCTGTACCGCCTCTCCAGGGAAATAAATGGGATGTTGAGTGAAATAGAGCTTGCAGAACAGGAGTTAAAATCACAGGAAAGGGAAAAGAAAGTCCTTCTGGATTCTTTAAATGAACTGACTATTTTTGTGGACCCCGATTTTAAAATTATCTGGGCAAACAAAGCTGCCCTGGAACACATGAAAATTGACCTTGAAAGAGCAAAAGGAATGTGCTTTAAAACTACCCCGGATATAAATGGGTCCCTTTTCGGGCATATGCAGCTTGAAAAGATTTTTAATTCAGGGAATAAAGAGTCAGGGGAATTTTCCCTGGAGAACGGAACTTACTGGTTTGTTCAGGCTGTTCCGGTAACCGACGACAGTGGAAAGATCATAGGCATTCTGGGCACTTTCAGGGACATTACTGAAAGAAAGGCAATCGAAAAACTTCTCCAGGAAAAACAGGTAGCAGAAATTGCGAACCGTACCAAAAGCGAGTTTCTGGCAAATATGAGCCACGAACTGAGGACTCCACTTAACTCGATTATAGGATTCTCGGACCTTTTATGTGACCAGATTTACGGGAAATTGAATGAAAAGCAGCTAAAGTATGCAAACAATATCTCAAAGAGCGGAAAACATCTTCTCAACCTGATAAATGACATTCTTGACCTTTCCAAGGTAGAAGCCGGAAAGATGGAACTTGATTACAGGGAGTTTGAGCTCGCCGACAGGCTGAATTCGGTAAAAAGCCTTCTTTCCCCTATTGCAGCCCGCAAAAATATAAAAATTGAAATCAATGTGAATAAGGACCTTACAACTATCTGTGCCGATGAAGCACGTTTTGTCCAGATTATGTATAATCTTGTGGATAACGCCATAAAGTTCTCTTTTGAAAATAATCCTGTAAGGATTGAGGCGAGAAGAAAAGGAGAGTTCTTAGAAACAACAGTGACGGACATTGGAATCGGGATAAAACCCGAAGACCAGCATAAGCTTTTCCAGCCCTTCAGCCAGGTTGCTGCTTTTTCCTCAAAGAAATTCCAGGGTACGGGACTTGGCCTTTCTTTAGTAAAGCAGATAGTAAACCTGCATGGCGGTTATGTCTGGTTCAGGAGCATTCCCGGTGAGGGGAGTACCTTTGCATTCGCAATTCCTATTAACGGTAATAAAAAAGACTAAGAAGGCAGGGTCAGATAAGAAAAAACAAAACGGATAATAAATTTTTACTTATGCCACTGGATCTTATCAATGGTTCCCTGCACGTTTAAAGGGACAAAATAGTATTTAAGGAGTCGAAATGTTACCGGATGCGTCTGGCAGAGGATAATATTTTTAAATATATTGTAAAAATATATTTAAAAATATACGTTTTTAGCATTCAGACCCTTATATAATGCAAAAATAGGGACAGAAATCAGTAAAACTCCAAATAATGCCTTTTAATGATTTAAATATAATATAATTTTTTAACCTGCTACAATTTTCCCGAATAAAAGATTAGTATTATATAATTCCAGAAAATAAGTTCTATTAGTCCTTAAAAAATAAGTTTTATTAGTCCTTAAAAAATAAGTTCTATTAGTCCTTAAATATCTAAATTTCAGAATTCTATACGATTTATTTTTATATTTCCGGTTCAGGGGGAAGTAACAGGTGTGGGTAAATAAATTATCTATCTTCTTAGTGGCTATTACCTTTCTTACGATTGTGTTTTGTATCCCTGCAGCCGCCAGGGAAATTACGGTAGATGATAATGGTTCAGATGCGGATTACATATTAATTCAGGAAGCAGTAAATAGTTCATCTTCAGGAGACACAATTATTGTTTATCCGGGTTTCTATAATGAGAGTTTGGATATAGTAATAGATAATATAAGTGTCCTTTCTGAATCTGAACATCCGGAAGATACGGCTGTACGGGCTTTTAACATAAGTGCAAATAACACTACTGTAAATGGGTTCAGGATAAATGAAGAATTAATATTACGGGGTCATAAAAGTGACTTCTGGTATGATAATATTGCAAATTGTACCGTTAAGAATAACATCCTGGAATCGGGAATTGTAGCTGGAAGTGGAAGGTGTTACAACTCCAGTATTGAAAAAAATGTGATTTTAAATTCAGGTATCCATGTGTATGATATTGATGAACCTTCTGATTTTTTAATCTCTGACAATCTGGTCGTTAATGGAGATATCATTGCTTCTCATGTATATTCTAATTGTATTTTATTAAATAATTCACTCCTGAATGGTGGTATAGGAGTGTCTGAATGCTACGGATGTAATATTCTCAACAATTATATTTCAAATGGAACTTTTAATGGTTATGGAATTGTCTTTACAGAATCTTCTAATGAGGTTCAAAATAATACTATTATAAATTGCACTTATGGCGTCTTTCTGGGCTGGCTTACGGGAAATAACGAATTTTACAATAATACCCTGACTTCCAATGGCCACGGAATCTATGCTGGAGAGTCAGGGGGTAATGTATTTTCAAATAATACAATTTCAAAAAACAATATAGGAATATCATTCGAAGGTCATCCTTCCGATAATCTGATAACCGGTAACAGAATCGAGCTAAATAGGCAATATGGAATCTATGTAAAACTGATTCCCTATGGGATCCATGAAGAGCCATATAATGGAACCCTCCAGATTTATAATAATATATTTAATAATAATATCAGTTTCTTTAACGATACAGGCAACTATACAGACAACTATTATGCTGTGATACCAGTAAATAATGGAGCCGGAGTAAATTCTATTGAATTGAATACCACAAAAACCCCGGGTCCTAACATCCTGGGTGGTGGACCTTACCTTGGTGGCAATTACTGGGCAAAGCCTGATGGAACCGGCTTTTCTCAAAACTGTAATGACTGGAATGGAGATGGAATTGGTGACTCCGTATACACGGTCAATGCGTATGATATTGATTGTCTTCCTCTCGTCTCCACATCCGAACAGGATCAACCAGTATTCCCGGTTGCAGATTTCAGTTCCAATGTAACTGGCGGTTACGTACCTTTTTCTGTCCTGTTTACGGACGACTCACAAAATTCAACATCCGGGGTCTGGGATTTCGATAATGACGGAGTCATTGACTCCACGGATAAAACCGCTGTTTATGTATACCCGGTATCCGGTGCCTATACTGTCAATCTGACCGTAAACAACGCAAACGGGACTTCCTCGAAACTATATCCAATCACGGCATCCGATAGGCCTCAATATACTCTCACGGAGGCTCAGATCACAACAAACAAATCCAATCAGACGAGCCCTGCCATTTACGGGGATAATATAGTATTTTTTGATGACCAGGGTGGGCATTATAATATTTACGTGTACAATCTCTCTACTTCCAGGGAATCTCAGATTACTTTTAATGATACCTACTATAATACAGCTACTGGACCTGCAATCTATGGCGATAGGGTAGTCTGGCAGGAATATAGGAGTACCATTCCCGGTGTCTGGGATAAAGCCGATATACACATGTATAATCTTTCCACGTCAACAGAAATTCAGATTACTGACAGCGGACAGGCTTTCTGTCCTGATATTTACGGAGACAGGATAGTCTGGACAGATATTCGCAACGGAAAAGCAGATATTTACATGTATGATCTTTCCACATCAAAAGAAACCCGGATAACCACAAACGAATCTTATCAGGGTGATCCTTCCATCTATGGAGATAAAGTAGTGTGGCAGGATTCTCGCAATGGAGATGGCCATAACCCTACCGATATATACATGTACGATCTCTCTACTTCCAGGGAAATCCAGATCACTGATGATGATTCGGATCAGTATTCTCCTGATATATACGGAGACAGAATTGTGTGGGCAGATTGGCGCAATAGAGGCTGGGATATTTATATGTACAATATTTCAACTTCCAGGGAAACTCGAATCACAATTGACAAAGGGTCCCAGGAGTATCCTGCCATCTATGGTGATAAAATAGCATGGGTCGATAGCCGGAATAATAATCCTGATATTTACCTGTATGATCTTTCCACTCATGTGGAAACCCGGATTACTTCAAACAACTCAGTGCAATTAAACCCTGCAATATATGGCGACAGGATAGTCTGGACGGATTGGCGCAACGAATACAAACAGAACGATCATTTATATGTAACAAATAAGGACATTTACATGTGTACAGTTTCAGAAGTGGAACCTTCACTGAAAGCACCTGTTGCTGACTTTTCTGCAAATACCACTTCAGGAAACTCGCCCTTAAAAGTATTATTCGCCGACAGAAGTACGGGAGAACCTGTTTACTGGTTATGGGATTTCGGAGACGGTATTTATTCCAGACACGCCCTGAATGCAACTCACACGTTTACCAAACCCGGAAAGTATGACGTAAGCCTTACAGTAACAAATGAAAACGGTAGCAACACAAAGACCATACCTGAATATATTACGGTTTCCGCAGAAAACCACATCTAAATAAAATTAAAAGTAAAAACAGAGCGAAAAAGAAAAATATTGAACAGGGTTTAACCTGAGTTTCGTTTGATTCCGGCAAGCAGAAAAAAGGTTTTTGCGCTTTCCGGTATTTTTCCAGTAGAAGCTCGATCAATGTACTTTTACACTTTCTACCTCATTTAACCGAGCTTTTTTCGTCCCCAATTCGCTATTCATTTTAATACCTTGCCGCTCCGGCTTTTTTCGATTTGGGACCTTTATTTGGCCTGAAAGCCCGCTCCGGGCACTTCTTGGAATCGGTTTTCCCGCGTACTTCAAATCCAAGGCTGAAACATTCGCCTTTTATCTCATCAATAGCCGTATAAAATCTGCAGTCTTGGCATGTAGGCATTAGGATTACTACCTCCAGATATGTGAAGGCTATCTGGATCTTGAACTCCAGATATATTTTCCGGATACAACCTTTAAGTTAAAATATCTGCCTTTGAACAAAGGTGAAGGATGTATCCCATAAATAATGTGTATATGTGAATAAAATGTTTTTGGTAGGCAATAAAGCAGACAGGCGGCGGGTTAAAGACATTTTCTGGAAAAAATGCTGCTTTCGGGAATTTTCACAAAAGAAATGTTTAATACTGTTTCGGTGATAGACATTTTACCTCAAATTGCTGCCTCAATTTTTTACTTCAACTCTCTTACCTCGAATGTTTTCCCTCAACTTCTCACCTCAATTTTCTTATCTCAAATTTTTTACCTCAAATTTTTTCCTCTATTTTTTCTTCAACTCTCTTACTTCAATTTTTATCTCAATTTTCTTATCTCAACTCTTTTAC
>WPCI01004271.1_pt1 | contig 24406 bp, 21 predicted proteins | sample 5399871 | NCBI WGS metagenome assembly WPCI01 (sample SAMN12869469, study PRJNA574797) | sludge metagenome | isolation source: wastewater treatment of pH7 | place: China:Beijing | collected 2019-05-20 | reverse complement strand
TGCGCCCCTACGATATGCCCATACACCGCCATGCACGCATATACCGCAACACCCAGCGGGCGGTTACAAACCGCCCCTAGCAATGATTGTTTGGGTGTTAGGCAGGATCTCTCTGAATTTCTGTTGCAGCACTTTTTTGGCGGGTTCATCGCCATGCACCAAGCGAATGCGGGAGGGTTTAAAGCGCATGCGTTTTACAAAATTCAGCAAGTCTTGCTGGCCAGCGTGGGCGCTGTAGCCACTTAGAGTAAACACATCGGCGTTGATGGTGTACTTCTGGCCATCAAGCAGCACATAGCCTTTTTTCGGGCCATAGGTCTGGATATCACGCCCGGGGGTACCGGCGGCCTGGTAGCCGACAAAAAGCACATCGGTGCGCGGGTCTTCAATCAGGGCTTTCAGGTAATTCAGAATGCGTCCGCCGCTGCACATGCCACTGGCGGCAATCACAATGGCCGGGCGACCGGTGTTCTGCAAATACTCCACCGTTTGCAAATGTTCGCTGTGACTGTCAATGGTCAACAACTGCTCGAAACTTAGCGGGTGGCGGCCAACGGTCACCTTGCGCATGGCCTCGGCATCCCACAGCTCCTTGAGCTGACGATAACTACGGGTAAACTGCGAGGCCAGCGGCGAATCGACAATCACGTCAATATAATCCCAGTTGATGGGGCTGCCTGCCTCGCCCTTGCGCCCGGCCTGATAAATGATTTCTTCAATCTCGTACAGCAGCTCCTGGGTGCGGCCCACGGAAAATGCCGGAATCAAAATGGTGCCACGGTCGGCAAAGGCCTCAGCAATCACCTGCCGCAACTGCTCACGACGGCTGGCCCTGTTGCTGTGGTTCTTGTCGCCATAGGTGCTTTCCAGCACCAGGTCATCACAGCGGTACAGCGATTTGGGTGCTGGCAACAAAGGGGCATAAGGCGCACCCAGATCACCGGAAAACACCACCCGCGTATCCTTGTGCGCCACGCCCTGATTCAGGCTGGCATAGGGCAAGGCAAACTCGACATAGGCAGAACCCAGAATATGCCCCGCCGGATGAAACTTGAGGCGCAACCCAGGCGAGCCGGGCGCAGAACTCAGCGTCTGCCATTGCTTATAAGGCACAGGCACCAGCAATTCCTGGATACGCCGCAACACCGGCGCAATGATGCCCGTATCCCGGGTGATGCCCACCTTGATGGCATCCTCCAGTACCAGCGGCAGCAAATGCGCGGTGGCCTCGGTGGCGTAAATTGGCTTTTGACATCCTCCCCCACCTAAAGGACGGGGATTCCTACTGCTAGACGCTCATGTCCGAGCGCGAGAATGTTCCTGGCCGCATTAACATCGCGGTCGTTGGTTGCACCACAACCACAGCTCCATTCTCTTATTCCAAGACCGGCTCTACCTTTCGGACTGTTGGCGGAGCGTTCTCCGCAACACGAGCAGGTCTGGGTGGTGTATGCCTCGTTGACTTCCATGAAGACAATGCCTGCGTGATCGCATTTATATTCCAGCATTGCTTTCAATTGGCCCCAGCCGGCATCGAGTACCGACTTGGCCATGGTGGTTTTAACGAGTTTGTTACTGCTGACATCGCCCACAACAATCAGTGCATAGTTGTTCACCAACTGACGGCTGAACTGATGCAAGTCGTTGTGACGGCGGTTTTTAATCTTGGCGTGAAGGTTTCGCACCCGGTCTTTGTTCCGGGCACGCTGGGCAATGCCGAGCTTGGCTTCCAGCTCGCGGTACCGACGACCAACAACCCGGTCGCCATCACTGGAGACAGCGGCTTCTTTACAGCCCAGATCAATACCCACTGCACCGGTGCCCGTTGATTCTTGCGCTGGCGCATCCACCACCACGTTGAAGTACCAGCGGCCCCGAGCATCTTCGTTGAAGCTGGCGCTACGGAACGTGTATTGGCTGAGGCCGTAACTGTCCCAAACCTTGAAGTAGTGGCCGCTGTGATAGACCTGGCCATTCTTCCAGGAGGCTGCACCGGTATTGATCGGTACCCAGCCCAGCGAGCGGCGCACACCGCCTGACCTGCGCCAGCTGAGGCGGGCTTTCTTGAACTGCTTACGGCGCGTAACGTATTCACTCGCAACGCGCTGTACCGTATGGCTATGCAGCCCCAGCTCTTTGTGCGCACCCTGCGTGTACTTCTGGATAGTGTAGGCAGACAAAAACACACCACGCTCCTTGATTGAGCGGTGACTAAGCTCGTTCACATAATTCCAGACAAAGTTAACCGACCGTGCCATTTGATTGAGCAGCGGACGGTGCTTGTCTTTGACTCGAACTTTGAGTGTCTTGGTGTGTTTTGTCATACTGTATATATTACCAGTGGTTTGCAGATTAACCAATCGCCGGACCATGAGTTTTCCAGGGCTGCTTGCGCAGCCCGCGCTATCCTTCCCCGCACTAGAAGTACGGGGCTTGTCGCGCATTTTGGTCAAAGCCCGCCGCCAGCAAATAGGGAATGCGCCCCACATGGTCAATATGGCAATGGGTAATGACCAAACCGGCCACACCCTCAAGGGGAAACTCGATCAGCAGGGGATTGTCACCCGGGCTTTGCGCCTGTGAACTCGCCGCCGACACCTCCGCACCCTGAAACAGCCCGCAATCAACTAAAAACGAAGTGCCATCGTGAAGTTTTAATTGATGGCAGGAGCCAGTCACGCCATTGACAGCACCGTGGTGGAGGATTTGGTACATAAATAAGTCCTTTTATTTGGTGGGAAATGAATAAACATGAGCATCAACCCAAGCGTAAACGCTCCATAAACCCCATCTTTTTCCGGCTGGCTCACGGCGCTATTGTGTTCAGCGGTAAATCGGTGGCTCGCAGTTCCAAGGCAACAGTTGTTCAATCCGCTCGGCAGACTGGCAGGTCGGCAGTTGTTCCATGACGTAACGCATCCAGGCGTAAGGATCTTGGCCGTTAGCCATGGCGGTTTGCATCAGGCTGTAAATGATGGCACTGGAGCCTCGCAGAGACGAGCATCAATAAACTACCAAGCCACTACGCTACTAGCGGAAAAATCGGTCTAGATACATCAGTAGTTACTTTAAGAGCATCCCCACCAACCGCTCATTCACTTCCCGATTACTAACTCCGTTAGCTTAGTCAAAAAAACCTCAAAACTTAACGAGTCTTTAAGCTGGCTACGGTCTGTATCAAATACAGACATATCGATTTGTTCATTTTCAACTGCAAAAAAGAACTTAACCAGAGCATCTGCATCAGGTGCTACAACCTCACCTAACTTATGCTGAATTACCCACTGCGCAACACTTGTTTGGTTGTCACACACTGCAGCAATAAACGCACCAGAGTACACATAAGATGAGGACTTACTTGGAAATGCATAACGAGTCACTTCATCTTCAATCGGCAGCAGAGCCCACTGGTAGCTAGCATTCAGCTGGGCAGCTTCAGTTGGGCTGATCAGTCCTTTATAAGTCACATTCGAATACCTAGATGCTAACTGCTCCAACCGATTGGAATAGACACCGCCACCGGCAAATACGAATGACAACTTACCGCCTTGTTCACAGTAAACTGAAATAGCATCAATCAATAATGGTATACGCTGCAAACGCCCAGCATTACCGCAAAAAGTAAAACCAGCCTGCTTATCGGTAACAGTAATACCCTCAAACGCCACTGATGGATTGGCCAATATCTGTACTGATGCTTGCGTACTAGAACGTTTTTTAATCTCTTCAGCCATCTCCTCAGTAATAGTAATCAGCAAGCTTGCTTGGCGCATAGTTACTGAATCTAGCCAGCGAAAAAAACGATACATCAGAGGATTAACTGGAATAACTACGTTTGCAGCTTCTGGATGAATGTCTTGCAAATGATACACATAGCTGGCTCCAAATAATTTGCTATAGAGCATCACAATAAATGGCACGATAACCGGCGGATCTGTGGACACATAGACTTTCGTTGGTCGCTGCCACAACAGCACCATAAGTACCCAACACATAAAAAAAACAGCGTCAATTATGCGCCGAAAAATACCACTTCCAGAAATTGACCACGCTTTGCAAGGAAAAAACTTAACTCCTTGCCCACGATTATGCTCAGTCAACTTCTGGCGTATACCGGCATGGTCTTGTAATACCACGCCAACCACGCAATCTTCCGCTTGACGCTCAGCGAAACGCAATAACGCCTCGCCGATGACCGGATAAATCGGCCAAAAACTACGGTTAATAATCAGTAGTTTTTCTTTGCGCTGCTTCATTAATACTGCTTCCAAACATTGCGCATCACATAGTCACGATAACTATGCACAATTCGGACAACTTTATCGGACACATTCGGCATGCTGTAATCGGCCACTAAACGCAACGTGCGCTCGCTGCCGCTGAGCTGGCTTTCAAGCACTTGCAAGGCCTGCATCACGCGATCGGCTTCAAGACCCACCATCATGACCGATGCTTCTTCCATACCCTCAGGACGCTCATGTGCTTCACGCAGGTTCAGCGCTGGGAAGTTAAGAATCGATGATTCTTCATTAATGGTGCCACTATCCGATAAAGCCGCTTTAGAGGCTAACTGCAGCTTGTTGTAGTCTTTAAAGCCCATTGGCTTGAGCAAACGTACATTGGCATGAAACTTAACACCCATCGCATCAACACGTTTTTGTGTACGTGGGTGAGTGGAGACAATCACTGGATAGTCATAATGTGCAGCCACGCTATTAAGTACATCCACCAGCTTTAAGAAGTTTTTATCTGAGTCGATATTTTCTTCACGGTGTGCGCTAACGATAAAGAACTTACCCTCTTCAAGCCCTAAACGCTGCAGCACATCAGACTGCTCAATGCCTTCACGGTAATAATTGAGCACTTCAAACATTGGGCTACCGGTTTTAATCACCATGTCGGGTGACAGACCTTCACGTAATAAGTAATCACGGGCAATGGTGCTGTACGTCAGGTTGATATCAGCGGTGTGGTCAACAATACGGCGGTTGATTTCTTCCGGCACCCGCATGTCAAAGCAGCGATTACCGGCCTCCATGTGGAAGGTTGGGATCTTGCGACGCTTAGCTGGAATCACCGCCATACAGCTGTTGGTATCGCCTAGCACTAATAGAGCCTCAGGCTGCACTTCAGCTAAAACCTTATCCACAGCAATAATCACATTACCAATGGTTTCTGCGCCGCTCTGCCCTGCTGCATTTAAAAAATGATCAGGCTTACGAATACCTAAATCTTCAAAAAAGATCTGGTTGAGCTCGTAATCGTAGTTCTGGCCGGTGTGCACCAAAATATGCTCACAATGCTCATCTAGCTTCGCCATCACTCGCGATAAACGAATAATCTCAGGACGCGTACCAACAACGGTGACGACTTTTAGTTTTTTAATAGTCATAACTCACTCAAAAATATAAATTCAAAACAACCATACAGCCCAAGCCATTCCATCACACAGGTACAGCGCCACAGCGTCATGCTGAGCTTGATTCGTCACCCAAGCATGCCACAGCATATAAAAGTCTACGCCTCTGTGCCCACTGGCTTAGCATAAGTATCCGGTTTTTCCCGGTCGAATATTTCATTGGCCCACAACATCACCACCATTTCATCGTCACCCACGTTGGTAATGTCGTGAGTCCATCCGGTAACGGTTTCGACAATTTCAGGCTGCTCACCACTGGTGTGCAACTCGTAAAACTCACCTGTCATCATATGACGAAAGCGAAAGCAAGCTTTGCCCTTAATCACTAAGAACTTTTCTGTTTTAGAGTGATGGTAATGACCGCCACGGGTAATACCTGGATGCGCAGTGAAGAATGAAAACTGCCCTGCTTCTTTAGTTTTTAACATTTCCACAAATACGCCGCGTTCATCACCGTACTTAGGCACTTGGTAGCTAAACTGCTCAGGTTTTAAGTAACTGACATAAGTCGAGTACAAAGCACGGACCAAGCCATTGCCGACATTCTCAGTGATTAAGTTGTCACGACTGTCTTTAAAGGCCTGCAGCTGCTCAGCCAAACCACCGACGCTAATCTGATACTGAGGAGCAATATCAACAAAGCCAGTTTGTGTGAGCTGGCCGTCCAGCACTTGTAAAAAAGATGCCACCACGTCGTCGATATACACCAAGTTAATCTGCGCATTGGGATCATTGATCTGAATCGGCAAACCTTGCGAGATATTGTGACAGAAGGTGGCAACAGCTGAGTTGTAATTCGGGCGCGCCCACTTACCAAACACATTAGCTAAACGGTAAATAAAGACGGGCGCACCGCTGCGCTGAGCAAAGGCTAATAACGCCTCTTCAGCAGCCCGTTTACTGGCGCCGTAAGGGTTATCTGCGGTTGCTTGAATGGAGGAGCTATAAACAACAGGGATGGCTTTATCCGCCTGCGCTAAGGCATTGCATAACGCTTGGGTTAAGTCAGCATTACCTTGTTGAAACTCGGATGGGTCTTGCGGGCGGTTCACGCCGGCCAAATGAAACACCAGATCAGCATCTGCAACCAACTGTAACAAATCAGCCTGTGTATGCTCACGCGTAAAACACAGCACTTCAACATCGCTACGCTCAGCTAAATGCAGCTGCAAGTTTTTACCGACAAAACCATTGGCACCCGTAATTAAAACCCGCATGCCCTACTCCTCAGCTGCAATATTGTCGCCACGCACAATCGCCGGCATAAAGGTCAGCTTCATTAACAGCTTTTGCATGCCCGCCACATCTAAGCGTTCAGTATTATGCGAGTTGTAGTCTTCAACCTTGGACAAATCTTTTTGTCCTTCATCGACATATTTCGCATAATTCAGGTCACGCAAATCAGGCGGCACACGGTAATAATCACCCATATCTTGCGCACAGAGCATTTCTTCACGACTTAATAAAGCCTCATAGAGTTTTTCACCATGACGCGTACCGATAATGTTAATCGGATGCTCGGGCTTACCAACAATCTCAGTTAACGCGCGGGCTAAGGTTTCAACCGTTGCGGCGGGTGCTTTCTGTACGAACATATCGCCGTTGTTGCCATGCTCAAAGGCATACAACACCAAATCAACCGCATCAGCCAAGGTCATCATAAAGCGTGTCATATTAGGATCAGTAATAGTCAGCGCCTGACCCGCACGGATTTGCTCAACAAACAACGGAATTACCGAGCCGCGTGAGGCCATCACGTTGCCGTAGCGCGTGCCGCAAATAACCGTTTTGGTTTCATCAACATTACGCGACTTGGCCACCATCACCTTTTCCATCATGGCTTTAGAAATACCCATCGCATTAATGGGGTAAACGGCCTTATCAGTACTCAAGCACACCACACGCTTGACTTCGTTCTGGATCGCCGCCTCAAGCACGTTTTCAGTGCCGAGCACGTTGGTTTTCACCGCTTCCATCGGGTGAAACTCACAGGATGGCACTTGCTTTAACGCAGCAGCATGGAAAATGTAATCCACGCCACGGGTGGCATTGAGCACGCTCATATAATCGCGCACATCCCCAATATAGAACTTCAGCTTAGGACTGGAAAAGCGCTTGCGCATATCATCTTGCTTTTTCTCGTCACGACTGAAAATACGGATTTCAGCGATGTCGGTATCCAGAAAGCGCTTGAGAACGGCGTTGCCGAAAGAGCCGGTGCCGCCGGTGATGAGGAGTATCTTGTTTTTAAACAGCATGAGAATTCCTATTCCTATTACTTTTCGTAAGCATAACGAAACATAGCTATATTGGCTTCAATAGCATCTCGCTGTGAGAATTTTTTTTTGGCCCAAGCAAGCACTGTTTCTCGCATCTGCAAATGCTGCTCTGCAGGCATCAAAGCCAACTGGTCAATAGCAGTACTAAACGCATTTGGGTCATTTAACGGTAAGTCCCAACCAATCCCCTGCGATTGCAGGTTACGCCATGGTGTGGTGTCGGCAATCAAGATGGGCAAGCCTGCACACAACGCCTCAGCAATTACATGGCCGTAATTTTCACCTTTGGTTGGCATAAAGAACAAATCATAGGCTGCAAGAGTTGGCACAACTTCATCAGGTGTCAGCTCCCCTTTATGTTCAACCTGCACATGCGAGGGTAAAGCGCTTATAACCGCTTCGCATTTAGCCCAATACTCTAGATCTTCAATCGGCCCGTAAATATGATAAAGCACAGGCTGCTGAACACTGCGCAGCATTTCTAATGCTGCTAGAAGATTCTTCATTGGCGAGATGCGCGAAATAAATACAACCTTCAGACTTTCACTTGCACGAGTCGGCAGTACTTCAGCAAACTCCTGCGCTCCGATATCTTCAGCAATTTGGATATCTACTTTTGTGCCTAATGCTCTACGAATATCTTCTGCTTCGTATTCACTAGAGGCTTGAAAAACCAATCCTTTGTGAAGATGTAAAAATTTATACAGCTTAATAAAAAACTGCTTTTTTCCAGACTTTAGGCCTAACGCCCCTTCTGAAAACTCACCACGCGGTCCTAAAACAACCTTTTGACGTAGAAGCTTGGCTATTAATAAAGGAAAGAATGAGAAGCGAGGTGAGAAAAAACTATTGAGGTAAACAATATCGTAATTCTTAGAGAATAGGATTTTGGTTATTTGTTTGTAACCAAGCAGACCTGGCTGAGCATAGAACACTTCAGCATTGCCCAGTGTATTCCACGCACCGCAGTTTACTGATGTGTAGGAAGATGTATCACCCAAGTCCCGATCGCTGGTGATGATATTAAAGGTGATTTCTTTGTTTACTTTTGAGCATAAATTTTTGATCGTTTTGATAGGGCCACCGCCCTTATAACCTGGCAAGTAAAAACCAGTAAACAGTAATACTTTCATATAATTAAAACCAAAAATAAAGATCAAACACTATAAAAGCCGTTGCCATACTTAAAGATTTTCCACAGAAAAATAGCTCCTGTATAAAAAAAATAGCTATTGACAAAAAGATTACCTAAATTAAATCCTTTCTTATATTGCAGTGCAAAATATAAAAAAACAAAATAACCTAAAAAATTAATCCTTTCTCCACCAAAAATAAAAACCAAGAAAAACAATGGTAGGAAAAAAGCTACAGCATTTGATTTGTCTTTAGCGTAAAAGTAAGATAAAACAAAAAAAGATCCAAGCTTCACTAATTCAAAAAAACCTCTTATTTCAAAATAGCTGTTTATTTTTGAAAGCAAATGTTCTCTCATAATAAAAAAAACAAGAACTGAAATAATAGACCCTGACATCAATAAAAAAAGAGTACTTTTTGAAACTCTATTATTACGCAAAATATTTAACACATCATCTTTAAAGCGAAACACTACAAAAGATGATAGTAACGCTATCATCTGAACATGTGACAAGACTGAAACCACATAAAATATATATCTGCGCTTACTATACAGCAACCCAATAAGTAGAAATAAAAAACCAAACTTTAACCGTTCCGCAGCAAAAAACAGCACATAACTATAATAACCAAATGTAACTATTAAAAAAACAACGAACGGATGCCCACCAATCTTAGTGAAATACTTATAAGCAAAAAAAGACAACAAAACATTAAAAAATGCTATAAAGTAAACCTTATCTATACCTAGTGTTGATGAAACCCAAGATAACAAAAAATAAACTGGTTCTTTACTATCGATATTAGTCTTATAAAAAATATAGGCATCACTCAAATTAAGATAAGATATACCATCGTAAATTCTCTGATAGTGTACTTGATCACCATAAACATAATACGGTATAAAAAGCAAACTTAAAGAAAAAACTAAAACAACAGTTAGGTACAAAAATACGTTCAAATAAAACTCTTTTCTACTCATCTATTAAACTCACATTGAAAATAAGATCAATGCCTTGCATTCTCATAACATTTTGCTCTAAAGCAATATGAACAACCACCAACCTCACGCATAAGTCTATCCCCACTCAACTTAAAATTTACTTTATTAAAAATAATATATAAAACACTTAGCACGAAACCTGTTCTTTATAGTTATTCATAGATTTTTTCTTTAAATCAAGCAACTTAAGCATCCCTCTCTTAGCATCCTCCATCGTTTTATTATTAACAATATCAGTCACCACATCTACAAAATTTTCCTCCGTCGCTGAAACAACCGCATACTGTACATCAGAAAACAACTCTATCATTTCATTAAAGTTCTCGCTAACTACAACTGTTGCACCCATAGCAATTGCTTGAAATAACTTATTTGGAAGCGAATACTTAAAATTCAAAGAATCATTTTTTGGGAAAAAATTCAAGGCAACCTTATAATCACTTACAAAACTTAAGCTATCTGGTGAGTACTCACCATAAATATTAACAAGCCTCTCATCATAATTTTTATTTATTTTTCTAAGCCACTCATAACTTACTCCTCTCCCATAAAAATCAAGCTTCATATTATTATCCTGAAGAACATCTAACAAACCTAGAGGAAATCTTTCTTGAGTACCAAAAAATAAAACATTATTACCTCTCTCTGAAACCGGCTTTATATTATCAACAATTTCAAAAGAGCAATTATAAACAACCCTTGGCTTTTCAGCTCTGTATTTAACAGAGACGACTTCAGATAAACCATTAGAAACGGTGATCTTTTTTATTGAATCTATCTTAAATACAATATATTCAAGCCATAATAAAATAAAATACCGAACTCGTGAATAGATTGATCTTTCATTTCCAAGCTCATGCAAATCATGCATATCATAGACTAACGAACTATTTTTAAAGAACAAAATACAAACAAACTTACAAAACAAAAGATAAGGTAAAGACGACTGAGCATGAAAAACAAGAACATCCTCTTTACTTAAACCAATTGCAACTTTAAAGATATTAAAAAAACCCAGCCTAACACTTAAACCTTTATAAGATAAAGATCTATGAATAAAGGTATTATTAACAGTCCAATTAGATTGCATCATAACTCTAGATGCTTTATAGCAATCTGTTTTATATACATGGTAAATCATAACTCATACTCATTTAACTTTACTAAAATCACTTTATTAAAAATTTCGCTATGTTTTTAGCTGCTACCCCACCACCATACAATCCACTCTCATCCTTAACCGCACGTCCTAAATTACACGTAGCAGCCTCAATAATCTTATCCGTATCAGCACCCACCAACTCATTGGCACCCACTGCAACTAACTCAACCCATTCAGTCTGGTCGCGCATGGTGACGCAGGCTTTACCCATAAAGAAGGCTTCCTTTTGTACGCCGCCGCTATCGGTTAAAACTAAACCTGTATGCTGTAGCAACCACAGCATTTCTAAATAGCCTACCGGCTCAATAAGATGCATATTCAGGGTTAAGCCCTGCTCTGCAATGACTTTACGCGTGCGTGGGTGTAAGGGTAAAACCACAGGAGCAAGATGTGCGTGCAAGTGGTTTAGCGCTGCAACAATAGCTGCTAGTCGTTGTGGGTTATCGGTATTTTCAGCGCGGTGTAAAGTGGTCAAGATAAAACCATCCGCCACAGCAAATCCCTGCGGCATGATTGCGCGGGGTGCAAACAGCTCTGCGCTATCCTGCATCACATCACCCACCTGCAACACTTGAATGGGCTTATCGGAAAAACCTTCGCGCTCCAGGTTAGCCACAGCTGAGTCCGTTGGGCAAAACAACACACTGCTGATTTGATCGGTCAGGATACGGTTGATTTCTTCGGGCATTTGCATATTAAAGCTACGCAAACCTGCTTCCACATGCGCCACAGGAATATGAAGCTTAACCGCCGCCAAAGCACCCGCCAAAGTAGAGTTGGTATCACCGTATACCATCACGCAATCAGGCTTTTCTGCCAGCAGCACTTTTTCGATTTCAATCAGCATGCGCCCTGTCATATCACCATGGCTGCCGCCGTTTATATCAAGCTGATGATGCGGCTTGGGAATGCCGAGCTGGTCAAAGAAAATTTCGCTCATGTTGGCATCGAAATGTTGGCCAGTGTGAACGATTACTTCGGTTAAGCCTTCGGTTTCTAAAATGGCTTTGGATACAACGCTTGCCTTAATAAATTGCGGTCTAGCGCCGATGATGGTTAGGATTTTTTTCATCTAAATAAACTTTTTAATAAATTTCGATAAAGACGGTTTTATTTTCAAGTATGCGGACACTGGATATTCAGTGTGCTGCCTACCAGGCTCTGACATAATCTGTTTAAACTCTTCTCGGCTCATGTCTAATTTGTTCAATACACGCTCAATTGTTTGAGCCATGTCAGCTTCGTCGTATAAAGGTAATTCGTATTGTCGTTGAGCTTCTTCTCGGCTCATTTGACCTGAAGCAATCATGCTGGATAAATGCGAGGTGCGCTTATCCACACCAAACTTGTGATAAAACCAATACTGCTGGACAAATTTAGTTAAATCATTTTCAAGATGTTTACTACCATAATATTCAAAACCACAGTAGTCCATCAATTCTTGCATAGCCCTATCACGATTATAATCAACAAAATCTAACGGTGTAGGAGTTTCAATTTTAAATAAATAAGCATTTATATCTTTTTTCAAAGCTGATAAAAAGGTTAATTTATCCAAGGAACCTTTTCCAAACTTTTTATGAATATATCTTATATTTTTTACATCATAAGCAGTATGGGTATTCCCACGTTGCAATATACATTCTAATGCATAATTACTACCAGAAACGAATGATCTTAAATTATGCTCTTTCATAAATTGGTAGACTGCGGCAAAAAGCACATTATCCTGAGGTACAGCAAGATTAGGGACACCTGCGCGCATATAGGCTTTGGTTAATTCATTAAATTGTTCTGTATCTGGCTTTATAAATTTCAAGTCAAGATTGGGGAATTTAGAAATACGCTCGATATTTCGTTTTGATATTTCTGTATCAAAACCATCATCAACATGCACAGCTAAAATACGCAACCCCCATTTGTGGGCACCAAGATAAGCCAAATAGGAGGAGTCTAAACCACCAGATATGCCCATTAGGCAATCGTACTTATGATCTTTATTTTCTTTCTTTAAGCGCTCAAGTAGTTCTTGTAGTTTTTTCTCGCCTACTTCATTGGGGAAATAGACCCTATCCATAACGCTTAAAGCATAGGTGCAGTAATTGCACTCCCCTTTTTCATTGAACGCAATGTAGGAATCAGATTTATTATCCATTATGCAACGACTGCATTGCCTATATTTAAACACTTTTCTTCTCCGATAAAGGCTCTTTTAAAATTCTCAATATTACTGCCAAATAAATAAAATAAAACACTAAGCCTGAAAGCGCATAGGTTTCGGCTATAAAATCATTAAAATAGAGTGCTACAAAAAGAACTGCCCCAGCACGTATAATAAGCCCGAAAAGCTGTAACATAAATGCTATTTTTTGATTATTGGTAATGTATAATGCTGTCGATACTGGGGATGTTATGAATTGAACAAAAAACCAAGGTACCATCCATGAAACCAACATGCCTGTCCTATGCCATTCCTCACCAAGCAACAAGGGCATCATAAAAGGCGATATTAAAGCTGCTCCAGCAAGAGGTACTATGGCTATTTTTGCGAGGCTTTTAATTGTATTTTTAGTAAAATCATTTAGGTCACCGTTATGATATCTGTCAGCACCTTCAGCAAGATAAACCTGTGATACCGCACCACCGATTAGCCCCATAGGGATGGATAGTAACTGCATCGCCACCATGAGTTGACCTGCTTCGCCACCAACAGTGTATGCTGCTATAAGAATAATCGGAACTTGAATTCCGCCATTATTCGATAGAACTTCTAAAGTAGTAAATTTAGGAAATTGCTTGTAACGGTGAAATGAGAGATATAAATATCTTAGTTTTATTTTTGAAAATAATTTCCTGTCTTCTTTAACTAAAGCGAATCCTAATCGCAAAAAACCGGCCCCTTGCGCTAACATTTGCCCAAAGATTAACCCTATTGTTGCTGCACCACCAAAATAGCCGAAGCCAAGCTTTATGCCTGTGCCGCCAAGGGACTGTGCAACCCTAGTCTCTGCGATCAATTTAAATTTTTTATTTCTTGAAGACCAGTATTGCAGTGCATTGTATAAACCGACAAAAAACACTCCCAGAGGAAGCAGCCACAAATAATCATTGATTTTATTACCAGTAATGTTATTTATCGCACTTGGAAAAACGAAAACAATTGCACTAACAACAACCGTGATTAGTAAAGTTATAGCTATAGACAAAACACACAACGAAGCAGCCATACGTTCTGACTTTGGCAGTGGTATTGCATACTCGAAACACAAACATGCTATAGACGCAACGATTGTAATTACTGACACATAAACTGCTAATTGCGAGAACGCCTCAGGCCCATACAAGCGAGTTAATATTGGCAAACTTAAAATTGCTATGACTTGGGCTATCGCTGTGCCGCCTGCCAAAGTGATTACTCGCCTTAAAAAATCACTATTTAATATTTTTTTTTTCATGGAGCTAAACAAATTTTAAGCCTATTTATATAAAATTATTTTGAGTATATTTTTTGACTGTCGCGCATATTCAAGAGAGCCCGGTTCATTTAGATGATCAGCATTTGAGTAGAACAATTTTCCGTGAAAAACAGGCGAACTTTTAAACAGGTTTATTTCTGATAAATCTAAATACTCACCTATCGTGCCCTTTAAAATAACCTTATTGAGCAATTCGTTATACTTATAAGCATCTGGAGTGGCATTCATATCACTTCGTAAGCCCAAACCTGCAAATCTGAGTGATCGCACTGGATTCTTCTTCATCAACGGAATTTGACTGATAAAATATAAATTATCGTGCCCTCCAATGAATTCATGTAAAGCATGAATAAAATCCGCACTTGACAATTGATAGCTCCACATACCCGCTATAAAAATCGTTTCCGCTTCAGAAATATATTTTTCTGCTTCCGCGATCTGTGCCAAACAAGCTTTTTGTGCCCATTCGGGCAAACGTTGGTAATCAAATCTAGGAATAGTTACGCAGCTACTTGCTGTAATTATTCGTGCTTTGAAACCTAGCTCTTTACCTAAGTAATCAAAAAAATGATTCAACATAGCTGCATGGGAGTCTCCCAACACTAGAATTTCTTTATCACTGGTTAAATCACCTTTTAAGCAATCGCCTACTATTTGCCCATGACAAATGGTTTTTGGATCCGCGTATCGGGTGTATTCAACAGGTAACGGCTCTGGCGTAAAGTGTGTATTTATTTTCTTCATGCCTGTTGCCGTAGTCAGCGCTACCAAGGCAAGGCAAGCATAGCCCAAGCCCTGCTGCCAGCTTTTTTTGAGCCGTAGTGGTGTTTCTATCCAGTAAAAGCTGGCGCTGGCTAAGGCCAGTGTCAAGACAATGAACGTCAGGCTGTATTGCCAACTGAGTATTTCGGCCCCTGTGTAGTAGCGCATAAATGCCAGCACTGGCCAGTGCCATAAGTAAAGTGAATACGATAGCCCACCAACCCAGATCATAGTTTTGCTGCTGAGTAATGCAGTCAGTTTATTTTGCGCACCGCTCCAGATAATCAGGCCTGCCGCTACTGAGGGTATTAGCCCAGCAAGGCCTGGGAAATAACCCGTTGGTTTTGGCCAGACCAGTGCAATTACTATCAGGGCAAAGGCGGTCGCTGTCACCCATAGCTTTTTACTATCCCCCCCCCTCTCGCGATTGACGTTAGCAATATGTAGCGCAATCCAGCCGCCAAAGAAAAATGCAGGCAATCTGGCCAGCAGACTGTAGTAGGTTGCCTGCTGTGCGCCCGTGCGTAGTTTGTATTCTGCAATTACGGTGAAGATCAGGATACCTAGAGGCAGCAGCCAGCTGAGCAGTCGCTTAGGTATGAGTAAAAATATGAAAGGTGCTATCAGGTAAAACTGGATTTCTATTGCTAGTGACCAGGTATGCAACAAAGGCTGTTCGTGGTTTGCCGGGGCGAAGTAATCACCAAAACTGGCAAAGTAGCTGTTGCTATTAAACCAGGCTGCTTTTTTAAGACCATCCCTGTAGGTGGCAAAATCTGCTGGCAGAAACAGTACAGCAGCTAACAGACTTACCATAACCAGGGTGGCATAGTAGGCCGGTGCTATGCGCTTTAGACGGCTGGTGTAAAAATAACCAAGCGTGCTGGTGAGGCTGTAGCGAGGTTTACTTTTTTTGTGCAGCAAAATACTGCTGATCAGAAAACCGGAAATAACCAAGAATATATCCACACCTACAAACCCGCCCGGTAGCCAGGCAGGGTTGAGGTGGAAAACGATAACCGCCAAAACGGCTATGGCGCGAAGGCCTTGGATGTCGGGTCTAAATTGCATGGCTGCTGCTCAGAAAATATACACGGTTGGCAGTTTCGCCACAGAGTCCACTGAAGACAGGGAGGGTTTTGATGTCTTTTTATGAATTCCGTAGCTGCTTTGTAGCTGCTGCTATGAAACTAGTGCTTTGACAACTTTCTCCACATCCGCTTCGCTCATATACGGATGAAACGGCAAGCTCATGACTTTTTCTGCAATAGCATCACCTATAGGAAGATTTACACTACTATCGGCTACCGCGGGCTGTTTGTTGAGCGGAATCGGGTAGTGCACCGCTGTGGGAATCCCCTGCTCTTTCAGCCTGGCTTGTACTGCATCACGGTTCTCGACCTGAATGGTAAACTGCGCCCAAGCACTCTGGTTGTGTTCTTCAATTACCGGTGCAGTAATTTTAGCGTTTGCCAGTTGCTCCATATACCAACTAGCCACCTGCTGACGCTGCTGGATTTCTTCAGCAAAAATTTCCAGCTTGGGCAGCAAAATAGCGGCTTGCAGGGTATCGAGGCGGCTGTTTACGCCTACGCGCACGTGGTGGTAGCGTTTTTCCTGGCCATGGCGGGCGATCTGGCGTAGCACTACGGCCAGTTCATCGTCGTTGGTAAATATGGCTCCGCCGTCGCCATAGCAACCCAAGGGTTTGCTGGGGAAGAAACTGGTGGTGGCTACTGTGCTTAGGTTGCAGGAATGCTTGCCTTTGTAAGTGGCGCCAAAGCTTTGGGCGGCATCTTCAATGACGGGAATGCCGTGCTTATTGGCAATCGCATTGATCGCATCAAAGTCCGCGCATTGGCCATATAGAGAAACTGGGATAATCGCCTTGGTACGAGGAGTGATCGCCGCCTCCAGCAACTGTGGGTCAAGGTTGTAGGTTTTCGGACACACATCCACGTAAACCGGCTTCGCACCCAGCAAGGCAACTGTTTCAGCTGTGGCTATGTAGGTAAAGCCGGGGGTAATTACTTCGTCGCCGGGGCCAATGCCAAAGGCCATTTGCGCGATTTGTAGGGCATCGGTGCCGTTGGCTACGCTGATGCAGTGCTTAGCCCCAACAAAAGTTGCAAGCTTTTCTTCCAGCTCGGCTACTTCTGGGCCGAGGATGTATTGACCGTGGGTTAATACCTGCTGGATGTTGTGGTCTATTTTTTCTTTGATTAGGGCTTGCTGGGCAGCCAGATCGATAAATTGCATGTCTATTCTGTTGTACCTGGTAAGAATTCGAGCAGATCGCCACGCCGGAAGGTGGCAGACAACTGTTGCAGGGAGACTTCACGTTCCCCATAGATTTGTGTCAGTGCCGTTTGCAGTTGCTTGGCAGCTTTATAAAGCAGCCCTGCTTTGTCTTGTTCAAGACGCTGCTTGAGCTGTTCAAGGTTGCGGTGGCTAACCTCGTCTATGTTCAGCTGCTGCTCTTCCAGCAGCAGCTGCCCTACCAGCATAGCCATATAGTGGGCGGCATAGGGCAGGAAATCCGGGGCTGGGTTCAAAAGTGAAGAGCGCTTACGTTCGGTTTCTACCATACGGAAGATCAGCACAGCGAGAACAGCCTGTGACGGGGACAAGCCCTGAAAGACCTTGTCATACAGGCTGCCAAACAGCTCACGCCGGCGGAATTTGCTTTGATGCGGGCACTTGCGCCACACCGCCATGACCGCCTCGGCAGTCACGGCACTGGTAATTACCGTGCCACTGCTGGCTGTTGCATCCTCTCTATATCTTTTGTAGCTGTAACCCAGGTCCTGCATACCGGCTTCCAGCTCGAGCTGTTTCGGGTCATTTGAGCGCAGGTCTCGCAGGTCTACCGGGTTTTGGCTGTTGGTAGCGAAGGTAATTTCCTTGACGAGCTGATCGTCATCGCTCTCCAGCTCATACAGACGCAACAAGACAAACACATCAGAAAAAACCGTTTGATCACTTGCTTCATTGATAGTCTGCTGGATGGTCTTGCAGGTTTGCCCACCGTTGATGACCTGAATATTTTCCAGCTTTAGCTGGTAATCACCGCCCTGTAATGCGTTATGACGCATCTTGGTGCAGGTCATGGTGATGCCATTATTGAACAGATAAAAATCCTTGTTTTTGACCGGGTTTATCAATGTGTTGTGAATGGCGCTGTTGACCCGGTTACTGTGGCGCCCAAGATATCGGCGAATATTACGCTCCAGTAACAAGTCGCCATTGCGGTCAAACAGGCTGGCTATTTCTGTTACCGGCACTTTACCCACTAGCACCCGGCGGTAGTTGAAGTTTTCAAGGATGGCCTGGCCGTTCAGTTTGATGTCATCATTGACTGTTTTGCTGCGCTGGAGCACCTGCACAATGTCATTGTGGTTATAGTGCTGCCAATGCACCTGTCCATGGCCCAGTCCGGAGCTGTCTATCCATTGCTGCGCCTGTTGGTTCCAGCGCTGGCCGTTACTGCACAGCAGCAGGCGTACACTGGGGATGTAGCCATCGCGAATTAACGATCGCACCTCTTCCATGCGTGGTGCCAGGCGCGGATTCATCTCGAAGCTTTTGTTTGGATCAAAAATATTGCCAACCAGAGCAATCATGTTCTTGACGGAATTTTCCGAGAAGTGTGCAGAGCCATCCAGACTCTTATGGCTGTACTTGCCCTGGAAAATAGTTACGGTGAATTCGCCATCGTCCACTTCCCCCAGGTGCATTGCGTCTACGCCCAGGTCGTTGCCTCCCTCGGTTAGCAGATCCAGCGCTTCCTCAAGTGGGCAATCCAGTACTGTGCTGACGCACAACAGAACAAATGCCAGGGATTTTTGTCGTGACGCTTCAGGCCCCACAATGACGCCCAGCTCGTTGCCAAACTGCTCGGCAATTCCGCTGACCCTTTGATCGACAATGCTGGCACTGATATTCATATGAGGTTCCTGCTATGGGGTTATGTTCAGCTTTTGCTGACTACTCCACCGTTTAGCGTGTAGACAGCACCTGTGTGGTTACAAACAGTTTGTCCTTCGCCCTGCAAGGGCAGGTCAAGCTGCTCGCCAAACTCGCTCATCCAGCCGATTTGCCGGGCCGGAACGCCAACCATCAGGGCATAGGCAGGTACGTCCTTAAGTTGCATATAAGTATCAAAACACTATCTTATGTAATGTTGTTGCTTCGAGCGCTTGAAGCCAGCCATTAAAGCCAGGACAAAACTGCCTGATTTTGTCTATACCAATATGTTTGGCTATATCTGGACCATGTGAGGTTTTTCGATAATTGGTATTCGCTTCCAGCCGTTTTGATGGGGCCGTTTGTGGCGAATCATTTATTTTTTCGGGCTGACCATCAAATTGCTCCAAAACATCTAATGCCCACTCTTGCACAGTATTTTTTCCAGAGTGGAATTTTAGGATGTTTTGCATTGTTTCGGGACATGAAAACAAAATTGCTTCAAACTCATACATCTGTACATAAGGTATCAGTTTGTCTTGAATGCTCTCATGTACATACTGCTTAATACGCCCCTCAAGGGTGGCCTGTGTATCCTTTGTCAGCTTCCCCTTGAATCCATAAAAATCATAGAACGTAGTGACATAATCAAAGCTGGCGGCCATACATTTGAGTTCATTTTTAACTCGGTCAAGCTTGACGTCGCCGCCCATAGAAATTGGCACCACAAAAATTAACTTTGCCGCCAGATAAGGAGCCAAGACCTGCTTGATAAACCGTTCTTCTGTCGTGCCTTCTACAGAAATACCAATTCTTACCATTCCGGACGACCTCCAATCAGGTTTTTCATCCAGATATCACCCATACGGTACTCATCCAGCCACACTTCCAGCTCTGCACGTTCCAGCCGACTGAACATAGACACACCATCTTGCTGGTCAACCACAATAAAGTCTTCTGGCTGAAAAAAGTTGGCAAACGCTGCCGACTGGGTTGAGCAAATCACCTGGGTTGTACGTGCAGTGGATTTTATTATTTCTGCCAGCACTTCCAGTGCAGCAGGATGTAATCCAAGCTCCGGCTCATCAAGCAGCAAAGTTGACGGTTTTAACATTTCCGGCTGCAAAAACAGGGTAGCCAAACAAATAAAGCGGGCTGTTCCATCGGATAGTTGATTAGCTGAAAAAAGCGCATCATGCTTTTTATGTGTCCAGCGCAGTAAAATCGATTCGTCACCTGCCTTGCCTTGCGGCGTCAGATTGAAGTCATGGAAAAAAGGTGCAACTGTTTGAATTGCACTAACAATCTCTTGGTAGCTATCCAGCCATTCATTCTTCAGGTGGTACAAAAAGGGAGCCAAATTTGCCGCGTTATGCTGTAGAAACACGCTAGAACTAAGTTTTTGCGCCTGTTTAAACGATGCTGAGGAACTGGTGTCATGAAAATGATAAACATGGCAACTATTTAGGTAGTCACGAGTATAGTTTCTAACAGGGTTACTCGTAGCCTCACCCATTGGCAACAAGCCACTCTCGCCCAGCTGGCCTTTGATCGTAAAGTGCCTGGAAGAGCCTACGTAAGTGCAGTATTCACGCTCAAATACCAGAGCGTCGTTAGCCTCGCCATGAATAAAATCCACATGATAGCCATTATCCCCTACATCCAGCTCAAGGGTTATTTTTGGTGTTTTTTTTGCACCAAAATGAAAAAAATTATTGGCAAAACCATTTTGCTCAACGTAAGTCTGTAACTTCCCTTCTGACAGCTGACGCAAGAAAGTAAACAGCGAAATAAAATTTGATTTCCCCGACCCATTGGCACCAATCAAGATGTTGATCGGTTTGAGATCCAGCTCTAACTCTTTAATTGATTTGAAGCCCTGTATTTTTACACGCTTCAAATGAGATGACTGTGTACTCATAGTTTTATGGCTTCCTGGTTTTCAGCTTTTGCTGACCACTCCACCTTTGAGGGTGTAAGTTGCACCTGTGTGGCTACAAACAGTTTGTCCTTCGCCCTGCAAGGGCAGGTCAAGCTGCTCGCCAAACTCGCTCATCCAGCCGATTTGCCGGGCCGGTACGCCAACCATCAGGGCATAGGCAGGTACGTCCTTGTTAATCACAGCGCCCGCGCCAACAAAGGCATATGCGCCAATAGTCACTCCGCAAACAATGGTGCAGTTGGCTCCCAAAGTGGCCCCTTTTTTGACCAGAGTGTCCAGGTACTGGTCTTTGCGTTCAATAAGCGAGCGAGGGTTGTAGACGTTAGTGAAGACCATGCTCGGGCCGCAGAATACGCCCTCTTCCAGATGCACATTGTCGTAAACGGAAACGTTATTCTGAATTTTGCAGTGATCGCCAATAGTGACTTTGTTGCCAACAAAAACGTTTTGGCCAAGGGATACGCCCTTGCCTATTTTGGCACCCGAACAAACATGGACAAAATGCCAGACACGGGAGCCTTCGCCAATTTGTGCACCGGCATCAACAATGGCAGATTCATGTTGGTAAAAGCTCATGGTTTCACCTTGACTAGAAGAGGATGCGGGTTTGCTGGGTTCACAGTAATCTGTGCCTTACGCATTTGTGCCACGGTTTCGATGGCTGCGCGATTATCTTCAATACCATAACCTTGCCCTGCCAGAATACGCTGATAGCTCTGGTTGTGCAGATCGGTAAACCCACCTGAGAACTCCAGCTCTTCACCTTCAATATCGATGCTGCGGTAGGTCAGCTTTTCACCCTGAACCGCATTTTCTGGCAAGTGACTGGCATCAATTGACAAGAACCAACGCACATTGGCACGCTCATAGCGCAAGAAGCCGGAGGAGGTTTTTTCATCACGGTAATGCACTTCATTTTCCAGCACTTTGCCGAAAATAAAATGCAGCATGTCATAAAAATGTACACCAATATTGGTAGCTACTCCGCCAGACTTTTCATCAAAGCCTTTCCATGATTTCAAGTACCACTTGCCGCGCGATGTCAGATAAGTCAGGTCAACATCAAAAACCTTATCAGCCGGAGCGGCTGCTACTTTATCGCGCAAAGCAATAATCGAGGGATGCAGACGCAGCTGTAAAATCGAATTGACCCTGGCACCATATTGCTGCTCGTAGCGATGCAGAATGTCCAGATCTTCTGCGTGCAGCACCAATGGCTTTTCGCAAATAACATCAATGCCGTTTTGCAGGGCAAACTTCATATGTGGCAGGTGCAAATAATTCGGTGAGCAAATGGCGATGTAGTCGAGTTGCTGGCCTTGCAGCTTTAGGTCTTCGACGTAGCCAGAGAATTGCTCAAATTCAGTAAAAAACTCGGCTTCGGGAAAATGGCTATCCATGATGCCAACCGAATCGTTGATATCCATGGCAGCAAGAAGGTTGTTACCTGTCTCTTTGATGGCTTTTAGATGGCGCGGGGCGATATAACCAGCAGCACCGATCAGGGCAAAATTTTTCATGGGTAATCAGGCCTTGATAATGTGCGGTGCAGGTTTGCGATAAACACCTCGGGTGTCAATAATAAGCTTGGCCTGCTGTTTGATCAGGTCGTAGTCAAAACGATCGTGATTGGTGGTGAGTACCACAGCATCATAGCTGGCAAGGCTTTCAGCCGTCAGTTCAACACTGGTCAAATCAAATTTATGTGCACGCATTTTGGGGAACACTGGCACATGCGGGTCGCTGTAGGCTACTTCTGCGCCCTTGTCACGAATCAGCTCCATGACCTCGACCGAAGGAGACTCGCGCATGTCATCCACGTTTTTCTTGTAAGAAATACCCAGCACCAGCACCTTGCTCTTGCTCAGGGCCTTGCCCTGGCTGTTCAGGCCATCCATCAGTTTGCCCAGCACATAACCCGGCATGGCCTTGTTCAGCTCACCTGATAGCTCGATAAAACGGGTGTGCAGGCCAAATTCGCGTGCTTTCCAGGTCAGGTAAAACGGGTCAATGGGAATGCAGTGTCCACCCAGTCCCGGGCCTGGATAGTAAGGCGTAAAGCCAAATGGTTTAGTGGCAGCGGCATCAATAACTTCAAAAATATCAATGCCCATGCGGTCAGCCACGACTTTCATTTCGTTTACCAAACCGATATTTACCGCGCGGTGGATATTTTCCAGCAATTTGGTCATTTCTGCAGCCTTGGTTGAGCTAACCGGAACAACCTGATCAATAGCTGGCTTATACAGCGCCTTGCCAACCTCAAGACAAGCCTCAGTGTGACCGCCAAGTACTTTGGGAATGGTGCGGGTTTCAAAATCGGGATTGCCGGGGTCTTCACGTTCCGGCGAGTAAACCAGAAATATATCCTTACCCACTTGCAGACCGCTTTCTTCGACTCTGGGCAAAATTTCTTCTTCGGTGGTACCCGGGTAGGTGGTGCTTTCCAGGGAAACCACTTGACCGGAACGCAAATGAGGCTTGAGTGAATTAGTGGTGTTAACCACAAAGCTCAAATCCGGCTCGCGATATTTGTTGAGTGGTGTCGGCACACACATGATCAGCGCGTCACACTCGGTGGCACGGGCAAAGTCAGCCGTAGCCTCAAAGCCCTTACTCACGGCCTCTGCAATACTGGCATTAGGAATATGCTCGATGTCACTTTTTCCCTTGTTCAGCTCATCGACCTTTTTCTGGTTAATGTCGATACCGATGACTTTGAAGCCTATGGCGCTGTATCTCAGCATGAGCGGCAGCCCCACATAGCCGAGGCCGATGATGCCAATGGTGGCGGATTTGCTGTTAAGTTTTTCGATGGTTTGGTTCATGGAGGGCTACTTATAGATGGAGTCTTTGAGACGAAAGCAATAAATAATAGTTATAGATATTAATGGTACAAAAGTTATTTTCACTACAAAAACACAAAAACGATCGAAAGTTTGAGTTTTTGTAGATCTTGTGGCTATTTTTGCTGCGCTCACCAAGTGGACTGAGTGAAATATATCAAGCATCACTCTGGAATAAATCTCTGGTATATATCCTATCGGCTACGTCTGTAAGCTCGTCGGCCAGGCGGTTGGCGACGATAAGGCTGCAGCTGTTTTTAAAGGTTTCTAGATCGTTGATGACTGGCGAGTGGTAGAAGTGCGGTTCGTCTAGAACTGGTTCATACACTACTACCTGGATGCCTTTGGCTTTGATGCGCTTCATGATGCCCTGGATGGCGGAGGCGCGGAAGTTGTCGGAGCCTTCTTTCATCACCA